>Ga0209726_10001753_pt1 | contig 33991 bp, 42 predicted proteins | sample Subgrocontami54m_FD_187453 | JGI IMG/M metagenome (GOLD analysis project Ga0209726, IMG submission 187453) | Subsurface groundwater microbial communities from S. Glens Falls, New York, USA - GMW46 contaminated, 5.4 m (SPAdes) (version 3) | ecosystem: Environmental > Aquatic > Deep subsurface >...
CCGATGGCGAACAGGCACGCGCTGAGGACGAGGTAATGCGTCGGCGTGACGGTCATTCGCCCGGTTTCCGCTTGGCCAGCGTGACGGCGCCGACGATGGCGGCCAGGATGAGGAATGAGGTGAGCTCGAACGGGAGCAGGTACGTCGTAAATAGCAGCTGCCCGACCGATTCCACGGTACCATCCACTCTCTGCGCGGGAAACACAGGGGCCCCCGCGCCCGGCGCCTTCACGATCGCGAGCAGGACGATCAGCAGCAGCACGGCCGCCGCGGTGCCGGCCGTCCGAAGCGTGAAGGCGCGCATGCGCGCCAGCGCCTCAGGCTCCAGGTTGAGCAGCATCATCACGAACAGGAAGAGGACGAGTACTGCGCCGGCGTAGAGCAGCACCTGCAGGGCGGCCACAAAGTAGGCGCCGAGCATGACAAAGAGGGAGGCGAGCGCGAACATGACGACGAGAAGGGAGAGGACGCTGTAGATCGGCCGCCGGTTGAAGACCACCCCGCAGGCGGACGCCAGCAGCAGGGTCGAAAACGCGTAGAAGAAGACCGTTTCCATCTGGGTATCGTTGACGATGGTGGGGAATGTTTGTGAAAAGAATCACAAACTTGGAGCCATTATAATCGCAACACTCTCCTCTGTCCACTGTTGATGGCGGCAGGACCCGTGGCCTTCGTGACACCTGCTGCTGGCGTGGGACGCAAGCGGTGTGCTATCCTAGGGGCTCTTCAGGAGGGAGTATGACCACCGCACGACTCATTGTGGCCGACAGCGAGAAGAATGCGAACCTCTACTACGCCACCCGCTTTCTGGCGCCCGACCCCTTCATTTTCGTCCAGGTCGACGGCCGCCGGACGATGATTATGAGCGACCTCGAGTTGGACCGGGCGAAGGCGCAGTCAACGGTCGAAGAGGTGCTCTCCTTCAGCAAGCTGTCCAAGCAGGCCAAGGCCAGGGGGGTGGCCGAGCCGACGATGATGGACGTGGTGGACGAGTTTCTGAAAAGTCATGCCGTGCAGGGCATCGAGGTGCCGCTCGATTTCGGCCTCGCCTATGCCGATGGGCTGAGGAAGCGCGGCTACACCGTCCAGCCCAAGCCGGACCCGTTTTTTCCGGAGCGGATGATCAAATCCGAGGAGGAGATCCGGCAGCTCACCGCCACCTTGCGCGTGACCGAGGAGTCGCTGGAGGGCGCAATCGGGCTGATCCGCAACTCGGAGATTGCCGCCGACGGCACACTGCGCCTGGCCGGCAAGCCGCTGACCGTTGAGTTGCTGCGCAAGACGATGCACCTGACCATGATGGAGCGCGACTGCCTCGCGCAGCATACGATCGTGGCCCCTGGCATGCAGGCGGTCGATCCGCACAACGAGGGCTCCGGCCCGCTGCGCGCCCATGAGCCGATCGTGCTCGACGTGTTTCCCCAGCACGCGACCACCCGCTATTTCGCCGACATCACGCGCACCGTCGTCAGGGGGAACGCCTCGCCGAAGGTGAGAAAGATGTTCGATGCGGTCAAGGAGGGGCAGGAGATCGCCTACCGGATGATCAAAGAGGGGGTGGACGGCTCGGCGGTCCACAAGGCGATCCTCGACTATTTTGAATCCTTGGGCTTCAAGACCGGCGAGCAGGACGGCCGCATGCAGGGGTTCTTCCACGGCACCGGCCATGGGGTGGGCCTTGAGATCCACGAGCCGCCGCGCGTCAGCCCCAAGGCCGATGTGCTCAAGGCCGGCATGGTCGTCACAGTTGAGCCGGGCCTCTACTATCTCGATGCCGGCGGCATGCGCATCGAGGACATGGTGGTGGTCACGAAAGACGGGTGCCATCTCCTCACTGAAGCTCCGAAGGTACTAGAGGTTTGAAAAGTCGACGGTAAGCGAGTAAGATACGTTCCAACCCTCCCAAGGAGTATGGCCACATTTGCTGAACACGCCACCATGACGCCGGAGCCGGTCGTCCGCCTCGAGAACTACTTCCAGGAGCCGTACAACCTGGCGATTGCGACCGCGCGGACCTGCTACTCCTCCAAGGTGATCTCCTCCGGCGATGTCGGCAAGGACGACAAGTCCCGGGAGCAGCGCGACCGGATCGCCGAGAGCATCTACAAGGCCGGCCACCACACGACGATCCAGCACCCGACGTTCCAGTTCGTGCTCGAGCGCGTCTCCCGGCAGTTCATCTGGTCGTTCCTCCATGCCCACCCCTTCTACAACAGCGAGCAGGTGAGCCAGCGCTACGTCGAGGTGAAGGCCGAGAACTTCACGACGCCTCCGATGAGCGAGGAGGCGCGCGCCGTCTATCTGGACGCCGTCCATGAGCAGATGGATGCGTATCATCGGCTGATCGACCTGGTCGAGCCGGTCGTCGTCAAGGAGTACGGGCGGATCTTCCCCTCGCGCAACGTGGAAGAGAAGCGCTGGGCCAGCTCCGTCAAGAAGCGCTGCCAGGAGGTGGCGCGCTACGTCCTGCCGGTGGCCACCCACGCGCACCTCTACCACACGATCAGCGGCCTGACGCTGCACCGCTATTGGCGGCTCTGCCAGCAGTTCGACGCGCCGCTGGAACAGCGGGTGGTGGTGCAGCGGATGGTGGACGAGGTGACGAAAATCGATCCGCATTTCATGGAGTTGGCCGAGGAGCCGCTGCCGCTCGAGGAGACCGTCGAGTACCAGGCGTTCCAACAATTTCATGGCGCTGCCCGCAACGGCTCCACGAAGCGGTTCCTCGACGCTTTCGATCTGGAGCTCGGAGGAGCCACGTCGAAGCTGGTCGACTATAAGGTGCACGCTCAGGCTTCGATGGCCCAGGGGGTGCGCTCGGTGCTCGGTCTCACACAGGAGCAGCTGTCGGATGAGCAGGCGATCGCCCTCGTGCTCGATCCGTCGCAGAACCATTACCTTGCCGAGTCGTTGACGCTGACGACGATGAGCAAGCTCTCACGCGCCATGGTCCACCCCCACTTCACCTTCAAGAAAAAGCTGTCGCACACCGCCGATTCGCAGGACCAGCGCCACCGGATGGTGCCGGGCTCGCGGCCCATCCTTGCCTGCCATTTTGTGAGCGGACGGCCGGACTACATCCTGCCGCCGCTGATTGCGGCCAGTCCAGAAGCCGAGGAGACCTACCGGCGCATCATGGCCCGCACGTGGGAGGCGATCGACCGGCTGCTCCACCTGGGCGTGCCGCTTGAGCACGCGCTCTACCTGCTGCCCAACGCGTTTCCGATCCGGTTCGAGGAGTCGGGCGACCTGCTCCACTTCCATCACAAATGGGTGCAGCGGCTGTGCTACACCGCGCAGGAAGAGATCTGGAACGCCTGCCGGGATGAGGTGCTGCAGGTGAAGACGCAGTTTCCTGAACTGGGGCAGTACATCCAGGCGCCGTGCTGGGTGCGCCAGCAGGCGGGGGTGAAACCGTTCTGCCCCGAGGGCGACCGCTTCTGCGGGGTGGCGGTGTGGCGCAAACCGGTCGAAGAGTACCAGAGGCTGATTTAATGACGACGGTGACCACGCGAACCGCACTTCAACAGCAGATCGCTCCGGCCGCGGGCGGGGCGCGGCAGATCGTCAGCTTTTCCTTTTACCGGGTCGACCCGTCGTGGCGCCGCCTGCCGAAGGCGGCCAGGCACAAGCACGGGGATGAGCTATTGAGCGCGGTCAACGCCTACACCAAGAAGCTCATGGTGCTGACCTATTCGCTCGTCGGGATGAAGGCGGACGTGGATTTTCTGATCTGGGCGGTCGGCAGCTCGGTGGAAGCGGTCCAGGAGATGTCGGCCGCCATCCGGCAGACCGAGATCGCCGGCTACCTGTCCACGCCGTACGCGTATCTCTCCATGACAAAGCGCTCCACCTACATCGACAAGCTCGACCCCGACCACCCCGATAAGCGGCGCTTCATCGCGCCGGCCCACTCGAAATATTTCTTCGTCTATCCGTTCGTGAAGTCCCGCGAGTGGTACCTGCTGCCGCTTGAGGAGCGCCAGACGATGATGGATGAGCACATCCGCATCGGCAGCAAGTACCCGTCGGTCCGCCTGCACACCACCTATTCGTTCGGGCTCGACGATCAGGACTTCGTGGTGGCGTTCGAGTCGGACCGGGCCGAGGATTTTCTCGACCTGGTGATGGAGCTTCGCGAGAGCAAGGGGAGCAAGTATACCGTGCGCGATACGCCCATCTTTACCTGCGTCGCCAAGCCGATGGCCGAGCTCCTGAAGGATTTCGGGGGTTGACCGTGCCCGCGACGACCGCGCCGTTGACCGCCGAATCCGTGCAATGGACCTCCGATGGGGTCACGATCAAGGGGTTCCTGGCGCGCCCGGCTCAAGCGGCCCGTCCCGTGCCGGCCATTCTCATTATTCACGAGTGGTGGGGCCTGACCGAGCATATCAAGGAGATCGCCCAGCGGTTCGCGCGGGAAGGGTTCGTGGCGCTTGCCCCCGACCTGTACTCCCGCCTTGGCTTCAAGGTGACGAAGGATGCGGCTGAGGCCGCCCGGCTCATGGACTCGCTCTCCTCTCAGCTGGCGCTGCGGGATCTCAATGCAGCGGTGCAGTTTCTCAAGATGCAGCCGTTGGTTGATTCGCTCTTCATCGGCATCGTCGGATTCTGCATGGGTGGGACGCTGGCGCTGACGATGGCGGGGCACAACTCGGATCTCAAGGCGGCCGTGGTGTTCTACGGCAAGGTCCCGCCGTCGGAGTCGTTCCGCTATCTGCTCTGTCCGGTGCTGTTTCATCATGGTGCCAAAGACGGATGGGTTACCAAGCAGGAAGTCGAGCGGCTGCGCCAGGGATTGGAGCAGCAGGGCAAGCCGGGCGAGGTGGTCAGTTATCCTGAGGCCGAGCACGCCTTCTTCAACGACACCCGGCCCGAGGTGTACCGCAAGGCCGATGCCGATGAGGCGTGGCGGCGAACCCTGACATTCTTCGCCAAGCATCTGAGGTAACCGATCGACGCCCAGGCCAAGAAAACCGCGCTGCGCAAAATCCCGCACGGGGTCTATATCATCGGCGTCAAGCAAGACGATCAGTTGAACGCCTTTACCGGCACGTGGTTCACGCAGGTGTCGTTCACCCCGCCGCTGGTCGCGCTGGGCGTGAAGAAGGCGTCGCACTCCTTCGAGATGATCCGGCACAGCCGTGTCTTCTCGGTCAATCTCCTTGGCAAGCAGCAGAAAGCGGTGGCCGAGCATTTTGTGAAGCCGGCCGCCTCGGCGGGCGAAAAGCTACGCGACGTCCGCTATCGCCTCGGCAAGACCGGCACACCTATCCTTGAGGAGGCGATCGCGTACGTGGAATGCGAAGTGCGCGAGATCGCCAATGAGCAGGGCGACCATGCGGTCGTCATTGCGGAGGTGGTGGAGGCGGGCGTCCAGAAGGACGAGCCGGCGCTGACGCTGATGGACACCGGCTGGCACTACGGCGGATGATCCCAAGAAACGCTGCGGGCGCCTGGATCCTCGGCTGCGGGATCGCGCTGCTAGGTGCCTCGGCGGTGTCGGCCGATCAAGACGCCGACCCCAGCTTTCTCCATGGGGCGGGACGAGTGCTCGGCGGGGTCTGCTTCGAGCTGCCACGGACGGTCCTCGATGCGACGCTGACCGAGCCGCCGGTCCTCGGCACGATGGTGGGGCTCCTGGCCGGAACGGCGCGCGCGGTCCAGGCGACGGCCGGAGGGCTGGTGGAGATGGCGGCCGGCTTTGACCCATGGGGAACGAAACGAAAACGCTAAGATCTGTAAGAAGGGGAACGGCTGTCCTTGTGCTGTGCCTTGCCGGAGCATCGCCGGCGGAAGCCAGCATCGTCAGCGGCATCGGCAAGATCCTGAGTGCGGCCTTTCAGTTACCGCTATCGGTGCTCGCCGGCACGTTTACCGGACCGCCGATCATCGGCACCGCCCTCGGCGCATTCAACGGCGCGTTCAACACCGTGGGCCTGCTCGCCGGCGGGGCGATTGATCTGGCTTCATCGGCGGTTCCGATCGCAAAGGCCGCCGCTCCGTTCTTCCTCCCGTTTCTGTTATAACGGCATTTCAGCATGTCACAGGTGATGCGCAACCGGATTGCGGTCTACGCCAGCTTCGTCAAAGTCGAGCACACCGTCTTCTCGCTGCCGCTGATTTTTGCCGGCGCACTGCTGCATTTGAAACATTGGCCGTCGGCGCGCCTGATGGTCCTCATGCTGATTGCGGCGGGATGCGGCCGCATCGTGGCGATGGGGCTCAACCGCCTTATCGACGCCGACCTCGATGCGCGCAATCCCCGCACGCAACGCCGCGAACTGGCCCGCGGGGCGATGCGGCGCTCGGAGGCATGGGCGGTGGTCGTCGGCGCCGGCCTGAGCTATGTCGCGGCGGCGGCGGCGATCTCGCCGCTGTGCCTGCGGCTGTCGCCGGTTCCTGTCGCGCTGTTCGTCGTCTACCCGTATCTGAAGCGCGTCACCTCGCTCGCCCACCTTGGGTTGGGGCTGGCCTGGTCGATGGGTCCGCTCGGCGGCTGGCTCGCAGCCGGGGGCACGCCGGACCGGTTCAGAGAGGTCATCTGGCTGTGGATCTTTTCCATCCTGTGGGTGGCGGGCTTCGACGTGATCTACGCGACGATGGATGAGCGGTTCGACCGCGCGGCCGGCCTCCACTCGCTGCCGGTTCAGCTCGGACGCAAGCGAGCGCTCCAACTCGCTGCGCTGTTGCACGCGTGCGCGTTTCTCATGCTTGCGGAGCTCTGGCGGAACCGGCTGCTGTCGCGCGGCTCCCTGGGGGGCATCTTGGTCATCGGCGTCCTCTTCCTGATTCAACATCTTGTGGCCGAGAAGGCCCCGGAGTTCGCCTTTTTTCACGTGAACGCGGTGCTCGGGTTTGTCGTCCTGTTCGCGATCTATACCGGAGTGTGAGGAGGACCCAACCATGCGCGTGGTCATCGGCATCACCGGAGCGTCCGGTTCGGCGTTCGGGGTGGAGCTGCTGCGGCAATGCCCCGGAGAGAAGTTCCTGATTCTCACGAAGTGGGGCCGGTACGTGTTGAAGGAGGAGACCGGCTTGACCGAGCACCATCTGGCCGAGCATGTCAAAAAGTCGTTCTCGGACGACGACCTTGCCGCGCCCTTCGCCTCGGGCTCCACGCCGTTCGACGCGCTGGTCATCATGCCGTGCTCGATTTCGACGATGGCCAAGATCGCCTGCGGCCTCGGCGATACGCTGCTGACGCGCACGGCACAGGTGGCGCTCAAGGAGCGGCGCAAGCTGATCGTCGGGTTGCGCGAGACGCCGCTCTCCGCGATCAGCCTGGAGCAGGCGGCCAAGCTCTCGCAAGCGGGGGCGATCGTCATGCCGATTTCACCGCCCTTCTACCACCGCCCCCGGTCGATCGAGGAGATGATCGAGCAGTTCACCGGCAAGGTGCTCAGCCTGCTCGGCGTGGAGGGTGCGCCCGCCTGGAGGCCCGAAGCGCTGAAATGACCGCCAGTCATGCCTGACCTGCAGGCGTTCCTGTCGCTGCTGGAGCGCAACGGCCAGCTGGCATCCGTGCGCGTCGAGGTGGATCCCGAGCTTGAGATCACCGAGATCGCCACCCGCGTCGTGAAGGAACAGGGGCCCGCGCTGCTGTTTGAGCAGGTGAAGGGAGCAGCCTATCCATTAGCCATCAACCTGCTGGGCAATGAGAAGCGCGTCGAGCTGGCACTCGGCCGCCATCCCCAGCAGGTCGGCGAGGAGCTCACGCGCCTGATGGAGGCGGCGATGCCTCCGCGCCCCAAGCGGCTGATCGATGAGTGGCGCACGATCGGCCGTGTCCTTGCGATGCCGCCCAAACGGGTCGCGCGCGCCGCGGTCCAGGAGGTCGAGGAGCCGCCCGATCTCTCGCGCCTGCCTATCCTGAAGTGCTGGCCCAAGGACGCCGGACGGTTCATCACCTGCGGCATGGTGCTCACGCACGATCCGGACACCGACGCGCGCAATCTCGGAATCTACCGGATGCAGGTCGTCGCACCCGATCAGGTGCTGATGCACTGGCAGATCCAGAAAGGCGGGGGGTTCCATTACTGGAAGGCGGAGCAGAAGAGCCAGGCGCTGGCGGTGTCGGTCATCATCGGCGGCGACCCCATCCTCTATATCGCTGCGGTTGCACCGCTGCCCGAAGGGATCGATGAGCTGGCGTTCGCCGGATTCCTGAGCGGGCGGCGCGTCCCGCTGGCGCTGGGGCGCACCAAAGTGACCGCCGTTCCCGCCGAGGCCGAGATCGTGCTGGAGGGGATCGTCGCCCCGGATGAGCGGATGCCCGAAGGCCCCTTCGGCGACCACTTCGGCCACTATTCGCACCCCGCGCCCTTCCCGGTGCTGTGGGTGCAGACGATGACGCGCCGGGCCGCACCCATCTACCAGGCGGCGGTGGTCGGCAAGCCGCCCCAGGAGGACAAGTACATCGGCAACGCGGTGCAGGAGATGCTGCTGCCGATGATCCGGCTGATGCATCCGGAGCTGCGGGATCTCTGGGCCTACTACGAAGCCGGGTTCCACAGCCTGGCCGTCGCCTCGGTCCATCAGCGGTTCGGGAAAGAGGGGATGAAGACCGCGCTAGGCCTGTTGGGCACCGGACAGATGGCGCTCACGAAATGCGTGGTGCTGGTGGATGGGAACGTCGATGCGCGGGATATCCGGGCGGTGCTGCGCGCTCTGCGCGAGCACTTCGACCCCGCCGAGGACTTTCTCTTGCTTCCCGGAGTGCCTTTTGATACGCTGGATTTCACCAGTTTTACGCTGAACGTCGGCAGTAAGATGGTGCTGGACGCGACCCGCAACGGCGGTAGCGCGTCTGTCCCGCCCGTGTTGATCGATGAAGCCCAACTCAAAGCGCTCCATCCTCGCATCCGGCGGGCACGCTTGCTTGAGGAGGCGCTGCTGATCGTCCAGGTAGGCGGGGAAGGACGCAGCATCGCGGAGCTGCTCGTCAAGGCCAAGCCGCTGGCGACGGTCAAGCTGATCGCGGTCGTCAGCGAAGACGTCGACCTCAATGATCCGGAGAGCTTCCTGTGGGGTATCTTTACGCGGTTTGACCCGGCGCGCGATGTCATCTTTACGTCCACTGAGCTCCACGGCGCCTGGCCGGTGGCCCGCGGCTGCCTGGGGATCGATGCGACGTTCAAGGCCGGCTATCCGGACCCGGTGATCATGGATCCGGACGTGATTCAGCGGGTTGACCGGCGATGGGGCCAGTACTGGGCCGCGTAGCGTTGGGGGGGGCGGCGTTTCTCCTTAGCATGGTTGGCGCCATCCAGGCTGAAGCCGGGATGCCCGTGACCGAGGACGAGCTCTCCGGCTACATGACCGCGTTCAGCGGGACGCTCTCCGCGTGCGATGTGGACGGATTCAGCGCGGTGCTGGCGCGTGATGCGCAGATCGTGTTTGTCGATATGGGGAGAATCGAACAGCTCACGCGCCAGGAATACCTCGAGCAGTTCCGGGAATTTTGCAAGCTGGACAGCCCCGAAAAAGGATTCAAGGAGTCGGGCGTCAGGTATAACATCGGCGGGTCAACGGTGACCATGAACGTCGTGCAAACGAAGAAGTATCGCCTGGGCCTGGTGCATCCTCGGAACATGCAGGTCACGCTGCACCAGGAGCTGCTGATCGAGCGAACCCCTGAGGGTCGGCTCATCGCGACCAAGATGTCCGAGCGGTCGGAATACCGCGATCTGGATCATGAAGGGCAGCTGGTTCCCTTGGAAGACGCCCGTCCCCTGTCGCTGCTCACTCGCATGCGCCGTTTCTTTCCGTCGGCGGGTTCTTCTTCAGACGCCACGCCCTCGACGCCATGAGCCGCCTGCTCCAGGAGACCGTTGAACGGAAGATCAGCGCAGGCGATCGCCTGACCAGGGAGGACGCCCTTGCGCTCTTCACTGAAGGCGACGTGATTCAGGTGGCGCGCCTGGCTGACCAGATCAAGCGCGCCCGGTGGGGCGAACGCGCCCACTTCGTGATCAACCGGCAGATCAACCCCAGCAACGTCTGCGTGCTCTCCTGCCGGTTCTGCGACTTCGCCACCAAGCGCGGCCGCCCGAACGCCTATGAAATGACGATCCAGGAGGTGGTGGAGCGCTGCAACCCCGAGCTGCGCGAGGTGCACATCGTGGCCGGTCTGCATCCGGATTGGAAGTGGGACTACTACCTCGAGATGTTCCGCGCGATCAAGTCCCGCTATCCGCAGATCCAGATCAAGGCATGGACGGCGGTGGAGATCGACTACTTCTCGAAGAAGTTCCGCCTCAGCGTTGAGGAGGTGCTGCGGCAGCTCCAGGCGGCCGGCTTGGCCGCGCTGCCAGGCGGGGGCGCTGAGGTCTTCTCCGAGCGGGTCCGCAAGGCGCTGTTTCCGTTTAAAATCGGCGCGCCCCGCTGGCTTGAGATCCACCGCATCGCGCACCAGCTCGGCATTTCCACCAATGCCACGCTGCTGTACGGCCACATGGAAACGTACGAGGAGCGGGTGGACCACATGCTGAAGCTGCGCGCGCTGCAGGATGAGACGCAGGGGTTCATGAGCTTCATCCCGCTGGCCTATCAGCCGGGGAAGACGCAGGTCGTCGCCCGCCAGGCCTCAGCGATCGAGGACCTCAAAACCATCGCGATCGCCCGCCTGCTGCTGGACAACTTCCCGCACATCAAGGCCTACTGGGTGACGATGGGGGAAGAGATCGCCTCCATCGCCCTGCATGCCGGCGCGGACGACATCGATGGCACCATCGGAGAAGAGCGGATCATGCACGCGGCCGAGGCCGCCTCTCCCGTCAGCTTGACCCGGGATCGCCTTGTCGCCCTGATCCGTGAATCCGGATGCACACCTGTGGAGCGAGATGCCCTCTACCGCACGATCCGCGTCTACGACGACCGTCATTGCGAAAGTCCCGTATCTCAATAGCGCCCCGTTTTTCCGCGGCTTGCCGCTGGAGGGGCGCGCTCAGCTGATCGAGTGCGTCCCCCGGGCGCTGGGCGCCAAAGCGGCGGCGGGCGAGGTGGCCGCTGGCCTGCTGCCGGTCGCCGATTTTTTCAAGCTGCAAGAGACCTTTGAGCGACTGGGCCGGATCGGCATTGCGGTGCGCGGGCGGGTGCAGAGCGTGATGCTCTTTTCCCTTAAGCCGATGCGGCAGCTCGAGGGGGCGAATATCCTGCTCACCGACGAGACGTCGACCAGCGCGGTGCTGCTGCGCCTGCTGCTTGAGAAGCGGTACAAGGTGACCCCGGCCGCGTATGAGCGCCGGCAGCATGCCGAGCAGCGCCATCAGATTGCGCCGGCCGCCCGCGAGCGGCGGCAAAGCCCCGAGGCGGATGCGCTGCTGCTCATCGGCGATGAAGCGCTCCGGTTTCAGCAGACGAACACGCAGTATCCGTTCGAGACTGACCTGGCGTTCGAATGGTGGCTCTGGCAGCATCTGCCCTGCGTCTTTGCGGTATGGGCGGTGCGCAAGACGGTCGCCGCTGCGGAGAAAAAACGGATCGAGGCGGCTCTGATGCGCGCCTTAGTACTCAACGCCGGCCAGCTGGACGCGATCGCCGAGGAGCATGCCGGCCGGCTCCATCTTCCCGCCGCCGAGCTGAAGCTGTATCTCTCCCGCTTCGTCTATCGCTTCGGCCAGCAAGAGGAAGAGGGCATGGCGAAGTTTCAGGAGCTTGCGCATGAGCATCATCTGCTCTGAGTCGATCGAAGAGCAGGTGCTGTCGGGCCGGCGCCTCAGCCGCGAGGAGGGGCTCTGGCTATGGCGGCACGGCGATCTGATGGAGTTGGGGCAGCTTGCCGACCGCGTGCGACGGCGGCTCAACCCCGAGCCGGCGGTCACCTTCGTCATCGACTCCAACCCCAACTACACCAACGTCTGCATCACCGACTGCGTCTTCTGCGCGTTCTACCGTAAGCCGGGCGGCAAGGGCGCCTATACGCTGACGCTTGAGCAGGTGATGGAGAAGGTGCAGCAGGCGGTCGATCTGGGTGCGACCACGGTGTTGCTCCAGGGCGGCCACAATCCGGACCTGCCGCTCGACTATTACCTGGCCCTGATCCGCGAGACGCGCCGCCGCTTTCCGCAGGTGACCCCGCACTTTTTTACCGCCTCCGAAGTGACCAATATCGCACAGGTCGCCGGGCTTACCGTGCCCGAGGTGCTGCAGCGGCTCAGGGATGCGGGACAGTTCACGCTGCCTGGGGGCGGGGCGGAGATCCTGTCGGACCGCATCCGCCGGCGGCTGGCCACGAAGAAAGGCGGCGCCGAGGCATGGCTGTCGGTGCATCGCGAGGCACACCGCCTGGGCTTTAAGTCGACGGCCACGATGATGTTCGGCCATATCGAGGAGGACGAAGACATCCTCGAGCATCTGGAGCATATCCGGACCCTGCAGGAGGAGACCGGCGGCTTCACCGCCTTTGTGCCGTGGAGCTTCAAGCCGGGCAACACCCCGCTTGAGAAGCACATCAAGGCGCACGCCGGCCCGACCCAGTATCTGCGGATGATCGCCTTCTCGCGGCTCTACCTCGACAATTTTCCGCACATCCAGGCCTCCTGGTTCTCGGAAGGGAAGAAGACCGGGCAGATCGCGCTTCGGTTCGGCGCGGACGATTTCGGCGGCACGCTGTTCGAGGAGAACGTTCACGCCGCCACCTCCTTCGTCAATAAGACCACGGTGGAAGAGATCGTCATGCTCATTCGCGAATCCGGCTTTGCGCCCGCTCAGCGCACCACCCTCTACGAGACTCTCAGGCGCTGGTGATGCTCGACTGGGCCTCGCTCGTTGCACGGTCGCTCAATGGCCAGGGGATCACGCGCGAGGAAGGCCGCGCCATCCTCGCGCTCCCTGATGACGAGCTGCCCGCGCTCCTCCGGGCGGCGTTCGAAGTCCGCAAGGTCCATTTCGGCAAGCGGGTGAAGGTCTGCGTCCTTCAAAACGCCCGCAGCGGCCTCTGCCAGGAAGACTGCCACTACTGCTCGCAATCCTCCATCTCCAACGCCAAGATCGACAAGTATCCCCTGATGGGCGCGGAGCAGCTGCTCGAGGGGGCGCGCCGCGCTTCCCAGGCGGGCGCGACCCGGTACTGCATGGTGACCAGCGGCCGCGGCCCGGCCGATGAGGAGATCGAACAGGTCTGCGAGGTGACTCGCGCGATCAAGCGCGAGCTGCCGCTGGAGATCTGCGTCTGCCTCGGCCTCCTCTCGGAGGCGCAGGCGCGGCGGCTGAAGGAATCGGGGGTCGGGTGGGTGAACCACAACCTCAACACCAGCGAGCGCTACCACCCGGAGATCTGCACGACCCACACCTATCAGGACCGCCTGAACACCGTGCAGAACGTGCGCAAGGCCGGCTTGATGACGTGCAGCGGCGGCATCGTCGGCATGGGGGAGACCGACGAGGACATCCTCGACCTAGCCTTCGCCTGCCGCGAGCAGCGGATGGACTCCATCCCGATCAACTTCCTCCATCCCATCAAGGGCACGCCGATGGAGGCTTACCGGTTCCTGACCCCCATGAAATGTTTGAAAGTGCTCTGCCTGTTCCGGTTGGTAAACCCGGCGAGCGAGATCCGCGCGGCCGGCGGGCGCGAAGTGAATCTGAGGTCGCTGCAACCGCTGGCGCTCTACGCGGCCAACTCGATCTTCGTGGAGGGCTATCTCACCACGCCGGGGCAGCAGGCCGAGGAGGCGCACCGCATGATCGAGGATATGGGGTTTGAAGTGGAGGGCAGCGCATGCCACAACGCTGGCTCGTAACCGCGCTCGGCAAGGACCAGCCCGGCATCGTCGCCGGCGTGACGGAAATCCTCTACAAGCTCGGCTGCAACCTGGAAGATTCAGCGATGACGCGGCTGGAGAGCGAGTTTACCATCATGCTGATCTTTTCAAGCGCTTCCCGCGTCACTCCTGAGCGATTGCGCAAGGCGTTTGAGCCGTTGGAGCGCCGGCTGAAGCTCGTCGTGCACCTCAAGCCGTTGAGTGCCCAGGAAGCGGCTGCCCCCCGCAAACAAGGAACCCCCTACCGCATCTCCATCTATGGGGCCGACCGGCCAGGCATCGTCTTCCGCGCGGCCGAGATGCTCGCGCACGAGCGGGTGAACATCACCGATGTGCACACGCACCGCAGCGCCCGTGGGGGGCCGTCGCTCTATCTCCTGCTGCTGGAAGCCGAAATTCCCCCTCGCCTTGACGCGGCCGCGCTCGAAGGGCGGCTGAAGCGGTTAGGCAAGACGCTCGGGGTTGAAGTCAGCCTCCGGCCGGCCGAGGCGGATGTCCTATAAAGACAGTGACACTAATCACTCGCGTGAGCGTTCTTCCGATTTGTCGTTTTCCCCACCCGATTCTCAAGCAGCCCACCCGTCCCGTTGAGCAGGTCGATGAGCGCGTGCACCGGCTCATCGATGCGCTCATCCGCACGATGCGCCACCACCGCCGCTGCGTCGGATTGGCGGCGCCGCAGGTGGGCAGCGATCTGCGCGTGGCGGTCATGGATGCCACCGGCCATCCGAAAGCGGAGGCCAGCCAGGGCCTGATCGTGCTGGTGAATCCGTTCATTCTCGAGAGAGAAGGGTCGGTGGTCCAACGGGAGGGCTGCCTGTCGGTTCCGGACTTCACGGGCAATGTCCGCCGGGCGTCGCGCGTCTGCATTCGGGCGTTCGATGAGTTCGGGTCGGTGCGGGAGCGCTGGCTGGAGGGGTTCGAGGCGATCATCGCCCAGCACGAAATCGATCATCTGGACGGAACGCTCTTTCTTGACCGGGTCGCCAATCTGGCGACGGACGTCTTCCGAAGGCAAGCCTACTCTTAAGCGGACTTCAGGGGCTGGATGACGCCGAGGCGGGGGGCCGAGGGGATCAGGCCGGCCTCGTGCGCGCGGTCAAAGAGCAGCCGCAGCGCTTCGCGGCAATGCCGGGAGAGCGTCAGCGACTCCTCGTTGACGTACATGCCGATGAATTGGCGCGCGCGGGTGGCGTCGGTCCCGCGTCCGTAGCGCATCGCGTACTCCACCGCGTCATCCTGGTGGGCGAAGGCGTAGAGGATGCTGTCCCGCAGGATCGCCGCCGTCTGCTGCGCGAGCTGCCGGCCCAGCGACTTCTTCACGACATTCAATCCCAGCGGCAGGGGCAGCTTGGCCTGCTGCTGCCACCACGTTCCCAGGTCGAGGATCGGCAGCAGGCCGGCATCGCGGTAGGTCAGCTGCCATTCGTGGATCACCAGCCCCGCCTCCACCGTCCCCTTCAGCACGGCATCAGGGATCTCGTGGAACGCCATCTCCACCGGGATGAACGACGGCGCGGCCAGCTGCAGCAGCAAGCAGGCGGTCGTCTGCAGCCCAGGCACCGCCACGCGGCGCCCGGCAAGGTCCGACAAATTGAGCGGTTGCTTGGCCACGACGAGCGGTCCGTAATCCTGTCCGACGCTTGATCCGACCGACACGATCCAGTAGTCCTTGGCCAGCACCGGATAACTGGCCGCCGAGATCGCCGTCATGTCGAGCTCGGCGTTCAGAGCGCGCCGGTTGAGCGTCTGGATGTCCTCAACGACGTGCTCGAACCGGAAGCCGTTCATCGGCACGGCCCCCGTGGCGATGCCGTAGAACATGAAGGCATCGTCCATGTCCGGCGTATGGCCGACGGTGATGGTTCTGGATTGCGTTTCTATGCCCATTCCTCGTAGTGGAGCTTGTCCTTCGGGATTCCCCACTGCTCCAGGTCGTGGCAGATCCCCTTGACCGCTTCGAGCCATCCGCAAATGTACATTTCCTTGTTCGAGAAGTCGGGGATGTATTTTTGGAAGGTCTGCTGGATGTGGCCGACCTCGCCGCGCCACTCCTTCGGACGACTCACCGTCGGCACGTAATGGAAGTTGGGCCGCAGCTGGGTCAGCGTCCTGAACTCGGATTCATACAGCAGCGAGTGCTCGTAGCGGGTGCCGAACAGCAGCCACATCTGCCTGGTGCAGTTGATGCGGATCAGGTGCTTGATCATGGAGCGCAGCGGGGCCACGCCGGTGCCCGTGGCCATGAAAACCGGATCGTAATCGACCGGCTCATTCAGGAGGAACCGCCCGTGGGGGCCGGAGAGCGACACCGCGTCTCCCGGCTTAAGCTGCCAGAAGTAGGTCGAGGCCACACCGCCTTCGATGTGCTGGACGCATAGCTCGATGACCAGAGGCTCGTGGGGAGGGGAAGCCACGGAGTAAGCCCGCTTGACCGTCTTGCCCTCGTGCGGGACGTTCAGGATGAGGAACTGCCCGGCCTGAAACTCGAGCTTCGGCGGATCGATCAGCTTGAAGTGAAAGCTGCGCACGTTGTAGGACAGCACATCGATGTGCTGCACGGTGGCGCGAATCGGGATCGGTGGCATGGTCGGAATGGCAAGCGGCCGTATTGTAGCAGAACTTCGGCGACTCGCTCAAGGCATCATATTGACGGTCGAGGGCGCCTTTTGCTATTGTGCTCGCATCGATGACGCCTTCCGACCGGCTCCGCGCATTCCAACGCCGTCTGCTCGCCTGGTACCGCATCAACCAGCGCGATCTGCCCTGGCGCAAGACCCGCGACCCGTACAAGATCCTGGTCTCAGAAATTATGCTTCAGCAAACGCAGGTGGATCGGGTCATCCCGAAATACCATGAATTCCTCAAGCGGTATCCCACCGTGCACACCCTGGCGAGGGCGCGCCGCTCGGAGCTGCGCCGGGTGTGGTATCCGCTGGGTTACAATGTGCGGCCGCTGCGCCTGAAACAGATCGCGCAGCGGACCGTGCGCGACCATGACGGCAAGATCCCGGACTCGTATGACGGGCTGCTCGCGATGGACGGCATCGGCCGCTACACGGCGGGTGCGGTGCTCAGCTTTGCCTTCGAACGGGATGCGCCCATCCTCGACACCAACGTGGCCCGGCTGCTCTCGCGCTATTTCAGGGTTCACGCCGCACGCGCCAAGGGCAAGCGGTTGCGCCGCCTCTGGCGATTGGCGGAGCAGGTCATCCCGAAAGGGAAAGGCTACGACATCAACCAGGCGATGATGGACTTCGGCGCGACCATCTGCACGGCGCGCGCGCCCGCCTGCCCGACCTGCGCGCTGCGCCGCGCCTGCCGCAGCTTCCCGTTCGTGTCGTGATGGTGGTGGGCCGTCGGCGCGTCTCGTTGGGCATCGTGGAGCATCGGGGGCGCTACCTGATCTGCCGGCGGCCCCGCGGCACCTTCCTGGGGGGCTACTGGGAGTTCCCGGGTGGAAAGAGCGAGCGGGGCGAATCGCCGCAAGATTGCCTGCGGCGCGAGCTGAAAGAAGAGCTCGGGGTGACGGTCTGGAAGCTGCGGCGGTTCTACGCGATGCGCCATCGCTACCCGAGCGGGACCATCCTGTTCACGGCGTTTCGATGCGCCATCCGGACCGGGCGTCCCCGGCCGCTGCAGGTCGCGGCCGTACGCTGGGTGCCTCCGGAGGCGCTGGGGCGCTACCGTTTTCCGCCGGCCAACCGCCTGCTCCTCTACGCATTGTCCCGTCGAGGACCGCGTGGTATAATGGCAATTAGATAAGGAGGAGCGAATGATCACACTCACGCCATCGGCCACGCAGGAAGTGAAACGGTTGATCGAGAAAGAGCAGAAGCCCAATCTGGGCTTGCGCATCGGTGTCAAAGGGGGCGGGTGCTCGGGCATGACCTATGTCCTTGCCGTCGATGATGCCACCCCCAAGCAATACGACTCCATCTTCGAACAGGACGGCGTCAAGGTCGTCATCGACGCCAAAAGCCACCTCTACCTGGACGGCACGACCATCGACTTCAAGGATGCCGTCATGGGTGGGGGCTTCCAATTCAGCAATCCCCTCGCCAAGAAGTCGTGCGGCTGCGGCACGTCGTTCACTACGTAATAACCCGTCGTTACCCGCACGATTGCCAGGCGCCTCAGGGAGAGGTGCCTGGCAATTTTTCCCCGGAGCATCTCGATGACTGAACAGTGGAATCAGCTGCCCGTCTGGGTCGACCGGTTGATCTGGTCGATCGCGGTCGTGCTCATCCTCTGGCTGTTCAGCCAGCTCATCCTGCGCACCGTGGTGCGCCGCCTGGGCCTCTGGGCCTCGCGCACCGCCTGGAAGTGGGACGACCTGGTGGTGGACGCGTTCCAGCGCACCATCCCCGTGCTCAGCCTGTTCCTGGGGTTCTACATCGTCATCGGATGGTGGCATTTGTCCGATGGCACCACCCAGCTGCTCAACCGCATCATTTACGTGCTGGCCTGCCTGTCGGTGACGCTCATCTGCGCGGGGATGGTGGGCAAGCTGATGCGGCTCTATGGCGGCCAGTTCCAGCACGCGCTGCCGGCGACGAGCTTGACCGAGATCCTCGGCAAGATCATCATCGTGGCCGTCGGCTCGATGATGGTGCTGCACGGGCTCGGAATTTCCGTGACGCCGCTCCTGACCGCCATGGGGGTCGGCGGCCTGGCGGTGGCTCTGGCGCTGCAGGACACGCTTTCGAATCTGTTTGCGGGATTGTATCTGACGATGGCCGGGAATGTCCGCGTGGGCGACTATATCAAGATCGAATCCGGCCATGAAGGGTACGTGACCGACATCGGATGGCGCGAAACGAAGATCCGCATGCTGCCCAACAACGAAATTCTGGTGCCCAACAAGAAGCTCAGCGAGGCCACCATCACCAACTATTACCTGCCGGATCGGGAGCTGGCCGTGACCGTGGAGATCGGCGTGGATTACGACAGCGATCTGGAAAAGGTGGAGCGGGTGACAAGCGAGGTCGGCCGCCAGGTCATGCAGACCGTTTCCGGGGGCGTGCCATCGTTCGAGCCGTTCATCCGCTATCACACCTTCGGCAATTCGAGCGTCAACTTCACCGTGATCCTCCGCGCCAAGGAGTTCGTGGACCAGTACCTCGTCAAGCATGAGTTCGTGAAACGGCTCCACCAGCGCTATCAGCGGGAGGGCATCGTCATCCCGTTTCCCATTCAGACGGTCTTCACGCGAAGCCCCGGGTCTCCGCCGAACCTGTCATGAGCTATTCGGTCGCGTTCTTCGACCTGGGCGGGGTCGTCGTGGATGTGGAATCGGACCGGCTGGTCCTGCAGGTCTCCCAGATGCTCGGCCGCTCCTTCGAGGAGGTGCACGGAGCGGTCTACCATCGCGACCTGCTCCTCCCCTTTGAGCTGGGGCAGATCACCCCCCAGGCCTACTTCCAGGGATTGCAGCAACAGCTCAAGCTTCCGTGGAGCTACGAGCAATTCTTGGGAGCGTGGAACGGCATCTTCAGCGAGAACCGCGATGTGACCGCGCTCATGAGCCGGCTCGCCAAATCCTGCCGGCTGATTGCGCTGACGAACACCAACGAGCTCCATCTGCGCCACATCCAATCCACGATCCCCTCGCTCTCCGTGTTCAGCGACTGGATCGCCTCATGCGGGCTGGGGTGCCGCAAGCCGGAGCTGGAGATCTACCAGCGCGCCTTAAAACACGCGGGCATCGCTGCCTCGGAAGCCGTCTACGTGGATGACCGCCCCGAAATGGTGGAAGGGGGCCGGCGGGCGGGCCTGACCGCCATCCGGTTTGAGAGCGGTCGCCAGCTAGAGCAGGAGCTCCGCGCCATCGGGGTGCTTCGCTGATGGAGCAGGGGCGCGTGCCGTATCGGAAGATCCTCTTCGTGTGCGTCAACGAGCGCGAATCCGGAGAGCTCTGCTGTTCCCAGCGGGAGTCGAGAGCAATCGCCGACGCGCTGAAGACTCGCGTCAAGGCGCTGGGCCTCTCGCGCGAGGTCCGGGTGAGCAAATCAGGCTGTCAGGACGTGTGCGCCAAGGGGCCGAACGTCATGGTCTTCCCGGACTACGTGTGGTATCACGGGGTCACGCTTGACGATGTCGAGCGGATCGTCCAAGACGTGCGGACCACCAGTAAAGCGGCAGGCCCAGCGCCAGGAAGATGAAGCCGAAGAGCGCCTCCGCGCGCTGCGTGAAACAGACGTTGAGGATGAAACCGCTCATCGTGACGATGAACAGCAGCGGGGTCACCGGGTAGCCCCACGCGCGGTAGGGCCGCGGCAATGCCGGCTGCGTCCGCCGCAGGATCATGACGGCGATGACCGCCATCGTGAAGAACACCGAGATGACCACCGTCGAATAGGTCATGATCTGATCCAGCGTCTTGGTGCACACCAGGACGATGGCGATCGCGGCGTTGACCCACAGGGCGCGGGTGGGGGTATGGAAGCGGGGATGGACCGTGCCGAGCCGCCCGAAGAGCGCATGGTCCTTCCCGATCGCGTACAGGATGCGCCCGCCGGTCAGGATATACCCGTTGAGCGCGCCGAACGCCGAGCAGACGATCATCCACGTGATAAACGTCGCCCCGCTATTCCCCAGCACGTGCTGCATGACGCGTGAGGCGACCAGCGGCGTGTTCGGCAGCGCCTCAACCGGGATGAACCGCAGGTAGCTCCAGTTGACCAGCAGGTACAAGGCGGTGGTCAGCAGCACGCCCCCGATGATGGCTTTCGGCACGTTCCGGGTCGGCTCCTTCACTTCCTCCGCCACGTAGGCCGCTTCGGTCCATCCGCCGTACGTCCAGAGCACGAACACCAGCGCCACCCCCATCGACGTGATGGCATCCAGGTCCACCGGCGGCAGCGTCCAGTCCGGAGCGGCTGCCTGCAGGGTTGCGCTTCCGAGCAAGCCGACGGCGATGAGCGTGCCGAGTGCCGCGATCTTCAGCACCGTCAGCACGTTCTGGACGACGGTGCCCCACCGCACGCCGGCGGTGTTGACCAGGGTGAGCGCGAGAATTCCGCCGCCGGCCACGGCCCGCAGCGTCAGCTCGTCATAGGGGATGAGGCGGCGGAGGTATTCGGCGAAGACAAAGCCGAGGATGGCGATTGTACCGGTCCGCTCGATGAACAGCTTGGTCCAACCGAACAGAAAGCCCCAGAACCGCCCATACACCTGCGTGACGTAGACGTAGTCGCCGCCGGTGGATGGGAACATCGCCGCCAGCTCGGCGTAGCACAGCGCGCCGCAGAGGGACAGCGCGCCGCCGACCGCCCACACCCCAAGGATGAGCGCGGGCGACTGCAGATGGGCGGCGATCGAGCTGGCGGTGCGGAAGATCCCCACGCCGACGATGCAGCCCACGACCAGCATGGTCGCATCGCCCAAATTCAGGGATCGAAGGAAAGAAGATGGTTTGCTCATGGAAAGCAGTGCTGAGTGATAAGTGATGGTCACTTATCGCTGCTTTCAAAGTGCCAGTGCCAGGGCTCGAAGGCGGTGTTGAGGGCGTTGCCGCGGGGGTAGGAGAGAGCGAATCCAAATTCCTTCGCATACTGCTGCAGCCAGGCATATTCCGGCAGCGCTTCAAATTCCTCGGGATGGTCCTCGCCGTTGATCCCGTCCTGATTGATGAAGTCGATTGCCTGGCGCGGCGGATATCCGTGCTCGCTGTGCCCGGGCAGCGCCACGAACCGGTTCGTCTCCTTGACGGAGTCCGCATGTTTTGACATGTAAAACAGGAACAGGTACAGCTGATACGCCGGCGAGCGGTAGCCGGACTCTACCAGCAGGCGCCGGCCGAGATCTTTCTCCATGGCCTCCATCATCCGCCGGTAGGCCTCGAAGACGTTGCGGGGCAGCACTTGGGGGTCCAGCGGCGTAGCGACGCCGTCCTTGACCGTTTGCTGAGGGCCGACCGGCACGAGGTCTGGGCGATCCGCCTCACCGAAATAGTGGCTGGTGGCGCCGAGCTGCCGGCCCCTGAGGGTGCGGAACGCGTCCAGGAATGCTTGCTGTTCAGGCGAGAGCGGTTGGTACAGCTCTTCCCATGTGAGCAGGTTTGCGGTGCCGTCCTGTTTTTTGGCGGTGATGAGCGGCTCAAGCGCCTGAAGGGTGGAGCGATGGAGCGTGGTCTCTTCCGGCGTCAACCGATCGATGTTGAGCGCCAAGGCTGCGGGGATGAAAACGAACCACGCCACCGCCGCCGCAAGGGGCGACAGTGGCGTGGAGAACGGTCGAGCGGCGATCACTTCTTGCGAGGTTGGAGTTCCTGAATGATCCCGTGGACCCACTCGGAGGCAAGCTCCTTGCAGCCGAAGCCGAAGGCGATCGCGGCCCCCAGGCTGATGCCCGCCAGAATGATCAGGAACACCTCTCCCACGAACTGGATCTGGAGCTGCTTGAGCGAGGCGACCAGGGCGAAGGTAATGACGACCGCCTGCACCGCCTGTCCCAGGAAGTTCGCCTGCGTGATTCCCGCGGCGGCGGCGGCTGTCCTCACCGTGGTGGCCAGAAACGCCGCAGCGAAGATGCCGATGATCAGAATGAAGACCGAGGCGACGACATTCGGCAGGAAGCCCACGATCTGCTGGAACAGCTCCGCCGCTACCGTCAGGCCGAGCGCGTTGAGCGCGGTCATGACGAAGGCAAGCAGGACGATCCAGTAGATGATGACGCCGATCAGCTCGGAGAGCTTGCGGCGGATGCCGCCCCGCACGAGCACCGTGGAGAGCTGGATTTCCTCCGCGATCTTGTCCAGCATGATCAGCTTGAGCCCCCTGACAACGATCTGCTCAAGCAATTTGGAAATCGTGACGCCGATGATCAGGATGACAACGGCGCCGAGTACCGAGGAGAGAAACGCGGAGAGGTGGTTGAGGGCCACTTGCAGGGGTGCCACCACGAGCTGCTGGAACAGGTCAATCCCGGTGTCCATGCCGCCCACCTCCTTGTTGTGGTGTTTCCGCTATTATAGGGGACTTTCTCCGCTTGTTCAAAGCCTTTATAATGCCTCAACGCGAACATGACCCCACACGAACGGCGCATCATCAGGTTCCTCCTATTGCCGGGCTCCTACCCGCATCCCGTGGGTACGATCCAGCGGCGCGAGACGCACGTCTCGCATGTCTTTCTGGCGGGCGGGTTTGCCTACAAACTGAAGAAACCGGTCAAGTTCCCCTTCCTTAATGCCTCAACCCTCGCCCTGCGGAAGAAGTTCTGTCTGCTCGAGCTGTCCTTGAACCGGCGGTTGGCGCCGGCCGTGTATCTGGGGCTTGCCCCGGTGGTTGAGCGCAACGGAGCGCTCCATCTGGGAGGAACAGGGCGGGTGCTGGAATGGCTTGTGAAGATGCGCCGGCTGCCGGAGGAGCGGATGCTCGACCGGCTGGTGGCTTCGCGGCGCGTGAGCCGGCGAGACATGGTGCATCTGGCCGACCGCCTGATCCCGTTTTTCCGCCGGGCGAAGCGCAGCCGCGCCATTGACCGATTCGGCCGCAGAGCCCAGGTGGAGGCGCTGGTGTTGGGCAACCTCCGCGAGTGCCAGCCCTTTCTGGGCGCGTTCTTCTCGGAGGCTGATCGCCGCCGCCTGGAGGCGGCATACCGGCAGTATCTGGCGCTCCATGAGCCGCTGCTGCTCAGGCGCGTCCGGGAGCGGCGCATCATCGATGGGCATGGCGACCTGCGCTGCGAGAACATCTGTCTGACCGATCCGGTGAGCGTCTTTGACTGCGTGGAGTTTGAGCCGGCGTTCCGAGGGGGAGACATCGCGAACGATTTCAGCTTCCTGGTGATGGACCTCGAGTTCCGCCGCCGGCGCGACCTGGCGGACGCACTGGTGGCGCGATACCGCCAACAGATGCGCGATTCGACGTTCGAACAGGCGCTCGCCTTCTACAAGTGCCATCGCAGCCTTGTCCGCGGCAAGGTGCGCGGGTTCGCCTGGATGCAGCATCCCGGGACGGCGGAGGGCCGGCGCATCCGCGCGCTGTCCCGCCGCCACTTCCGGTTGGCCGTGCGGTATGCGCGGGAGTTCGCCCCGCCCAGGCTCGTTGCGGTCGGCGGGGTCATCGGCACGGGGAAGAGCACGCTCGCACGCAGCCTGGCCGCGCAGCTGGGAGCGGGATGGCTGCGGACCGATGAGATCCGTCTCACCGAGTTCGCTCAGGCGAGGCGCGCCCGGCAGCGGTTCGGCGAAGGGCTCTACGCCCGGCGCGTGTCCGACCTGGTGTATGAGCGGCTCATCCAGCGGGCCGAGCGGCTGATTCGGCAGGGCCATTCCGTGGTCTGCGACGGGACGTTCTCAAAGGCGGCCGGCCGCCAGGCGCTACGCCGCTTGGCCGCGCGCTGCGGCGCCTCGTTCCACTTCTTCGAGTGCACCGTGCCGCGGCCGGTGGCGCTACGGCGGATCGCCAAGCGCTATGCGGCGGGGAGCGACATTTCCGAGGCCCGGCCTGAGCACTACGACCGGATCAAGCGAGGCTTTGAGCCGGTCCGGGGTTGGCCTGCCTCCGCCTGGACGCGGCTCTCGGACAACCGCGCTCCGGCACAGACGCTCGCCGCCGCCCTTGCCGCATTACAGCGCGCCTGGTTCTAAGGAACTGTCGCGTCCCTACGTCTCTTGCTATAATGAAAGAAACCAGCCAGTTTTCACTCACCCGTTAACAGGAGGAGCCCCATGTCGTTGCGCCAGACCTTCGACCGTTTGCTTGGTATTGAGCCGTTGTACGCCCACTGCGATGTCCCCTGCGGCATTTACGACCCGCACCTGGCCGCCGTCTCCGCCAAGACCGTCCATACGATGAACCAGAAAGTGAGCGCCCTGCCGGTCCCCGGCCCGAACGCTTCCGCTCAAGAGCATCTGGAGCACCGCAACACGGTTGTGCGCATGGTGCAGACGAAGGAAACGCACGCCCAACTCTGCAAGCAGGAGCTGCTGATCCTCTGGACCGACTACTTCAAGCCGGAAAACGCCGGACCGTTTCCCGACCTGCACGAAACGTTCTGGAAAGCGGCCAAGCTCTGTTCGTACAACAAGCAGCATGTGGATCCGGCCAAGTCGCAGGAGCTGATGGATGCCGTCGCGAAAATCAGCGACATCTTCAATAAGGCCGAAGCCGCAAAGAAGAAGTAGCTGGCTGGCCCGCATGACCCGTCCGCTTGGGCGGCTCATGCGTGTTCAAGGCTCCAGCATGGCGCCATTCCTGAAACCGGGCGAGCTGGTTATCGTGAAAGAGCGCGTCCGCCATCGCGCCGCGCTGCGCCGCGGAGATGTCGTGGTCGTTCGTCCTTCGCGTCTGGGCGGCAAGGCGTGCGTCAAACGAATCGTGGGGCTTCCTCGACATACCGTTCGCGCCGGCGCCAGGACCTGGCGCTTGGGCGCCGATGAGTACATCTTGCTGGGTGACAATCAAGAGGACAGCCTGGACAGCCGAGCGTTTGGTCCGGTAAAAACTGAGGAACTGGTGGGACGGGTCTGGATTCGGCTGTGGCCGCCCACCCGGGTGTCGTGAGCCTCCGATGAAGAAACTCCTGCTTATTCTGACCGCGCTGGTCCTTGTGGCTATCATCAGTCTGGGAATCTTCATCGCGACCTTTGACATCGACCGGTTTCGGCCGCTTGTCGTCAGCCAGATCGAGCAGGCGGTGGGCAGGCCGGTGACGCTCGACCGCCTATCGCTGGCCTGGCGTCAAGGCGTGGTGGTGGAGTGTCGGGGATTCGCAATCGCCGATGATGCCGCCGGAGAGGCGGAGCCGCTTATCCGGATGGAAGCGGCTACCGCAGAGGTCCAGCTCGTTCCCTTGCTGCGCAGGCAGCTGCTCATTTCATCCATCACGTTCACCCGCCCGCAGATTCATGTCACCCGTGATGCGCAGGGCCGCGTCAACCTGCTGGGCCTGGCCGCGGTGGGCAGCCCTGCCGCCGTCGGCGCAGGGCCGGCGCCGGAACAGGGGGGATCAGAGGCCGCACCCTTCTCGTTCAACGTGGGGTCGGCGACGATCAGAGACGGCGCGCTGCACTGGAGCGATGCAATGACGCAGCCGCCCGCGGATCTTCGGATGACGGCGCTCACCATGACACTCAGGCATATCGAGCCAGGGAAGCCGATAGATATCACCCTGGATGGCGCGCTCGGCAGCAATGCTCCCAATGTGCACCTGCGCGGCCGGGTGACGCTGCCGGGTCCGGATCGGCCAGGATCGGTGGAGCAGATGACGGTCACGACGGAGGCGCTTCCCCTTGAGGCAATCCTGCCCCAGGCTCGTGAGGGAGAGCCGCAGCTGCGAGGCAAGCTCACGACGCAACTTGACGGCGCGCTCCCGACGCTTGATGAGGCCCAGTGGCTTCAGGGACTGTCCGGTGCCGGCAGCCTGAAGCTGACCGAGGGCATGCTGGTAAACCTCAACGTATTGCGGACGGTGTTCGACCGGTTGTCCATTCTGCCGGGGCTGGTGCAGTCGCTGGAGGGCCGCCTGCCGCCGGAGTATCGGGCCAAGCTCGCTGCGCGCGATACGGCGCTGCTCCCGGTGGAGGTCGCTGCGCGCGTCGAAGGCGGGCAGGTGCAGCTTGAGCCGTTTCATATCAAGACGGAGACGTTTGGCATGGCCACTCGCGGACGGGTCAGCTTGGCCGGCGATCTTGACTTGGACGCGATGGTGCAGGTGGACCCCACGCTCTCCGCGGCCATCGTCGAAGCGGTCAAGGAGCTCGCGGCATTGGCGAACCGGCAGGGAGAGTTGGAGATTCCGGTGAAGATCCAGGGCCGGGCCCCGGCCGTCTCCATTGTGCCGGATGTGGCATCCATCACGGTCAAGATCGGAATGAGGCGAGGGATAGAGGCCCTGGGCAAATTTCTGAACCGGTTGGACGAGTCCTCGGACGAGCCGCCGGCGCCGGCGGGAGAAGAGGGCGCACCACAGAGCCAGACGGAACAAGCGCCGGCTGATCCCTTTGGCCTGCTGCTGCAGCGAGCGATTCAAAAAACCCAATAGGGTATTTGCATGCGCAATCTGACCGCCCAGCAGATCGGCGAGGGGCTCAAGCCCATCCTGGAGCGCCTGCGGGCATTGGCGAAAGAGGAGCGGGCCGCGCGCGGCCCTGACGCCGAAGCGATCGAGATCGCCATCGTCAACCTCGACAGCGCCATCGAGATCCTGACCGAGTAGTTCCCGCCCCATGCCCACCCCGGTCCGCAGGCGCGTTCGGGCGCGCCCGGCCCTCTCCGTGCGTTACGGCATTGACCGGGAGAACCGTCTGCTCATTACCGATCCTGTGCGTGCGATTCGTCCCCGACAGGCGCTTGAAGGCACATGGAAGCTGACCAGCGATTCCGAGCTGGTGTTCACCGTTCGCGAGGGCCGGGAGCAAGATCCTGATACGCTGTTCCTGAAAGGCGCAGTGGCGGCGGCGAACGGCCATGCGCTGGCCTTTGCCGTACACCACAGTGATGACGGGGCGCAGGCAAGCCAGCGAGTGACCTTGACGGGACGCTGGGCCGCCGATGCCGCGAACCGTCTGACGTTCCTCGTGCAGAAATCGGATGGGTCCGAAGACCGCCTCACGCTGCAGGGCGGCTGGGAGGTGGGCCCGCACCAGGAGATCCTCTATCGCTACCGGCCGGGCGCAGCACCCGGATCGCGCGATGAGCGCACCATGGTCTTCGCAGGCGCCTGGGAGATCGCCGGGGCGAATCGGCTCGTGTACCGCCTCACCGGGTCCGGCCGATCGGCGTTCGAGTTCAAAGCCAGCGTGCAGAGCCGCTCGCTATTGGCGCGCGAGGGCCGCATGGCCTACCAGATCGGCATCGGGCTTGAGCAGGGCCGGCGCCGGCAGCAGCGGGTGACGCTCTTCGGGACGTGGAAGCTGAACCGCGACCTGTCGGTCTCTTTCGAAGTGCCGTACGCCGGCGGGCGCGTGCAGGCCATGCGGTTTGAGGGTGCCTATGCGCTCAGCGCCCGCAACCGGGTGGCGGTCGCGCTGCAGAACAGCCGGCGCGAGCCGCTGGGCCTGACGGTGCTGTTCACCCGCGAAGTCGTTCCGGATGTCCGTCTCTTTCTTCGTCTTCAGCAGGCTGCGCAAGAGCGTTCCGTCATCGGCGGCGTCCAGGTTCGGTTTTGAGCCGCTCCTAGACAAGGGAGGATAGCATGACGATCGGGATCGTGCTGTTGGGGATCGGAGCGGGACTGATCCTTGCCGCGATTGTGGCCTATAACGGGCTCGTGAGGAAGCGGCAAGAGGTGAAGAGCGCCTGGTCGCAGATCGACGTCCAGCTCAAGCGGCGCCATGACCTCATCCCGAATCTCGTGGAGTCGGTGAAGGGCTACCTGAATCACGAGCGTCAGACGCTGGAGAACGTGACCAAGGCCCGCAGCCAGGCGATGAGCGCCAGCGGGCTTCCAGAGAAGGCCCAGGCGGAGAATCTGCTGACGCAGACGCTGCGCTCGCTCTTCGCGCTCGTCGAGCGCTATCCCGATCTCAAAGCGAATCAGAACGTCCTCAAGCTCCAGGAGGAGCTGACCTCCACCGAGAACCGCATCTCCTTCGCCCGGCAGTTCTACAACGACCAGGCCGCCCGGTTGAACACCGCGATCGAAAGCGTGCCGGTCAATCTTATTGCCGGCATCGGAGGGTTCGCCAAGGCGGAGTTCTTCCAGCTTGAAGATCTAAGAGAGCGCGAGGTGCCGGGCGTCAAACTCTCATGAGCCGCTAGCCGCGCATGCCCTTTACGCACGTTGAGATCGAGCGGCAGAAGACCCGCACCATCACCTGGCTCTTCCTGCTCCTGGTTCTCCTGTACGCCGTTTCACTTGCAATGCTCATAGGTGGGATCAGGATTGCCGGCGCACTCTTCACCGCCTCCGGCCGGGAGGCGGGGTTGGCGCCGACGGCGGCGGATCTGATCGGCATCTTCGCCTGTTCGCTGGGCTTCGGAGCGCTCCACTGGTGCTATTCGACCCGCCAGCTGTTTGACCGCCTGCTTGCGGGCGTGGGTGCCTCGCCCGTCGATTCCCGCGACGCGTACCATACCGTGCTCTCGAACGTCATCAGCGAGGTCTCGATCGCCACGGGGGGGCGGCCGATCGAGCCGTACGTGATTCCGACCACCGCCATCAACGCCTGCGCGGTGCTCGACTTCAACGGGCGGGCGGCGATCGCGGTGACCGAGGGCGCGCTGGCCCAGTTCACCCGCGCGCAGCTTGAATCGGTCGTGGGCCATGAAGCCGCGCACATCGTCAGCGGCGACAGCCTGACCGCGAGCGTGTTCTGCAGCTTGTTTGCGCTGCATGAAGAGACGCTGAAGCAGTTGGGAGGGCTGCTCGATCCTGACGGCGACTCCTGGCCCGGACCCATACTGGCTGAAACGATCCTTCCGGTCTTCGCGGTTGCGGTCCTCTGGGTGGTGCAACAGATGAAGCAGGCGTGCGAGGTGGCCATCTCATGGGAGCGGGAGTACCGGGCGGATGCGGTGGCGGTCCGGCTCACCCGAAACCCATTGAGCCTGGCCGAGGCGCTGGGCATCATGTCAAGGCGCTGGCGCGGCGTAGGCGGGCGCGGCGAATCGTTCGGCAGCATCTTCCTGATGGATCCGGGCCTGAGCGCCTGGAGCGAGCAGGGGGGAGTGATCGCCGAACTGTTCTCCAGCCACCCACCGACCGAGGAGCGCATCAGGCTTCTGCTGGGAATGGCGCATGTCGACCCGGCCCGCTTCGGTGAGGAGATTGAGGCTCTACTGGCGCACAAGCGGCCCAGAACGCCGCCTGCACCGTTACGACCGGCCGTCACGCAGGAGGTGCCGCTCCAGTGGATGATCTGGCAGCAGGATGTGTGGAGCGGTCCCTTTGCGCTAAGCGAGCTGGCGCAGCGGAGCGATCTGCTGCCGGAAAGCTGGGTGCAGCGCATGGGCTCAGCCTCCACGCAGCCCGCCTACTGGGATGCGCAGCTGCTGGAGATGTTCCGTGCGCGCTACGCCGGCCTGACGGAAGCGGGCGCGCGCGCTTCCACGGAGTGTCCCAACTGCCGGATCGGCCTCACGACCGTGCTCTACGAAGGCGCATCCATCGACCGGTGCCCCGCCTGCCAGGGCTGTTACGTGGATCCCCAAATGCTGACCAAGGTGTTCGCCCGCGAGGAATACCAGTTCTCCGACGGGGTCAAGCGGATGGGAGACCTGTTGCTCTCGCTGAGGGGCCACCGCCAGGCCGGGGCCAGACGCCGGGCGCTGCCAAGGCAGCCGCTCCACCGGCCGTGCCCCCGGTGCGGGGCGGCGGTCGTGCGGAAGTTCTACACGGAAGCGTACCGGGTCGAGGTGGAGCAGTGCTGGGAGTGCGGCCTGACGTGGTTGGATCGTGACGAGCTCGAGTTGCTGCAGTACCTCTACGAGCATCGACGCGATCTTGATGATTTCTTCAACGAAGACACCACCCGTCCACCGAGCATCAAGGAGTAAGCGAGCGCATGGCAAACTTTCCGGTTTCGCCGGCCAAACAGCTGGAGCTGGAGACACTCATGAGGCGGCTGGGGGTACATGAGGACGACCTGGAGGAGCGGTTCATCCGCTCAAGCGGGCCCGGCGGCCAGAACGTCAACAAGGTGGCCACCTGTGTGGTGCTGCGCTATCGCCCCGGCGGGCTTGAGGTGCGCTGCCAGCAGGAGCGCTCCCAGGCGCTCAACCGGTTCTTCGCGCGCCGCATCCTGCTGCGCCGGCTTGAGGCGCAGCGGCTGGGCGTCCTGAGTGCTGAGGCGCAACGGATCTCGAAGATCCGCCGCCAGAAGCGCAAGCGCTCCAAGCGCGCCAAGGAGAAGCTGCTCCAGCACAAGCACCTCCACGCCCGCAAGAAACACTCTCGTCGTACTCCTGGACTGTCCGACATCGAGTTATAGGGTTGCTTGCGGATCCCGCGACCGAGCCCGGGTACCCAGCAAAGCTGGGTGGGCAAGGGAAGTGCCGGGAACCGTGAGGCGACCGGCCCGCCCTCCCGCTTCCTCCGACATCGAATAGCTGGCCACGGGTCCTGCCCGTCGTTGCCATCGTCGACGCCGTGTGCTACACTACCGCCTCATGCATGACATCAACGTAACATCCATAAGGCCGATCGCCCGCTGCGATCGGCATTCCGCGGCGACCCTGATGGTCGCCGCTTCAGAGGAGGAACAATGCGTCCAACCATCTGGAGTGCAGCCCTTCTGGTCGGAGCGATGGCGATGAGCCCAAGCGCGCACGGGGCGGCCAGGCCGCGCGCCACGATCCAGACCACCCTAGGCACCATCGTGCTCGAGCTTTATAACGATGAGGCGCCCAAGACGGTGGAGAACTTCGTGACGCTGGCGAAGAAGGGGTTCTACAACGGCCTCATCTTCCACCGCGTCATCCCCGATTTCATGCTGCAAACCGGCGACCCGGACGGCACCGGCGCCGGCGGGCCCGGCTACACCTTCGCGGATGAGATCTCGCCCAACCTTCGGCATGACGGCGCCGGGGTCGTGTCGATGGCGAATCGCGGCCCGAACACGAACGGCAGCCAGTTCTTCATTACGCTCGTGCCCACCCCGTGGCTGGACGGCAAGCATGCCATCTTCGGCCGCGTCGTGGAGGGGCAGCCGGTGGTTGAGCGCATCGCGGCGGTTGAGCGCAATGCGCAGGACAAGCCCCGGACCGACGTGGTCATGCAGCAGGTGACCATCCAAGAGTAGCCGTCCGCCGTTCCCAGCACCGGCTCCGTCGTTTACCACCCGTCATTCCCATGAACCAGCAGCAGCGCCTCAGAAATATCGCCATTATCGCCCACGTGGACCACGGGAAGACCACCCTGGTCGACGCGATGCTGCGCCACACCAAGACGGTGCGGCCGGCCGATGCTCAAGGCGGGCTGATCATGGACTCCATGGACCTGGAGCGCGAGAAGGGCATCACGATCAAGGCGAAAAACGCCAGCCTCCGGTACGGCGACTACAAGATCAACCTGGTCGATACCCCCGGGCATGCGGACTTCGGCGGGGAAGTGGAGCGGACGCTGCGGATGGTGGACGGCGCGCTCCTGCTCGTTGATGCCAAGGAAGGGCCGATGCCGCAGACCAAGTTCGTGCTGCGCAAGGCGATCGCGCTGGGGCTGCCGCTCATCGTCGTGGTCAACAAGATCGACCGGTCGGACGCGCAGATCGACGATGTGGTGAACCGGACGTTCGATCTCTTCGTCGAGCTCAACGCCTCCTCCGCGCAGCTCGACTTTCCCATCGTCTACACCTCCGCGACCCAAGGGACCGCGACCCTCACCCTGCAGACTCCAGGCACCGACGTTGTGCCGCTGTTTGAGACGATCATTGCGCGCATCCCACCGCCGACCGTCTTGCAGGATGAGTCGCTGCAGATTCTGGTGCTGGCGCTGGCGTATGATCCGTTCAAGGGCAAGATGGGCATCGGCAAGATCCACGCCGGCTCGATCAGGAAAGGCCAGCCGCTGATGCGCCTGGCGGTCGACGGCACCCGGCAGACGGGCAACGCGCTGGCGATCCTTGCCTACAAGGGGTTGGAGCGCATGGAGATTGAGGCCGCCGAATCCGGGGAGATCGTGGCGGTGGCCGGCTTCGGGGAGATCGGGATCGGCGATACGATCACCGACCCGGAGCGACCCAAGGCGCTGCCGGCGATGATCATCGAGGAGCCCACCCTGCGCATGACCTTTGCCGTCAACAAGAGCCCCTTTGCGGGGCGCGAGGGCAAATACGTCACCTCGCGGATGCTGCGCGAGCGGCTGATGAAGGAGCTGGAGACGAACGTCGCGCTGCGCATGGCGGACACCGACAGCCCGGATACGCTGCTCGTCTCGGGGCGCGGCGAGCTGCATTTGGCGATCCTGATCGAGACGATGCGGCGCGAAGGGTACGAGCTCGAGGTCTCCCAGCCGGAGGTCGTCTACAAGGAGATCGAGGGCGAAAAAATGGAGCCCTACGAATTTCTGTCTATCGACGTGCCCGCCGACTACCAGGGGACGATCATCGAGGAGCTGGGACGCCGCCGCGCCGAGCTGCAGGAGATGGCCCAGACGCCCACCGGCGAGCTCCACCTGGAGTATCTGATCACGACGCGGGGGCTTCTGGGGTTGAAGAGCACCCTGATGAAGAAGACCCGGGGCACCGCCATCATCCACCACGTCTTTGACGCGTACGAGCCGATTGTGGTCGACCTGCCTCCCCAGGAGCCGCACGGCTCGCTCGTGGCGACCGAAGACGGGCTCAGCAGCTCCTATGCGATCACCACGGCGCAGGAGCGCGGCGAGCTGTTCATCGGTCCTGCCGTGCCGGTGTATGAAGGCATGGTGGTCGGACAGGCCAGCCGCGATCGCGACGTCGAGCTCAACATCTCCAAGCAGAAGAAGCTCACGAACGTCCGGAACTCAACGGGGGAAACGACCGTGGTGTTGATCCCGCCGCGCGAGCTGACGCTGGAGCTGGCCCTGGAGTACATCGGGCCGGATGAGCTGCTCGAGGTGACCCCGAAGTCGCTGCGCATCCGCAAGCGCATCGCCGATGCCAAGCTGCGCCTGCGCGCCCAGCGCGAAGCGCTGTGAGATTTCATTCACAGAGGAGGTGCTCATGGTCACCGGACTCGTCATCGTGCTGGTCGGCGTCCTCATGTTCGTCCATCCGGAGCTGCTTAGCTACCTGATCGCCAGCCTCTTCGTGCTCTTCGGGCTGGGGATGATGGCGGCGGCCTGGCAGTTCCGCCACGCCAAGCGGTCCTCCCAATCCCGCTTTATCAACTGGATCGTCCGGTACTGACGAGCGCGAATGAGCCGCACGCCGCGGGTGCTGGTCGTCTACAAGAAGGACGCGTACCAGCAGTACGTCCAGGAGCAGCAAGACGCCCGCCTGTTGCGCCTCCTGCGCCGCCACCATCCGGACGTGCTGGAGATGCAGCGCGCCCATACGGTGCATGAGGAGGCGATGGAGGCGGTCGTCCATGCGCTGCGGCAGCTGCCCGCCGCGTTCGAGCTGGCCTACCGGGCGGATCTCAAAGTCACCAAGCGCTATGATTTGGTGGTGTCGGTCGGCGGCGACGGGACGTTCCTGCAAGCGGCACGCAGCATCCAGCACGCTCCCATCCTCGGAGTCAACTCCGATCCCTCCCGCAGCGAAGCGGTCTTTTGCGCGGCGACTCCCCGCACGTTCGCCCGCCTCTACCGGTCAGCGCTCCAAGGTCGGCTGCCCGAGCTGCGCCTCTAGATCGGAA
>Ga0209726_10001767_pt1 | contig 33786 bp, 29 predicted proteins | sample Subgrocontami54m_FD_187453 | JGI IMG/M metagenome (GOLD analysis project Ga0209726, IMG submission 187453) | Subsurface groundwater microbial communities from S. Glens Falls, New York, USA - GMW46 contaminated, 5.4 m (SPAdes) (version 3) | ecosystem: Environmental > Aquatic > Deep subsurface >...
CGGAGCCCTGCGACAGAGTCGCAACCATTCGATCCGCGTTAGGGATACTGAAAGTGCGAGGTCCTCGCCGGATCCACTCGGTAGCGGATCGTCGCAACCATTCGATCCGCGTTAGGGATACTGAAAGGCTGCGTGCACCAGGAGCGCCGCGGATACCAGCAGAGTCGCAACCATTCGATCCGCGTTAGGGATACTGAAAGGCAGGTCAGACGTCACCCCACCGGGCCGCGTGGCGGCGGAGTCGCAACCATTCGATCCGCGTTAGGGATACTGAAAGTTCCAGAGAGACACAGACCCGCTCTATGGGCCACTGGGTCGCAACCATTCGATCCGCGTTAGGGATACTGAAAGCCTGCTAGAGGACGTGCCCCGTGTGAGTCAGCACAACGTCGCAACCATTCGATCCGCGTTAGGGATACTGAAAGAAGCATCGGCTGCGAGCACGTGGGAACCGCTGAGTACGGAGTCGCAACCATTCGATCCGCGTTAGGGATACTGAAAGAGCTACAGTCGCGTGCTCATCCCGATCGAGGAGAGCGGTCGCAACCATTCGATCCGCGTTAGGGATACTGAAAGAGAACTCCTCGATCGGCTCGTAGTCGCCTGGCACGGCGTCGTCGCAACCATTCGATCCGCGTTAGGGATACTGAAAGACCCATTCCTGAGCTCCCGCCTCGGGCATCTGCAAGAGTCGCAACCATTCGATCCGCGTTAGGGATACTGAAAGCACGGTCGAACGTTGCGAGCATGTCGCGGAGGAAGTCGGGTCGCAACCATTCGATCCGCGTTAGGGATACTGAAAGTGGTGCCCGCCTGGGTACTCCCAGACTCGAAGGCTTCGGGTCGCAACCATTCGATCCGCGTTAGGGATACTGAAAGCATTCCAATTATTGGAACATGGCCAAACGGCCAGACGTGTCGCAACCATTCGATCCGCGTTAGGGATACTGAAAGGTTGATCGTGGCGATCTGGCTCTGTGTGATTCCACGGCCGTCGCAACCATTCGATCCGCGTTAGGGATACTAGTGACGGAATCTAGTTGCCAGTGCGTAGCCTGACCGCCCACGGGGTCACTATTGCACGCTATTCAGTCATGGTGCTCGGCCCTGCCCGAGCCGCTGAGCCTGCTCTTCTTGCCTCACTGCCAGTTCCAGTCGTAGATCCGCAACATCCCGTTGGGCGCATCCGGCACCTCACGGGCGATCGGTCCCTTGAGCCCGGCGACGTGAGCGGTAACGAGCGGCTGATACCAGTAGGGAATCCAGGGAAGCTGTTGCGTGAGGACCCGATTCATCTCAGCGATGTAGTGAACCCGATCCGCCGCTCGCAGGCTCTGGCTGAACGCGCCAAACAGCTGATCATATTCGGGATTGTTCCAAGCCCCGTAGTTGTCGCCTTTCCAGCGGGTTGCAGGTCCAGGAACTTGCTCTGAAGTAAAGCTCTGCAGGCTCGCCAGATCCCCGCCTCCACCCCAGACGAGCACTCCTGGCCGCTGGGTGTAGTTCTCGGCTTCCCGGCTCTGCGCTGCCGGCAGGATGTTGCTTTTCGCGTTGAAGCCGACTGCTTTCAAGCCGTCGACGATCACCGTGTTCTCCTGCTCATTCTTGGTGCCCGACGAAGACGCCACCTCGACTTCAAGCGGCGATCCATCCTTGCCGACAAACAATCCGTCCGCTCCCTTCGTGAACCCTGCTTCGTCCATGAGCCGCAGAGACCCCGCCGGGTCGTACGGATACTTCGAAATGACTCGCTCGACTTCTTGGTAGTAGGGAAGTCGCGAAGAGACGAACGCATCGGCTAGGACTCCCTTGCCAGCCTGGAGCGCGTCGCCCGCCTCGGTCTTGTTCAACGCATGCGCCAGCGCGCGCCGCACGCGCACATCGAGGAGCCCTTTCGCCTGGACCAGCTCCGGCCGTAGCTGCACGACGCCGCGCCGAAACCCTGCAGCCGCATATAAGACTGTGCCGCCACGGGTCGTACTCCACTGTTGTTCAAGGTTCTCCCCATGGTCGGAAGCCAGAAGGTACTGGCCAACGTAGTGAGCTTCGCCGGCCAGCAGATTCGCCAACGCCGTATTCGGGTCTGGGACGAATACCGCTCTCAATCGATCGATCTTTGGCCGACCTAAGACGTGGCCGTCAAACGCTTCGGCCTCCACGAAGGCTCCGGGCTCCCATCGGGTGAGCCGGTACGGGCCGAGGCCCACGTACTCGTGGGACCAGAAGGGCAAATTGGGGAAATCCGTTGGGTTCAGGTGCTCGAAATCCTGGCGCAAGATGTGCTCGGGAAGCGGCGGCAAGAGGCTCGTTGTCGCATGAGTACCGAGCTCGGCTGCGTCGGAAGACAGCTCCCTCCAACGAATCAAGAAAGACTGGGGGTCGAGGGCCACCACTTCTTGGATAGAACGCATCGGAGAAGACGACGAAGCTCCAAGAGTTGGAGTCGCGTAGACCCGCCACGAGAACACAAAGTCGTCGCTGGTCAACGGCGCGCCGTCGTGCCAGGTGAGGTTTGGTTTGAGGCGATACGTCGTCTCCATGCGCCCATCCGGGAATACCCGCCAGCTATCCGTGTCTATCTTCGGAAGATCGGCCGCGAGGTACGGGAACGACTGGCCCCGCTCGTCTCGACCGTCCAAATCTGCATTGAAGACTTGCTGGAGATCGCGAAGGGCTCCGGAGAAACCTACGAGCTCCTTCGTGGCCAGCGTCGGAGGCTCACCTCGGAGGGCGACGACCAGCGTTCGTTGCGCAGCCGCGGGGGACGGCTGACCTACTCGACCTTCTTCCGGTGGGCGCTGGGCCGCCGGCGCACAAGCGCCAATAATGAGCGCCACGAGTGAGAGACACCGGAACAACGAGATCTTTCGCATGAGTCCCTCCGCAATCTTCAAGCTGGGCCCCGGCGCTCGTGCGCATGCCTAACGAGTCGGGCCGGGTTCGAAGGATACGCCGTTACCCAGCCCTCGTCGAGTGGTCGACGCCAAGACGGGCTAAACGAACGGATTGCGCACGATGATGCCGTCGTAGTCCTGGCCGTCGGTGAGATCTTCGGACCACAGCACCGTCGCCCCGGCGATGTGGGCGGTACGGAGGACCATAGCGTCCCAAAACGAGATCTGCCACCGGCTTGTCAGATCAATGGCCGCAACTACGTCCGAGGCAGATGGGGCGACCACTTGCCAATGAGCGAGGTACGAAACGACCTCACGAGCAGCCTCTCCGGACATTGGCTTCGCGAGCTTGCGTGTCAACGTCACGTACAGCTCTTGCAGTACCTGCACGCTGAGAACGCCGTTGCCCGCCGTCCAGAGGCGCTCCACCAGCGCTTGCGCCCGCTCTTTCCTGGCCCCTGCTTCAGCATCGTGAGCGTAGACCAGAACGTCCGTGTCGCAGAACTCACCGCTCATGGAGCCCGTCGCGGCTCCACGTGATGACGCCGCTCGCGCCAAGCGACCGGCCCTCGGCGAGCATTTTCAGGTGCCGGACCCTTGCCTGCTCGTACTCTCGATGCGCTTCGACTCGTTCTTGCACCAGACCCGCAACGAGCTTGGAAAGTGATACGCCCCGATCGACAGCCATGTGTTTGGCCTCGCGAAGGACATCCTCCGGCAGAGAGATCGTGACATTTTGATGCACTATGCGTCACCTACCACGTGGATCACGTGTGCAGTGTATCACCCCAGCGGTGTTTATGACCCGAAGTCCTGCTTGGTTCGGTCTGCCTGCACAAGACTTCGTGCCGCGTCCTCAGGTGAGTCCCAAAATGTTGCCCATTGTTGCCCAATGTTACCCAATCGTCCATTCGCGACCGGATCCCCCAAATTCTCACCCCGCGAGGGCCAGGCAATCCTCGACCGTTGACCGTTCGCATCCGGGTTGCCTTCGTGGCGACGATGCACGCGGGTTAGCTCATCACGCGGTCGCCGGCTATACTCGCGCTGGGACGGGCCGGGTCGATCGATGAATGTTAGTCTCGCTCGTCGGTGGAGGCGCCGTGGAAGTGTGGATTCGCCAATCGATGCCGTACCAGTGCCTGGGCGACGAGCCCATGCCCTTCCCCGTCCCGGGGCGGCTGTGGGACCGGGATCTGGGGGAGACCCTCTACGCGGAGCGGATGAAGTTCATTCGCCGCGTCGATCAGCTCGGATTCGATGGGCTCATCTTTACCGAGCACCACTACGGGCAGAACGGCGGACTCACGCCCTCACCCGTCGTCATGCTGGCGGCCGCGTCGCAGGTCACCGAGCAGATCAAGCTCGTCACCATGGGCATCTCACTGTCTATCTACGATCAGCCCGTGCGCCTAGCGGAAGAGCTGGCCATGATCGACAACCTGTCTCACGGCAGGTTGGTGTTGGGACTCATCACCAGCGCGGCGCAGAGTCTCTTCGCGTTCAGCGTTCCTGTCGAGCACGAGCGCGCAAGGTACCACGAGGCCTACGATCTCATGGCGAAGGCGTGGACGGAGCAAGACCCGTTCGAGTGGCATGGTGACCACTACAACTACGACTGCGTCTCGATCCTGCCACGGCCCCTCCAAACACCTCATCCCCCGATGTGGACGACATGCAGCTCCGAGGAGAGCCTCAAATGGGCAGCGAGCCGCCACTTCCGGCTCGTGGCGCCTGGAACCGTTACCCAGACGGCGGACATCATCAACTACTACCGCGACTACGCCACCAACCACTGCGGCTGGACGCCCACGTCCTCAGACTTCGGCATGGCCCGCGAGTTCTACATCGCCTCGACGCAAGAGCAGATCGACGAACAGCTCGAGTCGCTCGATAGAAACGACGAATCCAACAGCGTCAACCCACGCTTCCGGGTGCCTGCGCTCACGTCCTTGCTGCGTGAACAGTGGGGCACGCGGACCTATGACTACGGCGCTCGGCTAGGTCGGCCTGCCGGGAGCGGTCGCACACCGGAGGGGTACCAAGGCGGCCAGTTTCTCGTCGGCGATCCGGACACGGTCACCCGCCAGATCGTCGAGCAGCGCGAGGCGTGCGGGAAGCCCGATGTGCTCGTCATCCGCCCGGAGATTGGCGCCATGAGCCTCGAGGAGGTCGGAGACGGCCTGGAGCTCTTCGCCCGCGAGTGCCTGCCCGTGGTTCGAAAGCTGACTTAAGGGCTAGCTGGCGCCCGTCACTCTACGAGGACAGCGACTGCACCTGCCGCGATAGCGCCTTGATCGCCTGCGAGAACGGGGAGTAAGGCTCATTTAGGAACAGCGGCACACCGTTGTTGATCGACTCCGAGAGACTCGCTCCAGCACTGGGTATTGGGAAGATCGGGCGTCCTCCCACCACTGCCGAGACGTCATCTATCTGGAGTCCCGCCAGGCTGTCGGCGCGGTTCAACACGAAGCACATGCGATCCTCGGGGAATCCCAAGACCTTCGCCACATCCAAGAAATGGCGTGTGTTGTTCAGCGCGCCGAGCTGAGCGGATAGCACGATCATGTGCACGTCCGCCAGGTCGAGGACCGCGAGCATTCGCTCGTCATAGGACGGCTGCGTGTCGACCACGACGTACTCATAGGTGCTGGCCATTGCACCTATGATCGATCGCACTTGTGGCCCCGTGATGATCTCAGCTTGCTCGGGCCGAGCAGGTGGCGCCAGGATTTTAAGCCCGCTGGCGTGGCTCTCCACAACCTGAGCGATCAGGAACGAGTCGATGGCACGCGTGTATGGCAACAGGTCGATGATGCTGTGCTTGGCGGCCAAGTCAAGGTGGGTGGCGCTGTCCCCGAACATGAAATCCGCGTCCACCAGCACTGTGCCACGCTTCGCCTCTTCTTGCAGCGCCAAGGCGAGAGCCACCGCAATGGTGGTCTTTCCCACTCCACCCTTGCTGCCAAAGACCGCGATCTTGCGGCCCACGCGAGTCGACGCCGGCTCCGCGGGACGATCTGCAGCGCCCCATTTCAATTGTTGGTCCATGCCGGCCTTGTGCACGTCGCGAATGTTGGCTACCAGTGCGGTGCCGTCGCCGAAGGGCTTGAGGACGTACCCGCGAGCTCCTGCCGCCATCGCCTTCTGAAGGTAGTCCTGCCGCTGCTCGACGGTCACCATGATCACCGCGCCGTGCGGCACCCGGCTCGAGATGAGCCACGCGGCATGGATCCCATCCAGGTCTGGCATGTGGATGTCCATGAGCACCACGTTCGGCTGGAGGTCGGTTGCCAAGCGCACCGCCTCGCGTCCGCTGGCAGCGCTGCCGATGAGCTCCATGTCCGGCTGGGCAGTGATGAGCTGGGTCAACATGTGCCGTGAGAGGGCGCTGTCGTCCGCGATCAGCACCCGGATCGCCCGCTCTTTCATTTCTGCCTCTTCTGGTCTTGGATACGCGCTGCTAGCTCGCGTAGACGTTGTTGACCCTCGACCCCGCTGGCCACCCACTCGTCGACAATGCCGCCGGCCGCCCCAGCACCTTTCTGTGCGGCGGGGTCAGCCAATACGACGACGAAAAGATCAGCTCCCCCCGATGCATTCCTCGCGGCCGCCGCCAGATCGATACCACTCATGCTGCGCGCCTCGAGCCCGGTCACGAGCAGGTCGTACGGCCCGTTCGCAAGGCGTTGCAACGCGTCTCGGCCGTCTGCAACTGCGTCGACCTGGTACCCCGCGTCTTTCAGCACCATGCCGGCGACCATGCGCGACGCCGGTGATTGGTCGACGAGGAGCGCTCGCCAAACGTGCCGCAGGGCGGAAGATGGTGTGAGTTGCTCCGGCACGATTGGGGCGGTGGGTGCGGTCACCTCGGGCTCGCCGATGCGCCCGCGGAGCTCATTCGCGAGATGTCGTGCAAGCGCTCCCCGCTCGCCCACCTCGGTCTCCATGACCAGCCCGCGCAGCAGGCCGCTCCCCTGGAGCAGCAGAAGAGCGGTCTCCTCGTCGGGGAAATCGCGGGCCTCGCGATGTCGGCCCAGCACCTCTTCCATGGCCGCGGCCAGGAGCTGTGCCTCGACCATGCCCAGCATCGCGGCCCCGCCCTTCACCGTGTGGGCGGAGATGAACATCCGCTTCGCGGCTTCGGGGTCGTGCCGCCCGTGCTCCGCATCCATGAGCTCCTGTTCCATCGACTGCAGATGCTCGACTGCCTCTGTCTGAAACGCTTCTAGGAGCTCGGGATCCATCGCCGGTCTCTCTTTCTATTGGAGAGGCTTGTGGGGATCGTGATGAGATGTTGGGCCCGCTGAGTCTGCTGATAGCAAACTGCGACGTCGAGCGAGCTGGGACGCCGCCACTTTACCACAAGCGTTGCTCCTGACCGCTCGGGATCACTCCCCCCTCCCTGGGATCAGTCCCCTCTCCCTGGGATCAGTCCCCTCTCCCTGGGATCAGTCCCCTCTCCCTTTGGGAGAGGGTTAGGGTGAGGGCGTGACCCGACGAGCGCACAAACATCGGGGGCAGTTCGCGTCCTGCAAGCTCACGACGACTAGCCGGTGAGAGTCCGGTCGAGGGAGGTACCAGTCCGCAACATGAAGTGAAGCCTGCCGCGTCGTCAAAGGTTCCCCGCAAGGGGCCAACCGGGAGCCGAGCCTCGTGTCCCCTGGCGAAGGCCATGGAAGGTGTGAAGAGCTTGGAAGCGCAGCACCGAAGAACCCGGCGGCGCAGAGGGCGTGGAACGGTGGGAAAGCCGTCGTGGGAACAGGAGAGACCCGTCTCCGCCCCAGCAGTGAGACCGCTTGGGGAAGCCAACCCGAGGGGTGGACTGGGAGCGACGAGCCCTATAAGCGGAGTTCCCGACGAAGTGGGGGAGAGCGGAGCGGGAGTCGGAGCGGTCCATAGTACTGAAGAAGCGGGGTAATGCCCGTGGAGGGAGGGGCCGCACTTGGTCGGTGGGTCGGACGGAGGGAAGCGCTGGTGAATGCGCAGGCTAAAGACGCCCGAGAAAAGGCGCGAGAGCTCCAGAGGGCCCTGTATCGGGCCGCGAAGGCGAGTGCCACGCGGCGGTTCCACGCGCTCTACGACAAGGTGTACCGCGAGGACATCTTGGCGAGGGCATGGCAGGAGGTGAAGGCGAACGCGGGATCGGCGGGGGTTGATGGGCAGACTATCAGCGCCATAGAGGAGCGTGGGGTGGCAGAGCTCCTGGCGGAACTGGCGACCGAACTGCGGGAGGGACGATATCGGCCGCAGCCTGTGCGGCGGGTATGGATTCCGAAGGCAGACGGGAGAGAGCGGCCGCTGGGGATCGCGACGGTTCGGGATCGAGTGGTACAGGCATCAGCGAAGCTGGTGCTGGAACCGATCTTCGAGGCGGACTTTCGGGACAGTTCGTACGGGTTTCGGCCGAAGCGGAATGCACACCAAGCCGGTGAGCAGATTCGGCAGGCGGTGAACCGAGGAGCGGGCTGGGTGATTGACGCCGACATCGAGGCGTTCTTCGACCGAATCCCCCAGGTGAAGCTCGTGGAGTTGGTGGAGAAGCGCGTCAGCGACCGACGGATGCTGCAGTTGCTCAAAGGGTGGCTGCGAGTGGGCGTCCTGGACGGAGGGGTAGTCACCCCGAGTGACCAGGGCGTGTCCCAGGGTTCGCCCATCTCCCCGTTGTTGGCGAATGTGGTGCTGAACGAGCTGGATAAGCTCTGGGAGGAGCACAGTCGCCACCTGGGCCAGTTGATCAGGTACTGTGATGACTTCGTCATTCTGTGTCCAACGGAGGGACAAGCCCGAGAAGGACTGCGGCGGGCAGAGGAAATCCTCTCCTGGCTGGGCCTGCGGCTGCACCCGGAGAAGACCCGCGTGGTGTTCGTCGGGGATGGTCGAGAGGGGTTCGACGCTTGTGAGCTCTACGTACTGGCTCCCTTCACTCTGGTCTGCTCACGGGACCATGTCATCTGGAGGCTCCGGGACGAGCGGCCCCAACGAGGCGATCAATTCCGGCAGATTGTCGGTGACCACCGACCAGATGCGCTCGCTCCTGATGCTTCCATACGCGTGCACCAGCACGTTTCGCTGAGCAATGATCCTACGCCACGGGATTTCAGGATGTCCGACCCGGCAGTTATTGGAGACCTGGTTGGCTGCTTCTCCGATGATGGCAAGGCCCCGCTCGACGGCCATGCGCAACATCTCATTGCGTTGGTAGTCGTCAAACGACATGCCCAGCGAAATCCGTTGAACTGCTCTCGCCGCTTCGAGCATGTCCCACAGATACGCCGCATCATGGTCGTCAAGCTGCATAGATGAGGCGGCTTGTGCGAAGGATCTCCCTTCGTCGGAAGGGATTCCGTAACGACTCGCGCTCGACAAGATCGACCGGTCGCCCCAATAGGTCGCCTAGCTCCAGCTGGATTCCGGCCAAGGCCCAGAGCGAGACTTCAGCCCCGTCATCGAACTCCACTAACACATCGACATCACTGTCGGGACGGAAGTCCCTGCGAAGCACCGACCCAAAAACCCAGAGTCTCTTGATACGGTGATCTCGGCAGAACTGAACGACTTGCCCTTCATCCGCGTCGATTTGCAGGCCGCCCAGCATTGGGACCTCCGGCGATTCGTGCGTCACGGTGACACCTTCAAGGCTTGATCGAGTTTACTTGCACTGCAGCGAAGCATCCTGCGCGACTACCCCTACATGCGGTCAAGGCAAGAGGAGGACTTTGCCGATACTCTCGCGGTCCTCGATGAGGCGATGCGCTTCGCTCGCTTTCGAAAGGGGGAAGCGGGCGCCGATGACGGGCTTCCAACGGCCCTGGGCGAGCAGCTTCATCGCGGCCAGACCAGGCGCGCGGAGCATCTCGGGGCGCCGACGGCGGAAGCCGCCGCTGCTGTAGCCGATGATGGACTTGTTTTCGCCATAGAGCGCGCCGAACGACGCGGGCGTCGGCGGGCCGCTGGCTTGGCCGTAGGCGACCAGACGCCCGAATGGAGCCAGGCTGGCGATGCTGCTGTCGAAGCTGTCCTTCCCGACGCCGTCCAGGATCACGTCCGCGCCGACACCATTCGTCAGCTCCATGACCCGCGCGGCAACATCCTCGATGCGATAGTTGATCGCCACATCAGCGCCGAGCTTGCGCGCCAGCTCCAGCTTTTCGGGACTCCCGGCGGTACCTATGACGATCCCCGCGCCGAGCGTGCGAGCGAGCTGCACCGCGGTGCTGCCGACACCACCCGCCGCCGCGTGGATGAGCACCGTGTCCCCCGGCTGCAGCCGACCGGCGTGGGTTAGCAGGTTGAGGGCAGTCGTGCCCACCGATGGGAACGTGGTGGCATCGTCCCATCCCAACGAGTCCGGAATGGGGAACGTCTCCATGCCCTTGGCGAGGATGTACTCGGCGTAGGACCCGCCATCGGCGTGCGCGGCGACTCGCTGGCCGACGCTCAAGCCAGAGACGCCGGGACCGATCGCGTCGACCGTGCCCGCGGCCTCGAGACCTGGAATGAATGGTGGTGTGCGCGAGCCCAGGTACTGCGAGCGACGGCCCTGGATGTCGGCAAAGTTCACGGTCGTCGCGGCGACCTTGAGGCGAACTTGCCCTGGCCCAGGCTCGGGCAACGGCGCATCCCGTGCCTGCAGCACTTCTGGTGGCCCGAAGGCGGTGACGTAGACGGCTTGCACGGAACCTCCACAATATTTCATTGGTGCGAGTCGGCAGGGTGAATGGGCCCGGGGAACGAAGGGCCCAGCCCCACCAGCCATTGGCGCTAAGAGGTCGGCTCGGCAGCGGCGTTGCTGCCCGCTATCCGGCCTTGGACGGTGCATCGGGCAAGGCCGTGCATGCTGAAGCCCCCTGCTGATTCACCTCCGCAGTAGAGGCCAGGTATGACATTGCCGTACAAGTCGACGACCTTGCACTCAGCGTTGATCCTGAGGCCAACGCGCGAGTCATGGACGACCGGAGTCGCCCAGGCTGCGTAGAACGGCGGCGTCTGGATCTTGTGTTGGGGCGCGGGCTTTCCGAAGTCGAAATCCTCGCCTGCATCCACGAAGGAGTTGTACCGCGCGACGGTTTGTTCCAGCGCGCTCGTCGGCATCGCCTTGCGCAGGTACTTGTTCTGGATGTTCGCGGCTAGCTCAGCGAGTGTATCGCCGCAGAAGAAGAACCCCTCGGCCATGTCGACGTGGGGCGGCTCAACGGTCCACTTCTCGCGCTGTACTGCGTCGGCGTCAAAGATCGCCCAGATCGGCCCGCCGCCGTTGACCGATTCGCCGGTCCCCGCTAGCGCCGCGTTCAGAAAGTTCCGCGGCTTGTACTTGACGTTCTTCGCGTTCAGATAGCTGCCCGGTGCGTAGTCTTTGATGGCCTCGTAGTTGTTTGACGAGAACTGGCCTTCCGTCTCATCGTAGAAGCGAACTCCAGCCTGATTCACAAGGATCACGTCTTGCCAGTCCTCGACGCGTAGGCCAATCGCGCGGGCGAGAGGGAACACGGGACTCGACGGGAACCAGGTGCAGTTGACGTAGCCGTATTGACTGCCGATCCGCCCAGGTTTCGTCAACGTCGAGCCGAACTCTGCGCTCTGATTGAAGGCCCCCCATAGCGATGCGCCTATCGCCATCGCAGCAAGCTCGCCACTCGCGTCTTGCGCGGTAAAGGGCTCGCCGGCAACACCACAGTATTCCTCGGTAAGCCTCGGATCGAAGATCCGCCGGAAGTTGACGTTGCTGGTCGAGCCGCCAGTCGCGATAACGACGCCCCTCCGCGCGCGGATGTTCAGCGTCTTGCCCTCGTTGGTCACGGTGATTCCGAGGACCTTCCCCGACGTCGCCGTCTCTCGGATGATGCTCGTCATTCGGTGCTGCAAGAGGATCTCGACACCGAGCTTTCGGGCTGTCAGCTCGAGGGGGCGGATCAATCCGATGCCGGTCGAGGTTGTGGCCTGCCGCTCCTCAGGCACGGACTTGCCCGTCTGATACTGCACCCAGCCCATCGCGGCCGCGTGGTTCTCGCGCGGAGCGGAGTTTCCCGTCGCGCCAGCGCCACGGTTGTCAGGGGCGCCCTCGACGAACACGACTCCGTGCGCGACCAGCCATTCAAAGGTCGGCGCGCTCTCGTCCGCGAAGGCACGAATGATCTCCTTGTCGTTGTAGCGATAATCGGGGAACCCGTTGGGCTCGACGACCGACCAGTCGGTCAAGTCCGAGAAGAGTAGGTCGGCAGAATCCACGATCCCGTACTGCTTCTGCCTGCTAGTACCACCACCCAGAGCGACGTTCCCGCCGCTGATCGCGGCGTGGCCACCAACGTCCCAGTTCGCTTCCACCACGAGGACGGATGCGCCGGACTCGCATGCTGCGATCGCCGCGGGGAGTCCGGTCGCCCCCGAACCGATGACGACGACGTCGGCTTCATGGTCCCAACTGAATTGCCCTTGAGGGCTCATGTCGTTCGATCGTGCTGTCGAGGGAACGCCTGTCTGCGAAATCACGGCCTCTCCTTGGTTGCCTTTGAGGAGGCAGTTGGCAAGATGGGCGGCAAGGAGCGTGAGCCGTCTGCCGCGGTCGGTTCCGTATATTACTAGCTCGCACCACCTTCCGGAGGGCCCATGAGCCGATCTGCATCCCGAATCCTCTTTGCCGCAACGCTGGCGCTCAGTCTCGTTGCATGTGCGGCGCCGTCCGGCAGCCCTCGTTCGAGCGGCCAGCCGGCGGCACAATCCACGAGCTCCACGCCCCAGAGAACGCTCGTCCTGGCCTACCGTACCGAGGCTGCATCCATCACGTCCCGACCATTCGTTCAAGTCGACGGGCCCTCGAGAGGTCCGATCCCGATCTTCAACGCAACACTCGACGGCCTCGACGAGCGGGGCATCGGCTATCCGTACCTGGCGGAGGCCATTCCGCAACTGAACACGGACACGTGGACGGTGTCTCCGGATGGACGGATGGAGACGCGCTACAAGCTGAGGCCCAACCTCACCTGGCACGACGGGACGCCGCTTTCCAGCGAGGACTTCGTTTTCGGCTGGCGCGTCTATGCAACGCCCGCGCTCGGGCAGGCGAGCTCACCACCGATCGTTTTCATGGAAGAGGTCCTCGCCCCGGATGCTCAAACGATCGTCATTCGCTGGCGTCAGCCGTACGGCGAGGCCGCTAGTCTCAGCGACGAGTTCCAGCCGCTGCCACGACACCTGCTCCAGCAACCGTTCCAAGAGTTAGATCCTTCAGCCTTCGTCAACCTGCCCTTTTGGTCTGTCGACTACGTCGGGCTAGGTGCCTATAAGGTCGAGCGCTGGGAGCCCGGCACGTTCATCGACGCCAGAGCCTTCGATGGCTTCGTGCTCGGGAAACCTAAGATCGACCGGCTGAAGATCGCCTTCATCAGCGACGCAAACACCGCCCTGGCCAACATCCTCGCGGGCGAGGTACACGCGGTGGGCGAGTTCCTGTTCGGTGACGAGCAGGCGGCCACGCTCGAATCCCAGTGGGCATCGACCCAGGGCGGGACGATCCTCTACGCACAGACCGTATTGCGCGTGACGCTGGCCCAATTCAGACCAGAATACGCATCACCGGCCGCGCAGCTCGACGTCCGAGTACGACGCGCGCTGGCCCACGCGATCGACGCGGACACAGCGAATGAGGTTCTGAACAGAGGGCGAGGCCTGGTCACCTCGACCGTGACCTCGCCCAACGTGGACTTTTATCCCGAGATCGCTCGAGTGGCATCCAAGCACCCCTTCAATCCGGCCCGAGCACAGCAGACCATGGACGGGGCGGGATTCTCCCGTGGAAGCGACGGGTTCTACCGTGCCCCAGACGGATCGGCGATGGACTTTGGCGTGTGGTTCACGTCCAGCGCCAAGAACCAGCAGGAGAACGCCGTCATCGTCGATAGCTTGCGGAAGGCGGGCTTCGACGCCAGCAACCGGGTCTTCCCCTCCGCACAGACGGGAGACGGCGAAGCCATGGCACTGATCGCCGGGCTGCAAACCCGCGGCCACAACAAGCCGCTCCTCGACTACACCACGGAACAAATCGCTCGGCCCGAGAACCGCTGGCGTGGCTCGAACCGCGGCGCCTGGTCGAATGCAGCTTACGACCGAGCCCTGGAAGCCTTCAGCGTGTCGCTGGAGCGCAGCGAGCGCATCCGTCACATCGCCGAGATGGAGCGCATCTTCACCGATGAGCTACCCGCCATCCCCCACTGGTTCAGCCCCAACGTCACCGCTCACGTTGCGTCCCTCAAGGGCCCAGTCGCGCGTATTAATCCGATGACGACGGGCGGCACGTTGAAGATCCACGAGTGGGAGTGGCGCGTGTGACCCGTTCTCCCGAAATAAGCCAGAACCTCCAAGTCCGCCGACCGCCAACCCCGCCCCCTCCGCCAACGACCCGGGTAATCGGGCCACCCGCGGGCCCCGCCCCGACGGCAACCCGGCTCCCACCTCGACCGGTCGCGGGCCCGCCGCCCACGGCGACACGAATACCGCCGCCACGGTAGGAAGCGAAGCCGCTCGTCTAACGGAACGCACTACCCGCGGGCCGACAGGCTCATAGAGGTCTACACCGGAGATCAATGACAGGGCGAGCTCGCCCTCAGGCTCACGGTAGGCAATCGCCGCAAGGACTGAAGCGTCTGCGACCCTACCGGGCATCTCGATCTTCGCGTGCCATGGCGACGGATTCCGACGGCGTCGAGAAATCGAGCGTCCGGATGCGCTGGTACGCCTCCTCTGGCGAGAGGAGAGGTTCTCCAGCTGCTTGCTCGATGATCGCGGATAGCTCTCCTTGGAGCGAGCGGTGGTGTTGGCGCGCGCGTTCTCTCAGCCGTCTCACGATGTCCTCGGGGACATCCTTTATTGAAAGGCTCATCGTCCGCTGTCCCACTGGGTTATCTCCTTCGCTAATTGCCGCCATTACAGCACCATTATAGAACCATGATTTCCGCCCGGCGGTCCTCCGCGGGGAAGCGACGCCGGCTAGGACCCTCAAGTCCGTGAGCCGAGCACGAGATCATGATCCCGTCGAACCGGCACGCGCATCACCATCGACTGGGTCAGACACCCCCAAGCTCGGCCACCGACGGCGATCTAGTTGCTTCTCGGCGATCGCTCGCTCGGCCCCTGCGGTAACACGACTATTACCGCGGTGCGTTGCGGAGCCTGCGTGTAATCGCCCAACCGCGTGCCGGCGCGGCGACGTCTCAGGTGCCCGGCCTTTTCCTCCAATCAACTTGATGTCCGCCGCGGAGTATGATGCGATTGCGTTCCCGCAACGGGCGTCCCCGATCGCGGGAAAGACGTGGCGCGTCTCATCGGGTGATGCGGAGCTTCGGTAGAGACTGACGTACGGTTCGAAAGGGGCTGACATGCGATTCGGACGGTCGTGCGCTCTCGGTCTGGCAGCCATCTTTCTCTCCACATGCGCTACGCCAACGGGCCAAAGCCGGGGGTCCGCGGCCCTCGGATCGCAGCAGCAGGAGTCCCGAGCTCCGGATGTACTGGAACGTCGCGCCCATCCTCGCCCTCGAGAGCATCAAGGGAATCGGACCCACGGGCGGCCCGTCGCAGACATGGAACATGTTCGAGTGGGACAAGCGGTAGGCGGAGGCGAGCCATGCTGAGCACGGAGGACAACGAGACCATCACCCGCGTGGGACCCGGGACACCGATGGGGGAACTCATGCGTCAGTATTGGGTGCCAGCCCTCGCGTCTTCGGAGCTTCCAGCCCCGGACGGTCCGCCCGTGCGGGTCAAACTGCTCGGCGAGGAGCTGATCGCCTTTCGCGACTCCACCGGCGCCATCGGTCTCCTAGGAAATCACTGCCCACACCGTGGCGCTTCCCTCTTCTTCGGCCGGAACGAAGAGGCCGGTCTTCGCTGCGTGTATCACGGCTGGAAGTTCGACGTAAACGGGGCGTGCGTCGACATGCCGAATGAGCCGCCCGAAAGCAGCTTCAAGAGCAAGGTCCGGCCGACCGCGTATCCGTGCCGCGAGCGAGGCGGCGTCGTGTGGACCTACATGGGCCCGCGCTCGGCGCCCCCGCCGATGCCCGACATCGAGCCCAACATGGTGCCCGACGGTTTTTACTCCGTGGGCGTGACGATGCGGAATTGCAACTGGTTGCAGGGCATCGAGGGCGACATCGATACGAGCCACCTTCAGATCCTGCACCAAGGCTCGGAGAAAGCGGAGAGCGTACGCCTCGGAACGATGAACTACTACGGTCTGGCGGACCGCGCCCCACGGTATCGCGTCGTGGACACGCCCGGTGGCACGATGTACGGCGCCTACCGGCCCGCGGGCGACGACCGCCACTACTGGCGCATCGCCCACTTCCTCTTTCCCTTCTATTCGCTCATCCCAACCGGTCTGCTCGGGCACCAGGTGCAGGTGCGCGCGTGGGTCCCGCTGGACGACGAGCACATGATGTTTTTCTCAATGTCAAAGCGTGCGCCAACCGGCGGCCTGGCGACGGGCACGGACGGCGGCGGCCAACTGCGGGCGGGCACTCCGGACGGTCGCACGGCGCCGGGCGGTCTGCGTTACCAGCCGAACGGTACGGGCTGGTACGGGCGCTTCAACCTCGTGCAGAGCAAGGAGAACGACTACCTCATCGACCGGGAGAAGCAGCGGACGCACCAGAGCTACACCGGCGTCGAAGGCATCCCCGGTACAGGACGCAGTCGCGACCGAGGGTATGGGGACCATCGCCGACCGGAGCGCCGAGCACCTCGGCAGCAGCGACGCCATGATCATCCGCACCCGCCATCGACTCCTTGAAGCCGCGAGAGCGCTCAAGGAGCGCGGAGTTGTGCCGCCAGGCGTGGACGAACCAGCGGTGTATCGGGTCCGCTCGGGTGGCGTGTTCTTGCCGAGGGACGCGGATTGGATCGAGGCGACCCAGGGGCTACGCGAGGCGTTCGTCGAACACCCCGATCTCGATCTGTCGATCGTCGGGGACGACTAGATGTGGATGACGATCGGGGTGTTCTCTTCCGACCAGTCGTAGACGTGTTTGGCGTTAGGGTCGGACAAGCTCACGCAGCCGGCTGACTGGGGAGCACCGAACTGCCCGCGCCAGTGAGCGCCGTGGATCGTGTAGTCGCCCATGAACGGCATGACCCAGTGGACGTTGGGAATATCGTAGCGGGAGCCATTCGGGTTGACACCGCGGAAGCGGGCCGTCGGCACCTTGTACTGCACGCGGAAGTTCCCAGGAGGCGTCGGCGCTCCACGCACGCCCGTGGCGACGGGCGCCGTCCAAACGACTTCGTCGTCCTCGTACAGCGTCATGATCTGCTTGCTGAGGGAGACGTCGATGACCTTCAGCCTACCGGTGAAATACGTGGCGGTGGTTGCCTCCTCGAGGTAGCCACCCGAGGCCCCTCGAATGCGGCTCGGATTGCCGTCGACGCGCACCGTTACCTCCGAGTTCGTGGGAAAGGCCTCGGTCGGCACGAACTTCACGCGATTGGGCGCCAGCCATTCGAAGCGTCCCGCGACTGCGGGCTCGAAGGTGATCGCGGACTCCGCGGCCGCGCGATCGGCGACTTCCTCGCTGAAGCGGAAGATTGGCGGCGTCGTGGGATTCACGTTCTCTTCGCCCTGCACAGGCCACATGGCCACGAGCTGGAGCGCGTTGGCCGTGGCGATCTCGAACGTCTGGTGCGCGACGAGCCAACCACCATCGGCTGCAAGGGCGTCCGTTACGGCGAGCGCCTGAGTCCGATCCTCGACCGCCTTCAGCGGCAGCTCCACCGACTGCGTGGGGGCGCCGCGCCACGTCGTCGGCGCGCCGTCCACGACGTATTCGAACGATGTGACCGGGCGGCTCCAATCGAGCGTTACCGGCACGTCCTTCGCGAGCCCGATCCGCGCCGAAGGGGATTTGCCACTGACCCCCGTCAGCGTAATCGCGGGAGGAACCTGCACGGCAACAACCGAGTCGGGCCCCGCGAGGCCGTGGGCTCCAACGATGTCGGTCAGATCCAGCGTGAAGCTCGCGCCTGGCGTCGGATTCGCAATGTCGATCTGGACGACTTGCGGGTTGTTTTTCGAGATAGATGCGGTGGCGTTCGCGCCGCCGACCTCCGCCTTCGCCAACGGTTGCGAGTACAAGAGCTCTAGCGGCTTCCCTCGAACCAGAACGCGCGTGGTGTCTTCATCCTGGAGCATGGGCGTCTCGACGGTGCTAAAGACCTGCTCCAGGGAGATCTGTGTCGCGGGGGTGCTCTGCCAAGGCAGTGAGCTCGTCGCGGCCGGGGCCGCGGTCGCCACCAGGCGGTACTGAGCATCCGGTTCGAGCTCGACCGCGAGCTCGGCGCCCTTACCTGTATGGTCGAGCAGGATCGGTTCGGACGGAACGTCCAGGCGTTGGAGCATCGCCTGCTGGATGAGAGCGCCGTCTGCCGTGATCTGGAGAAGAGTGCTAAGGGGCACGTTGCGGGCGCCGTTTGTCACGTTCGCGTGCAACGCAGGACGGGGCGTGGTGCAAGCGTTGAGGAAGAGGAGCGCGGCAGCCGCGCCGCCAGCCATGAAGACGAGACGTGCAGGCGTCGTGTTCCACCTCATCGATGTCGAACCCATCCTTTTAGACATCAGCCTGAAGGGCCCGCCACTGGCCATCAAAACTCACTCCCCACCCCAACCCTCCCCCGCAAGGGTGGAGGGGGTATTTTTAGGCGATTAGCCGCTAGCTCTTATCTTACTCCGTCTTTGGCCTGCTTTGGCCACGATCTGGGATCACCTTACGCCGACCAGCCGAACCAGCATCATCATTGCCCAGCCCAGAACGAAACAAGCGGGAATCGTGAGGACCCAGGCAGTCGCAATCTCGGCCGCCACGTTCCAGCGCACCTGCTTCACGCCCCGCAGCGAGCCAACCCCGAGAATCGCCCCGGAGATGGCATGGGTGGTCGAGATAGGCATGCCGAGACGGGTCGCTACCTCGATGACGGTGCCCGCGGCCGTCTCCGCGGCAAAGCCGTGTACAGGCTGGAGCTGTACCATCCGAAACCCCATGGTCTTGATGATCCGCCAGCCGCCGAGCGCGGTGCCCACGCCCATCGCTGCCGCGGATGCCACCATGACCCAGACCGGAATGTAGAACGTCGGTCCCAGCAGCCCCGAGGTGAACAGCGCCAGCGCAAGAATGCCCATCGTCTTCTGTCCATCGTTGCTTCCGTGACTGAAGGCCATGTAGGCGGAAGAAACGACCTGCAGGCGGCCAAAGAGCGTGCTCACGAACTCGTGGCGCGCACGGTGGAACGCCCAAATGATGATGAACATGATCAGCATTCCGCCGAGAAGCCCGATGAGCGGCGAATAGAGGATGCCGGCTCCCACTTTGGAGAGGCCGCCCAGGAGGACCACGCTAGTGCCCGCCGTCGCGACGGCCGCCCCCAGCGTGCCGAACAGCAGCGCATGGCTGGAGGACGTCGGCAAACCGAGATACCAGGTGAACAAGTCCCAGATGATTGCTGAAAAAAGGGCTACCGCCACCGTGGTCAACGTGATGGCGGATGGATCCACCAATTCCTTGCCAATTGTGGTGGCGACGGCCGTACCGGAGAGCGCGCCCACGAGGTTGAGCGTTCCTGCCATCAAGACCGCGACGCGCGGCGCCAGAACCCGGGTGGCAACAATGGTGGCGATGGCGTTAGCCGCGTCGTGAAAACCGTTGACGAACTCGAAGGCCAAACCTAGTACTACGACGATCGCGAGTAGGACTAACGGTCCATCCATCTCCTAGGCGTGCTTGAGGACGACTCCCTCGAGCACGTTCGCGACGTCCTCGCCTCGGTCTGTCGCGCCCTCGAGGAACTCGTAGATCTCACGCCATTTGATGACGGTCCGCACGTCGGGCTCGTTCTCGAACAGATCCGTCAACCCGCGGCGGAGCGCGTCGTCGGCCTCGTTCTCCAGTCGGTTGATCTCGTGCGTCGCGGGAATGATTCGCTGCATGTCTTCCTTGCGACGCAGGAGCGGGACAGTGCGCTGAATCTCCTCGGAGATCTGGACGATGGTCCGAGCCAACTCCTTTGCTATCGGGGTGGCGTGCTGGATCCGGTAGAGGACGATTCGAGAAGCGGCCTCCTCGATATAGTCCACGACATCGTCCATCGTTTCGGCGAGAGCCACGATGTCCTCCCGCTCTAGAGGCGGGATGAACGTGTGGTGCAGGTCGTTCATGATCTGGTGGGTGTACGTGTCGCCCGTGTGCTCCAAAGCTCTCAGCTCGTGGGCCCGCTCTTCCAGGCGGTCGAACGACTCGATCATCTCGAGCAAACGACGAGAGGACTCGACCATGTTCACGGCTGAAGACTCGAAGAGGTCGAAGAACTTGGTCTCCCGAGGCAGAAGGCGCAGATTGAACATGGGGTGTTCTCTCCAGCAGGGGGTGGCTGCGGCTGCTGCGGCCGGCAGTGGAGCCAATCGGTACTATAACCAGAGGCTCGACGGCGCTCCAAACCGGTACACTGCCCCAGGCACGGCCTGCTCGATGAGATTTAGTCTTTCCAGGAGGCTTCACCACTCATGTTTCGTGCGTTGCCGGCGGTCCCACGGCCTTCATGGCGACGATCCTTGGTAGGCGTCATTCCCACGCTTGCTCTTGCTCTGGCGCTCCTCATCGGAATTGGCGCGCTCCACGCTGCCGATACGGCCGCGCAGACCACGGGACCGGCTGGACTCGTCGTCACGCTATCAGCCACTGGTGAGGAGTTGGATAGCCAGGCCGTGGGTTCGACCGCACCGGGAATTCTCGTCCAGCTTCGACTGGATAACCGCACGGGCGGGGATCTCTCGAACGTCCGAGTGAGCCTGCCCCTCCCGGCGCGAACGCGGGTTAGCGACTCATGGGTCGGCGCCGTGGGCCCGAACCGCGGCACGCCTCAAGAGCAATCGCTCGTCTGGTCCAACATTTCGCTTGCGCGAGGCGAGCGCTCGGGACCGATCTCGGTACGGTTGATGCCCGACGCCGGCTCAGAGGGCGCAACGGTCTTCCGCCACGCATCGATCATGCCGGAGATCACCTGGACGCAGCCCACTTCGGGACGCGCGTCAATCCCTTCCACAGGACTGCTGCTGAATGGTCTTTGGGGCGAAGGCGGCCTCCGACGTACGGTGCTTGCGACTGGTCTCACGCTGTTGACGCGCGAGCGGCCAGACAGCACCACCGTCTCCTTACGCCTCGCCGCCCGCGCGGGACCGCGCGACGAGAACGAGATCACGCGTGGCGGGTCCCACTGGCTGGAGCATGCCTTTTTCCTCGGAACCAGGACCCGTGACAACCTGGATGTCGAGCTATCCGCGGTCGGCGGCCAGAACGGCGCCTCGACAGGTTGGGAGGCGACCGACTACTGGTACGTGGTACCTGCCGAGAGCTTCGACCTCGCGCTCGATCTCCTCTCCGATCAGATCCTTCACAGCATTTTCCCGCGCACTGCTTTCGATCGTGAGCGGCTCGTGGTGGCGGAGGAGCTGAAGCGCCGAGACGACGATCCTTCCGTTCATTCCTTTGACCTGTTCATCAACAACGTGTTCAGAGTGAGCCCGCTGCGCCAGCACCCTGCCGGCACGATCGAGAGCGTCCTCTCAATTCCGATCGAGACCATCCTTGCCTACCGAGACCAGCGTTACACTAGCGGCAATATCGCAATCGCGGTCGCGGGCAATATCCGCCACGACGACGCGGTCACGAAGATCGAGCGCGCCTTCGCTGAGTTGGCGCAAGGACAGCGAAGCCCGCGGCCCGCCGTTCCGGAGCCCATCCAAACGAGCCCTCTCCGGATCACGGAGGGCGACGGCGACCAACTGGCGGAGATCAAAATCGGATGGCCCGGTCCCGGCGACGACAACGAGCAAGATGCACCCGCCATGACGATTCTGGATGACATTCTCGGTGCGACGGGACGCCGCCTGACCGAAGAGATCCGCGACCGTCGCGCCCTAGCGACGGCCGTCGGGTCCGATTACCTCGACTTCAGCGACGCCGGCGCATTCATGCTGTCTGCCACCACCGAGCCGAATAACACCGACCTGGTGATCCAGCTCTTGCTGGAGCAGATCCAAAGGCTCCGAGCTGGCGACGTGACGGACGCCGAGGTGCAAGCGAGCCTCCGCGCCATCGCCGGCCGACGCGCCATCGAAGATGAACCGAACCGGCGCCAGACTGGCCGCGCCCAGATCGAAGTGTCGGCCACTCTCGAGTCGTGGGAAGAGTACATGGCGAAGCTGAAGACCGTGTCGGCGGCCGACGTGAGGCGCGTGGCGAACAAGTACCTGGACCCGCAGAACTACACGCTCGTGATCGTGCAAGGATGAAAGACTCACGCTCGAGCTCCAACCACGATTCTGAGCTACAGAACATCCTCGGTCAGCGCCTTCCGCGCCGCCGATTGTTGCTCCTCGCTGGCTCGGCGTCGGCTGCCGCGCTTCTGCGCTTCCCCACAGACGGGTTGGCGCAGACGCAAGGCACTCCAGCGCAGTCTCAGCGGATTCGCAACGTGCTTCCCAATGGGCTCGTCGTCCTAATCGATGAACGACGTACGGCCGACACGATCGCCATGGAGCTCACGGCCCGCGACGGCTCGCGCGACGACTCCGAGCACCCGGGGATCAGCGTGATGACCTCGCGCATGATGTTCCAAGGCACGCCACGGCGGCCATCGGAAACAGCGCTCCAGCGAGCCGCGAGCGCCGTCGGGGGCTCGCTGTCTCGGGGCACCTCGACGGAGATGAGCTCCTTCACGAGCGTGGTCCCCTCGCGAGAGGCAGACACGGCTTTCGACTTGGTGGCCGACGTGGCGCTGAACGCGCTGTTGGACGAGGACGCCCTCTCACGACAGAAGCAGATCGCACTGCAGGAGCTGGCGCAGCGGCGCGCAAGCCCCAACTCCTACATCGACGAGCTGTTCCAGACGCACATCTTCGCGGGGCATCCGGCCGCCACACCGGTGCTAGGCACGACTGAGACGATCAACGCCCTCACGACTGACGCGATCGCGGCCTGGCGCCGCCAGATGTGGACCGCGCCGAACCTGGTGCTCACGATCACCGGACGAATCCGCCCGGATGATGCGCTGGCTGCCGCCCAGCGATATTTCGGCGGGCTGCCGTCAGGAGCCAAGAACAACCCAACCTCGTCCGTGACGATCGTCGAACCGGCCGCGCGGGAGATCCGAGGCACCGCGGGCCAGCAGCAGGTCGTGTTCCGCGTCGGCTTCGTCGCTCCGAGCGTCCTCGATCCAGACCGGTACCCAATGACTGTGTTGAATTCCATCATGACCGGCTCATCGGGCCGCTTGTTCCGCGAGCTGCGGAGCGCACGGGGCCTGGCGTACGTCGCCGGTTCCGGCTACACGGGCTTGACCGACACCGGCGCCTGGTTCGCGACCGCGGGAGTCGATCCGCAGAACGTGGAAGCAGCGCTGGAAGTGGTGTACGAGCAGATCGCGCGGATGCGCGACGAGGCGCCGACGGCCGAAGAGACCGCCCGCCGCCAGGGCGAGATCGCTGGCCGCCAGATCCTGGCGGACGAGACGAACTCCGCGCGGGCGAGCAGACTCGCATCGCAGGAGCTTCTTGGCACACCGCCCACCGAGGAGTACGTGCGCCGCATCCGCGCCGTGACGCCGGCGGACGTGCAGCGCGTGGCGCAGACCTACTTCGATCCGGACAAGGCGCTCCTCGTGGTCGTCGGGCCCGACCTCACAAGTGGGGCCACGAGCGAATGATGCCCCTCGACCGGAAGGAGCAGGCGGAGCGGGTGGTCCGCGGCCTGAAGGAGCTCTTTCCGGACGCGGACTGCGAGCTGAACTTCACCACACCGCTGGACCTGCTGGTCGCGACGATCCTCTCCGCCCAGTGCACCGACGAGCGCGTGAACATCGTCACCGCCGAGCTATTCCAGAAGTACCACACGGCTGCCGACTACGCCGCGGCGGACCAGGAGACGCTCGAGGAGGAAGTCCATTCCACCGGCTTCTTTCGGCAGAAGTCGAAGGCGATCCGGACCATGGCCCAATTGCTGGTCGCGGAGTTCGACGGAGAGGTGCCAAAGACGATCGAGGAGATGACGCGCCTGCCGGGCGTGGCGCGAAAAACCGCGAACGTGGTCCTCGGCACCGCTTACGGCATCCCCTCGGGCATTCCGATCGATACCCACGTGCGCCGCGTCGCCTACCGGCTTGGCCTGACGGACGAAACGGACCCCGACAAGATCGAGCGCGACCTCATGGAGATCGTGCCGCGCGAGGAATGGGTGTGGTTCGGCCACGCGGTGATTTGGCTCGGCCGCCGCATCTGTCACGCGCGTGCCCCCGAGTGCAGCATCTGCTTCCTGAACGAGATCTGTCCGAAGCGGGGTGTTGGCGGGCCGACGCCTGGCAAGCGACCGCGCCGCGCCGTCAAGAGCGCCGCTCAGCTCATCGAAGCTGGAGAGTAAGCCGCATGCCCCCCGAGCCCGTACGATTCTCTGCCGCGGGCGAGGACGGGCCGGTCCTTGAAGGAGAGCTTTGGCTGCCCGACGGCGATGGGCAGGTCTCGGGCGTTGTCGTCTCGCACCCGCACCCACTTCGCGGCGGGAGCATGGAAAGCAACGTGGTGGTGGCCATCTGCCTAGGCCTGTGGTCCACTGGCATCGGGTGCCTGCGCTTCAACTTCCGTGGAGTGGGCCGCAGCGAGGGCCAGCACGGGAATGGCGTGGACGAAGTGAATGACGTGCTCGGAGCGATGTCCTTCCTGGAGTCGCAACCCAGAATCGCGGCCGGGAGCGTTGGCCTGGCGGGCTACTCCTTCGGCGCTCGGGTCAGCCTGGCAACCGCACCACTTGTCCCGGACATTCAAGCGCTGCTCTGCGTCGCGCCACCACTCAACGAGCCATTAGCAGCAGGATCCATCCCGTGCCGCTACCTGGTGATCGTCGGCGACCGTGACGGCAACCTCTCTGCAGGAGTGGAGCGCTACGCCTCGTGCCTGCCGGAGCCGGATCATCTGCAGGTGGTCCGAGGAACGGACCATTTCTGGCGGGGCTACGAGTCGGTGTTGGCGGAGGCGAGTCGGAAGTTTTTCGCGGAGCACCTACCCGCCACGGCGGCCGAGATCGCGCCATGACCACAGCCTTGGCTTTCTAGAACCGGGCCAGCGGACGACGCGGCAATGGCTTCGACCATCAATCCCTCCGTCACCCAGCTCGAGGCTGCTCGCGCACTGGCGCAGCGGACGATCGACGAGCTGCGCTCGATCGTCGGCGATCGCGGACTTCTCACCGCCGCGGAAGACCTGCGCACCTACGAGTGCGACGGACTGACCAACTTCCGCGTCATGCCACGAGCAGTGCTGCTCCCCTCCACCGCGGAACAGGTCCAGGCGATCGTCCGCGTCTGTCACCGCGAGCGCATACCATTCGTCGCACGGGGTGCGGGGACGGGACTCAGCGGCGGCGCGCTGCCCGTGGCGGACGGCATCGTCATCGGCCTTGCTCGGATGAACCGCATCCTGGAGGTCGATCTCCCGAACGCCCGCGTCGTGGTGGAGCCGGGCGTCATCAATCTCGACGTGACGGGCAGCGTCGCGCACCAGGATTACTTCTACGCGCCGGATCCGTCCTCGCAGACGGTGTGCACGGTCGGCGGGAACGTGGCCGAGAATTCGGGTGGCGCGCATTGCCTGAAGTATGGGTTCACGACGACGCACGTGTTGGGGCTGGAGGTCGTGCTGCCCGACGGAAGCGTGGTCCACCTCGGGAGCAAGACGCTCGACGCCCCCGGCTACGACCTGATGGGCGTCTTCGTAGGCTCAGAGGGCACGCTGGGGATCGCGACGAAGATAACGCTGCGCGTCGTGAAGCGGCCGGAATGCGTGCAGACGCTGCTGGCTGCGTTTGCCTCGACCAACGAGGCAGGCGCCGCGGTGAGCGACGTCATCGCGGCGGGGATGCTGCCCGCGGCGATCGAGATGATGGACAACCTCGCGATTCAGGCCGCGGAGGCGGCGGTCCACCCGAATTACCCAGACTGCGGCGCTCTGCTGCTGGTGGAGCTCGACGGGCCAACGGCCGAGGTCAACACCCTCATGGAGCAAGTCGGAGAGCTATGCCGCGCCAACGGCGCCTCGGAGATCCGCCTTGCCCAGACTGACACCGAGCGCGCGCTGTTCTGGAAGGGGCGCAAGGCCGCATTCGCGTCCGTGGGCCGAATCTCGCCAAGCTACATCGTGCAGGACGGCGTGATCCCACGCACCGCACTCCCCGAGATCCTGACCGATATCGAGCGCATCAGCGCCGAGGCCGGCATCCGCGTCGCCAACGTGTTCCACGCGGGCGACGGCAACCTCCACCCGCTCGTGCTCTACGACTACCGCATCCCCGGCCAACAGGCAGCGGCCGAGGCCCTATCCGAGCGGATCCTCGAGCTCTGCATCGAGCAGGGCGGCTCGATCACGGGCGAGCACGGCGTCGGCGAGGAGAAGAAGCACATGATGTCCAAGATGTTCGCCGAGCCGGATCTGGAAACGATGCAACGGGTTCGTTGCGCCTTCGATCCACTGCACCTCTCCAACCCAACGAAGGTCTTCCCCCGCCCCCGCCTCTGCGGCGAAACGCCTGGGGAATACATCCCCCATCCGCTGGAGATCGCTGGCATCGCCGAGCGATTCTGATGTGTACAATAATGCGTACATGTACGTTTTCCAGGAGAGCGCGATGGACGTGATGAGCTACACCAACGTGCGCAGCCATTTGGCTGAGACCATGGAGAGGGTCTGCGACGATCACGTCCCGATCATCGTTACCCGCAAGAACGAGCGCTCGGTCGTGATCATGTCCCTCGACGATTACCAGTCGATGGAGGAGACGAGCTATCTCCTTCGGAGTCCCAAGAACGCAACACGACTGCTGGAGTCGATCACCGAGCTGAGGTCAGGAGGCGGAGACGAGGGGGAGCTCGTTGATTGAAGCTGAAGTTCTCCGAGCACGCCTGGGAGGACTACCTGTATTGGCAACGAACCGACCGCAGAGTACTCCAACGGATCAACACGTTGATCCGGGACATCCAACGAGCGCCGTTCTCAGGTATCGGCAACCCTGAGCCGCTCCGACACGAGCTATCGGGATTCTGGTCTCGGCGGATCACCGACGAGCACCGCATCGTGTACCAAGTAGAATCGGACACGGTCCTGATCGCGCAGGTTCGGCACCACTATTGACATCGAGCAACCAGATCACCCTCGAAGAGCGGCTCCGCACCGCCGTTCCGTCCGTCCCGATTCGCAGCGACGGGACATCCGTCCTCCCTGGAACGCCGCCGCGCGTCGTCGTCGAGCCAACGAGCGGTATCGATCTCGCTGCGGCCCTCCGATTTTCCGATGCTGAGGGCATCGCCGTGGCTCCCCGAGGAGGCGGGACCAAGCTCGATTGGGGCAATCCACCGTCCCGCGCGGACGTCATCGTATCCACCGCGCGGCTCAACCGAGTCCTCGATCATGCCTGGGCAGATATGACGGTCACGGTCGAAGCCGGGTGCCCCGTGGCCGAGCTCCAGCGGACGCTGGCACAGCACGGGCAACGCTTGGCCCTCGATCCGCTGTGGCCCGAGCGCGCGACCATCGGCGGCATCTTGTCGACGAACGACAGCGGGATGTTACGCCTCCGATACGGCGGATTGCGCGACCTCGTCATCGGCATCACGCTCGCGCTGGCCGACGGGACGCTTGCGGCGAGCGGAGGCAAGGTCGTGAAGAACGTCGCGGGCTACGATCTGCCGAAGCTCGCCACGGGCGCGCTCGGAACGCTTGGCATCATCACTCAGGCCACGTTTCGGCTGCATCCTCTGCCGCAGGACACGCGGACCCTCACGCTGCGCGGTGGAGACCTGCACGAGCTCCATCTCGTCATGCTGGCAATCCAGGATTCGAAGCTCGCTCATTCGGCTCTGCAGATGCGGACTGCACTTGGTGCGCCGCCTGAAGCTGACATCCTCCTCGAAGGAACTGCGGCCGGGATCGAGGCGCAGGAAGACATCGTGCGTAACCTGGCGGGCGATATCCGTGTCGCTGGAGCTGACGACGCCGTCTGGAACACCCGCGAGGGTCTGTGGCAACCGCACGGTGGCGTGATCGCCAAGCTGAGCATCCTTCCCTCCGACGCGGCGCGGACCATCGAAGAACTACAGAAATTGATCGCGAGCGGCGGAACCACCTGGGACACGGTGCTCCAAGCGACGGGAATCGGTTGGCTGCGGCTAGACGGCGCGTCCGATGCGCTTGCCTCGACGATCACGGGACTGCGCGCCGCGATCGAAACGCAAGGCGGTTCGCTCGTGATCTTGCGCCAACCACCGGATGTCCTGATCGAGGCCTGGGGAAATGCGGGCGACGCGTTGCCATTGATGCGGGCGCTCAAGCAGCAGTTCGATCCGCGCGGTACCCTGAACCCAGGCAGATTCGTCGGGGGCATTTAGTGGACGGCGGCAAGGATTTCCCGACGAGAACGACACCTGCTGCGGGCGGTAGCGAAGCAGCCCGACTCTCGGGCTCGCCGGTCGCCACACCTCCGTCGGCACGAGCTAGCGCTTTCGATGCCCACTATCCGCCTGCGCCCGAGCTGATCAACACCTGCGTGCACTGCGGGCTTTGCTTGCCGGCGTGCCCTACGTACCTTCTGTGGGGCCAGGAGATGGACTCGCCCCGCGGACGGATCTACCTCATCAAGTCCGCCAGCGAGGGCGAGACCGCGCTGACGCCGACCTGGGTCGACCACTTCGACACGTGCCTCGGATGCATGTCGTGCATGACAGCGTGCCCGTCGGGCGTCGACTACGGCAAGCTGCTCGAATCCACGCGAGCGCAGATCGAGCGTCACCACCCGCGGTTGATCGGCGAGCGGCTGCATCGCTGGATGATCTTCGACATCTTTCCCCGACACGAGCGGCTCCGTTTCCTGCACGGATTCCTGCTGGCGTATCAGCGATCCGGACTGCAGTCGGTCATACGCGCGTCGGGGCTCTTCTCGCTCCTGCCGTTGCCCCTCAAGACCATGGAGGCGTTGCTTCCGAAGCTCGCGCGGCGTGAGAGCGTTGCCGGACTCACGCCCGCGAAGGGCGAGCGGCGACGGCGGGTGGGACTGGTGCTCGGATGCGTGCAGCGAGAATTCCTCTCCGAGATCAACGCGGCGACTGTCCGCGTGTTGACGGCAGAGGGGTGTGAGGTCGTAGCGCCCACGGCACAGCCGTGCTGCGGCGCGCTCCATGTGCACGCGGGAGAGGAGCAATCGGCGATCGCACTCGCGAAACGCATGATCGACGCGTTCGAAGGTGCGGACGTAGACGCGATCATCGTCAATGCGGGCGGCTGCGGGTCGAACGTGAAGGAGTATGGGCACCTCCTCCGCGACAAGGCGGACTACGCCGAGCGAGCCCGCCGATTCGCGGCGAAGTGCAAGGATGTCGCCGAGTTTCTGGCCGAGCTCGGTCCTCGAAGCGAGCGTCATGCCCTGCCACTCCGCGCGGCGTACCACGACTCGTGCCACCTGCAGCACGCGCAGGGCGTTCGTGCGCAGCCCCGCTCGCTCCTCGCGGGGATTCCAGAGCTCCAGACAATCGAGATCGCCGAGGGCGCGATCTGCTGCGGGTCGGCTGGAATCTACAACCTGGTGCAACCCGAAGCCGCGAATGAGCTTGCGGACCGGAAGGCGGGGCTCATCGCGCCGCTCGGCGTCGACATCGTCGCAACGGGAAATCCCGGTTGCATTCTCCAGCTTCGCGCCGCGTTGGCGCGGAGCGGCCACTCGACGCCCGTCGTGCACACCATCCAGCTCGTGGACGCCGCCATTCGCGGCGTCGACCCGCTCGTGCCTTAGCCGTACACTTCGGGATTGACGCAGTACGGCAGGCGTTGGCCCGATACGCCTGCGAGCAAGTTCTCTGCTGCCATGCGCGCCATTCGATCGCGCGTGGCGCTGGTCGCGCTCCCCAAGTGCGGCACGACGATGCAGTTGGCGAGGCGCAACAACGGATGATCCGCGGGCAACGGCTCGGGCTCGGTCACGTCGAGCGCGGTCCCGCCGAGGTGGCCTGACGCCAGCGCATCGTAGAGCGCCACTGGATCGACGACCGGTCCTCGCGCCGTGTTGACGAGGATGGCGCCGCGCTTCATCTGCCCAAAGGCGGCAGCGCCGAAGAGGTGGTGCGTCTCCGCGTTGAGCGGCACGTGGATACTCACGAAGTCACTCTCCCGCAGCAATTCCGGGAGCTCGACGCGGGTCGCGCCTTCCGAGTCCGCCATCTCGCTGCGCGAGGAGTACAGCACACGCATATCGAACCCCTTTGCGCGCCGCGCGACTGCGCGCCCGATGCGACCGAACCCGACGATTCCGAGCGTGGCACCGTGCACTGCCGCGCCGAGGAGGAGCTGCGGCTCCCACGTACGCCACTTGCCAGCCCGCACGTAACGATCCCCTTCGGTGATGCGACGCGCTGCCGCCATCAGGAGCGTCCATGCCAGATCGGCCGTCGCTTCGGTCAAGATGCCTGGCGTGTGGCCGACCGGGATCTTGCGGCGGGTCGCTTCAGCGACGTCCACGTTGTCCACGCCGACCGCGAAGTTGCTGATCACACGGAGCTGCTGGTCCGCCGCGTCCATGACCTCGCCGTCGATGCGGTCGGTGAGCATCGCCAGGATCCCGTCGACACCTGGGACGCGCTCAAGGATGACCTCGCGATCTGGTGGAAGTGGACCAGGCCAGACGTCAACGTCACATGAGGCATGGAGCATGGTGAGACCGGCCTCGGGCATCGGACGGGTGACGAAGACGCGGGGCCGACCCCTACCATCGCGTGGTTGTTGAGTCATGTCTTCCCTGTGTACCTGAGGTACGGCATTCTAGCGGGTGGCCCTCGCGGGCTAAGGGGCCGCCCTCACCCTAACCCTCTCCCAGGGGGAGAGGGGAGTGGTCGCGGAGGGAGAGGAGATGGAATGGTCAGTTGGGCTCCTTGGGAGAGCGGGAATGCAGATTGACAGGGGATTGATGGCGGGGGTATTCCTTGGCGAGCAACGTCGGATGCAAACGGTGGAGGTTTGTACGGTGGCAGTTGAGCGCGTCCGCATTCCGAGGCAGCCAAATGACATTGGTGGAATCCTGGCCGTTCCCGAGGTGGAGGGGACGTTCCCGGCGATCGTGGTCATCCCGACCGTCCGTGGTTTGGACGAATGGATGGAGACCGTCACCCAGCGTCTCGCCGGCGGTGGGTTTGTCGCCCTCGCGGTTGGTATCTTCGACCACCCCGGAGTCCCTGAGAATCCGCTGGAGCGACCGGGCGCGCAGCCCGACGCGGAGATCCTCGGGGATCTCGACGCGGCATACAACATGCTGCGAAGCCATCCGCGGGTCGGCGACCACCCGATCTGCTCTTGGGGCTACTGCATCGGTGGGCGGTTCGCACTTCTCTGGCCCACGTATCGGCCCGAGCTCGCAGGCACGGCAGCCTTCCACGGCTTCCCGACCAATGACACCAGCAACCCGAACACGCCGACTGAAGCCGCGGGACGCGTGGTCGAGCTCAAAGTGCCGGTGATCGGCAGCTTCGGCGAGGCGGACAAGCTCGTGCCCATGTCCGCGGTCGAGCGGTATCGGAGCGAGCTGGAGAGGCACGGCAAGGACTTCGAGATCAACACCTATCCCGGCGCGGATCACGGATGGACCAACCCGAGGATGCCGTCCTACGATCAGTCGGCTGCTGAGGATTGTTGGACGAAGGCCGTGCGGTTCCTCACGCGGCGGATCGCTGCGAAGGAGCAAGCCACGGCAGGCAGCCGCTAGCCACCCGGCCACGCCCTCACCCTGTCCCCTCTCCCAGAAGGGACAGGGGACAGGCGCGTGAGCGCAACACGGTTGACCTCGCGCGACAAGCGATTGTTTACAACCCCACAACGCCTTAGATTCTTTGAAGCAGGAGCGCCCATGCCCGCGGACAACGAGCGATATCCGTACTGGCCTCTGCCCGAGCGCCCGGCGATCAAGTGGCCGAACGACGCGCGGGTCGCCTTCTGGGTCATCCCGAACGTCGAGCACTTCAGATTCGACAGGCTGAACTCGAACATGGCGTTTTCGCCAGACGTCTACGAGTACGCGATGCGCGACTATGGTTCGCGCGTCGGCATCTGGCGCATGATGGACGTCCTAGACAAGCACAATCTCCGCGCCACGGTCGCGCTCAACGCCGACGTCTGCAAGTTCGAACCGCAGATCATCAAGGCGGGCGTCGAGCGAAACTGGGACTGGATGGGCCACGGGATTTCCAACTCCGAGCGCCTCGTCGGCCTCGACGAAGCCGAGGAGCGCAAGCTCATCCAGAGCGTGGTGGCCACGATAAAGGAGAACACCGGCGCGCCGCCGAGCGGGTGGCTCGGCCCGGGCCTCGGCGAGACGCAGAACACACCGGACCTCCTCGCGGAGGCAGGGGTCACGTACGTGGCGGACTGGGTCGCGGATGATCAGCCGTTTCCCATGCGGGTCAAGAGCGGCCGGCTGATCTCGGTGCCCTACTCGCAAGAGCTGAACGACATTCCCGTCTTCATGCGCAAGGGGCTGACACCAGAGCAGTTCCATCAGATCGTCTGCGACCAGTTCGACGTGCTCTACGAGGAGAGCGCCCAGAGCGGACGTGTCATGGCCTTGGCGCTCCATCCGTTCCTCTCGGGCCATCCATTCAGGTCCAAGTGGCTGGATCGTTCGCTGCAGCACATCACGAGCCATGAGAAGGTTTGGCTCACGACGGGCGGCGAGATCGCCCGCTGGTACTACGAGCACTACTACGACCAAGCACCGAAGTAAGCCGCGCGGACGCCGGCGAGGACGATGTTTCGAGTGGGTCACGCGGAGCGGGGCGCTCGCGTGCGGACGATCCCGATGAATGCCCCGATCAGGCTCATAAGAGCGGCGAGCCCAGCGACCGCGGTGATCCGTAGGCCGAGATCCACGCTGAACGGCTCATATCGCAGCAGCACGATGTGGTCGCCGCGCGAGACCGGCACTGCACGGAAGAGGCCGTTGGCCAGAAGGATTGGCGCCTCCACGCCGTCCACCCACGCCCGCCATCCCGGGAGGAAGTTGGCCACGTGGACGAAGTATCCGCCCTCGGGCGCGCTCACCTGAAACATCGCGTGGTTCGGGCCGATGTCCAACGGCTCGGACGCTTTGGGTATTCCAGAGGGTCGCTCCGTCGGCGGCTGCGCGCTGGCGGTCCGCTGGCGTCGCACAGTGCCAGGAGGAACCGATGGATCCCGCACCATGACCTCCACAGTCGAATCGAAAGGCCGCTCCTGCATCGCAGGCAGCAGGTCAGCGTTGCCGCCGAACACGATGCCGGATGCGACGACGTACGCCCGCGGATAGGCGGCCGAGTTCTCGAAGATCCGCACCTCGTCGTCGCGATAGACCATGCGCAGTTTGGTCCGCATCTCGCGATAGGCCGCGGTCGTCTCCCTCGTGTCGAAGTTGTAGATGCCGATGCCGTACACCTCGATCCCCCCCACGGGGTTCACGTACCGCACCTCGATTCGGTCGACATCCATCGGACTGGCCAGGTCGCGCTCCGAATAGAAGGCCAGCCGCTGGTACACGCTCCCGTCGAGCACGAAGCGGTCCGGCCGTTGAAAAGCGACCTCCTCGGGCTTCGGGTGTTTGACCCTTCCTCGAACGTCAGGCCGATCGTAAGCCGCCTCGGCCAAGTCCCTGCCCGCGCGGAGCTGGATGACTTGGGGGGACCCTTCGCGCGGCACGATGGTCGCCTCGGCGACAACGGTGTCGGCCTCGACGTCGAGTGATCGCGTGAGCGAGGCGATGATCTGGAGGCGATGCCCGCGGTTCCCGTCGAAGTTGTAGGACTCGAA
>Ga0209726_10001770_pt1 | contig 33750 bp, 19 predicted proteins | sample Subgrocontami54m_FD_187453 | JGI IMG/M metagenome (GOLD analysis project Ga0209726, IMG submission 187453) | Subsurface groundwater microbial communities from S. Glens Falls, New York, USA - GMW46 contaminated, 5.4 m (SPAdes) (version 3) | ecosystem: Environmental > Aquatic > Deep subsurface >...
GATACGCTCCGGCCTACCTCACAGCAGCCAGCCGGATCTGGCAAGAGAAGTTCACGATCGAGGGGTCGGTGGACGGAGTCAATTGGTTCCCCCTCCTGCAAAAAAGCGGACTGACCACTTTCCAGCTGTTCGATGTGGCCATCGCCGCCGTCAAGATGCGGTACGTGAAGGTGTCCGGGATCTTGAGCCGCTATGCCGCCAGCGCAACTTGGCACTACGCCTACGTCAACGAGCTGGGGCTGTACGAGACCGCGTCCCACGCGGTGGGGATGACGGTCGACCAGGAATCCGTCTACACCTACGACGCGCAGGGCCGGTTGGCGAAGGTGACCGAGTCCCATCCGGTCACCGAGGGGGGAGGCGGCAATGTCGCCTTGGGACGAACCGTCGCAACCTCGTCGGCCCTTTCCGGAGCCGCCGGAACGCGCGCCGCCGACGGACTCTTCGGCACCGAATCCGGCGGCTGGGTGGGTGGGAACATCAACGGTGGAACCGACTGGCTGAAGCTCGACATGGGAAGCGTCAAGGAGATCAACCGGATCGTTTATGACACTCGGTACGCCCCGGCCTACCTCACGGCAGCCAGCCGGATCTGGCAAGAGAAGTTCACGATCGAGGGGTCGGTGGACGGAGTCAATTGGTTCCCCCTCCTGCAAAAAAGCGGACTGACCACTTTCCAGCTGTTCGACGTGGCAATCGCCGCCACCAAGCTACGGTACGTCAAGGTGTCCGGGATCTTGAGCCGCTATGCCGCCAGCGCAACCTGGCACTACGCCTACGTCAATGAGCTCGAAGTGTTTGAGACCCCGGCCCATGTAATCGGAACAGCGGTGGACCGGGAGTACGCGTACGAATACGACGCGCAGGGACGGCTCTCGAAAGTAACCGAGTCCCATCCCGTCACTGAAACCTCCGGCGGAGGAAACGTGGCGCTCAAGGCCGCCAGCAGCGCCTCCTCCACCTATGCTGCTTACACCCCCTCCCTCGCCGTCGACGGCCAGACCGGCGACAAGGCCTTCGGCTGGATGGGCGCCACTGTGAACGGATCCGCAGACTCGCTCCAGGTGGACTTAGGTTCTATCAAGCAAATCGACCGCATCCTCTACGACACCCGCTTCGGACCGGGATACCTCTCCGGCGCCGCCATGATTTGGCAAACCGATTTCAAAATCTGGGGCTCTGAGGACGGCATCACCTGGACCTCCCTGCTGGAAAAATCCGGCCTCACCACCCCACAGCTGTTCAACGTCCAGATCAATCCTGCGAATGTCCGCTACGTCAAGGTGTTCGGGATCTTAAGCCGCTACGCCGCAAGCTCAACCTGGCACCGCGCCTATACCGGGGAGCTTAGTCTGTTCGAGAAAACCGTCACTCAAACTCGCCAGGTCGTTGATCGCACGTACCAGTACGAATACGATGCCCAGGGCCAGCTCTCGAAGGTGACCGAGTCCCATCCCGTCACCGAAACCTCCGGCGGAGGAAACGTGGCACTCAAGGCCGCAACCAAGACCTCCTCGGCCTATTCAACCTATACCGGCTCTCTGGCCGTGGACGGCCAGACCGGCGATAAGGCCCTCGGCTGGATGGGCGCCACGATCAACGGATCCGGAGACTGGCTCCAGGTGGACATGGGGGCCGTCAAAGAGGTCGACCGACTCCTCTACGACACCCGCTTCGGACCAGGCTATCTCTCCGGCGCCGCCATGATCTGGCAGACCGCTTTCAAAATCTGGGGCTCTGAGGACGGCATCACCTGGACCTCCCTGCTGGAAAAATCCGGCCTCACCACCCCACAGCTGTTCAACGTCCAGATCAATCCTACGAAAGTCCGCTACGTCAAGGTGTTCGGGATCTTAAGCCGCTACGCCGCAAGCTCAACCTGGCACCGCGCCTACGCCGCGGAGCTCAGCCTGTTCGAGAAAACCGTCACCCAAACTCGCCAGGTCATCGACCACGTCTACCCATACGATCCCCTCCCTTCGGCGACCCGCAACTCCAACCGCCCGAATGGAGTGTGGAATCAAGCCGGTTGGCCCGTCACACCCGACCGAATCGCCCCCACTGGATCCATCCAGGGGCCAGCGGTCACCGAACAGAAGGAGATCACTCTTACGTTGACCGCCTCCGACCCCGCTGCTGCCGACGGCACCACCGGCAGCGGCGTGGCCTTCGTGCGATTCTCTCTCAACGGAGGCCAGAGCTGGAGCAGCCCGCAGCCGATTGCGCCCACTCTCGCAGTGACCCTTCCGGAGCAGTACGGCGATTATTCAATCAGCGTCGAGTTTCAGGACAAAGCCGGCAATCGATCGGGGACGGTCGTTCATTCCGTGACGTTGGGCACCACCCCGCCGCCGGTGCTCAAGCTCGCCTCCGCGTCATCTACCACTTCGGAACTGTATGACCTGATCGTCCAGGTAGACGGGCTCAACCGGCCGGCTCAGCGCTGGCGCCTCGGCCGGGGCCAGAGCGGCCTCATCGCCTCAGCCGCGAAACCCTCCAGCAAGGAAGTTTGGGCACGCTTCACCGTGACGCGATCAGGGGAGTTGCCGGCCGTGGTGAATCCCCCCTCGATTCCTGAAGGAGAGCGCCTCACCCAAACGCTGACCGACGGATCGGTCGCCCTATACGTGGGCGGAAAGCTGGTTCAAGTGACCCTGCCGGACGGAACCCGATTGATCGCGCCTACCCAAGATGCAACCGGCCGGATCACCGGCGGCTGGCTGACGACGCCGGACGGGACCACCACCTTCCTGCAGGGAGGCGCCGCTGTCTGGAGCAAAGATTCACTTGGAACCGTCACTTGGTATTTCCCCGATGGAGCGGCGGAGGCGGCCAAAACAGCGGACGGTACAGTCTCCACCTACGCCTATCAACTCGACTCCGCCGGGAAAGTCACCTCCATCCTCGTCACTGCCGGCGAGGTGAGCGCGCTCTACGATCCGGACGGACGACTGATCCAACAGCTTCGAGCGGACGGCCGGCGGCTCACCTACACGCAGGGACGATTAAGCGCCATCGAGTTCCCCAACCAACCGGCCATCCGGTACACCGAAACCGTCCAAACCGATGGTTCGATCTTGAGCGAACGGCCCGCGGCGGCGCAGACCGACCTGCCCCGCCGGTTCCTCTACGCGGCGGACGGTTCTCTGCGTGAAGTCACCCAGGCTGACGGGACGATCCTCCGATTCTCCGGAGGGATCCCAACGGAGGCCGTGGCGCCCAACGGGAGCGTGACCCGCCTCTCCGCCGAGCAGAGCGGCCAGACGCTCCAAACGCTCTCCATCAACCGCAACGGAATCATCCGCACATACGATGCTTCCGGAAAACTCACCCGCCTGACGCTGGCGGATAAGACCGGGCTGGATCTGGCCGGCGAGACCGCGCAGGCGGTGCTCTTGGCCGACGGAACGCGAATCACCGACGGCGTGTATGGCGCCGACAGCAAGCTTATCAGCGGCACCGTCACTCTGCAGGACGGCCGGATTGTCCGTTACGCCGGCGGCCAGCCGGTCGAAGCCACGCTGCCCGACGGCAGCCGGGTCACCTACTCCGGCGGCCAACCCTCTCAACTGAACCTGGCCGGCGGACTGGCCTACTCCCTCGCGCACGGAAACAGTTGGATCGCCACCCTGACCACCGCCGCGCCCGCTTCAGATTCCATCACGCAGATGGTCTACTCGGAGGGTTGGGTCTTGCTGAAGGCCGCGCGCGCTGACGGCGCCCAACTCGCCTACGCGAACGGCCGCCTCAACACCCTCACCCAGGCGAATGGAACGGTGATCTCCTACGCTTACGATAACGCCGGCCGGCTCACCAGCACAGTCGCCGCCAGCCCCGATCCCGCCGAACCGGTCATCCGATCCGAGTACGCCTACGATCGGATCCGAAAAGTGTTCAAGGGCAGTCAGCTCCTTTATGAGTATTCCTACGAGTTCGATGAATCCGGTGATGAGATCTCCGTCCTCCACGAGCTCGTCACCGGCCTCACCAAACGATACCGGGGCGGTTTGCTGATCTCTCAAATGGACGCCGACGGAGCCATGACAGCCTATTCCTATACCGACAACGCCGGCGGATGGCTGGATGCTCTGTCGGGCTCGACGGAGGCCGTCCAAACGCTCCCTGACGGAACCGCGGCGTACTACCAGAGGCAGAGCCCGGCGCCGGATTCTTCCTGGCAATTGGTCCGGTTGGTCCTGTCTGACGGAAGAGAGATAACCGATCTGACGAATCCGGCAGTGGCCGGACAGGTCGCCCAGGCGGCCCTTCCGAAGGACTCCGCCTCTCTGTTCCGAATCCAGCGGTTGGGAATCCTCAAACCGATCCACAACACGGTACCGGAAATGCTCCTGTCCGACGCGCAGAAGAGCGCCCTCTCATTCCTGGCGGGTGGACAAATCGCGGCGGGAGAGTACGCCGGGCTGGTCCCCAGCTACGCCCAGGTGCCGGCAAACGATCCGCTGGCCGCCGCGATCAAGGATCGCGCTTACTCCTACGACCAGGCGGCAACGGCCATCGCCCTCACAACGGCCGGAAAGTTTACGGAAGCCGGCAAGATCTTGGAAGCATTGGCTCAAAGGGAAAATGGTTCCGGCCGGCTGGGATTCGCCTACCGGCTTGTCCCCTCCGCGCAGGATGATCCGGCTATCTACGCCGGCACACTCGCATGGGTCGGCATGGCCGCCCTCTTCTACCAACAGCAAACAGGGGACGGCCGGTTTCTTCCCATGGCGGAGCGGCTGGCGAAAACACTGCTGGGCTTTCAGGACGCCGGCACCGGCCTGATCCAGGGGGGACTCTCCACCCAGGGAACCCCGCTGGGCTGGATCTCAACCGAGCACAATGTGGAGACCTATTTCTTCCTGAGGGACCTCACAACCCTGACCCGGAAGGAGACTTACGCCGCCGCGGCCGCCCGCGTCAAGGAAGGGATCCTGAAAGAGCTCTGGAAAATAGACCATTTCAAGAGGGGCCGGGGGGACGACGCGCTGATGCTCGATCCCCAGGCACTGGGGGCGCTCTTCCTCTTGGCCGTGAACAAGCGAGAGGAGGCTTTCGCTGTCCGCGCGTTCATCGAGAAAAACTTCCTTCGGGCGGTGGAAGTCGACGGACGGGTGATCATCGGATACGCACCCCACTCCGCCGATTCGTTCATCTGGACCGAAGGCTCCCTGATGGTCGGCCTGCTGGACCGGAGGATGGGAAATTGGACATCCACAGAGCAGATCGCTCGACAGATGGAGAGCCTCCGAGAGCTTTCCGGAGGAGGACTCCGGTACGCCTCCGGCCGGGCGATAACACAGGCGCCGAACGACGGAACAACCTACACCAACTTCCCAAGCGCCTCGGCGACCGCCTGGTACCTGTTGGCGAATCTCAATCCCTCCGCTTTGCTGGATGCCTCCCCTCCAGCGGCCGCGGGTACCCCGCGCATCGAGTCGGCTGGTCTGAGCCAGTCCGGAAAAGTGAAGGAACGTTTCACTTACCGCTACGAGGGTGGGTTGACGCACATCACCGACGACAGCGGCACGACGCGCGTCTATGACGCCTTCAACCAGATGGTTGCCATCGAGCAGATCGAAGGACCTTCTTACCTGGTGTCGTCGGCAAAGGATTTATCCATCGGTCAAATGGCCCTTCTGGCGGAACTCGACCCCTCCAGCACGGAAGCGCTGGCGATCCTGGCCAATCCGGCCGGAGAGGAGATCTCCGTGCACCGGCTGACCCATCTGACGCTGGCGGATGGAACGGTGGTCACGGAGAACTTCGCGCCGGACACCATCGTGGCACAGGAGTTCGATTCCCAAGGCCGGCTACTGACCCGGTCGCAAGCCAACGGGCAGATCACCCTCTACGAAAACGGCAGGCCCACCCAGACGCTGGACACGGAGGGCAACGTCACCACCCGCTTCACCTACAACGAGGCCGGGCAGCTCGTGAAGCTGACGCTCTACGGCGCCCGGCGGGAGTTAACCGAAGGAACCGCCTCCGCCCGGGCCGAAGTCATCCGCAAGCGGGCCGATGCTCTTGAGGAGCTGGCCATCCGCAAGCAGTTGGCGATCGGGCAGCTTGCCGACCAGACCGCTCAGGCCAGAACCCAGTTGCAGAACCAACTGACGGACTTGGGGCAAAAGCTTAGCGACCTGGAAAACACCGACGTCCACGGCCGGGAAGCCAAGAAACAGAAAGGACGCGCCCTGGACCAGATCAGGGCCGGGATGAACCAAGTAAGAAGCGCTCTCTCTTCCCTCGACCAGCAGTACTCCCAGGCGCTGGGTGGGATGGAATCCCAGGTGGAATCGGTCCGCAACCAGCTGGAATCCCAGAGCGCCTCCGCCTTCACCTCGATCACTACCAAGGAGGAAGAGTTCGCCCGCCAGATTATCTTCCAGGAAGTCACCGTGATCCTCACCCGCGTCTACCGAAATGTGATCGGCCGGGATCCCGATGAGAAGGAAACCTCCCAAGCAGTAGATCAACTGTACGCGCAGTTCGGAGCCAATCCTGAAGCGGCGCTGGACCTGACCGCCCTTGAGCAAAAGATCCGGGCGTTGCCGGATTATCCGGTTCGCGTCCAGCAGGTGGCGCAGATCCGGCAGGCCGTCTCTGCCAAGCTGGACAGCTGGGCGGCCGCTTCCGATGAACAGAAAACGTCCCAGATGGCTCCGTACGGCGTCTCTCTCGGCCAAATCGTTCCGCTAAACTCCGCAGCCATCGCCGAGATCCGCACTTGGCTCAACACCAATTCCCTGCACTTCGGACACTCTGCGTTCCTCGCCCTGCAGGGGTTGCTCGCGCAAGCGGAGGGAATCCAGGTAGACACGGTGACCCTGGCCGTTGAGGCAATCTGGCTGGACATCCTGACCGGTGTTATCTCGCCCCGGACCACCGGCGACCTGGAGCTTTCCCTCTTCTCCATGGAGCATGTCTCCGAAAAGTACGGCCTGGACGTCACCCCAGCCCGAGTGTCGCTGGACGATCTGAAGGCAATGCTGCCCAAAGAGATCACGTTCTTTCAGACCGTCTCGCCGGATGGGCGAACCTCCTACGAGCTCAAAGAGGACGGCACGCTGGAGATCGTGGACCTCTCCTCCGACCAGGTGAAGCAGACGGTTTCCCTCTTTGCCGGGCTGACGGCGACGGAGCCGTCCATTACGTTCACCCAGCAGACCGATGGGTCCCTGCTGCTTCAGACGCAGGGGCTGCCGGTCGGAGGGATCGTCTCCTTCTGGACCGAGAATGACCAGGCGGGAGAAGCCGGCGTTTACTACATCAAACCGCTGGACGCAGATAAGTCTTATTTCACCCTGCCGGCGGAGGGGGTGGCCCGCATCCCGCCCCTTTCCTACCGGCCGGGGCACGCCCGGGTGCTGGTGTTCAAGGACGCTCAAGCCATCGCGACGTTCCAGCAGCGCCAGAGGGAGATGCATCCTTGGTCTCCCCTCTACGCCACCAACTTCTTCAAGGACATCCTGGTCACGCGGCCGGGAGTCTCCTATAAAATCTCCGACCTGGACCAGATGAAGGTGGACTCCTCCTTCATGTCCTCCACCGGCTTGATGGTGTTCGATCTGAGTTCCGGAGGCAATCTGACTGAGATGGGAGGATTCTGGAACCCGCCGCCGGACCCGGCCTTTACACCTCAGCAAATGCTCCTGACCCCCGACGGGAACACCCTCTGGGTGCGGGCGTCGGGCAAGACTCGCACCGGCGCGGCGTTTCTCTCCCTCGATCTCCGGACCGGCGTCGTTTCACAACTGGACACCGGGCTGATCACCCCCGCCCAGATGGCCCTCTCCTTGGACGGAACCATCCTGTACGTCCAGGACGCGGCCTCTCCGGAGGGAGGATTGAGCTCACTCGTGGCCATGGACGCGGCTACCGGACAGGTCTTGAAACGAGCTCCGCTTCCCGTCGGCGCACTCGCCGGCATGGCCGTTACCGCCGGCAACCAGATCATCCTGGCCGGCAAAAAGGGCACGCAGCTCTTCTTCCTGAACGCGGCCACGCTGCAGACAGTCCGGGTCACAAGCGGCTACGGTTCCATCGAAAACCTGGCACTGCGGCCGGACGGACAGGTGGCCTACCTGCTGGACAGCTCCCGAAAAAAGCTGATCGTTGTCTCAACTTCCACAGGGCAAACTCTCTCGGAGGTCCAGACCGATGGCGCCTCCGGCGAGGTCGCCTTCAGTCCTGACGGCACGGTGGTCTACTTCACCCGCCATGACACCGGCACGGTGTTGCGCCTGGACGCCGCCAGCCATCAGCCGATCCAAGACGTCCGGGAGGGAGAGGGCGGCACTGATCAGGCCTTCCGCCGGCGAACCGCTCCCATCCTGGCCCACGTCAACGGCAACCACTATCTCCACGTGCTGGCCGTCACCGCCGACGGCAAGATCCTGGTCCGGGAGCCCAACAAAGGCCCCAACGGCTCTATCGTCGCCCTATCTGCCGAGGAGTTCAGCAGGATCTGGCAGGGGGTCATCCTCTCCCCCCGGGCACCGCCGCACGCCTACCAGCGCCTGACCGACTCCGAAGCCCTCTCCATCACCGGCTCCTTCTTCCCCGTCCTGTTCGCCATCTTCGCCGCGGTCGCCTCCGCGATCGGAACCGCCGTCACCGCCATCATCGGCGCCGTCGCAGCCCTGCTCGCCACGCTTGGCTCCGTCTTGGCCTCCGTCTTCTCCGCCCTCGGAACTGCCTTCAGCTCCATCGGCTCCTTCTTCGGTGGATTCGGATCCCTCTTCTCCGGCACCGGCCTGATCGGCCAGGGAGTCAGCGCCCTCTTTGCCGGAAAACTCCTGACCGGCCTCGCCTTGATCGGAAAAGGTATCCTCGGTGCCGTCGGCCTCTCCTCCTTCTCCTGGGCCAGCCTGGGGCAGTTCGCCCTGACCACCGCCGTCAACGTGGGCGTCTCGCGAGGCCTGGAAGCGCTGGGTGTGAGCCCAACTATCGCTTCCCTGGCGGGGGCCTTCACCTCCGGCGGAATCTCCGGAGCGCTCAACCCGGTCAGCACCACCTCCTCGTTCCTGACCAAATTCGTCGCCGGGGCGCTCACCTCCACCGCCATCGCCGGCACCCAGATCGGGCTCGTCAAGGCCGGCCTGGACCCCGCCCTGGCCAATATCGCCGGCATCGGCGTGGGCACCATCACCAACAGCCTGGCTCTCAACGGATTGAATGGCCTGGGGCAGACCCTTTCCACGCAGTTGGCCCCCACCCTGGCTGGTGAACTCGGTTTCTACGGCATCCAGAAACTCGGCGAGAGTATCGGGCTGGATCCGAGGATCTCCCAACTTGCGGGCATGCCCATCAAGGCAGGAATTGGCAATATTGCCAATCCAGCAACCCGCGGCCAAGGCATCGTCAACTCCATGTGGGAGGGCCTCAAGCAGGGCGCCGTCTCCGTGGGGCTTTCCTTCGCCACCCAGGACTTTGACCCCTTGCTGGGCAACCTGGCTTCCTCCGTCATCACCGGCGCCATTGACGGCCTGCTCAGCCCCAAAGATCCCAACCAGCCCCTCGGACAGCGCAAGGGCGTCTTCGCCGGCATCGGCGAAACCATCACCCGCGCTTTCAGCGGCTTCACCGAGATCGGCGTCATCAAGCCAGGAGATCCGCTCGCGACGGCCCAATCGCTGGCGAAGCTCAACGACTTCACCACTATCACCCGAGAGCAGGGGCTGGGAGCAGCGGTCGAAACCTACGCCACCTCCCTCCTCCACCGCTCCTCCATCGAGTCGCTCCTGACCGCCGGCCAGTCCTTGAACCGCGACCGCGCCATCCAGGCGGCCATCCAGGCCCAGATTGCGGACCCCAACACCCCCCGCGTGGACCTCGAGGGTGTGGAGGCCCTCCAGATCAACCTGGGTGGGGGCAACTTCCTCTGGTACAACCCCAACAACCACGCCCTCCTCGCCACCCTCCAGGGCCAGGAGTACATCCGCCACTTCGCGCCCCCCAAGGTGCATGAGGAAACCGGCATCCTCTCCCCCACCGACGCCCTCATTGAGCGCAAGACGGTAGACCCCCTGACCGGCGCCGAGATCCTCACCCGCATCAAGCTCGAAGCCGCCGGCGCCGACTGGATCGAGATCGAGGGTCCGGATCAGCGCGTCTACCGCATCGAACCCGACAACCTGAATCGTCTACGCCTCAACAATGACGGAACCGTGAAAGATGGAATCCTGACGGACATCGCCTCGGGGTCGAAGTATACCTTCCAAAGCGGTCAGCAGGTCGGAATGGAGTTAGACTTATCCAGAGCTTCCAGCTTAGCAAAACCGTCGATCACAAATGAAATCGCCTCCCGCATAGACGAGAGCTTTGTGACTCAGAGGGTCTCCTCAAGCTATTTCGATTCCGTTGAACCGTCGAAGGTGTTTACCGTGCAGGATACCAACGGCCAGTCTCACAGGCTCTCGCTGGTCTTCAAACCGGAGCAAAATGACTATGACGTAGTCGCCGATCAGAGCTTAGACATCAACATGCTTTCCGCAGAGGGCCGGCTGGAGATGTTCCTCCGCTCCTACAGCGAAATGACCGGCTACGATTACGATCTTCTTTCAAAGACGCTGGCTACTTACGAGGCGGCGGATTTCTCGAAGCCGGAAGACTTGGCCGACAAAGTGGGATCGGCCTTTGGAGGAATCACCGACGGTGTCACCAAAGAATCTTTTATCGAAGCGGCTATGCAGGCCACACAGTTACAGCTCACCAAGATCACAACCTTCGTGACGAAAACAACCACGATTGAGCAGATCCTTTCATTCCAAGCCATCGGGGCCAATACCGTTGTGGGGACCGTCCAGACGGAGACAACCCACGCTGTTGAGGTCACGCAAACGGTAAGCAAATTTAAGCCGCTAGAGAAATTGAAGGGGCCTCTGTGGATCTTGGCTGGCGCCCTGAATTATATGGACACAGAGAATAAAATCAAAGAGAATCCACAGTTGACGGATGAGCAGAAGGGCTTTGTGCGTGGCGTCGAGTGGGCAAATTTCGGAGTCGGAACGGCCATTGTAGGCGGCGGCACATATGCGTTGCTAGGCGCCCAACCACCCATCCTTGCTGCGATAGCAATTGGGGCAGGTGTAGCCGCGCTTTATCAGATTGGGTCAAATTGGGTCAAGAAGAATTTGATTTATAATCCGAGGGAAATCGACCTTGAGCGATAAGATTTACGGGCCCAATCTAGTAGCCCTAACAATTCTCTTCTTTTTTCCATCTGCATTCCTGTTCACAGCCTTCGCTTACCTTATCGGAACGGCCAATATATTGATCTACATATTCCCTGCACTCTGGTTATTAATGGGACTATTTTCTCTAACGGCAAAGGTCGCTATTGGAGAAGCCTCTATCCGAATATTTTATTGGGCATGGGGAAGGACGTGCGTAATTAAATGGGCAGACATTACGGGGTTAGAACTTTGGAAGACCCCTTTGATGGGCGATGTGCTGCGAATTAAAGTTGGGACCAAACCGCAAAGAGTGGCGGGAGGAATCAAAGGAGTATTTAACAAGTATCACGACATCATGCGTGAAATCGTAGCCCGCGCCCCAAAAGGGATTCCAGTTGACCCGCGGCTTTATACGTCTGAGCTCGACCGGAATTTAACGGTGGAAATGATTATTGAAGCAGCTCCGGGGATGGCGGCCTTCTTTCTTCTTATGTTCGGGTGGGACAAAATCGAGGTTGCCGCAAACATGCCTCAGCAGAATTTAAGGACAAAAGGCATCGTCTGTCTTGCCCTGATCCTCCCTATGTACTGGCTGGTGCCCAAAATGTGGGAGAAGATAAAATCGCGCAAATGAAGATGCCCGCGGAGCGTGTAAGCTGACGGTCACCTTCGGGGACAGGCACTGCCCCCTCCTCGGCCACGACGGCCACGACTACCAGGATCCCGACTGGGGCCCATAATCTCAGCGATCCTCAGCAGGGATTCAGCGAATGGATTGAGCGGCTGGCTGCAGACCGCGGGGCTACCCTTATCCGGCCATGAATATGCAGATTAAGGCCCGAAGATTCCTCACCTCCGTATTTATAGCGATGTCCGTAGCGCTGTCTGGGATCGTGATCTGTGTTGTGATGGCTTCGGAAGATACTGAGGCACGCACTGCAAGGTTGGCTATTGAGACCTGCCTAGAGAAAGCTCGGGAGATCAAGACATACCGTTATACGTATGAGTTGTATTATTCCAACCCCAACGTACCCGCTTACACTGGGGATGAACCTCTCCAGCGCCTTAAGGGGACTGTTGTAGTCCCAGACAAATTATATCTGATCGAACCCTCCTCCAATGCTGGAGGCGAGACGGTCGTTATCGGAGATCTACACTACTATCGAAATTCCTCATCTGACTCTTGGCGTGAAACGCAGTTAGAGTCGGATCTTCGCAAAATGATACACCCTATGGAAAGGGTCGTGGATGTTCTGAAAGATCAGAAGGCGACTAGCTGGACGTTCGACCCTTCCAAAAACCAATTGAAACTTGAGTATAAGCGACGATTAGAATTCGATGTGGATTCTGAAATAGAGATTCTAATCGACCAAAATAGTGGTTACGTTCTTGAAGTCAATGCAAAGGGACGCGGTTCATATCCGCAGACTCTAAAAACAGAAACAGGGTGGGAAAAACGTGAGGTTTGGGCCTTCTACGACATCAACGACCCAGGAATCTCAATAAACATTCCTCGGCTTGAAAAGAAGTAGGGCCTCATTCCCATAATCGGAATTACGGGTTTCCTCCCTTAATAAGCGCCCGGATCTTGGGCGTAAGCTCATCAATCTGGATCGGTTTGGTGAGGAGGCCGATGGCGCCTTCCTTTAGAACAAGCTCCTCCAATCCCTGATCCGGCGTGCTTCCCGTGAGGATGACGACGCGAACACCCGGGGCAATCTGACGCATCTGTTTCAGGGTCTCCCAGCCGTCCATGCCGCCGGGCATCTGAAGGTCCAGCAGGACGAGATCCGGAACGGCCTCGCGGATGGCAGCAACCCCCTCGGCACCGGAACAGGCCGTGCGAACCGTGAACCCTTTGAGCTCGAGGAACAGTTTCAGAGCCTCATCGGCGTCCCGCTCATCATCAACGAGAAGAAGCGATTCAGCCATTAAGCTGTCCCCGCGGCCGCCGGCAGATGAATCGTAAATGTCGTCCCTTCCCCATACGCAGAGTTTACCTCAACCTTCCCACCGTGGTTCTCGATGATCTTCTTGATAACGTAGAGACCCAGGCCGGTTCCTTTTTCGGCCGTGGCCTTGGTGGTGAAGAAGGGGATGAATAACCGGGTAAGGTCCTCCTGCTTGACGCCGATGCCGTTGTCGTGGACTACCACCTGCAGCCAGGATGCTCCATTCTTAGCGGCGGAAGTTGCACTGACGGCGAGTTTTCCCTTGAAGCCCTGCCCCGCCAGGACCGTCAGCTGTCCTTCTTTGACCTTTTGCTCCTTGCTCTTGATGGCATCGTAGGCGTTGGACATGAGGTTGTAGAAAACCTCCGTCAGCTGGTTTTTGTTCCCCTCCAGAGGTGGGGAGGGATTCGAGACGACCGACTCAAAATCAATCTCCTCGAACTTCACCCGGTACTGCGCCAGATCCATGGCCAGCTTGATGATCTCAGGAAACGTTGTCCGGTCCATTTTGCCGGGTTTGGAGAAATTGAGAAGGGTCTTGGCGATGTCTCCGCCCCGAATGGCATCGGTCTCGATCTTCTGAAACGCAACGATGGTTTTCTGAGCCAATTCCCTGACGTGTTCCGGTACTCCCGTAAGGTCCACTTCCTGCCACAAGGTCCTCTGCGCACCGGCCACGACGCTTTCCACGTAGAAACGGTTGTTGATCTGGTGGCTCATGCTTCCAGCCATGGTGCCCAGGGACGCAAGCTGCGCGGTGTGAAACATCTCGGCTTGCCGTTCCTTCTCTGTTTCATAGAACCGAGCGTTCTCGATGGCCAAGGCGGCCTGGTTGGCTAAGGTCATCAGCACCTTCAAGTCGTCATCCGTGTACATCTTTCCGGACCGCTTGGCTCCCATGATGACGAATCCCAAGAGATGATCGTGGACAAAACTGGGAATGACCAGGGCCGCCCCTAAGCGATGCATTACCATCTCCACATCATGAAGGCCGGGATCATCTGCCTGTTGCCGTTGCATATGGAGTTCTTCCATTACAACTGCGCTTTTGTGAAGCGTAAGATGTCTGATCAGCGGGTCGCCCAACTCCAGACCTACCCCTGTCGGGTGTCCATCTTTTCCCTTGGATACTCGCTGACCATACCGCTTGGTTTCCTCGTCAAACAGATAAATGGAAACATGAGTTAATCCCACAGCCCTGGATAGGATACCCACGGTGAGTTTCAACAAGCGCGGCAGTTGACGGATCTTCGTCATTCCTTCCGAAGCGCGGCGCAATGTCGCCTGATAGCGGCGCTGCTCAGCAAGAAAACGATTTTCCGCAAACCGCTGAAAATAGATGTTGGCGTAATGGGCTGCCGTGGCAAGCAGCGCACAAACTACCCAGAGCCAGACCCACCAATGCGGTCCCATACTTCGCGCAAGCTGCGACTCGAAAGAAAGGGCCATAAAAAGTGGCAACCCAAGACCCAATGCGTAAACCACCATAAATACCGTCGTCCGTGTGATGGCAAGATTTACATCCATCAGGCGATGTCGCGCGATGGCATAGCCGGTGATCGATAAAAACAAGAAGGCGTCAATATAACCGAATGGATAGATGTGGATCTTATACTTGACGATGTAATCGATCACTCCGGGGATGCCGGTGGCAAACGCAATCAGCAAATACCCGATCTGCTGCCGACGTAACGGGTTTTTCTCGACTTTCAGCGCCCGATATAGAAACCAGATTCCGGCCATGAAAGCACTGGAAAATGAGATCGGGAAGATGGGGTATAGCAGTCCGGCCGACGGGTAGTACCCCCAGAATCCCCGCCAGATATCCTTGTAGACGAGAGGCGTCCAGGCCAGAAATAGTCCGGCTATGCCAATCCCATATAGAAGAGCTAGGGTCTTCGGTTGGCGTAAGCGGAGGAATGTCAGGATAAAATGATATTCAAATGCGGGGATAAGGGCGATTCCCATAAACCCCACCCTGGCCCACCGGAGAGCCTTAGTCGGATCGCGGCTGACATACATCGCGCAAAAACCCAGGAGCCACAACACCATACTCAAACAGAACAGCCCAAACGTGCGGTGAACATTCGATCTCGGATTTTTGGTATAGACAAAAAACGACAATCCGAACAGAAGGATCGCCGTGATAATCGGCGGAATAGCATAGGGATTGAACGGGGTCGAATTAAGGGCGGAGGGATTCACTGCAACGCGGCGCGAGCAATGTTACGGATCGCAATCCCCTGCAGATGGGTCGTCTTCTGCCAAACGTAGTTCATCTCACCGTAGGGACCCCCACTCCTTCCCGTTCCACCATGCGATGACAGACATGCCGAGAAACCAGCGTGCCGCATATTTATTCTCAAAAGACCGCATTTCTGAAGGCGCTTTGCGAACTTGTAAAGATACGGCTCAGAACGCACCCAGACAGAGGTCCGAAGACCATAAGCATTGGAATTAGCCAGATCCACCACCTTTTCAAAGATGGCCTCATCCGTTGGGCCATCCACGCGGATAAGCGGCATAGCTGGGAAGAAGTTTTCTTCGACCACACACCTCATCTTAGAGGCTTGCTCTACATCTGCGATCCGAAGAACCGCCGGGGTCACAAAGACCCCTTTCGGATCTGGCCGACCCTCATAGTCTACACGCTCACCACCACAGAGAAGGACCGCTCCATGGCGACGCGCATCTTCCAGCACGGAAAAACACTCGTCTATCTTAACTACTGGAGTCAGACAGGTGCCCGGATCGCTTGGCAGACCAACACGGAGTTTTTGGACCTCCTCCACAAACTTCTGCTCGAATCGATCATATATCTCCGCGTGGATCAGCGCTTTCTTGGGCACCATACAAATTTGCATGGAGCCCAGGAACCCATCGAGTAAGGATTCTATGGCCCCCTCCAATTCTGCATCTTTCCAAACAATCATCATGTCATTTCCGGAAAGCTCGAGAATGGGCTTCTTCCCTCGCCGAAAAGCTTCGGTCCCAATCTCCATCCCTTCGGTGCTGTCGCCAAAAAAAAGAAAGTCGTTAACGTGAGGACTGGCAAACCATTCTTCCGTGATGACCTTCGAGTTTCCTACGATGATGTTGATTGTTCCGGGAGGAGCTTGGTTCCTCTTGGCTGCTTCCCACACAACATTACGCCAAAGGAACATGGTGGAAAGCGGCATGCGTAAGGGGGGCTTCACGATGATCGTGTTGCCGCCCAAGAGCGCGAAAGCGGCAAGAAGCGAGTTACTGCATGCAGCATTTTTAGGAGGACTAACGCACAGTACGCCGTCAGCTTTCCGAGCTAAGTAGCTATCCTCACCATCAGAGTGAGCAACGTCGCTGACAAGCTGAGAGCGATAGAAGTCGAGGGTCTCGCTCTTGTACGCCTGCTCCATTCCAAAGAACTCCCATCCAGCAAGCTTTTTCGGATGACCTTCGAGCACCATTAGCTGAATGAGCCGTTCTTTATGCTCTAGGAGAAGTTGGTAAATCGTTTCGAGGATTTTCTTTCTTTTCGAGGGTGGAAAGTGTTGAAAAACCTGACTTGCCCTATGCGCTGCGGCGATTGCTTGCTGGTTGGTTTCCTCGGTAGCTACGCAATAACGCGCATAGACATAGTCACTCGCTCCGGAAGGAGTACCGCCGGATCGAAGTTCGCGCAGAATACGAAGTGTTCCATGTAGATCGGAAATGCTTTTGTCGGTAAAGGGAAAGAATTCATAGCGGCCTGTATCAAGATCTTTACCATCAATTAGCAGGGGATAGGTTTCCACTACCCCTTACTCACGGTCGCGACGACGATTTAGCCTGAAGTTTCTGTTCGATCAAGCTGACAATACTGGAAACTGTCGCGATCCGTTTTGCCTCATCATCCGAGATCTTTACGTCGAATTTCTCCTCCAATGCCGCCACGAGTTCTAATGCATCCATGGAGTCGGCGCCCAAATCCTCGACCAACCTCGATTCGGACTTCACAATCTCAGGTTTGACCCCGAGTTGTGCTACCAAAATTTGTTGAATTTCCTCAAGGAGTTCCACCAAGTACGTCTCCCCCCCAAAGTCAAATTGCTTCAGTAAAATTACCAGAACGATTCCAACCATGCCTGACCATGAGAAAAAGAGCGTTCCAACTACAATCTTACTAGGTGGGGCCTGTTTCGACCAAAACTTTTTCAACCACCTTCTGGATCTCTGCGATTCGAAACGGCTTTTCGCAGTAGGCGTCGGGTTGAAAGGTTTTAAACGTTTCATCGGGGTATTCTTGGATCCAAGCTGTAAGGACAATCACCCGGCTGTTGGGGGAAATCTTCCGGATCTGCTGAAGCAAGCCGGCACCTTCAGAGTCGGGAAGACGGAGATCGAGGAGGACCAGGTGGGGCCGCACTTTGGCCACAAGCGACAAGGCCTCTTTGGCCGTGCCGGCGATCCAGACCGGGTGGCCGCAGTTCTGCAGGAACTCTTTAATCGGTTCGGCGGCCTCTTTTTCATCCTCCACAATGAGGCACCGTTCCTGCCGGGTATGCGCAGAAGGAGCGGCATCGAGAGAAACGCTCAGCGCTGCTTCAAAAACGGTCTTGGCCAGACGCGCGAACCGGAACGGTTTCCGGAAAATCTGCTGAACTCCGGCACTCATCACCAACTCGTCCCACGCTTCGTTCCGAACTGTCGTCGTTCCTAAAAGAACCGCGGTGGGCACGACGCTTCGCGCGATCTCAACCAGTTTCTTAGGAAACCTCCAGTGAAGGCTCAAGTCCGCCAGAATCAGGTGCGGATTCAGACGGATCAACTCTTCGATCGCGGTTTCTTCGGTTGACGCACCGGAAACCTCGAACCCCCATTCGCTGAAGAAGCGGCTAAGAGTTCTTACGGCTTCCACTTCCTCGTCAACGATCAAGAGCCGTAACCGGGTCTTCGAAGGCTTCAGGGCCACCCAGAGCTCCATGACCTCTTTGAGAGCTTCGTCCTCTTGACGGACCTCCTGCTCCTGCCGAGTCGGAAGACCCTGCCGGCGGTGCTCCAAAGAACTCAAAACCGCCAATCCGTACAAGTTGAGATAAAGGCCTTCGCCGCCGTCATATGCCCCGGCAAGAGGAGAACCTATTGCGAGAAATCCCCAAAGAGCTTCATTAAATGTGATCGGGATGACAAGGGCTGCGTCCAAAGCATCCAATTCACGCAGCAGAGTTTCTGAATCGTCCACGGATAGTCCTGCCAGCGAAAGTTCCGATCGGACCAAAACCCCATGCTCTAAAATCCAGCCGGGGAGAACCCCGCCCTGTCCGACGTTAGGCTTTGGAATCTTTCCAAAGGTTGCGAGAGGCTGGAATGTTTCTCCTTCCCAACGGTAGATCGCACCATGGGAAGCTTTCAGGAACCAGGCGAGGTAATCGGCTAAAGGCACATCAACCAGGTCTTCCGAGGAGAGGACTGCCCTGCCCAGCGTCATGGCGACGGTGGGCTCCTCTCCACAAGCGGCACTAAGTTCCCTCCGGAATTCCTCCACGACCGCCAGCCGGTCCGGAGAGCTTAAATTGATCCCGGCACGCATTTCTTCCCGAAGGCGCTGCCAGTCCGCTAAGCGGCTAGGCATGGGCTGATTCACCTTGAGTGGTTTCGACAGCGGCCGGCAGGCGGATGATGAAAGTAGTCCCCGCCCCTAGCTTGGAAGCGGCGGTGATGGACCCGCCGTGGCGCTCCACGATCCGTTGGATCACGTACAGACCGAGCCCCGTTCCTTTGTGCGCCGTCGCCTTGGTGGTGAAGAAAGGGATAAACAGGTTACCCAATTCCTCAGGCGCCATCCCTGTTCCGTTGTCTTGTACCTCCAGCACATTCAAAAGCTTGCCGTCTGTCTTTTCCGGATAGGCACGGATCCAGATCTTTCCGCGGAAGGGAATGGGATCATTCGGAGAGGAGCTAAGGGTTTTTTCCTGAATCATCGTCGCCTTCTTCTGGACCGCGTCATAGGCGTTGGTGAGAAGGTTGAAACAGGAATCGGCAAGCTGGTTTAAGTCTCCCTTGACCGGAGGCAGGCTCTCCGGGATCTCCTCCGTAAGATCAATGAGCCCCATGTTCACCCGGAATTGGGCCACCTCTTTGGCGGTCGCGATGACCTGTCTCAGGGTGACCGGCTTGTAATCCCCCGCGGGCCGAGAGAACCGGAGCAGAGTCTTAACGATTTCGCCGCCGCGCAAGGCGTTATCTTCCAGTTTGGCCAGAGTTTCCCGCGTCTTGTCCCATAGATCTTTGATCTTTTCTCTCTCCAACACCATCGGATCAAGATCGTTCATGACAGATCTCAATGTTCCCGATAGGATCGTCAGCACATGGAACCGGTTGTTGATCTGATGGCTCATGCCGCCGGCCATGTGTCCGAGGGAGGCCATCTTCGCCGTTTGGAACAGGTCGGTCTGCGTGCGCTTGAGCTCCTCGTAGAATTGCGCGTTCTCAATCGCCAGCGCTGCCTGGCTGGCCAGCACCTGAAACACCTGCAGGTCATCTGAGGAGAATAGAGCGCCGGAGACTTTATCCCCCAGCAGCAAGAAACCCTCGCAACGGTCCTCTGTGAAGCTAGGAACCACCACCGCGGCCTCGATAGACTTCAGGGCCGCAACTACAGGCTGCAATTCCTTTGCTCCCCCTCGAGCTTGTAGGGCAAGCTCCTCCGTCACAATCGGCGTTCGGTGCCAGTGCAAGTACTCCATCAGCGGGTGCTCACGAGAAAAGGATTCCGGCTCTTTGACCGGCCATTGCCGGAACACGCTTGGAATGAATTTCTTCGTTTGCGCGTTCCATAGATAGATTGCCGCATGCCGGATACGAACCTTCTGCGTCAACAAATGCACGATCAGCCGAAGCAGCTTGTTCAAATCTTTGATCAGGGTCATCCCCTGCGATGCCTGCCGCAACACGGATTGATAGCGCCTCTGTTCCGACAACATCCGATTTTCCGTCCGGCGCTGGATGGCAAGGTAAATGAACGGTCCGCACGATGCCAAGATTGCATAAGCCACGGCCAGCGTAGGAGCCAACCAAAGATGTTTTTGTACAGCGGCAACGAGCTCAGGCTGGTATCGAAGCAAGACGGTAAGGGGCACTCCAAGAAGAAGAGCGTAAACACCAATCAAAATTGCCGTGCGGGCGATGGCCACCCGGATATCCATGATCCGATACCTGACAATGGCATAGGAAGAGAGCGCTACAAACGCAATGACCAGGAAGTCGTGCGGAAACGGTTCGAACCCAACATAGGTCGGCATGAAGTGGAGAAGACCGGCAACGTAGGCCATGAACCAAGAGATAAATATGTAACGGAGCTGATTCCTTGCAAGCCCCGAAGCGGTTCTATAGCCTTGCAGAAGCTTGACGAAACCCACAGCACAAGTCAACCCAAAGAAAGCAACAAACGCCGTGTAAAAAAATCCCGGCACAACCCCAAAGAAAGGCGCGTACCGGATTACCTTGATGATGAACAGATTCGTGAATACAAACGGAAGAAATAAAACTGAAACCACATAGGAAGAGTGCAACAGCACCCTATCCCGGTCAGTTTTCGGCAACCCTAAAAGAGAGAACGTCAGATGAAGAAAGACCGGGGGAACAAAGAGAGCGAAGAGATAAACCGATCGAGCAATAGGAACGGCTAGGGTATCATTCGCTGCCAAGCCAGTAGCGAAGGGGAAAAGACACCAAATACCCGCTATAAGCGTCAGACCCGAAAAGAGGTAGGTTTGTCTGCTTTTCCTTCCCCTCCACAAAACCAGGGGAGCCAACGTTGCGCAGGCGAGGAAAGCGAGAAGGGAAGAACTGGTATGCGGAGTTAGAGCCGCGATCCGATAGTCCTCTTGGAGAGGTGCTCCCGCACAATCTGAAAGGTTTCCGGAGGGATTTCCCGCTCACACCAGCGCAACTCTGCAAGTCCAAACCCCTGCTTTTTCCCTAACCGAGAAACCTCTTCAATCTTAGCAGCGGAAATATTCCCACCGACAGAATAGCCTTCATAACGTCTAGAAAGCGCCAAGATCATCGTTTCCGCCATACAAGCGTAAGCTAATCCAGGAGGCAACCCGAAGTAAAAATCAAAATCAACTTCCCCGGGCGGCTTGACAATGCCTCCGTCAAAAACGAGAACAGAACCACGGGTTTCCTCAACCGACTCAGGAGATACATTCCTCGGCCGGGAAACATCACAGACAATGGTTCCAGGTCGAAGTGCTTTGGCGTTGATAAGCGCCGATGGGGTATTTGTGGCCATGATGATAACGTCGGAATTGGCAATAAGCCAATCAATCTCGGAAGTCTGCATTACGTCTAGATCGGGTGCTTTATCTTTTAGGTGTCCAACCAAATTATCCAAACGCGTTTGATTTCTGGCATTCAAGACAAGCGCCCGGACCCTGCCGGCAAGCAATTCAGCGCACGCGCTCCCAATACCACCCGTTGCCCCAACGATTCCAACACTCACGCTGCCCAGATCAACACCAACCGCATTGCAGGCTGACTCAATACCATGGATGGCCGTTGCGATGGTGTAAGAGGTGCCGGTTGTAACAGGAACTCGAACCGCCTCAGCTACAAGAATTCCCTTCCGGCCAATCTGGGCCGCGTAGGCGCCCAGTCCCACTATTTTAGCTCCCTGCGATTCGGCAACTTGAACCGCTTCGATGGTGCGCTTTAAAGCTATCTCGCCGTTGTTGGCAACCATCTGCTCCGGTAACAAGGGGCAGTAGATCAACGACCCGTTCACTTCCGACCCATCGAGCGCTTTCAAGCCAACAATGTCCGAGCACTTGAAAGGGGGGAGCCATTCGAATGCTTTCGATATAAGTTCTTTCCGCTTCGAGACGATATTGGGTTCCCGGAAAGCAACGCCGATCAGCCCGATATCCAGAGGATGGATCACGAAAGCATAGTTCTGTTCCGTCCGATTCGCTTCGGCATGCCGCCTTAGGTTGACGAACATGCCCATAAAAGCTCGGCGAATCTTGTCCTCCACCACCGTTGCTATGACTTTTTCAAAGGAGGGGAGCCCCCAATCGAACGTCGCATCTAAGACCAGATTTACCCCTTTGGAAGCGCGCTCTATAGCCCAGGTTCCATCGTAAGCGGAGAAATCGCCCCGGGTGGCATGAAACCAAATCTTGCAGTTGTCTTTGTCGTACTGGCACTGTTCGGTCCATTCAACTTCTACACCGTCAATCAAAACCTTCCAGCGCACCAGGGCGACCGATTGATTCCGCTGAAGAACCGTTACCTCTCGAACACCGGACATGTAGGCCGGATACTGCTCCGGGTGGGTGATGATCTCCCAGAGATGCTGTTTGGTGGCAGCGATATTTATCTTCAGCGATAGTTTTGTCATTTCCATCCCTACAAAAACAAAAACGTCTACAGTAAGTCCGTAGACGTTAATCCTTAGCTGGGTTGTCCTACAGCTAAGTCCGCGTTTCCGCTATGTCTGTCGCACCCAACGACCCACCCCATCAGATCGCCTCCCCTTGCCTTCGCCATAAAAGATGATTGCTAATAGCGTGTTGCGATTGATACAAGGTGCGACAAGAACTAAGTTTATCCTATGCCATAACGCTTGTCAATCGTGGATCACCTAGCTGTCATCAAGGTTCAAACATGATCCAACGACCAAGTCCCTTGAGGCTGATTCTGCTAAGGTACTGCTAAGGAATCGATCACAAAGTGGGCAAATTGGAGAGGATGGATGACAAACCGAAATTGCGATAACTGATTTGGGTAACAGGAGATAACAACAAATCACAAAATCAGATAGAATAGCGGGACGGGCCGGTAGCTCAGTAGGAAGAGCGCCAGACTTTTAATCTGGTGAGCGTGGTTCGAATCCACGCCGGCCCACTTTCCCCGCCTTAAACGACCTTCAGCTCTGCTTCCTTCGCGGCGAGGATTTCGCTGATCTTCTTGTCGTAGCGGTCGGTGAGCTTCTGCAGGTTGTCCAGGTTCTTGAACTTCTCGTCCTCGGTGATCGTCTTGTCCTTGAGCATCTTCTCGATCCCTTCCTTCGCGGCATGGCGGACGTTCCGAATGGCGACCCGGCCTTCCTCGGCCAGCCGGTGCGCGATCTTGGTCAGCTCATCACGGCGCTCGGTGGAGAGCGGGGGCACCGGGACCCGGATCACCTTCCCCTCAACGACCGGCGTCAGCCCCAGGTCCGACTTCTGCAGCGCCTTCTCGATCTCCTGGACCGAGTTGGCATCCCAGGGCTGAATCACCAGCATTTTGGGGTCAGGCGTGCTGATGTTGGCCAACTGCTTTAAGGGGGTCGGCGTGCCGAAATAGTCCACCCGCAACCCCTCCACCAGCGCGGGGCTAGCCCGGCCGGTACGAAGCGTGTTGAACTCCCGCTGCACCACCTCCAGCGCTTTCTGCATCTTAGTCTCGGTCTCTTTGAGCAGCGTCTGGACATTGACGACCATCGGTTTGGATTCCGGGCTCATAGGGTTCCCTTCCTTAGGATTGGATGACGGTTCCGATCTTCTGGCCGAGGACCACCCGCTTGATGTTCCCGGGCCGGCTCACGTTGAAGATGATGATCGGCAAATGGTTGTCCATGCACAGCGTGACCGCGGTGGCGTCCATCACCTGGAGCCGCTTGTTCAAGACCTCGATGTACTTGAGCTCGGTGAACTTCTTCGCCTTGGCATCCTTGTGCGGGTCGGCCGAGTAGACGCCGTCCACCTTGGTGGCCTTGAAGACCGCCTGCGCGCCCACCTCGATGCCCCGCAGCGCGGCCGCGGTGTCGGTGGAGAAATAGGGGTTTCCGGTGCCGGCCGCGAAGATCACCACGCGGCCCTTTTCCAGGTGCCGGATCGCCCGCCGTCGGATGTATCCTTCGGCCAGCGCCGCCATCTGGATGGCCGTCTGCACGCGCGTGAAGCAGCCCTGCTTTTCCAGCGCGTCCTGCAGCGCCAGCGCATTGATAATGGTCGCCAGCATCCCCATGTAGTCGGCCGTGGTCCGGTCAATGCCCTGGGTGGAGGCCGTGACGCCGGTGCCGCGGAAGATGTTCCCGCCGCCGATCACAACGCCCACCTGAACGCCGAGCCGTTGGATCTCCTTGATCTGGGCGGCAATGTTGTGGGTGACGGCGGAGTCAATGCCGTACCCTCGGGAAGAAGACTGGAGGGATTCCCCGCTGAGCTTCAGGATGATTCGTTTGTAGGCGGCCTTGGGACGGGACTTCCTCCCCATGGCGGCTAAGGAGAGCCGAGCGACCAGCGGGTGAACCGGCGGATCACGACGTTCTCGCGGATGCCGGTGACAGTCTCGTGGAGCAGGTCCTGGACGGTCTTGGAGCCGTCGCGCACGTAGGGCTGGTCCAGCAGAACCCTCTCCCGGTAGAACCGCTCCATGTGCGCCTGCTGCATCGGCTGGGTGGACTCCTCATCCACACCCTCGATCTGCTCGTGCAAAGTCTCGAGCTCCTTGCCAATCTCCTCGGGCGGGACGTCCTCGCGGTTCACGAAGCGGGGGTTGGAATGAGCGATCTGGAGGCAGAGCTCATGGACAAAATTTTTGAACTGCTCGGTGCGGGCGACAAAATCGGTCTCGCAGTTGACCTCCACCAGAACGCCGATCTTGCCCTGGTGGATGTAGCTGTCGATCAGCCCCTGCGCGGCGGTCCGGCCGGCCTTCTCACCGGCGATCTGGGCCCCCTTGGCCCGCAGGATCCGCTCCGCCTGCTCCAGCTGGCCGCCGGCCTGCTCCAGCGCCTTCTTGCATTCCAGGATCCCCGCCCCGGAACGTTCCCGAAGCTGCCGGATCAATTCCGTCGCCGGGGCGGCCTTCTCAGCCACCCGCCGGCTCCTTGTCCTTCCCCTGGATGACCGGTTTGGTCTTCAGGGCCTTCTTCTTATTAAGCTCAGGCGCCTCGATCTTGGTCTTTAAGGCAGTGGGCGGGATGATCGCCTCCACCTCGTCAGGCGGCGGCTCCGCGGCGAGCAGATCCACCGTTGGAGTTTCCCGCGGTTTCTCGGCGGCTTCCTCTTCCTCCTCCTGCGCCTGGCGCTCGGCCGCCTTCTTGGCAGCCACCTCGGCCTGTCCGGCCAGGTAGGACTGATGCCCTTCCAGAATCGAATCGGCCAGCAGGCCGGTGACCAGCTGGATGGAGCGGATCGCGTCGTCGTTGCCGGGGATCACGTAGGAGATGGGATCGGGGTCGCTGTTGGTGTCCACCAGGGAAACAACCGGGATGCCGAGGCGGGTCGCCTCCTCCACGGCGGTGACTTCCCTCTTGGCGTCCACGATGTAGATCGCCTTCGGCAGCCGGGGCATCTCCTGGATGCCGCTCAACACCTTCTCCAGCTTCGCCAGCTCCTTGCCGGCCCGGGCCGCTTCCTTCTTCTTCATGCGGTCCAGCGTTCCGTCCTCTTTCCAGGACTGGAGCTCTTTCAGGCGGGCGATGGACTTGCGGACGGTCTGGAAGTTGGTCAGCAGGCCACCCAGCCAGCGGATGCTCACGTGGAACTGGCCGCAGCGCCGGGCCTCCCCGGCCACGATCGGCTGCGCCTGGCGCTTGGTCCCGACAAACAGGATGGGCCCCCCCTCGGAGGCGATCTTGCGCAGGTACTCGCGGGCCTCCTGGAGGGACTTGGCGGTCTTCTCCAGGTCCAGGATGTAGATCCCGTTCTTCTGGCCGTAGATGTACCGGCGCATCTTCGGGTTCCACCGGTGGGTCTGGTGTCCGAAATGCACTCCGGCTTCCAGCAGATCTTTCACAATGGGCTCAATCATCATAAACGGAGATTATACGTGAAAACCGGTCAGGACGCAACCTGAAGTTCATAGAGACGGCGGTAGAGGGGGGAGCCCTTCATCAGCTCTTCATGGCGCCCGGTCTCGGCAATCCGCCCCTGGTCCAGCACGACGATGCGGTCCGCCTGCCGGATCGTGGAAAACCGGTGGGCGATCACGAAGACGGTGCGCCCCTTCATCAGCCGGTCCAGCGCCTCCTGCACCAGGTGCTCCGATTCAGAGTCCAGCTGCGAGGTGGCCTCGTCCAGCACCAGGATCGGCGGGTCCTTCAGCAGCGCCCGCGCGATGGCAATCCGCTGCCGCTCCCCGCCGGAGAGCTTGGCGCCGAGATCCCCCACCTGCGCGTCGTAGCCGGCCGGCAGCCGCCGGATGAACCCATCCGCGTTGGCCGCCTTCGCCGCCGCGGCGACTTCCTCCAGCGAGGCCTCCGGCCGCCCGAACGCGATGTTGGTCCGGATCGAGTCATGGAACAGGAACGGGTCCTGAGTCACCAGCCCGATCTGGCGGCGAAGGGATCCCAGCGTCACCGAGCGCAGGTCCCGCCCGTCCATGGTGATCCGGCCGGAAGTGGGATCGTAAAGCCGCAGAAGCAGGTTCACCATCGTCGTCTTTCCGGACCCGCTGGAACCGACGATCGCCACCACTTCCCCGGCCCGCACCTCCAGATCCACCCCCTTGAGCACCCAGCGCTCCTCCCCTGACCCGGCGGCGGCTGAATAGCGGAAGCGGACCTCCTCGAACCGGACCTCCTTCGAAAACTTCGGGAGAACCGCCGCCCCCTGCGCTTCCCGGACCGACGGCTCCGTCTGGAGGATCCCCACCACCCGCTTCGCCGCCGTCAGCGTCTGCTGGTGGAACGAATACAGGCGGCTGAGCTTCTTGACCGGCTGATACAAGGACAAGAGGGCGGCCAAAAAGAGCACCACGGTCCCGGGGGAAATTTGCTCCTGAAGCACCGCCCGGCCGCCCACCTGGAGCACGACGATCCCGCCCGCCATGCTGATCATCTCGGTGATCGCGGCCAGCGCTTCCCGGCGCTTGACGGTGCGGACATTCGCCTTGTAATAGCGCTGGTTGATCGCCTCAAACCGGGCGGCCTCCTTCTCCTCCGCGGTGAAGGCTTTGACGATCTTCATCCCCTGGAATGTTTCGATCAGCCGGCTGTTCAAATCGGCCATCCGCTCCTGCACCTCGAGCCCGAGCTTCCTCAGCAGCTTCCCGATCCTCACGATGGGATACCCGATCGCCGGCAGCAGCAGCAGCGCCATGAGCGCCAGCCTCCAGTCAATCGCGATGATCATCGTCGAGAAAACTAGAACCTGGGCCGTTTGATAAACCAGGTCGGTGAGCCCCTCGGTGATGAGGTTGTGCAGAACGGCGGTGTCGTGGGTGATCCGGGAGACCAGCTCCCCGGTCCGCTCGCCGCTGAAGAAGTCCTGCGAGAGCCGCTGGTAATGCCGGTAAAGGCCGTTGCGGATGTCCCGCAGGAAACGCATCGCGACATCGTTCATCAGGGTGGTCTGAAAAAAGAGGATGATGTTCTTCAGCAGGAACAGCGTCAGCGCGCCCGTCGCGAGGAGATTCAGCTTGGCGGCGGGCCCCAAGCGCTGGAAAGAGAGGGCCCCGGCGGCCAGCGGGGACGGCAGCCAGGACGGCAATTGGGGCTGCCGGTTCAAGAGAACGAAATCGATCAGCGGGACCAGCATGCCCAGAGAGACGCCGCTCAAAATGCTGGAAAGAAACATGCAGGAAGCGGCCCATCCCAACAGCGTCAGGTGGGGTTTGAGATAAGGCAGCAGCTTAAGGTAATTCTTCATGGGGAGGTTTTAAGCGCGCGTCTTTCGGAAACCAATCAGGCTGGCGACCCAACCTACCGGAAGATAGGCGGGATCGGCCCGGAGCATCCGGTCGACCGCCGTCTTGACCATGGACCGGTCCGCCGGAACGTCCACGTAATCATGCAGAAAAATATATCCGCCCACCTTGAGCAAGGGGCTGTATTTGGCGATGTCCGCGGAGACCCCTTCTTCCGAGTGATCGCCATCGATAAAAAGAAAATCGATGGTCCGGGACCAGGGCACTTCTTGTGAATTTCCCTCGATTTTTTCGAACCAGCCCTGGTAAGGCTGCAGCGTCTTGTCGAAAATCTTCCAATACCCGGAGGAATAGCTGCTGTCGGGTCCGTTTTTCGAGAAAAGGTCGATGGCGTACACCTTGCCTTTTCCCATCCGGCGAAGCTGGTCCGCGATCAGCGTGGTGCTCGCGCCGCAAAAGGAGCCGATCTCAACGACCGTTTCCGGGCGGGCCTTTTTGATCCCCCACCGGAGAAACAACAGCTCCGGGAGAGTGACCTGAGGGTTGGTTTGAGAACGGACCTCTTGGACGTACCGGTACTCCCCGGGAGCGATATACCTCAAAAGCTTCCGGAAATAATAGGACCTTAACCCGACGGGAAAACCAAATGTAAACCCAGCCAAGCTGGCGCTCATAAATTTATTTTATCATGCTATACTGCCCCTCAAACCATGAAACCCATCCGCGTCGCCGTTATCGGCGTGGGCCATCTGGGCTCCATCCACGCCAGAATTTATTCTCAACTCAAAGAAACACAATTAGTTGCGGTGTGCGATCCCGCCCCCGGCCGGGCGGAGGCCGTGGCCGCGCCGCTGGGCTGCCGGCCGGTCTCGGACTTCCGGGAACTGCTTGGGGCCGTGGACGCCGTCTCGGTGGCCGTCCCCACGCAAGCCCACTTCGAAGTGGCCAAAGAATTCCTCGCCCGGGGCATCCACACCCTGGTGGAGAAACCGATGACCTCCACCCTTCCGGAGGCCGACCGCCTCCTGGCCCTGGCCCGTAAAACCAAAGCCGTCCTCCAGGTCGGCCACGTCGAGCGGTTCAATGCGGCCCTCCGGCGGGTGCAGGATTCCCTCAAAAACCCCCGCTTCATCGAGGTCCACCGGCTGGCCCCCTTCCAACCGCGCGGCACCGAGGTCGGCGTCGTGCTCGACCTCATGATCCACGACATCGACCTCCTGCTCTGGCTGGTCCGCAGCCCGGTCCGGCGCGTGGAGGCGGTCGGCGTCCGGGTGCTGACGCCGTTCGAAGACATCGCCAACGCCCGGGTCACCTTCCGCAACGGGGCCGTCGCCAACCTCACCGCTTCCCGCATCTCCAAGGAAGGGATGCGCAAGTTCCGCATCTTCCAGCCGGACGGCTACGTCTCAATGGATTTCCTGGGGCTGGGCGTGGACCTCTTCCGCCACGACGCGGGGAAAATCCATCACGAGCACCTGGCGCTGACCGGCGAAGAACCGCTCAAGGCGGAGCTGTCCGGCTTCCTCGACGCCATCCGGCACCGCACTCCTCCGCCGGTCTCCGGCCGGGAAGCGCGCGACGCGCTGGCGATGGCCCTGAAGATCACGGCCCTCATCCAAAAGGGGTCAGACCCCTTTTCGGCAAAAGGGGTCTGACCCCTTTCATGGCTCGGAAGATCTTTATCGTCGCCGGCGAGTCCTCCGGCGACCTCCACGGCGCCCAACTGGCCAGAGAGCTCAAAACCCTCTCCCCGGATCTGGAGCTGCTCGGCTTCGGCGGCGCCGAGATGCGGGCGTCCGGCGTCGAGATCCTCGAAGACCCCACCCGCATCGCCGTGATCGGAGTCGCCGAGGTGCTGCGCCACCTCGCTGAATTCAAACGGCTCTTCCGCCGGGCCGTGCGGGCCCTGGACGAACGCAAGCCGGACCTCGTCGTGCTGATTGATTACCCCGGATTCAACCTACGCCTAGCGCGGGAGGTCAAGCGCCGCGGGATCCGGCTGGTCTATTACATCAGCCCGCAGATCTGGGCCTGGGACCCCGGCCGCATCCGGATGATCAAACAGCTCGTGGACCGGATGCTGGTCCTCTTCCCTTTCGAAGAAGCGCTGTACCGGAAGGCCGGCGTGCCGGTCACCTTCACGGGCCACCCGCTGGTCGACCAGGTCCGCCCCAACCCGCGCAGGATCGAAACACTGGAAACCCTGGGGCTGGCCGACGGGATGCCGGTGATCGGGCTCCTGCCCGGATCCCGCGAGATCGAGGTCCGGCGGCACCTACCGGTGATGCTGGCCGCCTGCGAAAAGATGCGGGAGCATCTCCCCTCCTCCGCCCGGTTCCTGCTGATCAAGGCCCCTCACCTGCCCTGGGAGATTTATCAGGGGCATCTCCGCGTTTCCACCCTCAATCCGAAAGTGGTGGAGCGTTGGGATTACAACGGCATCCACGCCTGCGACCTGGTCCTCGTCGCCTCCGGCACCGCCACCCTGGAGTGCGCGCTGCTCGAGCGCCCGATGGTGATCCTCTACAAGACCTCCTGGCCGACCTACCTCCTCTCCCGCGGGCTCATCCGGATCCCCCACATCGGGCTGGTCAACATTGTGGCCGGCCGGAAAGTGGCGCCGGAGCTGATCCAGCGGCAGGCAAACCCCGCCCGGATCGCGCGCGAAGCGCTGGCAATCTACAACGACGCGCAGCGCAGAGAGAAGATGAAAGAGGATTTCGTTCGAATCCGGGAATCCTTAGGGGCGCCGGGCGCCGGCCGCCGCGCGGCGGAAGAGATCCTGAAGGAACTAAAAAGAGGTTAGTCGGCGTCCCAGAAGGGGGAGGAGCCGGATCGGACGCTCAGAGCAATCTGGTGCCAAGCGGTCGAGGGGACCGCCAGAAGATTTGAGAAGGTGTTCCCGTCGGCATCCGTGTACCTCGGCATCGCGTAGGGGATCCCGCCGTTCCAGGCGGAAAACTGGCTCAAGATAGATCCGGCTTTAGCGCCCTGCCCGGCCCTCTGATAAGCGGCGGCCACCCCCGCCGTCCCTTCCAGCCAAACGGTTTTCCTGGCGGAATCCGGCGAATAACCGGTCAAGCGGGTCGTGGTGCCGGTGATCTTCTGCGTGTTCCTAAACGTGGCCTCCGCGTATTTCAGCGCCTGGTTCGCCTGCGCTGTGCGGCCGATGGCCGCCAGGAAAATCGCCCCCCAAGAGTTGGCATCCAGCGCGGGGGCCGGGTCGCCGATCCCCTGCAAGAAATGCCCCTTGGAAAGGCTCCCGGTCCAGTGGTTCGCCAGCAGCGAATTCCTGATCTGCGTCGCGGTGGTCAAGTACGAGGCCTGCCCCGTCCCGCGATACATCTCCCGGTAAAAGAAGTAGGCGTCCACATTGTGCTCGGTGGAAACCCAAGAGACGTCCGGCCCCCCCTTGATCGAGCCGGAGCCCATCTGAAGGTTTTTGAGGTATGCGCCGATTTTCTCGGCGCTCGCCTGGAAAGAGGCATCCCCGGTCTGCCTCTGATAGAGCGCCATCGCGTAGCCCACCCAGGCCAGCGTCCCGGTCCGGACATGCCCATCCACGAAAGAGGAATCCACCTGGTAAGAAAACCCGAGCGATCCGTCCGCGGCCATCAGCCCCTGCAGCGACGTGAGCACCTTCTTCGCCGCGTCCGGCTGGCCCTGCAGCGTGAAAGCGACCGCCCCGACCGCATTGTCATACGTCCAGGAGCGGCCGCGCAGGAACGCCAACGGATCCGTCGTCGGGATCTGGTAGCTCACCAGCAGCCCTTCCCGCCCGGCGACCGGCGTGAACCCAGTGACCGAGGGGTCCCCCTGGCCGATCAGCCAGTTCACGCCGGGGCTGAGCGCCTCCACCACCACCGCCGGCGCGGCCTGCGACAAGGGCTGAATCTGGATCACCGATGAAGTCCTCCCGGCAGACGGAACCGTCCCGGTAGGTGAAACGGTCAAGGGCTCCAGGAAAGCCCCTTCCCGGAACAGCGCGAATTGCTGCGCCTGCATCTGCATCAGCTTCGCCTGCTCCGACCGGTGCGCGGCAAGGGTCTCCGAAAGAGTGGCCCCCGCCGACTCCACCCGATCGGTTGAGCGGGGAGAGGGCTTCGCCCACACGGGCGCCGCCATCCCCAAGATCAACCCTGCCAAAATTAGTTTGAAATAGCGTCTGTTCATCTGGATTGCACTGCAGCCCATCTTAACACGTCAATTTATAAAAGGGGCAAATAGGTCTTCTTTTCAAAGTCGGTCACGGCGGCCCGGTAGCGCTCCCACTCAATCCTCTTATTCTCCAGGAAAGAGCCGAAGATATGCTCCCCCAGCGCCTTTCGCACCAGCTTGGACCCTTCCGCGGCGGCGATCGCCTCCCCCAAATCCCTGGGCAGCGATTGGATCCCCCGCTTCTGCCGCTCCTCCTCGCTCAACCGGGCGACGTTGGTTTCAGCCGCCGGCGGCAAAGGAAACGGCTCCTTCGCTTTCAGCCCGTCAATCCCCGCCGCCAGAATCACACTGAAGGCGAGATAGGGGTTGCAGGCCGGGTCCGGGCTCCTCAGCTCCAGCCGGAAATCGGACTCCTTCCCCGGCTTGGTCTGCGGTATCCGGACCAGATCCGAGCGGTTCGTCATCGCCCAGGTGACATAGACCGGGGCTTCGTACCCAGGAATCAGCCGCTTGTAGGAATTCACCCACTGGTTGGTGACCACGGTGAACTCCCGCACGTGGCGCAGGATGCCGGAGAGGAACCGCTTGCCGGTTTCGGAGAGGTGCCGCTTGTCGTAGCGGTCGAAGAAAAGGTTCTTCTCTCCCTGAAACAGGGAGATGTTGACATGCATGCCGGATCCGTTCTGTCCGGCCAGGGGCTTCGGCATGAAGGTGGCGTAGAAGCCGTGCTTCAGGGCGATCTCCTTGACCACCAGCCGGTAGGTCATCAGGTTGTCGGCCGTCGTCAGGGCGTCGGCGTAGCGGAAATCAATCTCGTGCTGGGAGGGGGCCGCCTCATGGTGGCTGAACTCCACGCCCACCCCCAGATCCTCCATCGCCAGGATCGTCTCCCGCCGCAGGTCGGTGGCCAAGTCCAGCGGGGTCAGGTCAAAATAGCCGCCCGAATCCAGCGGCGTGGGGTCCTCAGCCGACTTAAAATAAAAATGCTCCAGCTCGGGGCCAACGTAGAAGGTATAGCCCAGCGCCGCCGCCTCCTTGAGGTTCTTCTTGAGGATAAAGCGGGGGTCCCCCTCAAACGGCTGGCCGCCGGGCTTGACGATGTCGCAGATCATGCGGGCCACGGCGTTCTCTTTGGGCCGCCACGGAAGGATCGCGAAGGTGTTCGGGTCCGGCAGCGCGATCATGTCCGATTCCTCCGCCCGCGTGAACCCGTCCACCGCGGAGCCGTCGAAACCGACCCCCTCCTCCAGGGCCTCTTCCAGCTCCTCGATCGTGATCGCGACGTTCTTCAGACAGCCCAGGATATCGGTGAACCAGAGGCGGATGAACTTCACCCCCAGGTCCCTGGCGGTCTTCAAGACGTACTCTTTATCTTTGAGTTTTATTTCAGGCATGGGTTAAAAAGAACGGTACCAGGTACCGTACGGTACCTGGTACCGATTTGAGATTCTACGCTTTAAACGTCAAAATACAGATAGAACTCCCAGGGATGCGGCCGGAGCCGGACCGGGTCGACTTCCTTCTCAACCTTGTAGTCGAGCCAGGTGTCCAGCAGATCCTGGGTGAAGACATTGCCGCGGAGCAGGTACTCATGGTCCTTCTCCAGGGCGCTCAGCGCCTCGCTTAAGCTAGCCGGAACGGTCGCGATCTTGGCCAACCGCTCCTTCGACAAGCTGAACAGGTCCTCATCCACCGGCTGACCCGGATCAATCTTGTTGAGGATGCCGTCCAAGCCGGCCATCATCATCGCCGAGAAGGCCAGGTACGGGTTCGCGGCGGCGTCCGGCGGGCGGAACTCCACGCGCCGCGCCTTTGGGGAAGGCGAGTAGGTCGGGATGCGGCACGCGGCGGAGCGGTTCCGC
>Ga0209726_10001777_pt1 | contig 33636 bp, 32 predicted proteins | sample Subgrocontami54m_FD_187453 | JGI IMG/M metagenome (GOLD analysis project Ga0209726, IMG submission 187453) | Subsurface groundwater microbial communities from S. Glens Falls, New York, USA - GMW46 contaminated, 5.4 m (SPAdes) (version 3) | ecosystem: Environmental > Aquatic > Deep subsurface >...
TCGTTTCCTGGCCTTTGCGGTCGAGCGCGTGCGGGCGCGCGGCGGCCGCATCGCGCATCTCGACGCCACTGTGGTTTGCGAGACGCCGCGCATCGGGCCGCATCGCGACGCCATGCGGGCGCGCATTGCCGCGATCGCCGGCATCGCTCCCGATCGGGTGGCAGTGAAGGCGACCACCAGTGAGAAGCTCGGCTTTGCAGGTCGTGGTGAAGGCATTGTCGCCTTCGCGACGGCGACCGTGCGTCTGCCCTGGAGTTGGTGATGTCCGAGGGTTTAATCGATGCCGCGCGCGCGCTCCTCGATCTTTGCCGGACTAAGAGGCTCACGCTCGCGGCGGCAGAATCCTGCACCGGCGGACTGCTGGCTGCGACGCTGACGGAAATCCCCGGCTCGTCCGATGTCTTCGAACGCGGGTTCGTCACTTACAGCAACCAGTCCAAGCAGGAAATGCTCGGCGTCACGGCGGCGGTGCTCGACGCCCATGGCGCGGTGAGCCGGGAAACCGCGGAAGCCATGGCTAAAGGCGCGCTTACCCATTCCGGTGCCGATCTTGCGGTTTCGATCACCGGCATTGCCGGACCGAGCGGTGCCACTCCGGGCAAACCGGTCGGGCTTGTCCATATTGCTGCGGCGTCACGCAGCGGAAAGCTCACCCATCAGGAACGGCGTCTTGGCGAGATCGGCCGCGCCGGGATACGCCGTGCCACGGTGTTACAGGCGCTCACCATGCTCGGCGAACTGGCGCAAATGCAATAGCAGATAGCTCTGCTGTCAGGCTGGATGCAATGTCACCGGGCCAGCTTCTTGCGCAGGATCGCTCCAAAAATATCGGAATAGTCGTCGGTCCAGGCCGCAATGCGGGCGTCCGGTTTGACCTCGCGCCAGCCTGGCAGTCGCGGCAGGGCACCAAGGTCGGCGGGGCTGCGGGCGAGCGCGGCAACCAGTGCATTCATCTTATAGTCGATCAGCGCAGTGTCGGGACGATCGTCCTCCTTGAGATAGGTCACCAAGCCCGCGCCGGCGGCCACCGCGGCGACCACCGAGCCGAGCTCCATGTGCCGGTTGGAAATATGCAGCACCAGCGCGCCGGCCGGCTGCAAGCGGGTCAGATAGCCGGCCATGGCCTCGCGTGTCAGCAAGTGCACCGGGATCGCGTCGGAGGAGAAGGCGTCGAGGACAATGAGATCGTAAAGCTGCGTCGATGCCGTAAGTGTAAGCCGCGCGTCGCCGACGACGACGGGCAGCGCGGGCGCACAGACCGATAAGAATGTGAACAGGCGCGGGTCGCGTGCGATCCGCACCACTTCGGGATCGATCTCAAAGAACGTCCAATCCTCGTTGTCGCGCTTGTGACAGGCAAGGCTGCCGGTGCCGAGTCCGACGACTGCGACGCGGGCAAGTCCGCCCCGCACGGCACGCACCGCTTCGATGCTCTGGGAGATCGGGCCGCCGAAATAAAAATACGTGAGCGGTTCGGGGCGGATATTGCTTGTTGCATCACGGCTTGGCGCATCACGCTCGTCGATGCGCTCGGCGCCGTGCAAGGTGGAGCCGTGATACAAAAGCCGGTGGCGGCCATCGGCGGTCTCGACCACCTGATGGACGCCGAAAAAGCTGCGCGCAGTTTCGATCCGGTTGAACCCCGGCTGCCACAGCTCGGTCACCACAAAGGCCAGCACCACCAGGGCGAAGAACCGCGCCGAGCGCTGGCGTTGCAGCAGCATGACGGCGGCAAGCGCGACCAGCGCGATCTGCACCGGCAGTTCCGCTGCTGCCGGCAAACGAATGTCAACGGTAAAACCAATCAGCAGCGCGAGTGCGGCGAGTGCAAGCACCGGGCCGGCCTCGGCCAGGGTTCGCCGCATACCGCCTGCGAACAGCCCGGGAAGCACAAGCACGGCCGCTGCGATCAGGATCGGATATTCGTAGACGCGGGAAAAAACGTGCGGCGCAACGAGCGCGGCGAACATGCCGCCGATCACACCGCCAAGCGAGACCCACAGATAGAATTCAGTCAACCGGACAGGCGCTGGCCGTCGCCGGTAAAGTTCGCCATGGCACAACAGCGCGAGGAGGAAAAATGCCAGGAGGTTGACGCCGGCCATGGCCAACCAGAACACCTTGTCGCGCCCCAGCAAGCTGATGGCGAGCGGCGCCACCAGGATTGGGACCAGCCGTACCACCGTCTGGTGGCTGAGCCATGGGCGTTCGCGGAACACCGCCACAAAGGTCAGAAGATAGAACGCGAGTGGCAGCACCCACAGAAACGGTGCCGCGGCAATGTCGGTGGTGACATAGGTGGTGACCGCAATGACCAGGCCCGCCGGGATGGCGGAAAGCGTCATCCAGAGCAGCCGATCCCGTGCCGACGGCGCGTTCACCAGCTCCACCGTCACGTGGGCGCTCGATCGGCGGGCGATGAACAGGCTGGCGGCGGCGATGAGAACGGCAACAAAAGCGAAGCCCACTGACCATAGTGCGGCCTGATCCCTGAGCGGCAGCAGCGGCTCGACCAGCGCCGGATAGGCGATCAGCGCCGCGAACGAACCGAGGTTGGACGCGGCGTAGAGCACGTAAGGGTTACGCGCCTGCGGATGATCGGTTGCGGCGAACCAGCCTTGCAGCAGCGGAGCGCTTGCCGACAGCGCGGCGAACGGCAGTCCGATCGAGGTCGCGAACAGAGCGATCAACCAAAGCTCGATGCCCGCGGTCGGCGGATTGCCAAAGTGCTGAGCGATGCCGATCGGCAATGCCGCCGCGGCTGCCGCAAGCACGGCGAGGTGGATCAGCGCACCGATGCCAAGGCTCAGGCGGCGCACCAGCAGATGCGCGTAGGCATAGCCTGCGAGCAAGGCGGACTGGAAAAAGACCATGGCGACCGACCACACGGTGGGCGCCCCGCCCAATTTCGGCAGCACCATCTTGGCGAACATCGGCTGCACCGCGAACAACAGCAGCGCCGACAGAAAAATCGTCGCGGCATAGAGCCATGGCGCGGCTCGTAATGCGCCGGCCGCGGCGTGCGAAGGTGTCACGATGGGCGGGTCGAGCGTCGTCATCGAAGGGTTCGCGGATCGGAACCCCGATAGTACGCAGACGGTGTTAAGCGCGGCTTACCGCCCGTAAATCTCGTCCGCGCGCCGCTCGAACGCTGCGGCAAAGCGGCGGAAGGCGAGGTCGAACATCGCGCCCATCAGCATGCCAAGGGTGCGGCTGCGAAACTCGTAGGAAATGAAGAACTCGATCTCGCAGCTGCGCTGGTCGATGGGATGGAAGGTCCAGCGGTTTTCCAGCCGGCTGAACGGACCTTCCAGATATTCCACCAGAATCTGCAGATTGGGACGATCAAGCGTCACCCGGCTGGTGAAGCTCTCATGCACGAGCTTATAGGCCACCGTCATGTTCGCGATCAGCACCTCCATCCCTTCCGGCTCAGGGATGCGCTTGCGGACCTTCAGGTTTCGGCAGAGCGGCACGAATTCGGGGTATTTTTCGACGTCGGCGACGAGGTCGAACATGTTCCCGGCCGCATGGCGAACGCGGTGCGTGGTGGTGAATTGCGGCATCGGTCAGCGCGTGAGCGCGATACGCGCGGCTTTTAGCCGAGCAAAATCCTCGCCGGCGTGATGCGATGAACGCGTCAGCGGGCTGGCCGAGACCATGTGGAAGCCCTTGGCATAGGCGATCGCCTCGTAAGCTTTGAACTCGTCGGGCGGCACGAACCGCACCACCTCGTGGTGCTTGCGGGTCGGCTGCAGATATTGGCCGATGGTGAGGAAGTCCACATCAGCTGAGCGCAGATCGTCCATCACCTGCAGAATCTCGTTCCGCTGTTCGCCCAGCCCGACCATGATGCCCGATTTGGTGAACATGGCGGGATCGATCTCCTTGACCCGCTGTAGGAGCCGGATCGAGGCGAAGTAGCGCGCGCCCGGCCGCACGGTGAGGTATTTCGACGGAACGGTTTCGAGATTGTGGTTGAACACATCGGGCCGGGCGGCGACCACGGTCTCCACCGCCCCCTGCTTGCGCAGAAAATCAGGCGTGAGCACTTCGATGGTGGTCGCCTTGCAACGCGTGCGAATGGCGCGGATCACCTCGGCAAAGTGTCCCGCCCCGCCGTCGTCGAGGTCGTCGCGGTCTACCGAGGTCACCACCACATGCGCAAGCCCGAGCTTGGCGGTCGCCTCGGCGACGCGGATCGGCTCGGCCGGATCAAGCGGGCCCGGCAGCCCCGTCTTGACGTTACAGAACGCACAGGCGCGGGTGCAGGTGTCGCCCATGACCATGAAGGTCGCGTGCTTCTTCTCCCAGCACTCGCCGATATTCGGGCAGCCCGCTTCCTCGCACACCGTGTGCAGGCCGTTGGAGCGGACGATCTGCTGGGTTTCGAGGAAGCCCTTCGAAACCGGCGCCTTCACGCGGATCCAGTCCGGTTTTTTCGCAGCGGGAGTGTCCGGGCGGCCGGCCTTTTCGGGGTGGCGCGCCGGCTTACCGGCGATATCGAGTACGACTGCCATGGAGCCTCCGAAGCAGTCTTGACCTGCCTCCCCTACTTACGAATCCTAGGGGGCAGCGACAAGGGGCAAGGGGCCGGTCTGCTTCTGGGGGTCGCCGGCGATCGTGATGGTCGAATTGTTGATCCGATAAAGCACGAACCGTTCGCCGACATAGAGCGTCGTCAGGAGCGTCGGCGCCGGATTTTCATGCTCGGCAGCGGTGAACAGCACATAGAGATAGTCGTAGTCCGATGTCCAGCGCTCCCAATAGCCGACGCGGTCCGGACCGGGTTGTTCGGCGACCTGCACCAGCTGGCTAATCGTCGGCGGCGTGCCGTCCTCGGTGTCGACCCGGGCGCGATAATCTTCGCGGACATGCAGGATTTGCTTGCCCACCACGGTGAAAGCCGTGGTCACCAGCGCCGAACGCTCGATGATCGCAAGCGTGGCGGCATGCACCAGCCCATGATCGCGGACATCGTCGCCACCGTCGGACTCGGAATAGGCGACCAGCACCTTGGCGCCGCGATCGATGTGCTGGACCGATTCACGGAACGATGCCGTTGTCGCCGACAAGTCGGACCACATGCCCTGCACTTCGAGGACCCGCACCGCCAGCAGAAGCACCAGCACCGTGGCGAAGCCGCGGCGGACGTAATCATGCCGGAGGTTGAGATTGGCGCTGGCGATCAACATGAACGCGAGTGAGATCGGCAGTCGCTGGTCGGCCATGTAAGTTTCGAAGATCATGCGCGGCATCGCCAGATAGGTGATGCTGCCGACCACCAACAGCACCCAGCCAAACGGATGGAACACAAGCGCACGGTGCCGTATGCCCCAGCCGGCGGCGAAGGCCACGATGGCGATGAGCGCGAAGGCCGCGGACTTGGAATAGACCTCCACGACATAGATCAGACCGTCGAGTTTTCCCGTCAGTTCCCATTCGAACGACGCGCGCAGCAGCCCCCAGGTCGGGCTCATCATCAGAAGCGGCAGGACCGGGATAAACGGTAACCCGCCGGCGACAAAATCGAAAAATGCAAAGCCACGCCGCGGACGGAGCGGATCCGCCAGCCGCGAACGAGGCCGGCGCAGCCAGATCGTCCCCAGCCTGTGCAGCTCGTAAGCAAACAGGCCGAGACCATAGAGCCCGACGGCGAACAGATGGCAGAAAAACAGCGCGAGCACGAAGAGAGTCGACACTGTAAGCCGCAGCAGCAGTCCGCGCTCGCGCAGCCACACCCAGGCAACCAGCGCCCACAGCGACAGTCCGATGCCGAACACGTAGTTCATGGTGCCGACCAGGAACACGTTGTTGTAAAGCAGCGGAAACGCGATTAAGGGCAGAATTGACCATTGTCCGTAGAGGCGCCGGTTGAGCGCCATCGCGCCCGACAGGATCAGCACGAAGCTCGCGATGGTGAAGACTTGGCCGGCGATATAGATATTCATGATCCGCTCGAGCGCCGGCACGACCAAATCCATCATCAGGTTTGGAATGATCTGCCAGTTCACTTCATAGAAGCGAGCAAGATCGGGATCGCCGTCGATGGTCGCGATGACGTGCATGCGCGACAGATGATTCATATAGTCCGTCAGCGGCGGCCACGGATAGAGCAGGACCGGAATTGACGAAATGGCTGCAAGCAAAATGAACAGAAACGCGATCTGCCGATTGGAAAAATCGGCGGTCAGTTGACCGGAATTCGCTGTGATCGGTTTCGGGGCGCCACGTGACGGCGCTGGCGCGAGCGCCTCGGCTGCCTTCGAGGCGCGGCCACTCAGAAAATACCCAACATCGACCATGGTACGGAAAACAGGCGCGCATCTCCTGGGGAATCAGAGAAGCCGCCTTTTTTGATTTTATGACGCCCCACGGGCAGATTTGCCCGACCTAAGGTGAATGCCGGATGAATGTGAAATCCGGCCTGTGACGCTCAGTCCCCGCCTCAGGCCGCGGTCAAATCAGCCATATGTCTTAATATCGGAACCGACATGGAACTTTGGTTGCCCGGCCCGGAGCGGACGAGACAGCGGGCCGCCTTCCGCACCCGGCGCGCTAGATGTTCAGCGCCCGCCCATAGGCGTCCAGCACGGCCTCTTTCATCATCTCGGACAGCGTCGGATGCGGGAAGATGGTGTGCATCAGTTCTTCTTCGGTGGTCTCGAGGTTCATGGCCACCACATAGCCCTGAATGAGCTCGGTGACCTCGGCCCCGACCATGTGGGCGCCCAGCAACTGGCCGGTCTTTTTGTCAAAGATGACTTTCACCAGGCCCTGGTCGTCGCCGAGCGCAATCGCCTTGCCGTTGCCGGCAAACGGGAAGCGGCCGACGCGGACCTCGAGTTTCCTGTCCTTCGCCGCCTGTTCGGTCAGGCCGACTGATGCAATCTGTGGCGCGCAATAGGTGCAGCCGGGGATCAGCCGCTTGTCCATCGAATGGACTTTCAGTCCCTTGATCGCCTCCACGCAAATGACGCCCTCGTGCTCGGCCTTGTGCGCGAGCATCGGCGGACCTGAAACGTCGCCGATGGCGTAGATGCCGGGGACGCTGGTGCGGTTGAACTGATCGACGACAATGATGCCGCGATCGGTCTTCACGCTGAGTTTCTCCAACCCGAGATTCTCGATATTGCCGGTGACGCCGACCGCCGAGATCGCGCGCTCGGCGGTGATCGTCTGCGCGCCGCCCTTGCCGTCATCGATCGTTGCGGTGACCGCGTCCGCCTTTTTCTCCAGCTTGCTCACCTTGGCGCCGGTCAGAATCTTGATTCCCTGTTTCTCGAACTGCTTGCGTGCGAAAGCGGCAATTTCTGCGTCCTCGGCGGGCAGGATTTGCGGCAGCACCTCCACCACCGTCACCTCGGCGCCGAGCGTGCGATAGAACGAAGCGAACTCGATGCCGATGGCGCCGGAGCCGATGACCAGCAAAGACTTCGGAATGGCGGGCGGCACCATGGCTTCGAAATAGGTCCAGACCAATTTCTTATCGGGCTCCAATCCGGGCAGCACGCGCGGACGCGCACCGGTGGCGACGATGATGTGCTTGGCCTGGTAGGAGCCGGCGCCGAACGCGCCCTTCGGCGCTTCGCTCTTCGACGGCTTGACCGTAATCTTGCCCGGGGCATCGATCGCGGCCTCGCCCCACAGCACCGCGACCTTGTTCTTCTTCATCAGGAAGCCGACACCCTCGTTCAGGCGTTTTGAAACCGCACGCGAGCGCTGCACGATCGCCTTGGCGTCGAAGCCGACCTTCTCGGCAGACAGGCCGTAATCCTTGGCGTGCTGCATGTAATGGAAAATCTCGGCCGAGCGCAGCAGCGCCTTGGTCGGAATGCAGCCCCAGTTGAGACAGATGCCGCCCAGATGATCGCGCTCGACAATGGCGGTCTTGAACCCGAGCTGCGCCGCCCGGATCGCGGTGACATAGCCGCCGGGTCCCGAGCCGATGATGATGATGTCGAAATTGCTGTCGGCCATGCGGCGTCTGTCCCTCGCTGATTTCCGTGCGGAGAGGAGGCTCTCTCACATAGGCGCCGCTTTGGCGGATTTCACGCAATCGTCGTTCATGGTGGTGAAAAGCCGGTCGGCAGGCTCGAACAGCGTGTTGAATTCATTTGCGGGCAAGCGCTTCGCCTCACCCGCGATCCGCTCCAACTGGCGCGCCAGATCGGTATAGCGCGCCCGGGTGGTTTCGTCGCCCAGATTGGCCAGATAGGTTCCCAGCGCCGCAAACCGGTTGACTGCATTGGCCGCGTCGATCTGCGCTGGCGATGAGGCGGTGGCCGTGCCGCGCTCGCGTTCGGCATTTTCGTTGACCAGCCCGGCCCTGAATTTCACCTGAAAATAGGCGTCGATAACGTCTTTGCAGGTCCGCAGATATTCGCCGCGGCCGAGATTGCGCTGGATGATGTCGACGAAACGGTTGTTGAGGTAGCCGTTGTAGATCGACGTCACCAGCGACAGTACGGCGATGAACATCGGAAAGTAGCCGGTGAGCGCCGATCGAAGCTTGCTTTCGCCTTCACTCATCCTTGGTCGCCTCGCATCGCCGACGGGTGCCCGCTGATGCGGATGTCACGCCACCATCATCACTGGGTTCTCGATCAGCGCCTTGAACGCACCGATCAGCTCGGCGCCGAGCACGCCGTCCACCGCCCGATGATCGGTCGACATCGTTACTGTCATCAGCATGGCGGCTTCGATCCGGCCAGCCCTTGCGACTGCCCTCTCCTCGCCGGCGCCGACCGCCAGGATGGTGGCATGCGGTGGATTGATCACTGCGGCGAAGTCTCTGATGCCGTACATGCCGAGATTGGACACCGCACTGGTGCCACCTTGGTATTCCTCCGGCCTGAGTTTCCTTGCCCGCGCGCGGGCGGCCAGATCCTTCATCTCGTTTGAGATCACCGACAGCGATTTGCTTTCCGCCTTGCGCACGATCGGCGTGATCAGGCCGCCGGGGATCGAGACCGCGACGCCGATGTCGGAATGCCTGTGCTTGAGCATGCCGCCTTCGGTCCAGGTCGCGTTGGCGTCGGGCACGCGCTGCAGTGCAAGCGCCAGCGCCTTGATGACAAAATCGTTGACCGAAAGCTTGTAGGCCGGCTTACCGTCCTTGTCCTTGGACGCGGCGGCATTGATCTCCTCGCGCGCCGCCAGCAGCCTGCCGATGTCGCAGTCCACGGTGAGATAGAAATGCGGGATGGTGAGCTTGGCCTCGACCAGACGGCGCGCGATCACCTTGCGGATATTGTCGTGCGGCACGACTTCGTAGCTGCCCGGCTCGAACAGCGCTTTGATCTTGTCGTCGGAGGGTGGCTGGATGCCGAGCGGGGCGGCAGCGGCGGCCGGCGCCGTGAGCCCCTTGCTGGATTTCGCCGCCTCGATGTCGCGCGCGATGACGCGTCCGTGCGGCCCGGAACCTTGGATGCGCGTAACATCGATGCCGGCATCCTTGGCGAGCCGGCGCGCCAGCGGTGACGCGAAGATGCGGTTCGATCCGGGACGCTCGCCCTCGCCCTTCGAGACGGGCGCTTTCGCGCCCTCCTCAGGACGAGGGCTCCTATTCGCCTCATCCTGAGGAGCGGCCGAAGGCCGCGTCTCGAAGGATGCGGCGGCACCGCTTTGGGGCGTCTGAGCAGGTTTTGCTTGTGGCAGCGGGGTGGACTTTGCGGCGGACGAAGACACTTGCTTCGGATCTTCACCCTCCTCGGCCAGGACCGCGATCAGTTGATTGACCGGAACGTCCTGTGTGCCCTCCGGCACCACGATCTTTGCCAGCGTACCTTCATCGATGGCCTCTACCTCCATCGTCGCCTTGTCGGTCTCGATCTCGGCAATGATGTCGCCCGGCTTGACCTTGTCACCCTCCTTCTTCAGCCACTTGGCGAGGTTGCCCTTCTCCATCGTGGGAGACAACGCGGGCATGAGGATGTTGACCGGCATGGATGGAGTCCGATGCGCTGCTAGCTGATCGCCCGGGTGGTTCCGGGATCGGTCGGCGATTCCATCTCGGATTCATAGACCGCGCGCACCCGCGCCAGCGCATGGTCCTCGGTCAGCGCGGACTCAGCCGCGAACATACGCCCGATATGGCGTGTGAGGTCGGCAAGCAGCACGCCCCAGGATTCCGGTTCGTCGAATGCCCGGCGCAAGGAGATATGCAATTCTCCTTCGACAATCACGGCACGGACGATTTCGATGCCGCCGTTCTCGATCGCCTCGGGCGGGACATGTAAGGCGTGGAATTCAGGCGAGCGATTTTCCGGGTCCATGATGTTCACCGATAACAAACGGTCTTGGCGGCCTCGACCACTTTCTCCACCGTCGGCAGTGCGAGTTTTTCCAGATTGGCGGCATACGGCATCGGCACCTCCTCGGCGGTAACGCGCAGCACCGGTGCATCGAGCCAGTCGAAGGCCATCTCGGTGACGCGTGCGGCAATCTCGGCACCGACGCCGGATTGCCGCCAGCCTTCTTCGACCGTGACCAGCCGCCCGGTCTTTTTCACCGACTCCACGATCGTGTCGATGTCCATCGGCTTCAGCGTGCGCAGATCGATGACTTCCGCGCTGATATTGTCGCCGGCGAGTTGGTCGGCGGCCTTCAGCGCATAGCTCATGCCCATGGACCAGGCGACCAGGGTCACGTCATTGCCGCTGCGCGCGATCCTGGCCTTGCCGATCTGCAAGACATAGTCGTCCAGCGTAGGAACCGGAAAGCTCTGGCCGTAGAGGATTTCATTTTCGAGAAAGATCACCGGATTGGGGTCGCGGATCGCGGCTTTGAGCAGGCCCTTGGCGTCGGCGGCGGTATAGGGCGCGACCACCTTCAGTCCCGGGATATGCGAATACCAGGCGCTGAAATCCTGGCTGTGTTGTGCGGCGACGCGAGCAGCCGGCCCGTTCGGCCCGCGAAACACGATCGGCGCCCCGATCAGGCCGCCCGACATGTAACGCGTCTTCGCCGCCGAATTGATCAGTTGATCCATCGCCTGCATGGCGAAATTGAAGGTCATGAATTCGATGATCGGTTTCAATCCGGCAATGCCCGCGCCGATACCGAGTCCGGCAAAGCCGTGCTCCGTGATCGGTGTGTCGATCACGCGCATCGGGCCGAATTCCTGTAACAGGCCCTGGGTCACTTTGTAGGCGCCCTGATATTCCGCGACCTCCTCGCCCATGACGAAGACGTCCTTGTCGCGGCGCATTTCCTCGGCCATGGCGTCGCGCAGCGCCTCGCGCACCGTCATGGTCACCATCTCGGTGCCTGCGGGAACGTCGGACGTGGGCAGAACTTGGAGCGTTGGCGCAAAGTGCCCGCCCTCGCCCTTCGAGACGGGCGCTTTCGCGCCCTCCTCAGGACGAGGGCTTCTCACCGCCTCATCCTGAGGAGCCCGCGAAGCGGGCGTCTCGAAGGATGCGGCGGCCCGCGCGTTCATCTTGCCCAACTCTGCGGCGTCCTCGCCCTCGGATAGGATCATCGCGATCGGGGTGTTGACGGCGACGTCATTGGTACCCTCGGGAATGAGAATTTTTCCGAGCGTTCCCTCGTCGATGGCTTCCACTTCCATCGTCGCCTTGTCGGTCTCGATTTCAGCGATGACGTCGCCCGGCTTGACCGGCTCGCCTTCTTTTTTGAGCCATTTGGCGAGGTTGCCCTTCTCCATGGTGGGCGAAAGGGCGGGCATCAGGACTTGGATGGGCATGGGCGGTCTGAACTCGGCTGCGACTAAGCATAGACATCGGTGTAGAGCTCGGACGGGTCAGGCTCGGGATCGTGGATCGCGAACTCCGCCGCCTCGTTGACAATCGCGCGCACCTCCGCGTCGATCTTTTTCAAGGCGTCTTCAGTCGCCCATTTCTTCTCGAGCAGCCGCCCGCGCACCTGTTCGATGGGATCCTGCCCGGTGCGCACCTTGTCGACCTCTTCCTTGGATCGGTATTTCGCGGGGTCCGACATCGAGTGCCCGCGGTAGCGGTACGTCAGCATTTCCAGAATGATTGGACCGTTGCCTTCGCGGCACCAGGCCACGGCTTTCTCGCCCGCCGCCTTGACCGCGCGCACGTCCATGCCATCGACCCGTTCGCCCGGAATGTCGAAGGAAAGCCCGCGGCGCGCCAATTCGGTGGTTGCGGAAGAGCGCGCCAGCGAGGTGCCCATGGCGTATTGGTTGTTCTCGATGATGTAAACCACGGGCAGCTTCCAGAGCTTCGCCATGTTGAAGCTCTCATAGACCTGCCCCTGATTGGCGGCGCCGTCGCCGAAATAGGTCAGCGAAATATTGTCGTTGCCGCGATACCGATTGGCAAAGGCGAGCCCGGTGCCGAGCGGGACTTGCGCGCCGACGATGCCATGCCCGCCGTAGAAGCCTTTCTCCGGGGAGAACATGTGCATGGAGCCGCCTTTGCCCTTGGAATAGCCGTGCTGGCGGCCGGTAAGCTCGGCCATCACGCCTTTGGGGTCCATTCCGCAGGCCAGCATGTGGCCATGATCGCGATAGCCGGTAATCACCGCATCACCCGGCTTGAGCGCCAGCTGCATGCCCACCACGACGGCTTCCTGGCCGATGTAGAGGTGACAAAAGCCGCCGATCAGGCCCATGCCGTACATTTGCCCCGCCTTCTCTTCGAAGCGGCGGATCAACAGCATCTCCCGCAGCGCGGCAAACTCATGCTCTTTGCTGAATTCGGGCGCCTTGGACGAGCGGCCGCGGGCATCGTCTTCGGCTGCCCGGTGCGTGGGCGCGGACGGCGCCGGTTGTTGTTTGTTGTTGGCGACGGCCATAATTCTCCTCAAAAACCGGCGGTGCCGCGTGGATTGTGCGGCGCTCACCCCATAGCCGAAAACCGCACAGGGCGGAAGCGCGCTCGTCGGCGTGGCGATGAAAGTTCCGAGGCTATTGACTGGAGCCCTCAGCCTGGGCCTGACGCGGCGGAAGCAGCTTAAGGCCGTCTGATCGGCATGGTCAGATCGCGCGGATCGACGTAGTCGAGCAGCGCCCGGGCCCGCTCGTCCAGCATATCAGGATCGAGACTGTCGGATTGCAGCAGCGATACGCGGCGTTCCCAGTCGGCACGCTCGGCGCGAACCCCGTTCAATTCGACGGTCAGTTCCGCAATCTGCTGATCGAGGTCATGTTTGGCGCGCAGCCCATGATTGCCGGTATAGGCATTGACGCCGAAATACCCGATCACCAGCGCCGCCATGGTGTAGAGCGCGATCGCGTTGAGAATCGTGCGAAGCCGCTTGCGGGTGACCATGGCGCAAAATGGCCCGGGCGGCGTTAAGACCCCTTTAATGCCGTGCTGCGGCGCGCCGGCCGGCTTAAGGGCGCAACCGGTTGCGCATTTCGTTGCGCAGGAAGTTGCCGACGCGCTTGCCCCGATTGCGGAGATAGCGGACCGGCCCGGCATCGACGAAATAGGTCAGCAGGATGCTGTCCCTGGTGGTCACCTCCGGTCCCACCGGATCGGCCGAATGCCAGGTATCGTCCCCCACGGCGAAGGCATAGCCGCTATTGGGGGCGAATTTCATCCGTGTTTTCGTCGGCAGGCTTCCGTCCGGCAGCTTTTGATGGAAGATGGTGCCGACGTGCATGGCCGACGCATCGCGCGGCAGATAGAACTGGACGGTGATGCCCTTCCAGTGCGTGTCGGTGTGGGGAAAGATGCGATAGCCCGGGATATCGCGCGTAAGGATCGGTACCGGATAAAGAGCAACCTTTGCGAAGTCCTCTCCGAACCGTCGCTGCAGCGCTCCCGCAAGCCGCCGCACAAAAGCTTTGCGCACCGCAGGCGAGCACAGTGTCTGACCCACCACATCCCAGACCGCGCGTTTTTGCGGCGGCAGGTGGCGAATGTACTCGGGAAACAGGTCGATCTTGACGCGGGTGTGTGTGCCGTCCGGCGCATCGAGCCCTCTGGCCCGCCCGCCCATCGGCCGATAGTCCGAGGCGACCGGCATGGCGGTCAGCATGGCGGCATAGACGTCGTCGGGAAACACCTGATCGAATACCAAGTGATCGAAGGGCTCAGCGCTCGCGCAGGCGGCATCGACCGAGGCGGCGACCGCGCGGCTTAGCCGTTCGATCGCGAACTGCCGCTCGGAGAACTGCAATGCGAGAGACTGGTCCATCATGCAGGATCTCCTCAGCACCCGGACTCAACTCAGGGTCTTCAATGCCGCCCTGCCGGCATATTGCGCCTGCGGGCCCAGATCCTCTTCAATGCGCAGCAGTTGGTTGTACTTCGCCGTGCGGTCGGAACGTGCCAGCGAACCGGTCTTGATCTGCCCGCAGTTGGTGGCGACCGCGAGATCGGCGATCGTGGCATCCTCGGTTTCTCCCGAGCGGTGCGACATCACCGAAGTGTAACCCGCCTTGTGAGCCATTTCTACCGCCGCCAGGGTTTCGGTGAGCGTACCGATCTGGTTGACCTTGACCAGGATCGAATTGGCGATGCCCTTGCTGATCCCATCGGCCAGCCGGCTCACATTGGTGACAAACAGATCGTCGCCTACGAGCTGACATTTGCCGCCAAGCAGGTCGGTCAGCAGCTTCCATCCCTCGGTGTCGTCTTCCGCCATGCCGTCCTCGATCGAGACAATTGGGTAGCGCGACACGAGTTCGGCCAGATATTTTGCCTGCTGTTCTTTGGAACGATTTTTTCCTTCACCTTCATAGTGGTACGAGCCCTTCTTGAAGAATTCGGTTGAGGCGCAGTCGAGCGCCAGAACCACGTCCTCCCCCGGGCGATAACCCGCCTGTGCGATGGCCTTGACGACAAAGTCGAGCGCAGCCTCCGCCGACGGCAGGTTGGGGGCAAACCCGCCCTCGTCGCCGACATTGGTATTGTGACCCGCGGCCTTCAGTGCGCCTCTGAGTGTGTGGAAAATCTCCGCGCCGGCCCGTAGCGCTTCGGCGAACGACGGCGCCCCGACCGGCATCACCATGAATTCCTGGATATCGATCGGATTGTCGGCATGCGCGCCGCCATTGATGATGTTCATCATCGGCACCGGTAGGAGCCGCGCCGACGTTCCGCCGACATAACGGTAGAGCGGCAGGCCATTGGCTGCTGCGGCGGCTTTGGCGACCGCAAGCGACACGCCGAGAATGGCATTGGCGCCGAGCCGGCTCTTGTTGGGCGTGCCATCGAGCGCGATCAGGGTTTCGTCGATCTTGGCCTGGCCTTCCGCCTCCATGCCGCCGACGGCATCGAAGATTTCGCCATTGACCGCGTCGACCGCCTTGCGCACGCCCTTGCCCCGATAGCGGCTCGTTTCGCCGTCGCGCAGCTCGACCGCCTCATGCGCGCCGGTCGAGGCGCCGGACGGCACGGCCGCGCGGCCTTGCGAGCCGTCTTCCAGCTCCACATCGACCTCGACGGTGGGATTGCCGCGGCTGTCGAGGATTTCCCGGCCGATGATGTCGACAATGGCGGTCATGGGAGCCTGTGGGTCGATTGCGCGGCGGTGGCGGGCTGCTTCTACAGGATCGGCCGGCTTGCGGAAAGTGCGGCCGCGACGCCGGAATGCCTGTTGCCGGCGGGAGCGACTTCCCTCCGTGGCATGCCCTCACCCCGTCGGTTATCCTGCCGGACGGAGGATTCGATGAGCTATGTCCGGCGCGTGTTGCGGGAAGGCGAGCAAGTCCGTCATACGGCCAGGATTCACTGGGTGGTGTATCTGCCGGGCTTGTTTCTGGCGTTGTTGGCCGGCGCTGTCCTTGTGCTGGCCCAGATCGACCAGGCTCGCAGCACGTTCTGGCTCTCCGTCGCGGCGCTGCTCGGAATCATCGCGCTCGGGTTGTTGTTCCGCGAATGGTTCATCCGCTGGACCACGGAGATCGCCGTCACGAACCGCCGCGTGATCTACAAAACCGGTTTTATCCGGCGCAAGACCAATGAGATGAACATGGAAAAGGTCGAGAGCGTGCAGGTCGACCAGTCCGTGCTGGGGCGCATCCTGAATTATGGCGACGTCACCATCCTCGGCACCGGCGAAGGTTTCGAAACCCTGAAAACCATTGCGGCGCCGCTCGAATTGCGCAACCACATCACCGGCCTATAACGCGAGATCCCATGGCGCGCGCGCCCCGTCACCTTGGCAAGAACAGCCGCCTGCCCGCGTCGCCGGCCGAGGCTACGCTCGACCGCGTCGCCAATCCGCACGCCGACACCCATTATGTGGCCCGGTTCACCGCGCCCGAGTTCACCACGCTCTGTCCGATCACCGGGCAGCCGGACTTCGCCCACATGGTGATCGATTATGTGCCGGCAAAGTGGCTGGTGGAGTCGAAGTCGTTGAAGCTCTATCTCGGCAGCTTCCGCAATGTCGGCTCCTTTCACGAGGATTGCACGGTGGCGATCGGCAAGACCCTGGTGGCGCTCTTGCGCCCGAAGTGGCTGCGGATCGGCGGCTATTGGTATCCGCGCGGCGGCATGCCGATTGACGTGTTCTGGCAGGCCGGCAAGCTGCCTGCCGGCGTCTGGGTGCCGGACCAGGGCGTCGCGCCCTATCGCGGGCGCGGTTAAATACGCATTCCCGCAAGCGTTGTCAGGAACGCCTTCACCTCCTGGCCTGGATCGCTGGCCCGCATGACGCCGCCCATGACGGCGACCCCCGCCGCGCCGACCGCCAGCACTTCAGCTACCCGCGCGGCATTGATTCCGCCGATGGCGAGGACCGGCACACGCGCCGCGCCGGCAATCTCGGCGAGGCCGATCTTGCCAATTTCAGGACCATAGCCCGGCTTGCTCGCGGTCTCGTAGGCCGGCCCGGCAATCGCATAGTCGACCGTATCCGGATCGAGCGCTTCTGCTTCGGTGACGGTGTGGATCGACACCCCGATGAGCTTTTCTTTCCCCAACAGTGCGCGGGCGTCCGCCGCATTGCGGCCTGCAGCCAGATGCACGCCGTCGGCGCCGGCCGCCTGGGCCAAGGCGGCCTCGCCATGGACCATCAGCGCGGCGCCGTGACGTCGCGCCAGCGGCAACAGGGTGCGCGCCAGTACGACCTGATCGTCGTCGGAGAGATCTTTTTCGCGTACGCTTAGCCATCGGCATCCGGCCGTGAATGCGGCCGCAGCGATTGCCGGAAGTGAAAGCCGCGCCTGCCGGCGGTCGGTGATGAGAAGCAGCGGTGGAGCGGGCAGCGTCATGGCAATTCTTCGTCATTCCGGAAGCCGCGAAGCGGCTGTCCGGAATCCATAACCACTGCGCTCCGAAAAAGGCACCACCACGAGAACCCGACAGGTCCGCAGTTATGGATTCCGGGCTCGCGCCTTCGGCGCGCCCCGGAATGACAAACCAAAATGGCGGTCACGTGCCGACAAGGCCGAATTGCGGGCTGGATGGCTCCGCATGGTCGAGCTTCGGGATCCGGCCGGCCAGCCGCGCCAGCCGGCCGCCCTCCACGGCCGCCCGCATGGCGGCCGCCATCGCGACCGGATCGCGTGCTTTCGACACCGCGGTATTGAGCAGCACCGCCGCGCAGCCGAGTTCCATCGCCAGCGCCGCATCGGAGGCGGTGCCGATCCCGGCATCGAGCACTACCGGCACCGGGGAACGCGCGCAGATCAGTTCGATCAGATGCGGATTGGCGATCCCAAGCCCCGAGCCGATGGGCGAGCCGAGCGGCATGACCGTGGCCGTTCCGGCGTCCGCGAGCTTTTGGCAGACCACTGGATCATCGGTGCAATAGGGCAGCACCACAAAACTCTTCGCGACCAGAATTTCGGCGGCGCGGATCAGTTCCTCGGTGTCGGGATAAAGCAGTTCCCGGTCGCCGATCACTTCCAGCTTGATCCAATTGGTGTCGAGCGCCTCACGCGCCAGTTCCGCCGTCAACACGGCGTCCTTGGCGGTCTGGCAACCGGCCGTGTTGGGGAGGAATTGAATGTGCTTGGGGATCAAATCGACCAGGCTTTCCTCCTCGCCGGCGAGGCTGATCCGGCGGATCGAGGCAGTCACCATTTCGGTGCCGCTCGCCGCGACCGCATCGAGCATCATCCTGCGGTTGGGATAGCCGGCGGTGCCGAGAAACAGCCGGGAACGGAATTCGCGGCCGGCGATGATCAGTGGATCGGACATCACAGCGCTCCGTTCTCAGCCGCCTTGCCGCGCGCGCACGATTTCGACGCTGTCGCCAGCGCGCAGCGACGTCTGTGGCCAGGCAGCGCGCGGCACAACCGTCCCATTGAGCGCGACGGCAATGCCGCGCTGGCTGACATCGACCGCCTTGTGTTCCAGCAACGCCGCAAGCGTCTGTACCGTCAAAACCTCGTCATGGCCGTTCACCCGAATGCTAGTAGTTAAAGCGGCTTGTGGCATTTTCCGAACCTTATTCCGCAGCGCGCGCCAGGGCGAAACGGTCGATCCCGAACGGCCGGATTGCGGCATCCACCGCCCCGTCGACGACCAGCTGCGCAATGGTATCGGCGGTGACCGGCGTCAGCAGGATGCCGTTGCGATGATGGCCGGTGGCATAGATCAGACCGTCCAGCGGTGCGTGGCCCAAAATCGGGGCATCGTCACGGCTGCCGGGCCGGTGTCCGACCCACGTTTCCTCAATCGGTAATTCTTCGATAGCCGGCACGGCGCGCCATGCCGCTTCGAGCAAGGTCAACAGGCCGCCGGCGGTCACCGAGGCATCGAAGCCTTTTTCTTCGACCGTCGCGCCGATGATCAGGCGGCCATTGCGCCGTGGCACCAGATAGGCGCCGGGCGCCCACAGCACATGGGTGAGAAGCGGCGCTTCGGCATTCATGCGCAGCGCGAGCGTCTGGCCCTTGATCGGCCGCACCGGCGGCCGTAGCTCTGGCGGAAGACCAGCAATGCTGCGGGACCATGCTCCTGCCGCCAGTACCACCACATCGGCCAGCACGTTGCCGCCATCGGCCAAGACAAGCCCGCTGACCCTGCCACCCGCGCAGGAAATCTCGGCGACCGCTCGATGTTCGTGGATCGCGGCCCCGGCCCGTTCCGCAGCGATCCGCAGCGCGGCCACGAGTTTGCGATTGTCGACCTGATGATCCTCCGGACTCCACACCGCCCCGGCGAGCTTGCCGGCAAGGTGCGGCTCGCGCCGGCGGGTTTCCGCGGCCGAAATCCAATGCAGCGGCAGTCCGAGTTTTTGCTGAAACACCAGATGATGGTTGAGCCGCGCCTGGTCGTCGGCGGTCAACGCCAGCACCAGCGTGCCCTCGCGGCGCAACTCCACATCGATCCCGCTGGCGCGTTCCAATTCCTGCGCAAAGGCAGGCCAGCGCGCCTGGCTCTCACGCCCGAGCGCGACCAGCGCCTCCTCCCCCGGCTCGGCTTCAGCGCAGGCTGCCAGCATTCCGGCGGCGGCATGGCTCGCGCCCGCGCCGGCCGCACCGCGATCGTACACTGCGACCGATACGCCGCGCGCCGCCAGCCGCCAGGCAATACCGAGGCCGATGACGCCTGCGCCGATGATGGCAACGCGCGCCTTGCTCGTGTTTGGGAAGCGGTCCGTCACGCGGCGTCCCTTCGCTGGAATGACCCAGACAGGTTCGATGGGTTTGATCTCAGCCGCGTCCGCCGCGGCACCCCATGCCGTCTCTACAGAATATCGGAATTTTTGCGCTGTTTCACAAGGCCGCCGCCGGACCTTTGGCGACGGTATCGAACAGCATCAGGCTGCGCAGCAGCGGTTCCATGTCCTTGAGTGGCACCATGTTGGGCCCGTCCGACGGCGCCTTGTCGGGATCCTGGTGCGTTTCGATGAAGACGCCGGCCACCCCGACCGCCACTGCGGCACGCGCCAGCACCGGGATGAATTCGCGTTCGCCGCCGGAGGTATCGCCCTGCCCGCCCGGCTGCTGTACCGAATGCGTGGCGTCGAAGATCACCGGCGCACCGGTGGTGCGCGCAAGGATCGGCAGCGCGCGCATGTCGGAAACGAGTGTGTTGTATCCGAACGAGGCGCCGCGTTCGGTCACCAACACGTTGCGATTTCCCGCCCCGGTGATCTTGGCGACCACATTGGCCATGTCCCAAGGTGCCAGGAATTGTCCTTTCTTGACGTTCACCGCGCGGCCGGTTTCCGCGGCGGCGATCAGCAGATCGGTCTGCCGGCAGAGGAAGGCCGGGATCTGCAGTACGTCCACCACTTCCGCGACGCGCGCGCACTGCGATGCGACGTGCACGTCGGTCAGAACCGGCAAGCCAAGCGACTGACGGATTTCCGCGAAGATCGGCAGCGCGGCATCGAGACCCATTCCGCGGCTGCTTCCGGCGCTGGTGCGGTTGGCCTTGTCGAAGGACGTCTTGTAGACGAAACCCATGCCGAGCTTGAGCGCAATCTCCTTCAGCGCGCTTGCCATTTCGAGCGCGTGATCGCGACTCTCGAGCGCGCAAGGTCCCGCGATCAAAGATAGCGGCAACGCGCCGCCGAAGCGCGCTTTGCCGATCTCGACGACAGGATTGGGCTCGGGACTGACCTTCGGCATCGCATCTCTCGCGGCCGCACCATGAAGGTCCAAGGCCGCGCGGTCAACGCTTGGAAAGGCGCCTCCCGGCCAACACGATAAACGTTCCGGATGTCCGGCGCGCCACTAACCGCCTTACGCGGTCTTGGCCGGCTGCGGTGCCGGCCATTCAGCTTGCGGCCGCCCCACCAAATGGGCGTATTGATCGATCGGGCATGGCCGGCCAATGAAGTAGCCTTGCACCTCGTCACACGATTCCCGCGTGAGAAATGACAGCTGATCCTGGGTTTCGACGCCTTCCGCAACCACCGGCAATTCAAGTCCGCGACCGAGCCCAATGACCGCACGCACGATCGCCGCCGATTGCGGATTGCACTCCAGATTGGAGATGAAAGCCCGGTCGATCTTGATCTTGTCGAAGGGGAACGACTGCAGATAGGCCAGGGAGGAATAGCCGGTGCCGAAATCGTCCATGGCGATCCGCACGCCGAGCGCCTTCAGCCGGCGCAGGATCGACAGGGCGCGGGAAAAATCGTGAATCAATACGCCTTCGGTGATTTCCAGCTCCAGGCGGGAAGCAGGAAGCCCGGTTTGCAGCAAGATCGTATGCACCAGGGCCGGCAGATCACCGTGGCGAAACTGGATTGGCGACAGGTTGACGGCGATCTGCAACCGTCGCCGCCAGGACGCGGCTTCGCGGCAGGCTTCGCGCAGGATCCATTCGCCGAGCGAAACCATCAATCCGCTCTCCTCGGCAACCGGGATGAAGGCCGACGGGGGCACAGAGCCGCGTACCGGGTGCTGCCAGCGCGCCAGCGCTTCGAACCCGATGATGTCGCCGTCCAATCGCGCCTGCGGCTGATAATGCAGACTGAGCTCGCCGCGATCGAGAGCCGAGCGCAGATCGTGTTGCAGGAGGCGCCGCTCGCGCAATCGCTTGTCCATATCCGGCTCGAAGAACCGGATCAGTCCGCGGCCTTCGATCTTCGCCCGGTAGAGCGCGGCGTCGGCGTTACCGAGCAACGTCGTCGCGTCGACCCCGTCGTTCGGGAAAATCGCCGCTCCGACGCTCAGGCCGACCCGCAGTTGATTACCCTCGATCTCGAAATCCTCTTCCAGCGCGGCGATCAGCCGGTCTGCGAGTGCCGCGGTGGTCGAAGGCTGGTCGCCCGGCAGGGTAACGAGCATGAACTCGTCGCCGCCGAGCCGCGCAAGGAACGCGCCTTCAGCGACCGCTTGCAGACGGCGCGATACTTGGCGCAAGAGCTCGTCGCCGACCGAATGTCCGAAGATATCGTTGACCTCCTTGAATCGATCGAGATCGAGACAGAGCAGGCCGAAAGTGGTCGGAGTTTCCGCGGCGCGCTCGATAGCAAACATCAGCCTATCGGTGAAGGCTGCGCGGTTCGGCAGATCGGTGAGCGGGTCATGATGCGCCATGTGCGCGATCCGCTCTTCGGCGCGCCTGCGCTCGGTGACGTCGTCGGCCAGGACCAGCAGATATTTGTTTTTGCCGTCGGCATCCGGGATCACGACTTTGTGGGTGGACATTAGACGCGCGCCGCCCGGCATATGCATCCAACGTTCACCGAGCATGCTGCCCCCGCCGGATTCCACCACTTCGCGATCGCGTGCGGTGGCGAAGTCGGCTTCCTCTTTGGGAAGCAGATCGTGGGCGTTCTTTCCGATCGCCGCCTCGCGCGACATGCCGATAAACTCCGCGCCCGCCCGGTTGCACAGCATCAAACGAAATTCCTCGGTTTCTTTGACGTACAAACATTCCGGTATGTTGTCGATCACGGTGTCCAGAAACGCACGCGTGCGATGGAGTTCACGTTCCGCCTGCTTACGCGTGGTGATGTCCTCGTGCGCAGAAATCCAACCGGCATCGGCCATAGGCTGATTGATGATCGAGACGCAGCGGCCGTCCCTCAACTCCACGACATGCTTTGCTGCGCGACCAGCGTGGATGGCCGCGAGCTGTGTGTCAGCGAAAGCCTTGGTGTCGCCAACGAATGTTCCTGTTGCCTTGCGGTGTTCGAGAATCTCCAAAAGGGAGCAACCGGGCTTGATAACATCGCGCGATACGCCATACATCTCCACATAGCGGTCGTTGCACATGATCAAGCGCCCATCGGCATGGAGCAGGCAAAGCCCTAGCGGCACGCTGTCACCGGCAGACCAGGTATCCGGAGCCGATGCGGGATCGTCGACCCGCGGCGGCGTTGTTTCGATCCGTTCCTGTTGAGAGGTTGGGGGAGTATCAGCCATGGGCGGCAAGTCGTCCTACGCGAAACCGGCGCGCATTCGAACGGTATCTTTGTATTGTCGCGCTTATTTTAAGTTAGCTTGCAAATATCTTGAATGAATGAATGACGGTCGCTGGATTTGACCGAAATTAGTAGCGATGCCTAGTCCGGATGCCGGGTAGCTTTCAAACAGCACCATTCCGATACCAGCTGGCCTGGCTCGGCCACTCGCCACGACAACGCGCCACACCGCCGCGATGCATTAATAAGGCACGCTAAGACTTGACGTCTAAGTGGGCGCGCGCTGCCTGCACGAAAGCCGCGCTAAACCAGCCGGCTCTGCTCGACTGCGGCCTCGACGAACGAGGCAAACAGCGGATGCGGCGCAAACGGCCGCGACTTCAGCTCGGGATGGAACTGCACCCCGACGAACCAGGGATGGTCGTCGTATTCGATGATTTCGGGCAGCACGCCATCGGGTGACATGCCGCAGAACCGCATTCCGCGCTGCTCCAACCGGCCCTTGTAAGCGGTATTGACCTCGTAGCGGTGGCGGTGACGCTCGGAAATCTCCGCCGCGCCGTAGATCTCCCCGACCCGGCTGCCGCGCTGCAGGACCGCGGGATAGGCGCCGAGCCGCATGGTGCCGCCGAGATCGCCGCCGGCGCGCCGCTTCTCCAACTCATTGCCCTTCAGCCATTCGGTCATGAGCCCGACCACCGGCTCAGACGTCGGCGCGAACTCCGTCGAATTGGCATCGGCGATGCCGCACAGATTGCGCGCCGCCTCGATCACCGCCATCTGCATGCCGAAGCAGATGCCAAAATATGGCACGTGGCGCTCGCGCGCGAACTGCGCCGCACGGATTTTGCCCTCCGCCCCACGCTGCCCGAATCCGCCCGGCACCAGAATGCCGTTGACATGTTCCAGGAACGGAGCCGGGTCCTCGCGCTCGAACACCTCGCTTTCGATCCAATCGAGATTGACGCGGACCTTGTTGGCGATGCCGCCGTGCGAGAGCGCTTCGATCAGCGATTTATAGGCATCCTTCAGGCCGGTATATTTGCCGACCACGGCGATGGTGACGTCGCCCTCGGGATTGCGGACACGTTCGTTGATCAGCCGCCAGCGCTCCAGATCGAGCGCCGTCCCTGGTTCGATTCCGAAGGCGCCGAGCACTTCCCGGTCGAGGCCGGCCGCGTGATAGGCCTCGGGCACCGCATAGATGTTGCCGACATCGCGCGCCTCGATCACCGCGCCTTCCCGCACATTGCAGAACAGGCCGAGCTTGCGCCGCTCCTCCACAGGGATCTCCCGGTCGGTGCGGCAAAGCAGAATGTCGGGTTGGATACCGATCGATCGCAGTTCCTTGACGGAATGCTGGGTCGGCTTGGTCTTCAATTCTCCCGAACTTGCAATGAACGGCAGCAGGGTCAGGTGAATGTAGATCGCCTGATTGCGCGGCAGGTCGTTACCAAGCTGGCGGATCGCTTCCAGGAACGGCAGGCTTTCGATATCGCCCACCGTGCCGCCGATCTCGCACAGCACGAAGTCGAAGCTCTCGTTGCCCTCGCGGATGAAATCCTTGATCGCGTTGGTGACGTGGGGAATGACCTGAATGGTCGCGCCGAGATAGTCGCCGCGCCGTTCCTTGGCGAGGATCTCCTGGTAGATGCGGCCGGTCGTGATGTTGTCCTGGCGGGTGGCCGGGCGGCCGGTGAAGCGCTCGTAATGGCCGAGATCGAGATCGGTCTCCGCCCCGTCATCGGTGACGAACACCTCGCCATGCTGGTAGGGCGACATGGTGCCGGGATCGACATTGAGATAGGGGTCGAGCTTGCGCAACCGGACCTTGTAGCCGCGGGCCTGCAACAGGCCGCCGAGCGCCGCCGAAGCCAGACCCTTGCCGAGGGAAGAGACCACGCCGCCGGTGATGAAGATGTACCGCGTCATGGGGCCCAACCTTTAGTCCGCCGCGCTCGATTCGACGAGAGGCGTGCCCGCGTCATCACGGCCGCCATGCGGATGTGGCATGTCGATGAATCCGTATTCTTTTGCAAACAGTTGGCGCCATTCCCTAAAACCTGCCTTCAACTTCGCATGTGGAAACCACATGGCGCTCCACAAGATAAAAGGGCCGGTTTCCCGGCCCTTGAAACCCCTACCGCGACTGCGGGGCCTGCGGCCCCGCGGGGGGCGCCTCCGGCTGGCGGAGTTGATCCAGCACGCCGCCACCACCGCCCGGCTGGCCAAGCGGCGCCTGCGGCGCGCCGGGAGCACTCTGGCTGGGAGGTGCGGCGCCTGGGGTAAGGATGGACCGCGGTGCCCGGTTCCAGCTTGCGAGGATCGACAACACCAAGCTGGTGACAAAGAACCCGGCCGCCAGGATGGCGGTAGCACGGGTCAGCACATTGGCTGTGCCACGGCTCGACATGAACCCGCCGCTCGAGCCGATGCCAAGGCCGCCGCCTTCGGACTTCTGCAACAGCACGACGCCGATCATGGCGGTGACCAGCATCAGATGGACGACAATGACCAGCGTCTGCATAAACCTAACCCGAATACGCCGCCAAACCAGCCAGCGGCTTCATTCCTTTCGGCCTCATATAGGATGTTGCGGGCGTCTCTACACTATCCGTGACGGCATTTCCACCGCCCTGCCCGGCCACCGATTCGGCCCCAAATTTCCGCTACCGGGCGGCCCGCGCGATGGCGAGAAAGTCCTCCGCCTGCAGGCTTGCACCCCCTACCAGGGCGCCGTTGACATCGCCTATGTGCAAAAGCTCCCGTGCATTCGCCGGCTTGACCGACCCGCCGTAGAGAATGCGGATTTGCTCCCCCGTCGGGCCAAAGCGCTCGGTCAGCCGCTGCCGAATGAGCCCATGCACCTGGGCGACGTCGTCGGGTGTCGGCGTCACCCCGGTTCCGATCGCCCAGACCGGCTCATAGGCGACCACCACGGTCTCCGGCGCTGCGTCATCCGGCAACGATTCCTGGAGTTGCGTCGCAACGATCGCGAGCGTGCTGCCGCCAAGGCGTTGGTCATTGGTTTCGCCGATACAGATGATCGCCTTAAGTCCGGCACGCTTGGCAGCCGCCGCTTTGGCCCGGACCTCTCGATCCGTCTCCCGATGATAAGTGCGCCGCTCTGAATGACCCAGGATGACAGCGCCGGCTCCGGCGTCCTTGAGCATCTCCGCGGAAATATTGCCGGTAAAGGCGCCGGAGGCCTCTGCGTGGCAGTCCTGCCCGCCGATGGCGACAGCAGAGCCTTTTGCCAGGGTGGCAAAACTCGCGACGAGCGTGGCCGGAGGACAGACGATCAGATCGAGCGCCGCGACCAGATCGCCCGATCCCTCGATGACCTGCCTGAGCTCTGCCGCGGAGCGCTGCAGGCCGTTCATCTTCCAATTTCCGGCAATGAGGGGGCGCGGCGCGCTCGCCATGGCTTTTCCGTTTCCGACTGCGGCGCAAAGGGGTTAGCAGAGCCCTCGAATCCATGCCAGTGGTGCATGAAATCCCTGCAACGAAACGCCGCGCATGTTGCGATGCAGGGTGGCTATCCCTATGATATGTCACATCCGGCCGGCTTCGCCTGCCGGAGATTCACCGCTCACATCGTGGTCTGCGCATGCTGCGAGGTTTACGAACCGCCTCTTCGAACTGGCTCGGCAAAGTGGTCATGGCCGTCGTCGTCGGCTTTTTGGTCGTAAGCTTTGCGATTTGGGGAATTGGCGACATTTTCCGCGGCTTCGGCCGCTCGACGCTGGCTGTGGTGGGGCGGACCGAAGTCACCATCGAGCAGTTTCGCCAGTTGTATAACGACCGGCTGCAGCAGATCGGCCGCCAGACCGGGCGTTCGATCACCCTTGAGCAGGCGCGGTTGCTGGGCCTCGACCGGCAAATCCTAGGCCAGATGGTGGCCGACATGGCGCTCGACGAGCGGGCGCGCACGATGCCGCTCGGCATCTCCGATGCGGAGATCGGGCGGCGGATCACTTCGGAACCCGGCTTCCGAGGCTTGAGCGGGCAGTTCGATCGCGCGCGTTTCGAGGCGCTGATCCGCCAGGCGGGCTATACCGAGCAGCGCTATATCGCCGAGCAACGTCGCGAACTGTTACGCAAGCAGTTGCTGGGCACAATTCTTGCGGGACCGGCAGTGCCGAAGACCACGCTGGACGCGGCAAGCCGCTTCCAGAATGAGCAACGCTCCATCGAATATGTCCTGCTCGACCGCAACCATGCCGGCGATGTTGCACCCCCCACGGCAGAGGTGCTCGCCAAATATTTCGAAGAGCGCAAGATCCTGTTCCGCGCCCCCGAATACCGCAAGATCGTCGTGCTTGCGCTGATCCCGAGCCAGCAGGCGCAATGGATCGAGGTCTCCGATGCGGATATCAAACGCACCTATGAGGAACGCCGTGACCGCTACGCCAAAGCCGAACGGCGGCATATTCAGCAGCTCGTGTTTCCCAATCCCGAGCACGCGCAGGCGGCCGCCGACCGGCTCGCCAAGGGTGAAAGTTTCGCAAAGCTCGCTGCCGATCCCGCGGTCGCCGACAAGTACAGCGATCTTGGATTGATGACCAAAGCCGCGCTGATCGACCGCATGGTGGCCGACGCCGCCTTTGCGCTGAAGGAAGGCGAAGTCACCGCACCGGTGCGCGGGCGGTTCGGCGTGGTGCTGGCGCATGTCGCCAAGATTGAGCCGGAAGAGGCGCGCTCGCTTGAGCAGGTCGCCGCCGAGATCAAGCAGGATCTGGCGGCTGAACGCGCGCGAACGCAAATCCACGCGGCCTATGACAAGGTCGAGGACGAACGCACCCTCGGCAAACCGCTGGCCGAGATCGCCGAGTCGCTCAAGCTTCCGGTCCGCACCATCGAAGTCGACCGCTCCGGCCGCACCGTCGCCGGCACGCCGGTGGCCGATCTTCCGGAAGGCCAGCGCGTGTTGTCCCTGGGGTTCAATGCCGCGGTCGGCGTGGAGAATGATCCGCTGCAGTCGGACGGTGGCTATGTCTGGTACGAAGTCGCCGGCATCACACCTGCGCGCGACCGTCCGATCGAGGAAGTCAAAGACAACGTGCAGGCGCGTTGGCTCGAGGAAGAGGTGGCGAGCCGGCTGAAGAGCAAGGCGACCGAGCTGTTGGAGAAGCTCAAGGGCGGCACCGCCTTCGCCGAGGCTGCCGCTTTGCAAAAGCTGAAGGTCGCAACCAAGGCCGGGGTAAAGCGCGGCGAGCCGGCAGCCCCGCTGTCCGCCCGGACCCTCGACGCCATTTTCCGCACCGCCAAGGGCGAGATCGCCTCGGCCGACGCCGAACAGCCGGCCGAGCAGATCGTGTTTCGCGTCACCGAGGTCGCGCTGCCGGTACTCGACCCGAGTTCGGAGGAGGCCAAGCGCCTGCAAGATGCATTAAAGAACATGTCCGCGGAGGAGATTTTCGCGGCTTATGTGAGCCGGCTTGAAAACGACATCGGCGTGTCGATCAATCAAAACGCGCTGGCCCAGGTCGTCAGCGGCCGGGCGCCGACCGAGCAATAGACCGAACTGACCGATGCAGATCGAGCCTTCAGCCAGCGCGTTTGCCGAACGCTATGCGCGGGGCGAGGCGCAGGTCGTGTGGACGACGCTGGTCGCCGACCTCGAAACACCGGTGTCGGCGTTTCTCAAGCTGGCCGCTGGGCGGCCGATGAGTTTCCTGTTGGAATCGGTCGAAGGCGGCGCGGTCCGCGGGCGCTACTCGATCATCGGACTTCATCCGGACGTGGTGTGGCGGACGATCGGCGACCGTGCGGAAATCAATCGCGCGCCGGCTCAAGCCGAAGACCGGTTCGCCGCCTGCAACAAGCCCGCGCTCGAAGCGCTGCGCGCCCTGATCGCCGAAAGCCGCATCGCGCTGCCGCAAACGCTGCCGCCGATGGCCGCCGGGATTTTCGGGTATCTCGGCTACGACATGGTGCGGCTGATGGAAGAATTGCCGCAAGCCAATCCGGATCCGATCGGAGTCCCGGATGCCATGCTGGTGCGCCCGACCGTGGTGGTGGTGTTCGATGCGGTGCAGGACGCGATCACGGTGGTAACGCCGGTGCGTCCCGAACAAGGTGTTTTGGCGAAGACCGCGCTGGCGCGCGCCGGCGAGCGGCTGTCTGCAATTGTCGATGCGCTCGATCAGCCGCTCGACCATGTTGCGGCCAACGGCAAGGCGGCGGCGGTTGCCGTCCTGCCCGGCTCCAATACCAAGCCCGCCGAATACGAGGCCATGGTGCGGGCGGCAAAGGAATACATTGCCGCCGGCGACGTCTTCCAGGTGGTGCTGTCGCAACGCTTCGAGGCGCCGTTCGAGCTTTCGCCCTTTGCGCTTTATCGCGCGCTGCGGCGGGTCAATCCCTCGCCCTATCTCTACTTTCTCGATTTCGGCAGCTTCGCCGTCGCGGGATCGAGTCCGGAAATTCTGGTCAAGGTGAGCGGCGGCACGGTCACCATCCGGCCGATCGCCGGAACGCGGCCGCGCGGCGCCACCCCGCAGGAAGACCAAGCGCTCGGCGAAGAGCTGCTCGCCGATCCGAAGGAGCGCGCCGAGCATCTGATGCTGCTCGACCTCGGCCGTAACGATGTCGGCCGCGTCGCGGAGCTGGGAACGGTCAAGGTCACCGACCAGTTCTTCATCGAACGCTACAGCCAGGTCATGCACATCGTCTCCAATGTGCAGGGCGCGCTCGGCGGGCAGCACGACGCGCTCGATGCGCTGGCGGCGGGATTTCCGGCCGGCACCGTCTCCGGGGCGCCGAAGGTGCGGGCAATGGAGATCATCGACGAGCTGGAGAAGAACAAGCGCGGGCTCTATGCCGGCTGCGTCGGCTATTTTTCCGCCGTCGGCGAGCTCGACACCTGCATCGTGCTGCGCACGGCGCTGATAAAGGACGGCAAGATGTATGTGCAGGCCGGCGCCGGGATCGTGGCGGATTCCGATCCCAAGTCCGAGCAGCAGGAATGCATCAACAAGGCCAAGGCCTTGTTCCGCGCCGCCGAGGAAGCGCGGCGGTTCGCAAGTGCGGCCCGCCGCGCGCCGTGAGCCTTGTTAATACCCCCCCTTGCACGGGAGGCAGCGAATTCTTAGGATATACACATGAATATCGTATATCCAGGAGCCCGCTATGCAGGTTGCCAAATGGGGAAATAGTCTTGCTGTTCGCTTACCTCGGGCGGTGGTTGAAGCTCTGAGGTTGAAAGAAGGTGACGCGATCGAGATTCACGTCGCGGGTGCGCGTGCATTTGAGGTCGCGAAAGCGCCCATGCCCCGGCAGCTTTTGGCACGACTGCGCAAATACCGCGGCCGGCTGCCGCTCGAATTCAAGTTCGATCGCTGGCAGGCGCATGAGCGCGGCTGATTCCTTCTTCGATACCAATGTGCTGCTCTACCTCCTGTCGGAAGATTCCGAAAAGGCGGATCGGGCTGAAGCACTGGTCGCATCCGGCGGCATCGTCAGTGTCCAGGTCCTCAATGAATTCGCCGCCATCGCAGCCAGAAAACTCGCGATGCGCATTCCAGAAATCCAAGAGGTGCTCTCGACCATACGTACCGTCTGCGCCGTCGTCCCACTCGATGTCGAGACGCATGAACTTGGCCTTGAAGTTGCCGAGCGCCAGCGACTATCGATTTATGATGCGATGATTGTGGCTGCCGCCCTGCAATCCGAATGCCGGATTCTTTATACCGAAGATCTCAACGCAGGGCAGAAGATCGACCATCTTACGATACGTAACCCATTTGCTGGTTCCGTGCGACGTCCTTGACCCCCTAAAAACCCGCGTCTAAGACCTTAGGCCGTAACAAAAATCTCTCCCCTCACCCTGAGGAGCCGCCGTAGGCGGCGTCTCGAAGGGCGAGGCCACGATATTTTGCCATCCTTCGAGACGGCGCTACGCGCCTCCTCAGGATGAGGTTCGCGTTCATGATCGTCCTGATCGACAACTACGACAGCTTCACCTTCAACCTGTTCCACTATCTCGGTGGACTGGGCGCGGATGTCGTTGTCCATCGCAACGATAAGATCGCCACGCACGAGGTGATCGCAGCCGATCCCGACGCCATCGTGCTCTCCCCCGGCCCCTGCACGCCGGATGACGCCGGCATCTGTCTCGATCTGATCGCCAAGGCCTCGCCGGCCATCCCGGTGCTTGGCGTCTGCCTCGGCCATCAGGCAATCGGGCAGGCGTTCGGCGGCCGTGTGGTGCGCGCGCCCACGCCGGTGCATGGCAAAATCTCCACAATCAGACACAAGGGCGACGGGGTGTTCCGCGGCATCGACGGCGCGTTCCAGGCTACTCGTTATCATTCGCTGGTCGTCGATCGCAAAACTTTGCCAGCCGATCTCGCCGTCAGCGCCGATACCGACGACCGGCTGATCATGGGCCTGGTCCACGCGACGCTGCCGGTGCACGGCGTGCAATTTCATCCGGAAAGCATTGCGTCCGAGCACGGTCATCTCATTCTCAAAAATTTTCTCGATATTGCCGCAGCATGGAATATGGCGACCGGCCGGCGCGCAGCCGGCATGGCGGCGGGCCGCCGCCGCGCGGCGAATTGAGGGCGCCGTGACTGACGAATTCAAGGGGCTCATCGCCAAGGTCGCGACCGGCGCGGCGCTCAGCCGCGACGAGGCCGCGCGCGGCTTCGATCGCATGATGTCGGGCGAAGCGACGCCGTCGCAGATGGGCGCGCTGTTGATGGCCTTACGCGTGCGCGGCGAGACCGTGGACGAACTCACCGGCGCGGTGACCGCCATGCGGGAAAAGATGCTGCGGGTTTCGGCCCCGGCCGGCGCCATCGACGTGGTCGGCACCGGAGGCGATGCTTCCGGTTCGTACAACATCTCCACCTGCGCCGCCTTCATCGTGGCGGGCGCCGGCGTCCCGGTCGCCAAGCATGGCAACCGTGCGCTGTCCTCGCGCGCCGGCGCCGCCGATGCGCTGGCCGCGCTCGGCGTCAATATCGAATTGTCGCCCGAGGGCATCGGCCGCTGCATCCGCGAGGCGGGCATCGGCTTCATGTTCGCGCCCGCGCACCATCCGGCGATGAAGAATGTCGGCCCCACCCGGGTCGAGCTCGGCACCCGCACCATCTTCAATCTGCTGGGCCCGCTGTCCAACCCGGCCGGCGTCAAGCGCCAGATGGTGGGCGTCTTTTCGCGCCACTGGATCGAGCCGCTCGCACAGGTGCTGAAGAATCTGGGCGCCGAGCATGTCTGGGTGGTGCACGGCTCCGATGGCCTCGACGAGATCACCACCGTCGGTCCGACCGCGGTGGCGGCGCTGGAGAACGGCACGGTGCGCGTGTTCGAGATCACGCCCGAGGAGGCAGGATTGCAACGGGCGACCTCGGAGGATCTGCGCGGCGGCGACGCCAAGCACAATGCGCAGGCGCTGCGCGATGTGCTCAAGGGCAAGCGCGGCCCGTTTCGCGACGTGGCCCTGATCAATGCCGCCGCCGGACTGATCGTCGCCGGGCGGGCCAAGGAGCTGAAGGACGGCGTTGCGCTGGCTGCCAAGGCAATCGATTCCGGCGAGGCCGAACGCCGGCTCGACCGCCTGGTCGCGATCTCCAACGCCTGAGCGCCGCCATGGCCGACATCCTCACCACCATCGAGACTTACAAACGCGAGGAGATCGCCGCGGCCAAGCGCGCGCGCCCGCTGTCGGTCGTCGAAGCAGAGGCAAAGGCAATGCCGCCCCCGCGCGGCTTTCTGGCGGCGATCGAGCGCCGTCTTAAGGGCGGCGACTACGCCTTGATCGCCGAGATCAAGAAGGCGAGCCCATCGAAGGGGCTGATACGCGCCGACTTCGATCCACCGTCATTGGCGCGCGCCTATGAAACCGGCGGGGCCACTTGTCTATCGGTGCTGACCGACGCGCCGTCGTTCCAGGGCAAGGCGGAGCACCTCGCCGCGGCGCGGGCGGCTACGCGGCTTCCCGTGCTGCGCAAGGATTTCATGTACGAGCCCTATCAGGTGGCGGAGGCGCGCGCGTTCGGCGCCGACTGCATCCTGATCATCATGGCGGCGGTCGACGACGCGGTCGCAAAGGACCTTGAAGATGCGGCCTTCGGGCTCGGCATGGACGTGCTGCTCGAAATCCACAACACGGACGAGCTTGCGCGCGCGCTGCGGCTGCGTTCGCGCCTCCTCGGCATCAACAATCGCGACCTCAAGACCTTCGAGACCACATTGGCGGTGAGCGAACAATTGGCGCCGCAGGTGCCGCCCGGACGCATTATTGTCGGCGAGAGCGGCCTATCCAAGCCGGACGATCTGGCGCGGCTTGCGCGCGTCGGGATTTCCACATTCCTGGTCGGCGAAAGCCTGATGCGCGAAGTCGATGTCGAGGCCGCGACCCGGGCGCTGATCGGCCGCAACCAGGCACGCCACACCGGCGCGGCGAGGTAGCCATGGCGCGCGCGCGCAAACTCACCCATCTCGGCAAAAGCGGCGTGGCGCGCATGGTCGACGTCTCGGCCAAGGCCACGACCGAACGCGTCGCCGTAGCGGAGGGCCACGTGGCGATGACACGCAAGACGCTCGACCTCGTGCTCAAAGGCAATGCCAAGAAGGGCGACGTGCTCGGCGCCGCCCGCATCGCCGGCATTCTGGCGGCGAAGAAGACGCACGAGCTGATCCCGCTGTGCCATCCACTTCCCATCTCCAAAGTCGCAGTCGACATCGAACCCGACCGCAGCTTGCCCGGGCTGCGCGTGCGCGCGACCGTCAAGGTCAGCGGCCAGACCGGTGTGGAGATGGAAGCGCTCACTGCCGTGTCGGTCGCCTGCCTCACCATCTACGACATGGTCAAAGCGGTGGAGCGCGGCATGCGCATCGAGGGCATCCGGCTGATCGAAAAGCGCGGCGGCAAGTCGGGTCTTTACCGGGTGAAGG
>Ga0209726_10001783_pt1 | contig 33479 bp, 36 predicted proteins | sample Subgrocontami54m_FD_187453 | JGI IMG/M metagenome (GOLD analysis project Ga0209726, IMG submission 187453) | Subsurface groundwater microbial communities from S. Glens Falls, New York, USA - GMW46 contaminated, 5.4 m (SPAdes) (version 3) | ecosystem: Environmental > Aquatic > Deep subsurface >...
CAGAAATGGAAATATTACCGGGCATTACCGGAAGCTTTTTGCTCCAGAGCGACCTTGTAACCTTACCTATCTCTACCCCACCAACTCCTGCAATCGCTTTAAGTTCTTCCGGTGCCTGCGAGAGGGAAATGCCTGCTAATTTTGATCTGATGGCGGGTAGATCAAACACCGGTAGCGCCTGCCCCTGATACTGGGCAGTCAGGTTGATACTGCCGGCTTTTTGAAGTTTTACATTCGTAGCATTCACGCGCTGTCCGGAAGAGCGAAGCGTATAGCCGGACGGAACTTTTGCCGCGATTAAATCCGTAAACAAGAAGGCGATATCCTCATCCCGGAAGGAAATTCCGGAGATCGAGATGGTAATACTCCCATGAAGCTCTTTTGATTCCTGGTCAAGTTCCTTATCAAACTTTTTGTCTGTCACCGTAGTTTTGATCGTTTCATCAATAAGCCGCTCTTTTGCTTTGGCGATCAGATCGCGCGTGAGATCAGAAACGAGTGCATCATAATCAGCGCGGGAGACGACCGTGACGACTTTACTCGTCCCTCCGGAAAGGGTTGCATCATTTCTGGCAATCATGACGCTCGTTGAGGTGTCGCGCACAGCAAACTCCGTACTGCCGGGGAGATTACTTTGAGCCCCGAGCTTAACGGCAGTAATAGCGGTAGTGGCTTTACCAAATGTTATGGACCCTACGCTCTCGCTTGCCGAAGCGATCGACACTTCACTATCAAGCGTAAAAGAAAGTGAGCCGGCAGTAAGTGTTGTTCCTTTTTTCAACTGCTTGCCGGTGAGGGTTTTATTGTATATCGTCACCGTCCCGCGGGAAGGGTCTCCGATATCCTTTTGACCGGTCACCGCGATCGTCTTTTCCCCGCTCACGGTTTCCTCTTCTTTCCTTCCCGGCACAGTCAAGGTTTTGACGTCCACGACGGTCGCTGTAGGATTGACCGTCACTTCTGAGACTTCGGAAATAGTCTTCGGTACCTGAAAAATCGTGATGGTCGCTTTTGGCAACACCCAGTAGGAAAGCCAACCGACCACCCCAAAAAAAAGAAGAAGGACCAAAAGCACGAAGACGCCGGATTTCGGGACGGCAACCGCCTGAATCTTCGGGAGTTTGAACCCAGAAACAACCTGCATCAATGTTTCTATAAATTCCCTCTTCGCCACCACCGGCTTTTCTAAAATATCCACGTCCCGCCGGAATCCGAGCGTCTCGGGGGTCACCTCTACCACATTTTCATCCGCTTCTTCGGTCTCTATCGCCTCTCCTTCCTCATGTGCTTCTTCTGCCACTGTCCCCATCTGACCTACGAGTTCGCTTGCGCCGGCCAGAGATACCGCGCCAGCAAGAGCAAGCTGCGGCAAAATTTCGATCTTGGGATAGTGAAGAAAATTTGCCCGCGTGGGCCACGGGTGTTTGAGGAGGTCACGTTTATACCCTTCCAGGGTCTCCTGAATGGAGCCATACAAAAGGATTCTCGAGGGCAACACTTCAATCTCTTTAAATCCTTTCAGCACCCGTTCAAACTCCGGAACCAGATCGCCCATCCCGATACTCACTCTTCCTACAATCGTACCGACTTTATAAAGGATCGTCTCTGTCTTATCCGGACCGACTTCCAGAAGGATGACGCTCGGAGGAACGCCTTCTTCCTGTTTTATCATGTGCACGATCGCCTGGTGGATGGGGACAAATCCGATCGGGGTAAGCTCAAGCTCTTCTGTTATGGTTTTGATATGCCCCTGCGTATCAGCTTCGATATTATCGTCAGGAGTAAGATAATACGCAGGAAGTCCCAACACTACTTTTTCAAAGTCATCTCTGCCAACTTTTTCGGCAAGGCGCGCGATCGCACGGTCACACGCCTCTAACCGTTTCTCCCAGGAATCCGCTTCAACTTGTTCGGCTGCTGCTTCACCGATGTGGGGTTTTTTTCCTTCTGAAAGTGTCCATGCCGCAGCCCCGATTGCCGCTGCCTCCAATACCAACGAAAGGTACACTTCCTCCTTCTGTGGGGATTTTTGAAGTAACTTATTGAACGCATCGGGCAATTTCATGGGAAGCACGTGGCGTAAATACGACGAACACCGGAACCGGCTGACTCCTCTTTAGTTATTGTAAAGTGCCCAAGGGTACCTGTAAAGGAAACGTGCGGCCCACCGCAAATTTCCTTACTAAATAATCCGATAGAATAGACGTTCACCTTACCCGCGTACCTTTCTCCAAAAAATGCCATAGCTCCGCTTTTCAGCGCCTCCTCTTTATCTAGTACCGCAAACGTTATGGCAAGATTTTCTTTGATTTTTTCATTCACTAATCCCTCTATTGCATCTAATCCCTCTTTTCCAACTTTTGGAATTTTGTTGGGATGAGCAAAATCAAACCGCAACCGCTCCGCAGTGATGTTGCTGCCCTTTTGCTGGACATGATCCCCAAAAATCTTACGTAGCGCTGCATGGAGCAGGTGGGTCGCCGTATGAAGCTTAGTCGTCATTTCGCTTTGATCCGCAAGTCCCCCTTTAAACATGCCTTTGGAGGCTGTTCGCGACAACTCCTGATGCTTTTCTTTTTCCTTTTCAAATTGCTCTCTGTCTAACCGGAGGCCTTTTTCCTGATATAACTCTTCTGTTACCTCTATGGGAAATCCGTACGTTTGATACAGATCAAACGGAGATACTTTTTCAAGATTCTTCATCCCTTCCCGCAATGTTTTACTGAATTTTTCGCCTTCTTCTCTGATTGCTTGCTTGACATGCCGCATGTCTACCGTCTTGAAATACTCTGTTTCGTCATAAATTGCCACCACCGCGTCAATCATCTCATCGGATAGGTAACCCCCGAGTTGTTGCATTTTAACGATTGCCCGCCGCACAAGCCGCCGGAGTACATACCCCTGCATTTTATTAGACGGGGTGACCCCGTCAGCCATCATCATCACACTGACCTTAATATGATCGGCAACGATCCGCATCGCTCGAGCATTGTCTTTATATATTTTTTTCGTTAATCTCTCGATGGTTTCGATGATCGGCAAAAATAAATCCGTGCCAAACACATCCGGAGTGTCCTCGGTCGCTGCCACCAACCGCTCCAGTCCCCCGCCGAAGTCCACATTCTTTTGATCAAGCTCTTTGAGTGTTCCGTCTGCCTGCTTCTGGTATTGCATGAAAACCGAGTTTGCAATCTCCATGAATCGGCCGCAGTCGCAGTTGGGGTGACAGGGCCAGGCCCTGTCATGAAACCCAAGCTCGACTCCAAAGTCAAAAAATACTTCGCTGTCCGGGCCGCCCGGTTCGCCTGAAGGCATTTTGTCCGGCTCTCCGCTTCTACTCCACCAATTTTTTTCGACGCCATAAAAAAATATTTTTTCTTCGGGAACTCCTAATTTTTTCCAGATGTTCACCGACTCTTCGTCTCCCTTCAACACAGAAACATACAGCCGTTCTTTCGGTAACCCCAATTCTTTGGTCAAAAATTCCCAAATCCAAGCAAGTTGTTCTTTCTTGAAGTAATCTCCGAGCGACCAGTTACCCAGCATTTCAAAAAAAGTGGTGTGCCGGTTGTCCCCCACCTCCTCAATATCCTGCGCACGGAAGGACTTTTGGCTATTGACCAATCGCTTTCCGGCTGGATGAGGTTCACCAAGTATATTAAGGATAAGGGGCTGCATTCCGGCGGATATAAATAGCGTCGTGGGATCATTTTCCGGCACCAAGGGCGCCGACGGCACTTCCGCATGCCCCCGCGCTTTATAAAACTCAATAAACTTCCTCCGCACATCCGCCGATTTCATTAAAAGAATTATACATGATAGAATCGATAACCAGAATACTCGTTATGACAGGAGAATACTTAAACCCATACAAGCCTGGTGATGAAGTAATCATTATGGCCGGCCTTTATGATGAGCATGGTTTGCCCATTGACGTCGAACCAAAAAAATATGTCGTATTGGAGGTCTATGACGACATAAGTATTAGCGCCAGCCAAGTAAGAGAGGACGGAAAACTTCATATGCCCGGTACGATTTTCCTCTCACAGGTTGTCGCTCCTACTGGCAATAAATGGACAATGGAAGAAACTAATTCAGCTTTTATTTGGAATCAACCAAACAAGTGACACACGGAGCGCTCATGTTCATCGGCATCCTGCTGTTGAAATAACTGTAAAAACGTTCCCTGTGGTACAATTCTCATGAGAGGGGGTGATAGTATGTGTCAATCATGTGGATGTGAAACGTGCAAAACGTGCGGGAAGGAAATCAAAAACGGCAAGTGTGAAGGATGTAGCAAACCGTCAGGCGATTGCAGTTGTAAGAAGTAATATGCTCAGCGGCATCGATTACATCGGCGTCGGTGTGGGAGCAGCTATTTTCAATAGCGAAGGCAAGCTCTTCCTCAAGCTGCGGGGTAAAAAGGCCAAAAACGAACGGGGAACATGGGAAATCCCGGGTGGTAGCGTGGAATTTGGCGAAACGCTTGAGGATGCACTCAAAAGGGAAATCAAAGAGGAATACGGCATCGATATATCTGTCATCGAACTTCTCGATGTCTGTAGTCACATCATCCCCGACGAACACCAGCACTGGGTATCGCCGACCTACATCTGTAAAATCACCCGTGGCAAGCCAAAAATAATAGAACCTAAAAAATGTGACGCCATTGGCTGGTTTACCCAAAAAGAAATAGTGAAGCTCCCGCTTTCCATCATTACAAAATATGATCTAGTGCAACTGGCCAAAAAATATCCCACCGGTTTTCCGAAATTATAATATGAAAACCATTCTCTACATGGCCGTGACGGTAAATGGCAAGATTGCCAAACCTAATGGCGATAGCGAATTTACGTCCGAAGAGGATAGTAAGTTATTTGTTGCAATGTGTAAAAAAGTAGGCAACGCCATTATCGGAAAAAACACCTACGATTATATTCAGTCAAAAGGCTATCAACAAAAAAATATTCTCACCGTTGTCCTTACCCACGACCCCACGCTTATAAGCAAACAACTTCCCCATACTATCTTCACCGATAAATCACCGGAAGGCGTCCTCGCTATGCTTAAGGAAAAAGGATACAAGGAGGCTCTCGTCTGCGGCGGCGGGATACTCAACAGCTCGTTTCTCAAAGAAGACCTCATTGATGAAATGTATTGTATATAGACATCGAACCCCTCATCCTCGGCCGCGGTATTCCCCTGTTTGCCGACGGGGACTTCGAAGCGCGTCTCAAACTCCTCGGGCTAAAAACCCTCACCAACCATCAAACCATCCAACTGCACTACAAAGTGATCAAGTAATATGACTATCATTCAATCATCCCAAACCAAAAAAATCCAAGCGTCTCCGACAACTACTATTTGGGAGTTTGTGATGAATGAAAAATCAATCAGTGGTGCTATTGTAGAGATCAAAGAGAGGTATCCCGAAAAAGGCTTTGCCGTAAATAAAATCTCCAAAGAACTCGCATTTGTTATTTCCGGCGACGGACACATCATAACTCCGAATCAAAAAAAGCCAATACGGGTTGGCGACCTCATCTTTTTGGATAAAGGAGAATCATTTGCATGGGAAGCGAAGCCCTGTACCGATTCGCCTGAAGGCAAATCTGGTACCGGGGGAAATCTCACTCTCTTCATGGCCACCACTCCCAAATTTGATCCGAAACAGCACGTCATAAAATCCGCCCATACCCGGTAATTTCTGCTATACTCCAAAGTATGCTACCCTCGTATTTCGTGATTATCGGAACAGTCATCGGATCCGTTGGGGCGCTTTGGTACCTTATCGATACGATAAGAGGCAACGTCAAGCCCAATCGGGTCTCTTTTCTTCTCTGGTCTGTCGCACCGCTCATTGCGTTCGCCGCGCAAATCCAAAAAGGCGTCGGTATCCAGTCGCTCATGACATTCAGTGTCGGATTTTTTCCATTGCTTATATTTATTGCTTCTTTCGTAAATAAAAAGGCAGAATGGAAATTAACTCGATTTGATTTGACCTGCGGCGCGGTTTCGCTCCTCGGACTTGTCCTGTGGCTTATAACAAAAGAGGGTAACGTCGCAATTTTATTGAGCATCGCTGCTGACGGCTTGGCTGCGGTACCAACAATTGTTAAAGCGTATCACCATCCCGAAACTGAAATTGGCTGGCCGTGGCTGACTGCCGCAATGAATGGGTTACTTACATTACTGACGGTATCTGATTGGACACTGGCCCACTATGGTTTTCCTCTTTACATCCTACTCGTCAATCTTATTATTTACGTGCTTGTCCAATTCAAACTTGGAAAACGACTGGCATCTGGATAATTCCTATGATCCTCGTCTACATCACATGTGAATCGTGGGAGAAAGAAGCGGCAATTTGACACGATCTATATAAACATATATTATTACACTGTATGAACATCACCCGCACCACCACGGTCGTTTCCGTATCGCTTCCTCCGATGCTCGTCCGTCAGCTTGATGCGCTGAGAAAAAATGCGGGAGCGAGCCGAAGCTCCATCGTCGCCTCGCTCATCGAGCGCTATGCTATGGAAAAACAATGGGAGAAACTGCGCAGTTGGGGTGAAGAAACGGCGCGAAAATTCCGCATCACCTCGGAGGATGACATTGCACGCATCCTCGACGCTTCATGATTTCTGTTGTCTGTGATACCAACGTCCTCATTTCTGCTCTCATCTACGGCGGCAATCCGGAACGTATCATCCTTGCCGCACGAAAAGGAGAGGTCACACTCTTCATGTCTCCGGCAATTCTTATGGAGCTATCGCGAACGCTCCATGTCAAGTTTGGATGGCAGGAATACCAAGTCAGAGAGGCTATCTCCTATTTTGGAAAATTCTGCACCGTCATAAAACCAATCAAACGAATTGCTCGCATTCAGACTGATCCGTCTGATAATCGCGTCTTAGAATGCGCGCTTGAGGCCAAAGCCAATTACATCATCTCCGGCGATAAACGACATCTCCTGCCGATTAAAAAGTTTCGTGATATTCCCATCGTATCCCCGGCTTCCTTCCTCGCAAACCTGATATAATTGCCTTATGGAAAGCATGATTCTTGTCTACATCACCTGTGAATCCCGGCAGCAAGCCGAGGACATCGGAAGGCACCTCCTCAAGAAGCGACTCGCGGGGTGTATTAATATCATTCCCGGCATGCGCTCTCTCTATTTCTGGCCGCCGGTAAATAACCGGATCGAAGAAGCGGATGAAGTTGTCCTCCTTTGCAAAACTATCGAAAAACATTACGAAGCGATAGAAAAAGAAGTTCTCAAAATCCATTCTTACGATAACCCTGCCATCTTCGCCCTCCCCATCCTCCACATGTCCAAAAACTACGCCGACTGGCTCACCGGAGAGCTTAAAACGGCTGCCTCTTGACATACCAATCATACTATAGTATGATTTATACTATATGAAACAACAAATCGTCACGACTAATGTACGGATGCCCGTAGTAGATTGGTTGCAAGTTAAAGCCGTGGCTGCTGATATGGGCATGAGCATCAATGAATACTTAAACACCATCGCGCATGCGGACGTCACAGAGCGTACATTAGGGATAAAGCGAAAAAAAGTTGTATCCAAAATGCATGTGTTGGAAGAGATTGAACGTATCGCGCGTTTACCAAACAAACCCATGGGAGAATTATCCGAAGAAGATAAGATTATTTATGGCGAATAGACGCACTATTTTTCTCGATACCAGCTTCTTTAAAGCATTAGTTGATCCCAAAGATGAATTCCATAATCAAGCACGAGATATTAATGTTGTGCTTATTAAAGACAATGTAATTCTCATTACCACAAATTATATTCTCGACGAATCATTTACCTTAATTCGGAAGCGATGCGGGCTCCAAAAAGCACAAGAACTAAGAGAAAAAATCGCACATCATAGCTTTATGGTGCAAGTAGTTCGCGTTACAGCGTTGCACGATGGAAAAGCATGGGAATGGTTCCAAAATGATTGGAGTGGTCTATCGTTTACCGATTGTGTCTCATTTGTTATCATGCAACAAAGAAACATCACATCTGTCGCCACCTTCGACCAACATTTCAAACGCGCAGGTTTCACTATCGTCAAACCATGAAGGTAAAAATTTCAGAACTCAAAAATCTCGGGCTCAAGGCACTGAAGAAACAGGGGTACAACGACAAGGAGGCTGATACCATTCTGGGTATGCTCATGTATGCCCAACTGCGTGGTAATAATCAGGGAATGGTGAAACTCATTGGTAAAGGCATCCCCAAAAGGGACAATGCTGCAAGTCCTAAAATCGTTAAAGAAACTCCGGTTTCTGCGCTCATTGATGGAAACATGACTCATGCCATGGTAGTAATGAACTTGGTTACTGATACTGCAATTGCAAAATCCAAAAAATTCGGCGTTGGCTTTGTTGGCAATTTTAATACATCGGAATCAACCGGCGCATTGGGATATTACGTAAATAAGATCGCAAAAAAAGGATTGATCGGAATTGCTTTCGCATCTGCTCCATTTCAAACAACCGCACCATTTGGATCAACAGAAGCCCGTTTCTGCACTAACCCAATGGCATATGGAATTCCTACAGAAAATGATCCTATTCTTTTAGACATGTCGACGTCCGCAATGGCATATTACGGATTAATAGAGGCTAAAACAGCAAAAAGGGTGGTTGCTCAAGGTATTGGATACGATAAAGATGGTAACCCAACGCAGAATCCTGCAGAGATTATGTCCGGTGCGTTAAAAACATTTGGCGGACATAGAGGCTCTGGTTTAGCATTAATTGTACAAATTTTTGCAGGCTCTTTGGTACAAGCAGATTCGTTTAATAGCGATAGTGATAACGCCGGAAATCTCGTAATGGCAATTGATCCCGAAATACTTACTTCTAGAGAATCTTTTACCAAAGAAGTATCTTCCATCATCAAACGTATTAAATCCGCTAAAAAATCTGAGGGAGTATCTGAAATTTTAATCCCCGGCGAGCGTGGAGATAAACTAACTAAGGAACGCCTCAAATCCGGAGAAATCGATATCGAAGACAACCTCTACCACGCACTAGAGCAAGCTGCAGAAGCTTAAACAACGGTCTTCTTGTACAGTTCTTCAAATTCTTTCCAAATATAATCCGCTATTTCTATGTACCCCTCTTTAAGCATATGTTGTTTTGCTTCTTCTCCCCGATGCCCAGGAACATACACCGCATCAAATCCGGACATTGGCTTAACTGTCTTAATTTCTTGAATAAGCTTGGAAACATTTGCCTTAAATTCCTTAATAGGGACAAAAATAGAGGGGTCTATCGCGATAAAAAAACTTCCCAGGTCTTTCTCGCTCTTGATTAATAACCCTGATTTAGCCCGCACCAAAAACCCAGTCATCACTTCCAATAGAAGGTTTATCGCGTATCCTTTATGCTCACCAAAAGGAACAATTGCCACAGCTTTTTCCGGATCGGTCGTGAGGCGGCCTTCTTTATCAAAGTATGAGGCGTCAGGCAAAACCCTTTTTAGTTTTCTTGCGATCCGTATGCTGCCATACGGATATTTACCTGTTGCCGCATCAAAAACGATCGGCAAATCATTAGATGGAATACCGTACCCAATGGGGTTTGTGCCAAATATTGCTTTCGTACCACCGTATGGTACGACTCCTGCCGGTCCACCGTTGGCAGACACGAGACCGATAAGGTCACGAGCTGCAATCTTTCTCACATAAACTTCCATGCCCTCATGGTAGGTAGCGTTATATATCCCAACCATCGCGATTCCGGTTTTTTTGGCCATTTTACAAACTAAATCTACTGCTGCTGCCCCTTCAAGAATCGCTGATCGACCATTTGCGTCAATGAGCTTCATGCTGGGTTTATTGACCATCATCCGGTGTTTTTTATTTTTAGAATCACGCAGTTGATCTCGCCTGTACTCTACCCCGCTGAACCCGGAAAATGTGTTGTTGTGAAAGTCATACTCCATCATGACCTCAGCCATTGTCTCAACATCGATCTTTGAGGCACCCGAAGTTGCCAGAATACCGATCAATTTTTGTCTTGCTTCTGATACAGGAATACGCATAAATTAGGCTTAGACTGATACGGTTTTATCCATAATAAGTATACATCTTTCTATTATCTGCTTACAACAACGTGGTGTTATTTGACATACACACTGGTATTGTGTATAGTAGTGTGTATATGATGCCATCGCCTACTACTCGAATAAATATCTCTCTTTCTGAAGACGTCCTTACTATGCTTCGGCGATACGTGCCGGAGCGGGGTTTGAGCCGATTTTTAAGCGAAGCGGCGAAAGAAAAAATGGATCGGATCAAACGGGAAAAAGCACTCAAAACCTTGCTTGCAGCGCCTCCATCTCTCCTCTCTTTTGGTGATTCGCGAACCTACATCCGCCGCCTTCGTAGAGGCGATGATAAACGACTGAAACGGCTAGGCGTATGACGACATTCCTCATCGACTCTGATGTTTTGGCTGATTTCTTCCAGAAGAGGCCGTATGCCCTGCAACTCGTAGAGAGGCTCTCCCAAGCAGGAAATCTTGCTATCTCTCTCCTCACTGTTTCAGAACTTCGCGCAGGATGGACGAAACACCAAGCAACTTTTTTTCTTCCACAGCTTTATGCCTTAACCAAGCCTTTTGGGTTAACGGAATCTATTGCTGAGCTTGCCGGTGAACTGCGTTACGCCTATAAAACAAAAGGTGTAAGTCTTCCAACGGTAGATACGCTGATTGCCGCAACAGCACTTGTCAATGGACATACCTTGGTAACACGTAATATAAAAGACTACCCCATGTCGGAATTAATGTTATATCGCTGGTCCAACTAGCGCTTTTTCGGGAGGTTTCTGAAGAAACGGCTGCGGATGTGTTTGGTGGTCTCCACACTTTGCTCCTGGAGCTTTTCTATCTGGGCAAGCGCGGTGTCGAGCTTCTCGGCCGCAGCATCACCCAAAACTTCCTTCTTCTCCTTGATCTCATCGATCACCTGGTCTTTTAGTTCCTCACCCTGCTTCACGAGATCTTTCCCACGCTTTTCCATCTCTTCAAGCTTGTCTTGAAGTTCTTCAAGGAGGTCTTTTCCTTTATCTTCCAAGGCTTTTCCTGTCTTTTTTCCCTCCTTTGTACCCATAAAAAAGAGAAGCAGAGCGCCTAAGAGTCCTCCGATAAAAAATCCAAACCAGAATCTATTGTCGTGTTTTTCGTTATTCATCTGATACTCCCCTCTTTTTAAATGCACTAAAAAGTGACAGCCCTGCCTTAAGCCCGCTCATGAGGCCGGCAACACTCGTAAACCCTTCGCTTACCGTACCGGTCACTTTCGTTGCGTCCGTCAGCATGGTATTCACTTTCTGAAGAGACGCGCGCATTTCCTTGAGGATGTACCACACCTGTACGCCGAGGAAGACAAATAATGCCGTAAGAACGAGGCTAACTGCAATGATGGTAAGTTGGACAGGATCCATGCACTCTCCACTTTACACTTCTCACCACCCCCCCGTCAACGGCCTTCTTCAGATTGATAACTGACGGTTCTCGTCACGGTCGTGGTTTTTCCATAGCGGCTCGTCGCAATGACGGTGATCGTATTTGCCCCGGGTTCAAGCGTCACCTGATCAAAAAACTTTCCGTCTCCCCGGACGAGCACCGAAATCCCGTTAACCACTACCGTTGCATCCGGATCTATACTCCCAAGCACTTCAACTTTCTTTTGAGTTACCACAGCATATTCCTTTGGCGACTCGAGCGTAAGACCCGGCGGATTTTGAAGCTGCCGGTATTGAAGGCCCAAATAGACGAGAAATGTGAGGACCAGACCGACAAAAAGGAATATGAGAAATCGTGCCGGTGTCAACTGGAACCACGTACGGTTAAGCGACTGAGCAATTCCTTTCGGAAGAATTGCGGACCGCGCGATATCTTTCGTTTGGCGACGAAAAAACGCGAGCGTCGTCTCTACCGGTATCCCTAAAAACTCTCCGTAATTTTTTACAAACCCTTTCGCGTAGGCGAGTGAAGGTAAAATACGATAATCATCCGCTTCTATAGCTTCGAGAAATTTTGCCCGGATCTTTGTGGCGGCTTCAACCTGGTCAAACGTAAGATGTCTGGCTTCCCGTGCTTCTTTAAGAATACTCCCGACTGTTTTCATCATTGCTGTGCTTGTTGCTGTGCCAGATATTCCTCCGCATTTTTCATAAGGACATCTCGGGGCTTACTGCCTTCTCCCGGACCGATGATTCCGGCCTCCTCCAATTGGTCTAAGATGCGCGCCGCACGCGCGTAGCCGATGGAAAGCCGGCGCTGGAGGAGGGAGGCACTGGCTTTATCATACTGGCACACAAGCCGGATGGCGTCTTCGAAGAGAGTATCATGCCCGTCCCCGCCTACATTACCCATTGCTCCTTTTCTGCCACCTACCGGCACGGATAGACTCGTCACCTCCTCCGTGTACTGGACCGGTGTGTTTTGATTATTATTACGCAAAAAATCGACAAGCTTATTCACTTCCTGTTCCGATACAAACGTACCCTGGATCCGACTGGGTTTGGCCTGATCCGGAGGAACATAGAGCATGTCTCCTTTTCCGAGAAGCTTCTCAGCGCCCGGCATATCTATGATGACCCGTGAATCTACCATTGATGAGACACTAAATGCGATACGTGCCGGGATGTTGGCTTTGATAAGTCCCGTGATGACATCTACCGACGGCCGCTGTGTGGCAAGCACCAGATGGATGCCGGTTGCTCTGGCCATTTGGGCGATTCTGCAAATACTATCCTCTACCTCAACCGGAGCATACGCCATGAGGTCAGCCAACTCATCAATGATGATGACAATATACGGCATAGCCTGGAAACCGGAAAGTTCATTAAAACTATCAATATTTCGCACTCCTACATCGGCAAACTGTTTATACCTGTTCTCCATCTCCGTCATTGTCCAGCGAAGCGAAGAGAGGATCTTATCCGGCTCGACGATGACCGAGGTCAATAGATGCGGAATGCCGTTGTAGCCGGTGAGCTCGACGCGTTTAGGATCCACCATGATGAGCCGTACCTCCTGCGGGGTCGTTCGAAAAAGGAGCGAGCTTATCCATGAATTGATAAGCACTGATTTTCCCGAACCCGTAGTCCCGGCTACTAATACGTGGGGCATCTTCCCAATGTCTGCTATTACGGGACTTCCGGATACGTCCAAACCTAAAGCCACCGTCAACTTACTCTTGGATTTCCGCATCGCCTCCGATGAAAGCATGTTTTTAAGCGTCACAAACTCAAGTCCGCGGTTAGGAATCTCTATCCCTACGAGTTTTCTCCCCGGAATGGGCGCTTCTATCCTGACCTGGCCGGTAGGAGCGGCAAGCGCAAGCGCAAGATCGCTGGAGAGCGCTGTTATCTTAGAGACCTTCGTACCGAGGGCAATTTCCAAAGCATATTGCGTGACAGCCGGACCCTTATTCACCTCCGTAACATCGGCTTTTATACCAAATCCTTCAAGCGTCTTTTCGATGATGTGAGCATTATCCCGTACATCTCCGCGGTCAGCTTTGCCTGCCGGGCCGTCGGAAAGAAGTGATAAGGGAGGATACTCCCATATTGCCGACCCTTCCGTCGCCGGAGAATTGGACATTGGACTTTGGATTTTCAGTTCGGATTTGACCGGAACCGGAGGTGGAATGATCGGTGCTTTTGCGAAAATCTTTCCGTCATCGACGCCTTTTATCTTTAAAATTGGTTTATCCGTCCTGCCAAAAAGCGGCTGTTCGCTCTTTCCCGTCATGCGAACAAGTGCATGACTCGTCGACTCAAAAAGGGCCTGCGCTCCCATGAAAAGAAAATTCATAAACCGGTCAAGCGATGCATTAAAAAGAAGGATAATACTCATCATGAGAAGCCCCAAGCCCACAATGATGACTCCTTCAGGCGCGATAAATCCGGATAGAAACGACCAGAAGGTTATCCCTACATCCCCGGCTTGCGTGAGGGTCGCCAAAGAAAAAAGCATGAGTCCGATGCCAATAGGTACATTCGGCCGCCCGATGTCTGATTTAACTTTAAAAAAGAGAAAGCTTAAGGACACGAGAAATGGAGGAGTAAGATACATAATCCACCCGACGTGAGTAGTAAGAGCATCACGAAGAGTACGCAGTACCGCTCCTTCGCCGAAGAAAGAAAGGGTGATAATCGCCGCAAATAACCACAACCAAATAGCGCCGACGGTATAGACCGTCTGCTTTTTGAGTTTGAAGTGAAAGGGTGAATGTTTCTTATATCGCCGCTTCCCTCTGCCAAAAAACGATCGTTTCATCGTAAACACTAGTATAGAAGGATACAACACCACTGGCAAGCTTGAGGAAAATTACACCTCCACGATGACGGGGACAATGAGGGGGCGGCGTCCGGTTTCGCGGGCCAGAAAGACTTCCAGATTTTCACTTATCTGTTTCCGTACAAACTGCCAGTCCATCATCCGGCCCTTTTTGAGACGCAACGACTGAAGCACCACGCGCTTGGCCGCGTCGATGAGGCCGCCTGAATCTTTCATATAGATAAACCCCCTCGAGATGATATCCGGCCCGCTGGTCACCCTGCCCGTCGACTTTTGGATGGGGATAACGATAACGACGATACCTTCTGTTGCTATCGTCTGCCGATCGCGAAGCACCACATTACCCACATCTCCAACCCCTAACCCATCCACCATGATGTTTTCAAGCTCAAGCGTCTCGGCCACACGCGGTGGACTTTGAGAAGAAAACTCCAGGACTTGCCCGTCTTCAGGGATGAACACGTCGCGCTTATCATACCCCAGATCCTTCGTAAGTCTCCGGTACTGCATGAGATGTTTATACGTGCCTCCGATGGGGAAAATATAGCGTGGGCCTGTTGCAGAAAGCAGAAGCATCATGTCCCCCTGGCTCCCGTGACCGGAAACGTGGAGGTCCTCCATAATGTCACTGTAGGATACCCGCGCTCCCTTTCTATAGATCTGATCAATCAGGTTGTTCACATCAAGCTCGCGCCCTGGTATGGGATCTGCAGAAATAATGACGGTATCGCCCTCATCCAGAGTCACAAACCGGTGGCTGTCATTGGCGATTCGTGAGATTGCGCTGTCCGGCTGACCTTGGCTTCCGGCTACCACCAGGAATTGCTTCGTAGGCGGCACGCGTTTTAAGTCCCGGTCGCGGACAATCGCATCCCGGGGAAACTTCATGTAGCCGAGCTTGACAGATTCTTCCACATTCTGATCAATGCTTCGTCCGAGAAAGGTGACAGATCTTCCAGAGCGTATCGCAAGCTCGATCGCGCGCTGAATTCTGGAAATGTTACTTGACTGCGTGGTAAAAAGAACTTTGCCGCTCGCGAGTTTGAGCTCCTTCTCAATCGTCTCGCCTACTACCTGTTCCGACGGAGTAAATCCCGGCCGCTCACTACCCAGGCAGTCAGACAAGAGACAAAGCACGCCTTTCTTCCCTACTGCGTTAATCTTCGAGAGCTCCGATAGCTTGCCGTCCAGAGGATCAAAGTCGAATTTAAAGTCGCTGCCGTGGTAAAAGATACCGATGGGCGTCTCGATGATGAGGTTAGCCGCGTCCGGTACCGAGTGGGTCATCCGCACAAACGATACGGTAAACGCTCCTATGTTTAGCGTTTTGTCAAAATCAACCGCTGTCACCCGCGCTTTGACTTTGATCTCCCGCAATTTGATGTTTGCAAACGCGGCCGTAAGGACGGTCCCCCACATCGGGACACCGTCAAGCTTATCATAAACATACGGAATACCGCCGATATGATCATCATGGCCATGGGTGAAAACGAGACCGCGGATATATTGCTTTTTATTAGCAAGATACCGCACGTCCGGAATGATCAAATCTACCCCGTACATCTCCGGACCCGGAAACCCTATCCCACAGTCCACAATGAGGATATCCCGGATAGTTCCGTCTACACGGTATTCATAGACGAACATATTCTTCGTCACATTGCCCATACCACCCAGAGGGATGATCCGGACCGTATCGCGGCCGGTTTTTGATGTTCCCTGATAAACCGTTTTATGTGGTGTTTTCCAAAAACTCATTGCGGATTAATAAACTTCAATATATTCCTTCATGTTACCGGCGGTGATATGAAAACTCTTGCCCTTCCCTTCTACGATCATGCGCGCGACTTTTCGGCAGAGAGCATTCATCGTTCGCGCGAGACTTCTGATACCGGCATCATAGCCGAGCGGCCGGACCAGTTTGGGCCAGAGATCCTCATCTATCGTCAAGTTCTCGCTTGTCAACCCCGACTCCCGCATAAGCTGAGGCATGACGTAGTCTTTGGCGATTTTTATCTTTTCCTCATCGCTATACGACGGCATCTGGATAGGCTCCAGACGATCCAGCACTGCTGTGGCGATATTGGTCGTATTATTGGCCGTTGCGATAAATAGCACTTCGGAGAGATCAAACGGGTAATCCAGGTAGTGGTCCGTAAACGCTGCATTTTGTTCCGGATCCAAAAGTTCGACAAGTACCCCCATAATATCCCCGCGCGTCCCTTCTGCGACCCGGTCGATTTCATCCAGAAGTATCACCGGGTTTTTACTCCCTGCAAACCGAAGTCCTTTCAGAATGAGGCCAATCTCCGCATCCGGCCGGACCCGCGACTGACCACGAAGGTCCAGCGCATCGCTCATCCCGCCAAATGGGATCCGGACAAAGCGCCTCCCCATAGACTCGGCGATAGACGTAGCAAGCGTCGTCTTGCCTGTACCCACAAGTCCAACCAAACAAAGGATCGGTGCCCGATGATGTTCTTTGTTGAGCGTGAGAATCGCGAGGTACTCCAAAATCCGCTCCTTTACCGGCTCTAAGCCGTAGTGATGTTTATTGAGGATCTCCCGTGCGCGGACCAAATCCAGAATATCGCGGGTTCTCGTATTCCATGGAAGGCTTACTACCCACTCGACGTAACGCGTCATCTGCTCCGTATGGACACGGGAACTAATGTCGTGCTCAAGACGTAGTATTTCTTCCAAGTTCCCCTGGACACGGGATTCTAATGATTTAGGGAGTTTAGCGTCGATGACTTGCTTACGAAGATTCTCGACTTCATCCGTCAATGTAGACATGCTTCTATACTATCAGAAATTAAAATCTCCTTCTCCCCCGGTCAAACGGACGTCGCTCACGCGGTGGAGAAACTTTTTTCGCATCCTCACCAAAAAGCATGGAGAGGTTCACGCGCTTTTGATCATCAATTTCCATGACACGCACTTTTACTTTCTGCCCCAAAGAAACGATATCATTCGGGCTGCCGACAAAGCCTGTGGACATCTGGGAAACATGCACCATGCCTTCCTTGCCCGGCAATATTTCTACGAATGCACCAAACGGTAAAATCCGCTTTACTTCTCCTTCATATTCTTCGCCGGGCACCACGTCTTTCGTCAACCCTTCGACCCATTCAACAGCTTTGGCAACGGCTGTATCCGTCCCTGAAATCATAACCGATCCGTCGTCCTCAACATCCACGGTTGCGCCGGTCACAGCAATAATCTGCCGGATCATCTTGCCCCCGGGGCCGATAATTTCTCCGATTTTCTCCGTCGGAATCTTGACGACCTTTACCTTGGGCGCATATTGGGAAAGGTTTTTCCGGGACTCCGGAATGACTTCAAGCATAGCCCCCAGAATCTTCATCCGGGCACCTCGCGCCCGTTGAAGCGTTTCATTGACAATCTCATCGGAGAGTCCGTCGATTTTAATATCCAGCTGAATAGCAGTGATGCCGTTTTTGGTACCTGCCACTTTAAAATCCATATCTCCGGCAAAATCCTCAATCCCCATGATATCCGTGAGGAGTACATATTTTTTCGCATCCGTCATGAGTCCTATTGAAATGCCGGCTACCGGCTCTTTGATAGGCACTCCGGCATCCATAAGCGCGAGCGTAGAGCCGCAGGTAGACGCCATAGAGGTGCTCCCGTTACTGGACATAATTTCCGAAACCAAACGGATGGTATAGGGAAACTCATCCTCCGTTGGGATGACGGAAAGAAGTGCCCGTTCCGCCAAGGCTCCGTGTCCGATCTCACGCCTGCTCGGGGTTCCGACCCTGCCTGTCTCACCCACGGAATACGGCGGCATGCTGTAATGGTGAATATAGCGCTTCGACTCCTCGCCTGTCGGGCTTTCGATGAGCTGTTCAAGACTTGGGGTGCCCAAGGTCACCACGGTGAGCGCCTGTGTCTGACCGCGCTGGAATATCGCGCTCCCGTGGGTCCTCGGGAGAATCCCCACGTCAACGGAAATCGGACGGATTTCATCAAGCGACCTCCCGTCAAATCGCTTGGATTTTGTAAGCACCTGCTCCCGGACTTGTTTCTTAAAAAGACCATCAAGCGCCTCTTCTATCGCTTTTACGCTGTATTGGGTGCCGTAGGCTTCTGCTATCGTCTTGGCAAGGGCCGCCACTTCCTCACCGCCGAATTCTTTTTCCGCTTTTTTGGCAAATGCTTCTGTCATTTCCTTTTTATAATCAGCCGCGATCTTTTTTTTGAGCTCATCAGCCGCGCTCACGGCCGGTACAGTCACTTTTGGTTTTCCGACCTCGCTAGCGAGAGAATTGATGAGGTCAATCAGTTTGCCGTTTACTTCGCGGGCTTTCTGCACCGCTTCAAACACCACCGGCTCGGGCGTTTCGCAAAAGCCTCCTTCAAGCATCACGGTCTTTTCTTTCGTACCGGCGACCACAAAATCAAACTCGCTCATCGCCTGTTCAGGGAGAGTCGGGTTAATGAGGAACGTACTATTGCCGTTATCTTTTACATACCCCACGCGGACCCCTGCTATGGGGCCGTTCCACGGAATAGGAGAAATAGCAATTGCCGCACTTGTTGCGACGAGTCCTAATACATCCGGATCATTTTCTCCGTCTACGGAAAGGACGGTGATAATAACCTGTACGTCGTGTTTATACGTTTTAGGGAAAAGCGGCCTAATAGAGCGGTCGATGATTCGTCCGGCAAGCACGGCATCATCACTCGGCCTTCCCTCTCGCTTCACCCAACGGCTGCCTTTGATCCTACCCCCTGCGTAAAGGCGCTCTACATACTCAACGGAGAGCGGAAAATAATCAAGTGTGGTTTCTTTTGATGATGCGGTTACGGTAGCGAGCACCATCGTATCACCCAAGCGTGCCAAAACCGCGGCAGATGCCTGCTCGGCAAACCGACCTACTTCAAGGGATAATTCTTTCCCGCTTACTTCAATGGATTTTTTAACAATCTTCATGCACGTACTTTTGTAGATGTTCGAGGATAGAAAATGGTGGTTATCTATCTTCTCTATTCTATCATCTTTTATCATTACTTCGCCAGTCCCAATTTTTGCGATAATTCTTTGGACCTGCCCGTGTCTTTTTTCTCGAGGTAGTTCAGAAGCCTCCGACGCTTACTGACAATACCTAAAAGTCCCCGGCGAGAATGGTTGTCAGAGGGATTGGATTTGAGATGCCCTGCGAGTTTTTCTATACGCTTCGTCAAAAGCGCTACCTGCACCTCCGGGCTTCCCGTATCGCCCGCTTTCACCTGAAACTTCGAAATGACCTCCTGCTTTTCAGCGCTTGGAAGAGCAACTGGTGAAACCACTTCCTCCACTACCTTGGCTTTCTTAATTTTTTTTGCTTTCGCAGGAACTGCCTTTTTGGATTTTGTAGTCTTTACGATCTTTGTTCGGGGCATAAGAAATGGAGCTAACTCCCGCTCCAAGAGTTATAGTATATCCGATCTTGCCCAATAAAACAAGGCGTCAGAGGAGACCCGAGCTTTTGAAAATTTTCGGTCGGAGCCAGTCTGCCGGGGCTTGCCCTGCAGGAGTTGCTGGTTGACTCACAGGTTGGACACGGTCATCCATGACCGGGTGGGGATGATCATGTGTTTGTTCAATAGCTACCGACGGCGCAACGGTTTCCTCTACCACACCAAAGCGTTTCCCTCCGGCTTTGAGGGCGACAGAGGCCACATCAAAGGCTCCGGCGGAAATATTAGACACGGAAAAATTACCGGTTCCTTCATACACGGCGTTGAGAAAATTGGTTGCAATATCCACAGTGAGCTTTACGTCAAGCATCGAAAGAAGTCGTGCGACAACCTCTGCCGTGGTCGAAGAGGAAACATCAACGATGTTGATACTCCCGTACTGAGCGTTACCCGCGTGCCGGTCCACGTTTACGACGGGTTTACCGGCAAACAACTCTTTATTTCCCTCGTAGAGCTTTTTCAAGCCCCCCAGGTGAATCGTATCGATGGAGAATATGAGATCGACGCTTGTGGATGCGTAAGAATAGTGAACTTTGTCCTGGGAAAAGCTTTCAAATCCCTGTCTTGGCTCGACGACAAGATTAAACTTGTCTCCTTCAATGTTGTAGCTAACCTTCTCGATGGATCCATCCACGTAATCAAGAGAGATGATGAAGTTCTTTTTGGAAGCTAAATCCGAGATGATTTTATTAACCCCCACGTAACTACTGAGGCCGACTTTCATGCTGTCAGGACAAGCAATCGTCACCTTTTTCCCAAGGCTTATCAGTCCTAAATACAGCGCGAGACTGCTGCCGATACTGTCATCAGTAGGGCTCTCATGGGTGACAATGAGGATATCCTTGGCTTTGGCCAGGAGATCTTTTACCTTAGTGACTTCTGTTTGATAATCCATACTTATCCTATAGTGAAGGCAATTATACCATCTCCTATAGTAAAATCAAGTTTTTGGTCAAATAGGACGCCACATTCGATACCGGTATCCGCTTTGGTAATATCATCTTTCCCATGACGCAGGGATTTTATCTTTGCCCTAGTAATTTCAACATCTGCCCGCATGATCTTCACCCTATCTCCGCGCGCGAGTCTTCCGGAGGAAACTTTGGTGCCTGCGATACGATCCCGCTCAAAGGGAAATTCTGCAATAATTCGCCCCGTCCCAAGCTCCCGCTCCTCATGAAGCACCTCTTTAAGCCCTGCAACCACTTCTCCAAGCTCACCTAAGAGTTCATAAATGATCCGGTACGTCCGGTAAACGACTTTTTCCGTTTCAGCTAGTTTAACAACCGCTGTTTTTGCTACTACGCCAAATCCTACGACGATGGCGCCCATGGATTTAGCAGACAAAATATCCGCTTCTGCAATATCACCCACACCGCGCCCAACCACGATAACCTTTTTCGGGAGAAACGCGATAATGGCTTCGAGAGACCCTGCGGTGTCTGCTTTGAGGATAATTTTGATAATTCGCTCAGCCTCAAGATCCACGGGTTTTAGAAAATCCGGCATCTCCGGCTGGATAAGTGTCGTTATGACGTCATCATGCACATCCTGTTTTGGCGCGCTTCTTATAATAATGCCTACTTCCGGCGACAGAGTAAACCCGAGTACTTCCACTGGCTTGCCCGGACCGGCAGCGGACACGACTACGCCATGCTCGTCAAACATTGCGCGTACTTTTGCTATCTGTTTGATACCAACATAAAGCGGCGAACCCACCATAAGTGTCCCATTTTTCACGATCACTGTTGCTACCATCCCCCGACCTTTATCCAGACGCGTCTCGATAACAACTGCGCTGGCTTCGTCGTTTGGATCCCCGGTTATTCCCTTCATGTCTCCTACCAACAGAATGAGATCCAGAAGTTCGCTAACACCGGTGCCCTGCTTGGCAGACACAGGCACAAAAGGAATGTCGCCACCGAAACCCTCAAGCTGTACACCGTGTTTGGCCAGATCGCTCTTCACGCGGTCGATATTGGCCGTGGGAAGATCCACTTTATTAATAGCAACGATCATGGGAATACCTGCGTTTTGAATTTGTTTGATAGACTCGATGGTCTGCGGTTTGACGCTATCGTCGGCTGCCACAACCAGGATAGCAATATCCGCTACATTTGCGCCTCTTTCACGCATTTTGGCAAACGCCTCATGCCCCGGAGTATCGATGAAGGTAATGAAACGGTTTTTTACTTTTATTTGGTAAGCACCGATGTGTTGAGTGATTCCGCCATGCTCTCCGGAGGCAACATTGGATTTGCGAGCGAAGTCAAGAAGAGTGGTTTTTCCGTGGTCAACATGGCCCAATACGGCTACAATCGGTGGTCTTGTGTTGAGATTCATAGTATTGTTTATCGAGCCAGCGTTTCATACTGGTTTCTCTTTTTGCTTATCACTTATCCCTGTTTTTCCTTTTATATCTATCTTCCATCCGGTAACTTTGGCAGCTAAACGGACATTTTGTCCTTCCCTACCGATAGCAAGAGACAACTGATCTTCAGGCACCAACACTTCCGCAACCTTTTTCTTTTCATTGAGTTTGACTTCCAATTCCTTTGCGGGAGCGAGAGCCGCTGTAATAAACTGATGGATATCCTCACTCCATTGAATGATGTCTACTTTCTCGCTCCCCCCAAGCTCATTGATGACCGCCTGGACACGGACTCCTTTTTGTCCGACACAGGAACCCACGGGATCCACACCGGACTGATTGGAGAATACGGCAACTTTCGTTCGCCCCCCTGCTTCACGGGCAATCACGCGAAGTTGGACGGCTCCGGAGGCAACCTCAGGCACTTCCCGCTTAAATAATCCTTCGACGAGTCCCTTATGAGCACGGGAAACAATAATCTCATTGCCGCGCATGGTCTCGCGGATTCCTTCGATATAAAAGGTAAGTCGCTGGTTCAGGTGATAGCGCTCTGTTGGGCTTTGTTCTTGGGGCGGCATGACGGCCTGCGCACGACCGATATCTACAATCATATTCGGACCGTCAAACCGGAGAATCATACCGGAGGCAATACTTCCTACCTTTGTTTGAAAGTCTGCAAGAACTGCTTGTTTTTCCGCTTCCCGGATCCGCTGGAGGATGACTTGTTTGGCGGTTTGTGCGGCAATCCTACCAAAACCGGGCGGCGTGATATTGTTGCCTTCTTTAAATATCTTCGCTTCACCATTATCAGAGTTTAACTCTACCGTAAGGGTTTCCAATTCCGCCGCACCATAGTCCTTGCGGTATGCGGCAATGATTGCTGCTTTGATAGTTTCCACGACCACGGAAGGATCTATCCCCCGCTCGGTGGCGACTTGATTGAGAGCTAATGCAAATTCTGATCGAACGATAGCTGGCATGCTAGTGTCCACAGGCGATCCGCGTCTTCGCGGGAGCCTAAGTGGCCTCTGCACCCGCCAGCAATCGCTCTTTGCGCCGCGCTACGAATAGTAGGTAAGGCGCAGAGTAAGATGCGGCGGGGAACTTAGTAAAAAAGGCGGGTTTCCCCACCTTTATCTCTTCAAACCTTCCTTATTATATACGCTTTTCTCCTCCTTCGTCAATGTCCGTTGCCCAAAACCCGAAACGGATTAAACACAGTGATTTCTTCATACATCGTAAAATCCCTGTCATTATCCGTCGCTATCTTTTTGATGCCGTGCGTGAGCATGGTGGCGACCAAGTACGCGTCAAAAATCCGATTGGCTGCACGCGTATACTTGTGCATCAACGCAACAGCGATAGAGAGTGTTTCTTCGGTTGGAAAAATAATTGTCGCGGCTTGGGCTACGGCGTCAACGGCTTTGTGCGCCTGAAAAAACGTCATGGGGTGAGAAAATTTCGCGTGGGTAAGAACACGCATTCCCTCAAGAATGTTCTGGTGTGCAACGATCAGATTACTCTGATTTTGGTTCAGAAATCGCTTCGCCTGATCGTGCTTGGGTGACGCACTATTGATCGCGTAGATGATGAGGTTGGTATCAATCAGCATGGACTGCCGGCTCGGGGTAGTAGTCATCTCTGGTTAAATTGTCCAAAGGTACTCCCAAGTCATGGGTATGAAAGATCAGTCGCCGAGCCTTGCGTGTTGCGGCTTTAGCAAGATAGTCTTCCAGCGCACGATGAACAATATACCCAAACGTGGTATCTTCTTCCAGGGCTTTGCGCTCTGCGGCCTTTTTGATATCAGGGCGAAGTCTCACTGTGGTACGAACAAGTTGCATAGTCCATTTAATATGACATATTTATGTCTATATGTCAAGTGTATGTTGTAAGTAGCGACCGCTACTTACAACATACATGCGTAGGTACCTTACACTACCTGCCAGTGCCAAGCCTTAGCGAGTGGGTAACGTGGAGCTCTCTTTGCTTGACCCGTACCTATAACATAAAAACCCCCGAAGGGGGTTTTATGTTAAGTGTGTTATTAAGCAAGAACTATGTTAGCACATTCAATCGTTTCTTGAAAGGGGTGCGGGATTCGAACCCGCGGAGCGCTTACTAACACACTTAATCATGATGTATTTTTCAGCACCCTAGAGCCTCGAGGTCTCCTGCATTACCACTCTGCCAACCCCTTTTTTCTTTTTTACTGCCCAGGTTTATAATTCGGATCAATCGTAACCATCAAATAATCAATGTAGGCTCGAATTTTAGTAGCCTCATCGATCGTTAAATCATGTGCCGTCTGAATTGTCGCCGCCATACCCTGAGGACGAGTTAATAGAAATTTTGTCATAGCAACCATATTTTGATTTTGCCCCAAAAGGTACTCTTGAGCGTTTTCATTTTGCTGGGGCTGATTTTGCGCAGGTTTATTAAGTTTCCTCATTTCCCTAATTCGGGGAATCCATGAGGCCATTTTGGTCTGATCAACTCCATATTTTTCGTAATCCCCCAATAATCTCAGTATCCTCTTTTTATACTGTTCCAACGACCCCGCGGTGTAGTTCGATATATTTTTATTAACGACTTGACGATAGATCTGCATTAAATGTTCTTTAAACAAGGGAATAGAAGCACTCTCTTCATTTTTGAGCTCTTTCTCAAACAAGCGCATTGCAGTACGCATACCGGCTGCGGTATCGTCTGTATAGTTCCTGCTCTTTTGAGCTGCGGCGATAAAATCAAACAGTGAAGTAATTGGTTGTTCCATAAACATTCCTCTAAGAACCAATTATAATATAAATTCCTGGCCTGTCAAGGGGTATATTTTGTCCCAATAAAACAATCTTAGGAATTATTATTTTCCAGTTCCTTCAACAGCTCTTTCTGCCTGTGTGTCAGGTGGGTGGGAATAGTGAGCTTGATACGGACATACTCATCACCGCGACCGCTTCCTCGGACATGAGGAACACCTTTTCCACGTAGGCGGATAAGGGTACCGGGCTGGGTACCGGGCTGAATACGAATGCTCAAAGGACCGTCAATCGTGGGTACTTCAACGACAGCCCCAAGAGAGGCTTGGGTGTAGGCAATCTCCTGATCAATGATGAGATCATCTCCTTCCCTTTTGAACTCTTTACTCGGCCGGACATCCACCTGGATATCAAAATCATCAAAACGGATCCGCGATCCTGTATCAACTCCCGCAGGAATCTTGATCGTTTTCCGGACAGATCCGTCCCCGGCTCGACCGGCGGGCACATGAACTTCTTTTGTGACACCGCGCGCGGCCTCCATGAAATCAATCGTGATTTCGTAGACTTCCCGTCGTGCTCTACGAGACGCTCTGCCCATACCGCCGCCGAAAAATTGCTCGAAAATCTCAAACGGATCGATAAAATCTGCGCCGAATGGAGAGCCCCCACCGCCTGTCGAATATGTGTATGTGAACGGCCCTTGTTGACCAAATCCCCCGCCAAACGGCCCCTGACCTGCTGCTCCGCCACCCATGCCGGGTTGAAACGCAGCAGCCCCAAACTGGTCGTATGTTTCCTTTTTCTTCGGATCAGAAAGAACAGCGTAGGCCTCATTGATCTCTTTGAACTTCTCGTTAGCACCGGCCGCCTTATTCCTATCCGGATGCCATTCTAAAGCGAGCTTCCTGTACGCCTTTTTGACCTCGTCAAGCGAGGAAGACTTGCTGACTCCTAAAATGTCGTAGTAATCCCGTTTTGTGGCCATATCAACTGACCACTTCTCCTTCTTCCACCTTCTTCTCATCCTTCTTCTTTCCGTTCCCGCTTTCAGCTTGGTCGTCCTGGGGTTGTCCGGCGGAGCCGGATCCAGCTTCGCTGGACTGGTATGCCGCAGCCCCGACCTTCTGGACCGCCTCAGAGAGCTCGCTCGTTGCTTTCTCGAGATCCTCCTTGCTTCCTGTATCCAAAATATCTTTCAAAGCCTTCGACTTCTCCTCCACCGCTGTTTTATCCTCGGGTTTGACCTTGTCTCCCATATCTTTGAGGGTCTTTTCAGCTGTATAGATCATGGTGTCTGCATGATTTCTCGTTTCAATTTTTTCTTTCTTCGCAAGGTCCTCGCCCGCATGCTCCTCGGCCTCTTTTCTCATCTTCTCCACTTCGTCTTTGGAAAGACCGGTGGAACCGGTGATCGTGATATTGGAAACTTTGCCGCTTGCTTTGTCTTTAGCGGTCACATTGAGGATGCCGCTTGCATCAATATCAAAGGTGACCTCCACCTGCGGCACACCACGCGGAGCAGGAGGAATACCGGAGAGCACAAACCGCCCAAGCGATTTATTATCCGCTGCCATCGGCCGTTCACCCTGAAGAACATTTATCTCAACGGACGTCTGACTGTCCGCAGCAGTTGAAAAAATCTCACTCTTGCTCGTCGGGACCGTGGTGTTCCTTTGGATCAGGGGAGTAGAGACACCGCCAAGTGTTTCCACGCCAAGAGTCAAAGGTGTCACATCCAAAAGCACCACATCTTTGACATCTCCGGCTAAAACGCCTGCCTGAATAGCTGCACCGATTGCCACCACTTCGTCGGGGTTGACTGACCGGTTGGGATCTTTACCGAAGAAGCTCTTCACTACTTCGACTACCTTAGGCATCCTGGTCATACCGCCCACCATGACAACCTCACCAATATCGCTCGTTTTCATTTTGGCATCGGCCAGACACTTTTTGACCGGCTCTATGGACTTTTGAATTAGCTCATCAACCAAGCTCTCAAGCTTAGCCCGGGTAAGCTTCATCACGAGATGCAAAGGTCCTTCTTTCCCCTGAGTAATGAAGGGAAGATTAACTTCCGTCTCCAGAGAACTGGAAAGCTCGATTTTTGCTTTCTCCGCCGCATCGCGTAAGCGTTGAAGAGCCTGGGGGTCTTTCCGCAAATCAACTCCATGTTCTTTTTTAAACTCATCGGCAAGGTAGTCAAGAACTACTTTGTCAAAATCGTCTCCGCCCAAATGTGTATCGCCGTTAGTGGCCTTCACCTCATACACGCCTTCTCCAAGCTCGAGGATAGAGATATCAAAGGTCCCGCCACCTAAATCATAGACGGCAATTGTATGGACGTTTTTTTTATCCAAACCGTACGCAAGCGCTGCTGCTGTGGGTTCATTGAGGATACGCAAGACCTCAAGACCGGCAATCTCTCCGGCCTGCTTGGTGGCTTGTCGTTGGCTATCATCAAAGTATGCCGGAACCGTGATAACCGCCTGGGTGACAGGACTCCCTAAATACTTCTCTGCATCGATTTTGATTTTTCCCAGCACTTTAGCGGAAATCTCCTGCGGGGTAAACTGCCGGCCCTCAACTTCTACAACCGCCATGTCATTCTTTCCGGCTTTGATAGGATACGGCAACCACTTGCTGTCCCGCTGTACCGATGCATCGGAAAACTTCCGTCCCATAATGCGCTTGACGGAAAATACTGTCGATTTGGGATTAATGACCATCTGGCGTTTAGCCACATCACCGACGATATTTTTTATCGGATCAACGACAGAGGGAACAGTATTTTTCCCTTCTGCCGAGTGGATGACTTTTGGGGCTCCCCCTTCCATGACGGCTACACAAGAGTTTGTCGTTCCAAGATCAATACCGATTATTTTTGCCATATAGTTACTCCTTTCTTTTTCCAACTTTTACATGCGCTACCCGAATAACCTTTCCATGCAGTAGATAGCCGGGCAGCAATTCTTCTACTACTATAGTATCCTGTCCATCGACAACTTCAATACATTCCATTTCGTGCGGATTAAATGGCTTTCCGACAACTTCCATTTTTTTTATCCCCACTTCTTCTAAAAATGCTTCAAGCTCTTTAAGAGCTAGTCCAAGACCCGGATCTTTTACATGCGCCTGCGCCCTTTCAAACGTGTCTACAATTGGCAAAAGTTTGACAATCAAAGCCTCGCCGGCAAACCGTCGCACCTGTCCAATTTCTTCGCCTTTCCGTTTTTCAAGATTCTGATAGTCAGCAAGCGCACGCAAGTACTTATTTTTCCACTCATCAATGTGATCGTCAACTTGCTTTTTCATTACCAACTCCCTGCAAATTCATCAATGAGCCCGCCCATGTAACGAACCACCGGGATAATATGCGTATAGTTTAGCCTTGACGGACCCACGACCCCGATAGCACCGGATATATGAGGGGTGGTAAACTTGGTATAGATATATCCGCACTGAGACAAGCTTCTTCCTCCCAACTCTTCACCCAAAAGGATCGCAAACGGGTCTGCATGGGTTTCCAGAAGTTTCCACCAATAGTCAAACTGATCAAGCGTTCCCAAAAGATCATGGGTCAATTCATAATCAAAGAATTCCGGACTATCCAAAATGTTAGCCGTTCCTGCATAATATAGGTCACCATCTTTTGTCGCTGTGATTGCAAGAGATTTTGTGCTATCTGCAAGCGCCTTCGTTGCTTCTCTCAAGAGCTTGTCCACTTCCTGCCTATAATCCCAGATCTTCTCTTTCACGGCGACCTCATCGGCAACAGACATATCCTTCGTTTTCATGAGATGATCCACGTAGTAGCGCATGGCACTCGGTGTAGGCGCACGACCCCCGGATGTATGAGACTGATGTAAAAGCTTCATATCAGTGAGCCGCACCATCTCATTTCTGATAGTAGCAGGAGAAACACCTAGGGAATATTTTTTATCCAATGTCTCGCTTCCCACCGCTTCAGCGGTTGCGATATATTCCTCTATGATGGCTTTAAGGACTCGAATTTGCCGATCGGAAAGATTAGGTATTTGATCCATGATTAGCAGTAATATACCTCGAGTGCTAAAGCTTGTCAAGAGAGAATATTTCAGTAATAATGAAAAGGGTATGAAAAAATTTTGGCTTCTTATTGTAAGTCTTCTTCTTATCGGGATCCTTCCTGCAGCGATTTATCTCGTGGGTCAGAGCCAGGAAATCCGAAATAAGGCCGCGCCCGCAACAACACTTTCAATAATTCCGGCAATCAGCAGTAAAAAAACAGATGATATATTTTCCATAGAGATAACTATCGATACCGGAGAAAACCAAGTCGTCGCTAGTGAGCTTCATCTCTCATACGATCCCACAAAACTCGAGGCTCAAACGATCACAAATGGACCCTTATTCCCCAATATCCTTGCATCCGGCACCATAGAGGCCGGGCTTGCTTCCATCACGGTTGGTGCGGCAGACGCAAAGCAACCCGTCAAGGGAAAGAGCACCGTAGCTGTAGTGAGATTTAAAGCTATCGCCAGAACCGACAGTCCTACAGCGATAAAACTTGCGCCCAATACCTTCGTCGGCGGGTTGGGAGAAGGAGCAGTTAATGTCCTCGTTGGCACAACACCAGCAACGGTAACAATTACGGAGATTCAATCGCAAACCACGCCATCACCCTCGCTGACGCTAACGCCTACCCCAATCTCTACTTCCTCCGCTCAGAGCCCACCACCCGCTACTCAATCGGCAAGCCTTGCTATCATTTCCCCAACCAATGAGAGCACCGCGACGACGGATACTCCTACAATCCGGGGCATTGCCGCGCCAGGCGCCACCATAACTATCACCATCTACTCGACACCGAAAACAACCACGGTCACAGCAGACGCAAACGGCAACTGGAGCTATACACCGGACACGGCTCTTGAATCCGGCCCACACAATATCGTCGTGTCGGCGACTGGTCAAACAGGTGTTACACAAACCGCCACCAGCGCCTTCGTCGTGGCATCCTCCACTGAAAGCGCTATCCCCGTTTCCGGTACGGTGGAAACCACCTTAATTCTACTCTTTGTAGGTGTTACATTTATAGTATTGGGAGGCTTCGTTTTATTATGAGTGTCTCACTTACCGGTCGTGTGACGGGCAAAATCATGTCTGTCATTTCCTTTGTGGCCCTTATTATTTTTCTTCCGCTTCTTCTTTTGGCCGCCTATCAGACGGCAACGATCATATCCAGAGCCGCAGGCAAGCCGGCTACCATCGTGGTGGATGTAAGCAGTGTAAGCCGGGAAAAAGTAGATCCTACCTTTATGCATGCATTCTCCCAAGGCGGAGAAGAACCCGGTAACTGGCTTTTTCCCATCCAAAAAGAAGTCGCTCTACTCAAGCCTAAATGGATCCGGATCGATCACATCTATGACTTCTACGATATCGTCAAAAATGATGGCGGAGTTCTTACGTTTGATTTTTCCCGATTGGATCAGATTCTCGACTCTATTAGCGCCGTCGGTGCCGCACCGGTCATTTCTCTTTCCTATATGCCCCCTAGCATTGCTAAAGACGGCAAAATTACAAACCCTCCGACAAATTGGGATGACTGGGTACTCGTTGTCCAAAAAACCATTGAACATGTAAGCGGCTTCTCTGGAAGAAACATCCCTGAAGTATATTACGAAGTATGGAACGAACCGGATCACGAACAATTTGGAGGCTGGAAGATATCCGGGGACAAAAACTACCTCACACTCTATCAGTATGCGGCCAAAGGGGCTGGTCAAGCGAAACAAACCCAAAAGTTCTTCCTTGGTGGTCCGGCAACGACTGGGCTTTATAAAAATTGGATCATTGCACTCGTGGAGAGTGGGGCGCGCCTCGACTTCCTCTCCTGGCACTCCTATCTGGACGACCCAAAGCGCTATACACAGGATCAAAAAAATATTGCATCCTGGCTTCTCCCATACCCTGAAGTTATTCTTGTACCGAAGCTTATTACGGAGTTTGCGTTCACCGGAGCAAAAGATAGCCGTTACGGCACTTCCTTTGCTACGGCTCATTCTGCAGCCGTGTTTAAGGAATTGGCAAGCGGTAATCCAAAAGCGCTTTTTTCATTTCAGCTCAAAGACGGCCCCAATCAAGAAAAAGGTGACGGGTGGGGACTCATCAGTCACGAGTCACAAGGAAAACTTCTCAAACCCCGCTATAATATCTTCCCGTTCATCGACCGGATGGCCGGTAATCGGCTTCTCCTATCCGGAGAAGGCACTTGGGTGACCGGCCTTGCGACAAAACTCGGAGAGAGCGTACGCGTTATGCTCATTAATTTCGACGCAACCGGAAACCACAGCGAAACAGTACCGGTAACGATCACCAATCTTCCTAATGGCAGCTATACCTACAGACAGCAGTATCTTCAGGGATTGTATCCGGATGAAGCCAAAACAGCACAAGAAACCGTTTTTCGGGGAACACTCGTCAAGCAAATTTTCATGCCCGCCCAGAGCGTTATCTTTATTGAACTTTATCCTGTGCCCCGCCGTTAACCACTTCACGTGCAGGTTCCAGAAGTATCGATGGAACCCGTCGTACCCTCTTAAGCATTGAGAAAAATGATTGCACCTCACCAACTCCCATGACCCAGCAGAGGAAAAAGTACACCGAGAGCCCAATCGAGGTGGTCATACCGGTCAGGAGAATTAACCCAAACGTTCGGGTCGTATCAAACACAAGCTGATCCAAAATCTTTAGCGGAATGTAGATTGCGATTCCGGAAATAATTGCCGCCACCCCCATTTTTACCAGGGGAACGAACAGTTCTCCTCCCGAAAACGACTCCAGACGCTTGTTTAAAAATACAAAAAGGACAACGGCATGAGCAATACTTGAGAGAGAAGTTGAAAGGCCAAGCGACCATACCGGCAACCCCGCCCATGTGATAAGAAGAATGGAGAGCACGGTATTAACGAGAATACTTCCGATAGCAATAACCACCGGCGTCTTACTGTCATAGAGCGCGTAATACGCCCGCGCCAAAAGTTGAACGATTGCTTGAGCCCCGAGCGACAAGCTAAACATAGAAAGTGTCATCCCAGTGAGTACCGTCGCTTCCCAATCGAATCGGCTAGCACCAAACACCAGCCGTACGATAGGAGTTCGAAGTACAATAAACAGGACGCTCACCGGCATTATAAAAAACAGCATCTGATGCAACGAAGTAACGACGGCCCGTTTGAGCTCGTTTCGATCGTTATTGGCTGCCGATAGAGAAAGCGTTGGCAACGCCGCCTGGGCAATGGTTGCCCCAAAGAGACCCACCGGTAGTTGTTGGAGGTGTTGGGCGAAATTAAATATTGTCACCATCCGAGCTCCCAGGAGGCTTGCGAGCATCAAGTCTACGGTTGTATCGATTTGCGCAGCTGCCAGACCTAACGTCCTGGGGCCCATGAGTTTAAAAACGTCCCGCACCCCTTTATGTTTAAAATCAACAAGAATTCGGTGCCGGTACCCAATGGCGACAAGTACTGGTATCTGGATGAGCATAAAAAGCATCGCCCCTATCCCGACGCCAACAACCGGCGCAAGCAGACCTAAAGAAGACGTAAACAACAAAATTCCTATAATGATGCCGATGTTATACACTACCGGAGCGATAGCCGGTACCAAAAATGACCGGAATGACTGGAGAATTCCGGTAAAAAAGTTTCCCACCAGAAGAGGCGCGACCTGAAGGAGAAGGATCACCCTTGTAAACAGCGCCATCTGGTGTATTTGCGCCCCTGTAAATCCGGGCGCAAGTAACCGCGACAACCCTTCCGCCCAGATAAATATCGGAACAGCAATAAGACCCAAAAGAATGAGTGATGTATTAATAATGATAGCTGCCATGCGCCAAGCCTCTTCTTCTTTTCCTCCCGTGAGATACCGGGTAAATACCGGAATAAACGCCGTCGTGAGCGCACCCATAACCAAAAGTTCAAAAAGAAGATTCGGCATGCGAAACGCAGCAAAATATACCCCTAATTCCTCGGTACTAAACCGCGCCGCCAGGAGCCGGTCACGTAAGAGTCCTAAAAATCGCGAGGTTGCGACCATGGACGCCAGAACGAGGGCAGCTGATCCGATCGTCGTTTGCCGCCTTGTTAAAATCTGCCAAAATACACGTTTCATCTTTACTATTATAAACGAATAACGTATACTTCCGCCATGCCTATTACCAAGCAAGCCATCAAAAAACTGAGTCGCGATAATTTCCGAAAGGTACAAAACGCGTCTGTCCGCTCAAAACTTCGTGACGCGATTAAGTCCGCTCGCCAAAAACCAACGGTCAAAACGCTCTCTACTGCCTTCCAACGTTTGGATAAGGCCGCCAAAAATCATGTCATCCATAAAAATAAAGCTTCCCGTCTCAAATCCCGCCTCTCCCGACTTCTCACGAAAAAATAACTCGTCAAATTTGATATGATAGTCTCATGCCTGCTAAACCGATCTCAATAAATCTCCTAGGACAAGAAGACCTCAAACACACTGC
>Ga0209726_10001792_pt1 | contig 33395 bp, 33 predicted proteins | sample Subgrocontami54m_FD_187453 | JGI IMG/M metagenome (GOLD analysis project Ga0209726, IMG submission 187453) | Subsurface groundwater microbial communities from S. Glens Falls, New York, USA - GMW46 contaminated, 5.4 m (SPAdes) (version 3) | ecosystem: Environmental > Aquatic > Deep subsurface >...
GATGGATACGGCGAGACCCTCCAGCCTGTTCCCGGACGGATGCTTCTCGGAGCGGCACAGGTCCCTGGCGTATCTGGATCGGGGGAATGCCGACGGATTCCATGGGGTCCTGAGCTTCTGGGCCAAGCCGGCCTACACCTTCTCCGATCAGCCCGCGAGGGGGCACGTCTACGTCGACTGGACCAATGGCACCACGGATCCTGCCGGCGGTCATGCGGATCTTGCGCAGTACTTCCTTCTAGGATGCATTGGCCGATCCTCGCAAGGGACGTTCGGGCCCCGTATCATCAGCTTCTTTAAGATTGGCCAGGGTGTAGAGGAGATCGGCTTCGAGACCCAGGAGCGCACTCTGGAGCCGCACCGGTGGCACCTGATCAGCCTCTACTATGATTTTCAGGGTCCTGGCTTGCCGGAGATCGGGGAGCTTGTGATCGACGACGGTTCGGGGGGGCTCAATACCGAGGGGGTTTCGGGGCCGAACCGCGGATCCGGGGACGCTTATACGTGGGGGGGCGCCTTGGACCCCTCTCTTGCCGCAGATATCACGGAGGATGCCGTCGAGTGCATCGGGGGGACTCTCCAGCCCCACAGGATCGTCCTGGGACGCCGCAACCTTGTCCCCTGGAACGCCCTGGATTCTCAACTTCCCGCGTGGGTGGGCACCGGAGCTGACGTCACGTTCGACGAATTCGCGATCTACGACCTGGGCCAGGACGACATCGCCGCATACGTGCTGGCCCAGACCCGTTTCCGGGAGGGCCGCTACTACCGGGAGTCGCGCTATGAAGGGGGTCTCGGGACGGCCCTGACGGCCCAGGACGCGGACGGATTCCTGCGGCGTGCGGCGGAGTACTGCACCGCCCTGATCCTTCTGCCTGCCGGATCGCGCATCCGGACCCTGGCCTGGACCTGGAGGCGGCCTGCGGGACTGCCGGACGACTACGCCGAGATCGCCCTGGCCAATCCCGCCGCGACGGGCTACGCGGGTCCCGAGGCGAGGAGCCGCTCCGTCCGGGCCCAGGGCTGGACGGCGGACCTCCAGCGCTGGGATCCGCGGATCGCGCCGGAGGCCCCCTTCCGCATCCAGGTGGTCTTCCGGCGCGTCACGCCGCTGGCGCCGGACACGCCCATCCTGGACTCCCCGGTCCTCGACGACCTCACCCTGATCTGCCAGCCGGGAGGGGCGGCCGCCCTGGCCGACTGGAGGGAAGAGGAACCCTGAAGATCCCCCGCCACTGGAACGCGCCACCGCTGTTCCCGCCTTCCCTGGCTTTCCGCCTCCGTTTTTTCGAACAGCTCGCCGCCTACGTGCAGGCCGGTTTTCCTGTCGTGAGGGCCCTCCACAGCCTGGAGGTCAAGACGGACGATCGCCTTTCCCGCATGGCCCGGTCGGTCTCAGCGGCCGTCCAGGAGGGAGGGACGCTGACGCAGGCCCTGGCCGCACGGCCAGGGCTGATGGACCTGGCGCAGGAGCGGATCCTGGAATGCGCGGAGCGGTCAGGACGCCTGGAGGAGGGGCTGAAGGAGCTCGCCCGGGACCTAGCGCTGAGGCGGGAGCTACTCAGGAAGACCCGATCGGGCCTGACGTACCCGGTCCTCCTGCTTCATGCGGCCATCCTTATCCCTCCGATCGGCACGCTGGTCCTGGTCGGGCCCAGGGCCTTTCTGGCGGCCGTGCTGCCCACCCTCTCTTCCGGCTACGCCCTGGTGGCGGCAGGCTGGATGTTCTGGCGCTTCTCCAGGACCCGGCCGCGCCTCGCCGCGAAAGTCTGGAGCCTGGCCGAGGGCGTCCCCCTTGCCGGCTCGCCCCTGTTGGCCCTGGCCGTCGCGAGATTCCTCCAGGTCCTTCGCGCCGCGATCTCCTCAGGCCTGATGCCCCAGGAATCCCTGATCCTGGCAGCTCGGGCCTCGGGCAATCCCCGCTGGGAGGGTGTCGCGCTCCAGGGCGACGAACGCCTGCACGAGGCGATGAAGCGACTGCCCCGATTCCCTCCGCTGATGATCGATCAGGTCGCGCTGGCCGAAGAATCCGGACGCTACGATGATGTCCTCGACCGCCTGGCGGAGCGTTCGAGGGAGGACGCCGACCGGGCCCTGAGGACTTCCGTGGCCGTGCTCAAGCACGGGGGCTACTGGCTGGCCATCGGGATGATGGTCTGGCGCATCTTCTCCATGCTGGGGGGGATGCCGGTTCCGCCTATGGTACCGGAGTGAATCTCCCTTGACCTGAAGTGAAGAATATGGCAAATATATTCTATGTCCCAACTCCACTTGTATGTCCCGGACCGGGAGGCGGATGAGCTCAAGGCGAGGGCTCAGGCTCTCGGCATGACCGTATCGCGGTATCTGGCCACCCTGGTTCACCGCGAGCTCGGGAAGGGATGGCCGGAAGACTATTTCAAGGACGTGCTCGGAGCCTGGCATGGGGATCTGGAGCGCCCGCCCCAGGGGGATCCGGAGAGGCGCGATCCGCTCTGATGGTGCTGCTGGACACCAACGTCTGCATCCGCCTGCTTCGCGGGGATTCCCTCCGGGTGGGAGAGCGGCTCGGCCGCCTGGATCCCTCGGAGGTCCGGATCTCGGCAGTGACCAAGGCCGAACTGCACTATGGCGCCCGGCACAGCGCGCGTCCCGCGGAGAACCTGAGGCTGCTGGAGCGCTTCTGGGCTCCTCTCCTTTCTCTTCCTTTCGACGACCGCTGCGCGGAGCACTACGGGGCGATCCGGGCGGACCTGGCCTCCAGGGGCCGGCCCATCGGGCCCAACGACCTGATGATCGCCGCCGTAGCCCGGGCGCACGGGTTGACCCTCGTCACCCACGCCCTCGGGGAGTTCTCGCGGGTGCCGGACCTCCGGCTGGAGGATTGGGAGGCTGCCTGACCCAGGTTGACGGGATTGCGGTCGGCGCCGGAATCCCGTAAGTTCTTGGGACCCGACACCATGCCCTCGTAGCTCAGTTGGATAGAGCGCGGCTTTCCTAAGGGGACCAGGCCGAACTCAACAAGCCGCGACGCCAGTCATAAGAGTGTGACGTGCCGCGCATTTATGCCGAACGCCGACTGGACGGGCCACGACAGGAAATGCCCTGTTTCAACACCTGGTTGGCACGCCGGTGGCACAAGATTCCGTCGCGGGTCTTCAGAGGGCGGCGGACATCGCATCGGCGAGGGAATGGGGACGCAGATCCGGCGGCGTCAGAACCGCCCCCGGAGGCGCTGTACGAAACCCGACCCATTCCGCCACCGGGGAAGTTCTACGCCGCGTCCTGGACCAGGATTTGGGGCACAGCGAGGCTTCTGGCAGTGCCGGAATGGGAGTCGAGGCCAGCGGCACTTCCGTGCCGCTTGATGATGCAGAAATCCAAGGGGATCGCAAGGCTCGGCGGCAGAAGTTTCAGGAACCCCCAAAACCGAAACGACTCGGCTGTGAAATGCGCCTCGATCTGTTCATACTACGTCGGTTCAGGAATGGTCGCCACAGCAACCGTTTCGGAGGCTTCTACGATATCGGTCAGCAGCACCTGAATATCCGGCAACAAGTCCAAAATGAACCTCCATGTCACGAAGTCGTTTGGCTTGCCAATCTGAAAGGCGTAGGTCTGCCCCTTGTATGTGGCTGTGGCGTTGACTCCGGACTTCGGGAAGAACAGTCCGTTGTTATGCATGACGTTGCGGACATTCCGGACAAGATCGAGCAGTGGCCGATGCCGCTGGAGATTCAGTCGAGAGAGAAGCCACTCGTAGATGTTTTTGAAGTCGTCACACCCTGCGGAGCAGGCCGTCGGATCGAGAGCGCGGACGAAGAGTCTGAACGAGCTTTCGACTGCGAAGAAAAGGCCCTGGATGAAGGAGATCCGCAGGAACATATTGAACTCATCGCAAGCCTGTTGGACGGTCGCCTTCGTCGCCCCGTACTTGGCGTTCTCGGCCCACCAGCCCGGCTTTCTTAGGTGATGGATCATGAAGACCACACCAAGATGCACGCTACGCGTGACGTTCACGCACTTGTTGAACATAGTTAGCCGTGCGTCCTGCGCTCCCCAAGTCGGGTGTCTCATTGCGAGGGCAGCGCGTGCATCGATGAAGGCGTTCTCCATCTGCTCGAACTGGTTGTTCAGGTATTCAAGATTTTCTGGCAAGTTATGAGCTTCCTGTCGTCATGCAATGCCTGCGGGGCGTCCGTCAAAGTCCATCCACTATTATTCCAGAGGTCCCTCTGCCAGCCGCTTCTGCCTCTCGTCCCAGACGAGGTTCGGGTGGGTCTTGAACCAGGATTCCCAGGCCGCGGGGTCGTTGCCGAGGTCCTGGCCTGTGATCAGTTTCATCTCTTCGTAATGGGTTCTCCGGGGAATCCATCGCAGTTTTCCTGATCCTCGGAACCATTTGCCATGCCATGAGGACCGCCGCCATTCCCGGAGCAATTCTCCGAACTTCTCCGCGTCGCTTCGGTAGCGCGTAAGAGGTATCTGCATTCCCCAAAGGGCGGCGCGAATTGAAGCGACTCGTTTCGCTTGCCACATCTGTCCGGCGTAAGCCGCCACGCCGAGACAGAGCAGGGCGGCCAGGACGATGCGGAAGCGGACAAGCCAGGATTTCACGGTCTAGCCTCAGGCTTCAGCTCCACGAACCGTTTCTGCTTATCATCCCAAGCCAGTCCAGATTGCGCTCCATTCAACCAGGACCTCCAGGCTGCAGGGTCATCAGGAAGATCCTGGCCGGTTGCGGCGCGGAAGAACTCGTAGAACGTCCGCCGTGGGATCCAGCGGCCACCTTCACAGAATCCATACCAAGGGCATCTTTCCCACGTGGCGAGGTAGCCGATGAATGTGCCCCAAACTCCTAACCAACCGCTTGTGTCCTCTGCGTTCCCTTGCGGGAACCCTTCGGTGCGAACTTGGAAAGCAACCCGCTTCGCCCACCATACCTGTCCGGCATATCCACCTACCCCCAGACAAAATGTGGCGGTCAGGGCGACGAGGGAGCGGACGAACCAGCGGGACTTCACCGGATGCCCTGGGCATCTCCGCCCGGGCCGGACTCATTCAGAGCAGCTTGAAGAAAAATTGGCGGCTTGAGGGAGGTAACCTCGACTTGTCTGTAGGTTTCTCCCGGCAGTTTTATTCCCACGGTGACGAATTCTGAGAACGGGTCCCACACCATAATGTTGCCACCGTCGTTCATTTTGATCTCGATGACGGTTTCTGGTGTCGTTTCATACGATGTCTCAGAAATGCGGCAGTCGTTTAGCATCTGAACAATCTCGATGATCTCGGTTTGGTCTTTCGCGTGACGGTAATGCCGGACAGGAATGATCTTGCCTTCCTTGCCGAAGCGAAGGAGCTTCACTTCTTGAACGTCCGACGAGCGGAGGTGAGAGAAACTCGACGCGACTTTTTTGACAGCGACCAAGATCCCGGCAGAAAGAAGCACCCCCAGGACCAGGAGGCTCCACCTGAAGTGTTTGTATTTCACCGATGCTTCGTCCGTTCGCAGCTCCATTCCGCCCGGTTTCGTTGCCGTCATCTGCCCTCCTCCCCGAACTTTTTGGCGGGCTGGTGGCGGGAGCCGCCCCCCCCAAGACCACCCCTCGCCCTAAACCTTGCCCAGTAAATCGTGGCATCTGGACTCGATCCTGGACCCACCGGATTATGCTTCGTGAATCCGGCGTCTCCCAGTAGATTCACGGCCAGGAGGGTAGCATGAAGAACGTGGAGATGAAGGTCGAGGGCAACATCCTGACCATCAAGGTGGACCTGACCAAGGAGTTCGGCCCGTCGGCCTCGGGCAAGACGATCATCATCGCCTCTACCGAGGGCAACGTGGCCGTTCCTGACCGGGACGAGAAGGTCGGCCTGAACGTCTACCGCAAGAAGCCCTGATCTGGGTGCGCCCGGCCAGGCTCGGGCTGAGGCTCGATCCCGCTTCTTTCCCATCTTGACTGACGCCTCTCGGGGGGTATCGAAAGCCCGTCGCGGAAAAGCGAAGCAACTGGGGAAAGTATCCCGATTTCCCCCAAAAATAGAAGTGCCGCCAGTGAAAACAGCCTTCCATTCTGGCGGCCGGGATGTGCCCGGGGGCCTTGACCAAGGTCAATCTCGGCGGCCCCATCCAGGCAGGAGTGGCCTGACCAAGCCAATCAGCTTGCGGCCTTTTACCAGCCGAAGATCGGATCTATAATTGCCCACATCCGCCATGCGCTTCATTGCCAAATGGACCTTCGGATCTCTTCCTGACCGCGCCTCTCAGCGGCCACTCGACCCGGCCGAGCGTCGCGTGATCGTGGCCCGGGATCTGGCCTTGGGCTACTCCGAGCGGGCCATCGCTCGGAGCCTTCGGGTGCATCGAAACACCCTCGTCCATGATGTCCGCCTGATCCGGGGGCAGATCGAAGCCTCGGCGCAAGGACGGTCCCGCTGGTCCCACAGGATCCGCCCGTCCATGCGGAAGTGGGACCGGCTCAGGGTCCGCTACCTCAAGGCGGCGGACAGTGCTGGAGAGGCTACCCGCCCCAGGCTCCGCAGGATGGTCTGGGCGTCCCAGGTCGAGGCCCGGCGGATCGACCTCCTGATCCGGCTGAGGCTGATCCCGTCGAAAGGTCGGTAGGGCAACAGCCCCCAAGGCTCTGGAGTAGCCTCCAGCGGCCCCTACACCCTGGGGCGGTCCATCCCTACCCACGGGGAAGCCACCATGCAACCAGATGGGGCCATGAACCTGGGGAGGGAATCCAGATGGGCGGGATCGCCCGGGAATGGGCGGACAACCTGGGGAGGGGCGGATAGCCTCAATGGCCGGAAACCCTTGAAAATGGGGCGGTTCGCCTGGTCTTTGCTATGCTGTTTGGGAGGACCTTGACAAAACACGCTTGTCAAGGCGGCGGAGCGGGCATCTGCTGGATCGGCTCCAGGTGGCAGGAGGCCCAGGACCAACTTCCGCCGGTGGCCCAGATCGCGTAGGATGCCCACAGCCAATCAGGGAGACACACTGATGCGCGTCAAATCCCCTCGTTCCTGGCTCCTGGGTCTGATCCTGGCTGCCTTCCCCGCTCTGGCCAGCGCCGCCCCGCCCCAGAACATGAAGCAGGGGACCATCCCTGCCCTCCAGGCTGTCAAGGCCCAGCATCCCTCCATCGCACAGAAAGTCCAGCAGGCCATCGACAGGATCCAGGAGAGCCTCCTGGACGAGGCCGTCGACTCGGACTGCGAACCGGAAGAAGGAGACGACCCCCAGATCGAGCGGTCCCTCTTCCTGACGCCCGAGATCCTCGACCCCAAGCGGGGCCAGAGGGTGTTCGACCGGGAGAAGCAGGCGGCCGAGAAGCTCCTGGACTTGATCTCCAAGAACTCTACCCCGGCCGCCGCCAAGCCCGCCCTCCAGGCCGCGGTGGACGCCCTTGTCCAAGCCGACCAGGGCCTTGCCCAGAAGGCCATCAACGACGCCACGGCCCTGTTGGGCAGCCAGGCCCCTGGAAACTCGGCACTCCAGCAGGCCCAGGCCCGCTTCAACGAGGCCCTCGCCTTCGCCCAGCAGGGGAAGGCCGACAAGGCCATCGAGAAATTCGGGAAGTCCTGGGAGAAGGCCAGCGGCCTAGCTTTTCCACAGGCCGCACTCAAGTTTGTGCGGGACCTGGAGCACCTGCTCTGCCACGTCGAGAAGCGCCTGGACAAGATCGAGCACGGGACGGGCAACCAGCAGAACCGCATCAAGAAGCTCGCGAAGTTCATCTCCAAGCGGGCCGGGAAGATCCAGAGCCAGTTCGACCAGCGCGTCCAGAACTTGGCCCAGCAGCTTGGGATCCCGATGGATCAGGCTTTCGCCCAGGCCAAGGCGGCCGTCAGGCTGATCGGCGGGGCGGCTTTGGAAACCCGCCTCCAGGCCGACCTGGCTCGGCTACAGGCCCTCGCGCCCCAGGTCCAGGATCCCCAGATCCTGATTCTGCTCACGACCGCCATCCAGGATCTGAGGCGGCTCAGCGCCGTCGCGGACGGGACTCCGCCGCTCATCACCAACCTCCAGCCGCCGGACATGGGCTTCGCTTCGCCAACCTCGGTGATCTCGGCCAGCTACTCGGACGCCCTCTCCGGGGTGGACCCGGCCCAGGTGAAGCTCCTCTTCGACGGCCAGGACGTGACGGCCCAGGCCACGGTCTCCGCCACGGGCATCGCCTTCGATCCCTCCGGGGACATCTCCGAGGCCGTCCATCAGGTTTTGCTCACGATCAAGGATTTCGGCGGGAACCAAGCCCAGGCCCAGGCCAGCTGGACGGTGGACGTGACCGATCCGACCATCGCCGTGGTAGATCCGGTCGATGGCAGCACTGTCATGACAGCCACTCCGACGATGCTGGTCACCTACTCGGACTCCCTGAGCGGCATCGACCTGGATAGCCTTGTCATCATGCTGGACGGCATGGACGTCACGTCGAGATTCACGAAAACCGGGACGGAAGCCACGTACACCCCCCAGGTACAAGACGCCTTGTCCAATGACCAGCACTCGTTGACCGCTAGGATTCTCGACAGGGCTGGCAACGAGCAGGCAGCCCAGTCCCACTTCAGCGTTCAGACCGCCCAGCCGGACGCCACGCCGCCGAGCGTCTCTATCGCCTTTCCACGCAATACCTTCTTCGGGAACCCTACCGCTTTCGAGGGCACGACGTGGCGCGTTGTGGCCGATGCCCGGGACCCGGGGCCTTCTGCCTCGGGGATTCAGAAAGTGGAGTTCTTCTCCGATGGCGTGAAGTTCGGCGAAGATACGATGGCCCCCTACGAAACCACTATCTCCTTCCCCGAGAACTCGGCAGGTCAAAACCATGTGCTGACCGCAGTTGCCACGGACAACGCTACCAACCACACCACTTCCCAGGGTATCACCGTGCACCTTGTGGTCCGTCCAGCCACTGGGGCGATCAGCTTCCGTGCTTCGGGAGGCCCGACCACCATTCAAGCCGGGAGTCCTTTCCCCGGCCCCATCACCATCGAGGCTATCGATGCTCAAGGCAGCGTGGATCCTGCCTATGAGGGGTTCATCTTCTTCTTCACCTCGGATCCTCGGTCTTCGCTCAACAATTTCGTGTTCACCGAGTTCACCTCTGCCGACCAGGGCGTGATCCATGTGGACTTCGGGAACCTTCTCTCCGGTCAGCCGCCACTCCTCACGGCAGGCCAACAGGTGATCGCCATGGCGGATTTCTCCAGTCCCGCCAGGGACCAGGGTGTGATCTCGGTTCAGGTGCAGGCGGGGCCGCCCGCGCTGATCAACCTGACCCAGCAAGTCGCCGAACCCCACGGCGGGCAGGATTTCCCCGTCCTGGTCGGAGTGAGCGACGCCTTCGGGAACTCCCTCTCCGGCATCCAGGTCCAGCTCAAGGTTTTCGAGAACCAGATCCTAACCCAGACCCTTTCCGGGACGACGACAAGCCCGGTCGCCTTCAATATCCACGTTGGCGAGAACACTGACAACTTTAGGTTGGAGGCGGAGACGCCAAGTATTCCGCTGCCTCCCGCCACCTACGAGAGACTCGTCGATGTTCAGACCTCCGTGAGCATTGTGCCCTACCTCAGCACCGTGGGGCAGGACGTCACCCTGACTATCACTGTCCTGAATCGTAACGGCCTCCCTCTACAGCAGATCCCCACGGGGATCTACGGGGACGGCCTGGAGCCGGATTCCATCGGAGGGATGCCTACCTCCTTCGGCGGCTTTAGCCATGCGTTCTCCCTCAATATCGATGGATCGTTCAGCGTCGTCGGACAGTTCGTGCGCCCCGGGCATCATCAGCCCTTCGTGTCCTTGGACCACGGTCCCGTGACGCACGCCAGTCCCGGAGCCTTCGTCCAGCCCGGCCCACCGGTCTCGCTAACTTTTCCGAACACCGATAATTTCGGCCTGGGCCTGGGCTTCTTCAATATGAGCGACCAGTTCGGGAACTGGACGCCGTATGAGGTTTTCCGTGTGGATCTCGTCTCGGCCGCCGGGACCCAGACTTTCTATGGCTATACGAACCCCAGCATAGGCTCCTGGCTCATCATGACCCCCTCCAGTTGGGCTTTCCGTGGGCTGAGTGTTACTGCGACCATCACCTCGCTTTCATCCGGGGCTTATGTCACAGGCGTCATTAACGTCAATCCGCTCCAGCCGTTCATCACTACCTCTGTGCAGGTTCTGGGACCGGAACCCTTCGGCCAAGCCGGAAGCCCTATATCCCTGCCGGGCGTCCGGGTGCAGTTCGCCTTCCCCTTGAACCAGATCCCGATTGAGATCCACCAGAGCGCAAGGTTCACGAGCTGGGAGGTCAATCCCCAGATTCTAAGCAGCCCTTCGGTCACCGACCTCTCCGGGAATCCCCTCCCGCACACGGTGAGTGGGAACATGGTCACGATCCAGGCTCCGGGGAACGGGACGGGCGGGTTCATTCTCTCCGGCGTCACGATCAGCACCCAGCCCTTCCCGGACTCCGGGATGACGGGCACTATCTACCTCAGGGCGTCGGACTTCCTCAACAGCCCCGTGCTGGCCCATCTGGGGACTCCGGGTGTGAGGATGGTGCAGATGACCAATGTCGCGGCCTTCGAAGAGCGGGCGTCTACGACGGAGCAGGCGCGTGTAATTGCGATGTCCGATGGCTCGATCCCCCTGTCCGATGGCTCGGGGGCCAATGGGGCTGGGGAACCCTTCTTCATGGCCATGGCCGCCGGGGATCCACAGGTCTTGGGGAGTCAGTTCATGGCGACCCTGGAGAGCTTGCGTCCGGAGGGCGGTCCGGTGGAAGGCGGGGACCTGCCCAGCCAGACTCAGGTGGAGTTGCTGAGGGTCTCCGACGTTTGGTACGTGAGCCGCCCGATCCGGGCGCTGGCTGCGGGACAGCCGTTGACAGCCGGGGGACTGACGGGGTCGGACCCCTCCAACTTCCAAACGGTGGCCGCGGAGCCTGGGGGGAGCCTGTTCCTCTCCACGCCCGGCCTTGGGAGCACGACGTCCCGGGTTGCCGGTCTCGGTGGCACGATGCAGGTGACCCTTGGTGCTGGGGAGGATCCGGTGCCTGGGGAGACGGGACCCAGGCCCCTGGATTTCTCCGTCTTTCGAGACACCACGCCCACGATCCGCCTTACGCCCTCCGTCCCTGGATTTTCCGTCTCCCAGACTGCTCTTGGCACTTTCCTCCTCACGAGCCAGGAGAACGGCTTACAGGCTGTCCTCAACATCAATTCTGTGGTTGAGGAAACGACGAATCGGACGTTTACCAGGCAGTCGGATGGGAACGACCTTCTGCTGGAGGTCGGAGGGCCGAGTAATCTGGCTCCGCTTGCCGTGGGGGCGTTAACCTTTCGGCTGAGTGGGAATCTGCAGTTCAAGGCTGGGCCGACTGGAACCGTGTTGGAGACGGTGGTATTCAGGCAAAGGGTGAGGGCGTTGGTCTATGGCAGGGACAATCCTGCATTCCTCGATGAACAGAAAACGGCTGATGGCCAGGTCTTGGAGACGACTTTCGGGGATATTGCAAATGCCGGAGTTGATCGAGCGGTGCCTCCTGAGAATCGACCGGACGATCTCTCGTTCCCAGCTGTTTTCGCGCGTTCTCGCGCCGTTGTTGTCTGTGGACAGGGGTTGGTCCAGGAAGAGTCAGATGCCTCCGTTTCAGACTTCCTGATGCGTTTCAGACTCCGTCCCGTCGGCCTGATGCGTGACATCCAGCGTTTCGTGTGTGAGACGGTAGATTTCGACGATCCCATTGAGCAACTTCGGAAGACCAATGAGATATTCGATGATTTGATTGGAGCGCATGCCGAGCCAGATTGGGCCATCGATTCTCAGGGGGCGGCTTCCGAGACCTTCCTTCCAAGAAAGATTATCGAACCACCGAACTTTATTGAGAATTTTCAAGGTCTGCATGACGGCAAGATATCCTCCGGAGGCGTGGTGCAGGGCCACCAGCACTTCCGGATGAGGACCTATGCTGCGCATGGTCTTGCTGATGAAATCCTGAGGGAAATTGGGCTTCCTCTGGGAACCACCAAGATCGCTGTGGTCGATACAGGATTGGGCAACAACCAACTGACCTTTCCAAACCTGCCAACGCTCAGGCTACCTTCCCCCATTAACATCGATGACCTAAAAGAGAATGCGGGTGTGCTCGGGGCGATCCATGATCTGTCTCATGTCGTGGATAAGGTGCCGGCTGCAGGTAGTGCGCCACCTGGGCACGGTACCCAGGTCGCGGTCGCAGCTGGCGGGGATGGGATATCCGGCTTGAATGCTGCTGGAGACAACGGTGTCCTGGGTGTCGGCAAACACGCTTCTCTTCGCATCATCCGGGCGCGCACTAAACCCAGCGAGCGCTGGGGATCTAGCGATGCTACCTGTATCAACGCCCTCACAGGTAATCAGGGTAATCAGAACCAACTCATCAGGGATCTCGACATCCGGGTGGTCAATGTGAGCACCTCCACCGGGGGCGGGGTGAATAAGGACCTAGAGGACGCGGTGATGGCTGCCTCGAAGGCCAGGATCATTGTGGTGATGGCGGCAGGCCAGAGCAAGCCGGGAAAGCCAGCTTTGGATGTCAATCTTAAAAAGATTTCTCCTGCGCATTTGGCTCCCCAAACAAGGGACAGGGTCAATTCTCCTGAAACCGCTTTGCTAGTGACCGTTTCAGCTGTGGAGAAATTCAAATCTCCTGACGCCTCTCTGGGCCGGTGGTCGCAGAGCAATTTTGGGAATGCGGTCTCCGTAGCCGCGCCAGGAGAAGAATTGTGGTTGACCATGCCGGACGGTTCGTCCGAGTTCAGCTCGGGGACGTCACTCTCCACGCCTTACGTGGCAGGTCTTTTGGCGGAGATGCGCATTGTCGCTAATGAGGCCTATGTCTACCGTTTGAAGCCAGAGACCCTCATCGAGCTGATGGAGGCCACGGCCGAGAATCCCGACGGTTCGGAGCCAACCCAGAGGACTCAAGATTTCGGCAACGGCGTCGTAAACGCCTGGAAGGCGCTCCTCGCCGCTGCGAATGGCGGCGTGGCCAAAGGAACCGCCAATCCGGATGGGACCCTGACGGTTTCCGGGCGGACCTTCAGGAACCTACAAGTGAATGCAGATGGCCCATTCCTTGCGGTCAATGTCGGCCCGGGGTCTCCAGCCTTAATCACGGGTACAAGATGGTATGGCTTCGAGGTGAGGGTTCCGGCTGCTCTGCAGAACAGCACCTTCTGGATCGACCCAGACGGTGACGGACTACTTCCAGCTTCCCAAGTCGTCTCCGGCGTCGTGATCCCCAACACGCAAACCAATGGCTATGTGCCGCTACATGTCAGCCCGTTACACGCTGCCCCACAGGATCCCCTGCTTCCCGCAGGAACGGTGGCTGCGTTCGCTGGAGTCGGAAAGGCTGGCGTCATGCCCCCCGTGCCGTTTGGTCTAGTGTCGCTGGGACAAGCCAACAAGGCTGGGGAGTTTCTGGGGGCATTCAGCATGCGGAGGTCGGACCTGCTTGGGCCGGATACCCAGTTCGACCAACCGCATCATGTGGGGAAACTGATGGTGTGTCGTCCAGGAGCATCGCCGGTGACCGCCCCACCCGCATACCAACTGGATCTCAATCTTCCTTCTCTTCGAGTAGACGATCCTACGAGTACGGTCTCGTGCGACGACTTCGTCTTTTCATCTCGGGTGCCGGATCTTGGCCTGTCTGTGGAAATCGTAGCTGGCGTCAGTACTTTGGTGGTTCGAGCAAAACGTCTCAACGATGCTCCGTTAGCTGGAGCAGACGTTCAACTGGAGGGGGCAATCTCAGCTACGGGGCAATCCAACCAGGAAGGCAGGTTCGATGTTCCCCTCTCAGGAGCGCACGGGGAGGTCCGAGTAAGCGTGACCTATGGGAACCGTCGCGAACGCGTTACCGGAAGCACTGTGTTGCCTTAACGGCATTTCTCTATGCGTTCAAAGCTTCTCCTCGTCTTGGCGTCTATCACGGTCTTGCTAATCGGGCTGACAGTTTGGTTCGCATGCCGGAACTATCAGCGAAGGGTCTACTTGGAAAGTCCGAAAGACATGCTCCATAGTTTGTGGAGTAGTTTGGAAATTGCGAAAAATGGCCGGCTAATGGATGCTAACAAGAATGGGGTCAGCGAATATTGTAGCGTTGAAGTTCTATGGGAAAACCACCTTGGTACGGGGCCGGACGTTCCCCGTCCTAATGGGTCTATCGAGATCCTGCATGCCAGACCTGATTCCATTTGGAGGTCTGGCACGGTGCCGGGCTGGTTGATGTGCGTCCAGGTTCCGCAAGAACCTACCAAGGCTGAGAAACACTATCGTGTCGTCCTATGGCCCCGTTACCAAGCCCACCATCCAGTGGCTATAGTCGCCACTGAAACGACCCTTCCCGAGTTTGCCTATGTCAGAGCCTTTAATTCCTATGGAGTTGAGGATTTTCGTTATTTGACGGTTCCGCCTTGGGGGGCGGACGCATCTCAGTTTGAAGCCATGGGTTGGAGTCTGAAACCTATGGCCGAACTCCTTGAGAAGTGAGAAGGAGGACGGGTGAGGTTCTCTCCCATAGTCGGTGTGGTCTTTGGCGTCGCCGTCGGAGGAGGTCTTGTCTGGGCATTCTACCATCGCCAACTTCCCAAGGGACCCAAGGTCAATTTGACCTTTCCTGCACCCTCTGCCTCCCAGATCCTCCTGGATACCTTGGCCCAAGCCGCGAAGTCGGGCAATCCCGAGACCATCTCGCATTACACTCAAGCAATTGCTGCCCTTGGGCTTGAGGTTCTTCCAGACCTTCGCCCGCGTCTTCAGAACGACAATCTCCCCACCGAAGTCCTCGCAGCGTACCTCGCCGCGCTGGTCGAGGCTGGCGGCGATCAGGCTCTACCCGACCTTCGAGCCTTCTGGGATAGCCCCCGTGTACGTGGGGAGGGGATGAAGGTCAAGCGATCCGTGATCCTTGCCCTAGCCAAACGGCGTTCTCCCGAAGTCGGCCAGATCTTGTTGGATTTCTGGCTTGAGGAGCAAGATTCCGAGATCCGGACTCTTCTCGCCCAGGCGATCAAGACCAATCCTCAGGTCAACGGTCCGATCGTGACCAAGGCATGGGAACGCGCAAAGGATCCGGCGTTGTCCAAGCGGCTGATGGAACTGACCTTCGAGTTCGTAGCTGTGGCTAGTCAACAGGACGAGGGACGGGTACTACTCGCCCTTGACGTCGGCACCCCAGTTGCTCTGAAGACGCTACAGGACGTCCTGGATCGAGCTGGCACAACCAACAAGAGCCTCGCCCTGGGGCTTCTGGAGAAACGGGGGGACGCCGACGCTCTGAAGACCATGCTGGCCTATGCGAAAGGTGGCCAAGCCGACCCCGGATCCCGCTACCAGGGTCTGCTCGCCGTGTGCCGGAAGGCCGATGCCGCTGGCGTACTGGAGATCACCGCTTGGCACGAGGAGTCCCCCGAGATCCGCCCCGATGTCCTGAACGCTGTCGCCAACAGCGGCAATCCCGCGTTCAAGGCGTGGGTGGAGGGTCAACTGGCCAAGGCCGACGACCAGCAGCTGAAAACGAGGCTCCAATTCGCCAGGGACCAGCTGGTCATCGCCAAGAACCGCCGAGATCTGAATCTGAAGCCGTAGCGGCGGCAGGCCAAGGTCGAAAGCCTCAGAAGATCATCAGCTGCCGGACTCTGGCCGCACGTTTCTGGGTCATCTCCATTCTGACGCCCATGAACGCCTCGAACTCGCTGTTGAGGAACCCCGGCACTCCGAACGGGATCCGGGCGTCGTTGGCGACGGCGTAGAGGATCCCTGCCGCCCAGGCTGAAGTATTGCCCTTGAGCGGCTTTTCGCTCGCCCTCAACAGGCGCAGGGTCTTGTGGGTTTGCTTCTGCATCGAGGGGTTGGGGTGGGCGGCGAAATACTTGTCCAGTTTCGCCTGGCAATCCGACTCGAACTGCGTGGACATCGCCTGCATGGTCCCCTCCTGAAAAAGACACCGGTCCTGAAACGGAGGCGTCTACCTACCTATGCCGACTTCCAGGCGGGCAGGACCACGAAATCTCCGATTTTCTAGGCGAGGCGGTCAGTCCTTCTCCGCCCGGTAGCCTGCGAAGTCCTCCATCACCGCCCAGAGGAACTTTCTAGATCCTGGGTCGCACCGCTTGAGGAAGCCCTCGATCTTCCTGGGATCCACTTCGGTCTGATCCAGGGGCTTGGTCCCGCCGGGTAGGAGCAGTTCGTAGGGTTCCACCCCCAGTCCCTTGGCCAGGCGGGCCACCGTGTCCAGCTGGGCGGTGGTGACACCGCGTTCTACGTCGCTCACCCGCTTCTGGCCGATGCCACACCGCCTTCCCAGGTCGTTCTGCTTCCAGCCCTTGGCGTTCCGTAGCTGGGCGACCCTGGCTCCGAAGAGCACGGCAAGCGGGTGGCGCTTCTTGGGGGCAGGCACTCTTGAATCATAAGAATGGCCTCCTTGGGTATGAACCCATCCATAAACCGCCTGAAATATGTAAATATGACAGTAGAGCGGTATAATCTATACGCGGTATCCAGCATCCTCGGGAGGTGGCCCATGAAGATGACCCGATTCGCACTGGTAGTCCTGGCGGTGTCCCTGGCCGGGTGCGGCAGGAATAAGCCCGGCGCGGACGGTCTGATCCGCAGGTCCCCCGAAGAGGAGGCGTTTCTCTATGGCCTGACTCCCAGGGAAAAGATCAGGATCGATACGGCCTTGGACCGCCATGCCGCTGGCGAGATCACCGACAAGGACATGGTGGAGATCTGTGCCCAGATCCACCGACAGGCGTTGTCCCGCCTCGCGGCGGAGGACGCCCTGGAGCAGATGGCGGCTGAACGGGCACGGGCGATGAAGGCCCGTAGGGAGCGGGAATCCCGGATAGAGGCCAAGGAGAATGCTCCGCTTCCGGAGGCGACCCCAGACCCAAAAGAGTAGAGCCGAAGTCTGGGGCGGCGAAGTCCCCGGCACGGGTCAGGTCCACCGAGGAGACCACGACCGAGAAGCTGAACCGCAAGATCGGAGAGGTCGTTGACCTCAGCGGCACCCCGACCAACAGGAATCCGAAGGCCACCGACAAGCCTTTGATGGCGCTTCTGGACGAGGACGGAAACTGGGTTCAGATGAGGATCCGTTTTCTGGTGACCGAGCCGACCGGCCGGGATGTGGAGAAGGAGTTCCCCATTTACCAGGTCGAACCGGACGACCCCAGGGTATGCGACCTGAATCACAAGGACTGCCACCACATGGCCGTGGACCAGAATAACACCTGGTTCTACGTGCATCTGGGTGCCAAACAGCTGGCCCACAGGCACAGGTAATGGGGGTCACGGTGAAGACCGGGGCTATCCTGGTGACGGCGGTGGCTGCTCTCGCGGGCACCTGGATCCTGGCGGGGGACAGTCCGAAAGACGCCCCCAAGCCCACGCATATCAGCAACCCAAAGCAGTATCCAACCCTTGACAAGGGAAAGAGTTACGACATCAAGGGTAACTACCTGCACCGGGTGGACGACTGGTACGTGATGAAAAAGGGCACGAAGCCCGGCCACTGCTTCGCCTTCCGCGCCAAAAAGGACCTGCGCGGGGTGCTAGTGGAGGGCAAGAGCGCCAAGATCATCGGCACGTTCAGCGGGTTCAGGGAGTTCCAGAACCTCTTCGGGGTCTCGCATGACATCCCGTGTTTCGAGGACGCCGAGGTCGTTCCCCGCGAGAAGAAGGATCAGCCATACTTCGCGCCCGTCAGGGTGGGATACGAGATCGATGGCAAGTTCGTGTCGGAAGAGGAATTCCAGAGGCGCAAGGGCCTCATCGAGACCAAGCGATTCCCCGTCCATGCCAAGATGCGCGAGCTTCTGCTGACGAGGATCTTCCTCAAGACGGATGTATGCGCGACCGGTAACGGGACCTGGTGCTATGAAAATCCCCGCGTATCGAAGGGCTACGACGTGGTCGAGGGGATCGATCTCGAAGGGATCAAGAACCTCCAAGGGCTTGACCGATGCCAGCGGCTCCTCGGATTCGATCAGTTCCTCTTCTCGGACGCGACGGTGGATGCGCTGTTCGATGCGCTCGCCAAGAAGCAGGACGGGGACAAGATCGCCCTCAAGTGGTCGACTGTTTCAGGAGATCTCAAGACCACGGAGTTCACGCTGAGGGAGGTATGCCCGGCTTGCCTGTTGGGGATCGACGCGGACGCGGAGCAGATCGACGCACGAAGCAGGCTCGCCCAGAACATCCCCGATGGCAAGGTGGGTGCCCGCCTCAAGGTAGCGGAGCCGACCAGGTTCTCGGAGGCGGGTCTCCAGGACTTTGATCTGCTGGTTTCGGTGGAAGGGCAGTTCCTGGTCCATGGACACCTGGGGGAACTGGCTTCCATCTTCAAGAGGATGGGCCAGGGGAAGCAGTCCCTCAAGGTCACCTACCTTCGGGATGGCGAGTTGAAGACCGCGCAGATCCAGTTGGCTGGCGGTCCGCCTTCCGCCAAGGCTCCGACGGCCCCACAGCCTGGCAAGGGGACAAAGGACCCTGATGATGAGCCGGAGGACTCGGAAGGGGACGAAGGACCGGAGTAGCACGTAGGCCCTGATACGGAGGATGAATGGCTGTTCCGGAGCCGCCGGACACGCCTGTAACGCCACCTGCTTCCCGCCCTGCCGTCTTGCCCTGGTTTTCAGCCTACTGCGCGGTGATGGCCGCTGTCGGCCTCCTCTTCCTCGTCATCGGGCTTGCCCTCCACTACGGCGGCAGTGATGCGATCCTCTGGCATGATCCGGCCGAGGCCCGGTTTGCCGCAGCCGTCTACACGACACTGGGGGCAGTATTCCTGCCGCTGTTCCTGATAGGCACCTGCCTTCCGAGAAGGTCGTTCGGCTGGACCTTGGGGATCATCTTGCTCGCCCTGTCGATCCCGACCTGCTGTTGCGTCCCGGTCTCGCTTCCTCTCCTCTTCTTCTGGATCCGGCCGGAGACCAGGGCCTACTTCGGGGCCTGAACTCGCAGGGACGCAACCTCCAGAATCTCCGCAGTCCCTGTCGATTCCGCCCGAAGTTCTCCCTGAGCGGGGATGCCTGATCCCGTTTCGATGCCTCGGCCTATGCCGCCGAGCGCACTGCCGCGCATGAATACCCGCTGAACAATTTGCGCGTGTCGGGTGAGTGTCAAACTTCCTTCGGATTCGACAACCGAAACCGCGACACCGAAAAGGAGGAACAAGCCATGACCACCGCGACGATGAACGGAACGAACCTGATCTCCCAGGACCAGCTTCAAAACGTCTTCGACCTTGAGGAGCGGATCAAGGCTCTGGGCCGTGCGCTGTTCGCCAAGCGGGAAGGGATCGAGGCGCTGCTCAGGGCGGGCGTCCCGGTCGAGGAAGGAGAGATCTCCGCCGAGATCGAGAGGAAGTTTTCCAAGCTCGTCTCCTGGAAGTCGGAGTTCGAGAATGCGATGGGGGAAGCGGAAGTCCGTCGCCTCCAGAGCGAAGCCGAGCCGAAGCTGTCCGAGCGGCTCATCATCAGGGGGGCCTGACCGTGGCTGGCCCAGTGATGCGATTCCGGAGCGGCTCGATCTCGGCCACGGTCTGGGAGAACGAGCGTAAGGACGGCTCCCAGTTCCCCACCGTGAAGATCACTAAGTCCGTCCGGGACAAGCAGTCCCAAGAATGGCGAGAAACGGAGACCTTCGATGTGAACGACCTGCCGGTAGTGGCCATCCTGGCGCGGAAAGCCTTCGAGGCTCTGGCCCTTGATCACGCCGCAACCAGCCATCCGGTGACTTCGGAAGAGGGCAAGTCTTCCCGGCGGCGTAAGTCATGAGTAAGAAGAGCCTCTGCGACGAAATGTGTGCCGCTGCCTTCCAGCTGGCCGAACAGGCCGAGACCATGGCATCGCACAATATGGGCGTTGCCGCGCTGAGCGAGCTGGCCCTCCAGCGACTGGCGCTGAGCCTCAAGGTCAACGCGGACAGGGTCCGGGACCTGGTTCTCCAGGTGCACAAGTGAGCCTTCCCCGTAGGCTTTTCCGCTTTGCCAGCCTCGTGAACACCGCGTTCCATGTGGCCTCCGGGAGGCCGCGCCGGATCATCCGGCACTTCGTCAACAAGTCCCTGCTCAAGCACGTCAGTGCCAAGGTCCAGCTCCGGGGAGGACGGCGATGAGCGCCTACCGTTGGAAGGAGCCAGTTCTCCAGCCAAGCCAATTTCCCTATGGAGAATCGGTGTCAGCTCTACAAAAAGCTGTGAGATTTGGTGAAGAGTTTTTTGCGGCTTGGGTCGCAGTGGAACTGGTCCATAACGGCTTCGACGCGGCAGTCTGGCGGCGGCTGGCCGTGATCGCCTGTGAAGACCTCTTCCCGGACCCGATGGCCCTCGTCTACGTGAACGCGGCCCGCGAGTCCTGGATCTCCATGCGCCGGGTCGAGAACAAGCGGCCCATCATGCCGCCCTTGAACATCTTGGTGGCGGCGGTCCTTCGGCTCTGCCGCTACGGCTCCCCGGTCTCTGTGGGTCCTCGACGCGAAAGCGACGACCTAGCTTGGCTGATCCAGCTTCGCCGGAAGGAAGGGACCAGCTTCCCGATGCCGCGCTACGCCCGGGACGGCCACACCAAGAACGGGAAGGCGTGGCTGCAAGCCCAGGCCAAAGCTCAGGGCGTGGACTACTATCACGTCCTCTACAACCAGCAGTTTTACGAGTTGTGCGGGCGGACTTGCCGTCCCGCCAGTGATCGCAAGCTCCCGAACTGGAGCATCGCGCTGATCCAGCACCTGAACGACCACTATGGCGCGGGCGTCAGCCTGGAGACCTACCTGCGCCCCACGGATCTGGACACCGAGGAGGAGCGACGGGCATTGGAGGCGAAATACCTGCCTCCGGAGGGCTACGCGGTCGCGGAACCCAAGCCGGAAGAGGGGTCGCTCTTCGAGGGGAAGGGGGAGGACGATGCTCCAAACGAAGCCTAGACAGGCAGTCCTGGAGCGATACCCGGACTTCGACGGGCTGGGCGTCAGGGTCATGCTGGTGAGGGAGAGCCGGGCCAGGCCCCGCTACGTGATCTCGACCTCGAAGGACGCATACGAGCTACTCAAGGACATGGCCCGGCTGGATCGGGAGCACTTCGTTGTGGTTGCGATGGACGTGAAGGGCCTGGTCCTCGGGGTGGAGACCGTCAGCATCGGGACCGTCTCGGCCTCGTTGGTCCATCCGAGGGAGGTCATGAAGGGCTGCATACTCGCCAATGCGGCAAAGTTCATGGTGGCCCACCAGCATCCATCAGGTGACCCGGAGCCGTCGGACGAAGATATTTTGGTGACGAAACGGCTGGCAGACGCCGGACAACTTCTGGGGATCCCGCTGATCGATCATCTGATCATCGGCGGGGACTCGTTCGTGTCCCTCAAGGCCCGTGGCATCGTGGGGCCGGTGTAGAGCCATGCCGGAGCAGAAGCGGGCAGCTCTTTATGCGCGAGTCTCGACGAAAAAAGATCAGGACCCTGAGGTTCAGCTCCTGGACCTCAGAAGGTACTGCCGGGATCGGAACTTCGAGATCGTCGGGGAGTTCGTGGACGTTGGAATCTCAGGCACCAAGGAGTCCCGCCCTGAGCTGGACCGGCTGATGGATCAGGCTCGGAAGCGCCGCTTCGACGTGGTTCTGGTCTGGCGCTTCGACCGATTCGCCAGGTCGGTCCAGCATCTGGTCTCGGCCCTGCACGAGTTCCGGGGTCTTGGGGTGGGCTTCCTATCGTTTCAGGAAAATATCGACACGACCAGTCCGCTCGGGGAAGCAATCTTTGTGATCGTGGCCGCGATGGCCCGGCTGGAACGAGACATTATCGTGGAGCGGGTGAAGGCGGGTCTGCGGAAGGCCAAGGCCGACGGCAAGCGTCTCGGGCGTCCCCCCGGATCTCCGCCCGACCTGGAACGGGTGCAGGTGCTCCTGGCTCAGGGGCAGACGATGCGGCAGGTGTCCGAATCCTTGGGAATGGGGGTCTCGACCCTCCGGCAGAAGCTGGCGGAGGCCCGCCAGAAATCGTAGCCAGGACTGAGGCCGGTTTCCCCCACGGAATGCCGAGCAGGAAGGGCCGCTAGGAACCACTCGATTACCGGCGTCATGTTCTCATGGCCTCGGTCCCTCTCCCCGGCTGGTGTCCACCCTGGCCCGGCAATCCCGCACGATCTCCGGCGGAATCAGCTTGAGAGCCAGGAACACTAGGCCGGGCACGATGATGAGGTCGTCCAGGTGGCCGATGACCGGGATGAAATCAGGGATGAGGTCGAAGGGCAGGAGCAGGTAGCCCACGGCCATGGCCAGGAGCATCTTCGCCAACCAAGGTGTGCGGCTGTCCTTCAGGACCAGCCGATAGACGGCCAGTTCACGTTTCAAGGTCCGAGCCAGGATCTTCAAGCGTTCGAGCATGGTGGCTTCGTCACGATCATCCACGCCCTCCCGCCTGGGGCAAGTCCGGTTCAGCGGCTTCCGGATCAGGGCAGTTCCAAGGGGGGGGGGCGGCCTTGCGGAACCCCCGTGAGCCGACGGCCCCAAGTGCGAATCGGTCCCCTACCTGGCCATGGGTCTGTGATTACCCGCCTTGACAAAACGCATTCCTTGACGCCTTCCCAGGACTGCGGACAATCGCGAGGCTGAACCCTTCGGGGATTCTGGAGGTCAGGGTTGTCTTCAGAGCCACCGCTCTCGACTTTAGAAGTGGACGCAGTCGGAGACTGGAAGGTCCAGTTTCTTGAGGCGCTAAGGTTCACCCACAAGCTGTGCGTGGAGCAAGGAATTCTGGAAGGCGAACTCGGCTGCGAATCCTCCACTGTCCCCGGGAAGGAACTCCGAAAGTCTTGGGAGATCCTTGGTGAAGTATTGGCCAGGTATTCTGATGACGGCCATGGCCCCAATCCTTCTCTCTTTCGCTCTATTCCATGGAGGGACTTGGTGGATGGGGAGAGGCGCTGCTGGATTGAGATGCACCCGGGAAAGAAGGTCCCCAGCTCTGTCCGCATTGATGTCTTCCAACACGTGATGAGGCACTACCTTCGCCGCTCGGTTTGGTTGTGGGCAAGGTCTAGCGACCCAACTCAGTTGGATCAGTCGCGGCTTTACTTTGGTGCTGCTCAGCGGATTCTGAAGCGACTGCCCGGAGACGACGACTACTTGAGGATCGCGAGGGCCGTTTGCCTGTTCAAGACGGGCGATGACCCTGATGAAAAAACTGCGGCTTCGATACTCCGGGTAGTCTCTCGCCATACCGGGATGAAGCGCAGGAAGTTGGGCAACATCTGCCGATCTGCCATGACACTTATTCCCATCGTGCCGCTGCCTGTTGCATCTCGGACGGATCACGCTTTCCCGCCTAGTAAGGGAAGGTCGGGGCCTCGTGTGCTGGTTTCGTTCAAGGGTGGGTTCGTCAGGATCGGCAGGAAGAAGATCCCGCTTACGCACATATCAATTGAGTTCCTTCGGCGCATCTGGGGGTGGCGGGCTTCTGAGCGTGGTGGATTCGTTTCGCCGTCGGATCTGATCCCGGGGACCGCCCTGCAAGCGAGAGAGGCCAGAAGGACGCTCTCCGCCGACTTCAAGGCTAGCGGGTGGAAACGCAAGGACGCAGGTCTCGTCGTCCACCTTCGTCGTCCAGGTAAGGGCAAGGCGGGCTACTGGCTTGCTCCCTACGTTCAATGCACGGATGGGCTGGTGATGTCCCGCCGACGTAAGCTGCCGTAGAGACCCGCAGTCCGCCTGCCTGCGTCTACCTCCGGTGGACCTCCGGTAAAACTACGATTCGTCACAAGCTGTTGTCCCCTGTGGGGCAACGTCAATACAGGCTGTTCCGTATTGCCTGCATCTGCCTGTCTGCATGAAGGGTATCCCGGCGGTTTTCACTGGGCAATGCAGGAGGGTCCGAAGATGGAGAAGTTCAGGTGGCTCAAGAGGCACGATATCGACTTCGAGGACTGGGTCGGGATCAACAGGGCTGCAAAGTTCCTGGAAATGTCGGAAGCCGCCCTTCGGCAGGCTGTGAACCGTGGGCAGGTTCCCTGCGCGAAGTATGGCAAGCGGCTCCGGTTCATGCTGTCCGAACTGGATGCCATGGTAAGGAAGGGGCACTCCCGTCCCGAAGGTCAGACCCCCAGTGACCCCATCAAGTTTGAGGCCTCCGATGAGTAGTGCCGTCGTAGCCGCAGCAGCTGAGGACCCATTCGACCTGGCGAAGATCCGGGTGTCCCAGGACTTCGTCGAGCATGCGGGCGTGAAGAAGGAGATCACGAATGCGCCGGTGCGGAAGCCCCACCGCCAGGAATGGGTTAGGGTCCGTCCTGGGGAGGAGCACAGGGTTCCAGTGCTGCTCCTGGAGTCCAAGGAGGACAAGGTGCTTTACCTTGTCGATCCCGTCCTGGGTTCGGAACTTGCCGGGGAGACGGCCGCCTACACTCTCCTTACGACAATCAACCGCCAGGGGGTCCTTTCCCTCTGGCCAATCCGCCTGCCCAAGCCCGACGGTCGCCACGATCAGTGGAGCCTGTCGGCAATGGAGGCAGCTGACATGGCCACCAGGGGCTGGGTCAAGGTAGCGTCCAATATGTCGCTGGGGGCCTATGAGATTTTTAGGCCGCTTGGCGAGATGTCCGAGCCGGTCTGGCCCGACGTTCCATTCGGGAAGCTACTCCAGATCGCGTTCAGGGATCGGCTCATCAATTCGATGGATCATCCCTTCATCCGGCGTCTCCGGGGTGCGTCGTGAAGGTCGGAGGTCGGGACTTCAAGGAGGTGTGGGCGGAGGACTTCGAGTTCTCCGCCCCGCCCGGAGAGATCCCCCGCCCGATCTGCCTCGTGGCCCGAGAACTGGGTTCGGGGCGGACGCTCAGGCTCTGGGAGGATGACCTCCACCGGCTCAAGGCCCCGCCTTTCGACATCGGGCCGGATTCCCTGTTCGTGGCTTACTACGCCTCGGCCGAGATGAGTTGTCACCAAGCTCTCGGGTGGCCTATGCCGGTCAACGTCTTGGACCTCTTCACTGAGTTCCGTTGCAAGACGAATGGCAAGGACCTCCCGGCCGGAGCGGGTCTTCTGGGTGCCCTTACCTACTTCGGGATCGACGGTATCGAGTCCGCCGAGAAGGAGAGGATGAGGGCCTTGGCGATGCGGGGTGGGCCTTGGACCCCGCAAGAGAGGGCGGACCTGCTGGCTTACTGCGAGACCGACGTGGTGGCTCTCGAAAAACTTCTCAGGAGGATGGACTCATGATCGACATCTACCGGGCTTGTAATCGCGGACGGTTCATGAAGGCGGCTGCCATGATCGAGGCCAACGGCGTCCCCATCGATATGGAGACGTTCAGGCGGCTGGAAAGCCGATGGGAGGAGATCAAGGAGGCACTGATCCGCTTGCTCTGCTCCGAATACGACGTGTTCGAGGGGACGACGTTCAAAGTGAACAAGTGGGAGGCCTGGTTGGTGTCCAAAGGCATCACATGGCCGCGATTGCCGTCCGGCAAGCTGGCCCTGGACGATGGCACCTTCCGCAGTATGGCACGGCGGTATCCGGAGGTTTCGCCCGTGTGGGAGGTACGCAACCACCTCTCCCGGCTCAGGCTCATGGACCTTGAGATCGGGGCCGACGGGCGTAACCGGTGCCTGCTCTCCGCCTTCCGGGCCACCACAGGGCGGTGTCAGCCGTCCAACTCGAAATTCATCATCGGCCCCTCTGTATGGCTGAGATCCTTGATCCAGCCCATGCCCGGGTGGGCCATCGCCTACATCGACTGGTCCCAGCAGGAGTTCGGGATCGCCGCCGCGCTTTCCGGGGACGAGGTCATGATGGCTGCATATCTGTCGGGCGATCCATACTTGGCCTTCGCCAAACAGGGCCGGGCAGTCCCCGAGGGTGCCACCAAGGAGTCCCACCCGAAGGAGCGGGAGCAGTTCAAAAGGTGCGCCTTGGGGGTCCAGTATTCGATGGGGCATGAGAGCCTGGCGGCGGAGATCGGGCAGCCGGTCATCGTAGGTCGCGACCTCCTGGAGCGTCACCGCCGAACCTACTCCAGGTTCTGGACATGGTCGGATGCCGCCGTGGACCACGCGATGCTCCACGGGTATCTCCCCACCGTGTTCGGTTGGCGGATCCACACGGGTCCGAAGGCCAACCCCCGGTCACTTCGGAACTTCCCGATGCAGGCCAACGGGGCGGAGATGCTCCGGCTGGCGTGTTGCCTGGGGACGGAGCGGGGCATCCGGATCTGCGCGCCTGTCCACGACGCGGTGTTGATCGAGGCCCCGGTCGAAGAGATCGAATCTGCCGTCACGGCCATGCAGGGGGCCATGGCGGAGGCCAGCCGGATCGTCCTCGGCGGGTTCGAGCTTCGGACGGACGCCAAGGTCTTCCGCCACCCAGAGAGGTATCAGGACGAACGCGGCGTCAAGATGTGGGAGACGGTCATGGGGATCCTCGATGCGCGGTAGATCTGTCGCGCCGCGTCGCGGTTCGAGATGCAATAAGTGCATCTCGTTGAGGGACAAGCTGTGACCCTGGGTCAGGGTGGTATTGGCGAGGTGCGCACGGGTGTGGCCCTTGGTGCACACCGGTGTGCCCCCGTCCCCTCTTATTCTTCTCTTCTTCTTTCTTCCTGTACCTGACATGGACATGGATCCTGAACGTTTCCGTCTTCCTGGGGGATATGTGGCCCATACGCCTCCGCCTCCCAAAAGACTCCCCCGACATCGTCCTGGGGAGCAGTTCCTCAAGGGTCCGATCCCGTGTAGCTGGCTCAACGCCGCCGCCAGATGCTCCGGGAAGGCGTTCCAGGTGGCCATGGCGTTGTGGCAGGTGGCCGGGATAAGGAGCGACCCACGAGTGAGACTGCCCCAGAAGCATCTCCGGGAAATGGGGGTCTCGCCGGGTTCCGCACGGCGGGGCCTCGTGGCCCTTGAAGCCGCCGGACTCGTGGCGGTCGAGAGGAGTCGGCACTCCAGTCCCTGGGTCACCCTTCTTGACGCCCCAGGTTTTCAGAATTCGTCCGAGGAAGGCCAGATTTCATTGACGGTGCAACAGGTGCGAGGTAATACGCCGCCGGGAATCGGCGTAGAGCCTCTTTTGGGTCAGAATGGAGACAGAGGTGACGCAGAACGATAGGGATCCCATCACGGATGACATGTCTCCGCCTGTAGCGGCGATCCCATCGAACAGCCGATTCCGTGGACCCCGCAGGGACCACGTCTATTTCGATGATCGCACCGGTTGGTATATCGGGGACTACTTTGACGCCCGGAGACGACGCCATAGGCGCAAGGCGGGAAGGACCCTTGAAGCGGCCAGAACACAACTCCGGAAGTGGCTGGACGAAGTGGACAAGCAGAAGGCCGGGAGTGTCCTCCTCATTGAGGACATCACCTTCACGAAGCTGGTCGAAAAATACTGGGAGAAGGTCGAACCCAAGAAGTCGCCGACGACGCAGAAGCGTGAAAAGGACATCAAGAAGCACCTGCTCGGCTACTTCGGGCGGGCGTCTTTGGCCCGGATCACACCGGAGGACATCGAAGGCTACCAGGCACGCCGCAAGGACGGGCGGAAAGTCTCGACCGTCAACAGGGAAACGATCCTGCTCAGGCACCTTCTCTCCAGGGCGGTCGCGTGGCGTTACCTGTTGTCGAATCCGGCGACGGGGGTAAAGCAGTTGAGGGGAGAGAACTTCAAATGGCGGTACCTCACGTTCGAGGAGGCTGACCGGCTCCTCGCCTGCTGCACGGGCTACCTTCGCCTCATGGTCCTGGTGAGCCTACATTCTGGAATTCGGAAGGGCGAGCTTCTCGCCCTCAAGTGGGCGGACATCGACTTCAAGCAGAAGGTCCTTACTGTTTTGAACTCGAAAAGCGGGAAGTCTCGCCACATCGATATGAACGTCGAGTTGATTGACGCACTCCGTTCCGTGGACAGGATGGTGGGAAGCCCCTATGTTTTCTGCAAGTCGGACGGGAAACCCTTCGGGGATATCAAGGTGGGCTTCCTGGCGGCGAGGAAGCGGGCCGGGTTGGAGGATGTTCGCTGGCATGACCTTCGCCATACGTTCGCCTCGTGGCTCGTGATCAAGGGAACGCCGATTGAGGAGGTCATGAAACTGTTGGGACACGCCAGCTACGAGATGACCTTGCGCTACGTTCACCTGGCTCCGGGGAAGACTGCCAAGGCGGTCAGCTCGTTGGAAGGCATTTTGGCGTCTCCGAAGGCCCAAAATCCGATCCTGGTTGGCACGCCGGTGGCACAGAGCCAACTTCCGGCAAAGAGCCGAATCGCGTAAGATGTTCACAGTCAATACAATGCCCTCGTAGCTCAGTTGGATAGAGCGCGGCTTTCCTAAAGCTGAGGTCGCAGGTTCGAATCCTGCCGAGGGCACCCGATGCCCCATCCAGGAGGAAGTCCATGAGGTCCGCGAGCGTCGGGAAGGGTTGGATCCTCCTCCTTCTTCTCTCGGGAAGCTCCTTCGCCGCCCCCGCTGCCCCCTCCCTGGAGACCCAGTACGCCCAGCGGCTCAAGAAGATCGACCGCAAGAAAGCCGCGGACTGGATGGCCCTGGCCGACTTCTGCCTCCAGCAGCAGATGGACCTGAGGGAGAAATGGGCCGATGCGCTCCGGCAGGCCCTCAAGCTGGACCCCACGCTTGAGGACGCCCACCTGCTGCTGGGGGATCTGAAGGTCGGGGGGAAATGGGTCGATGGCGCCAAGGCGGAATCCCTTCTGGCCGAGGAGGCGCGCCAGCAGCGGGCCAAGGGGCTCGTCTTCTACGGTTCGGGATGGATCGATGCCGCCAAGGCCAAGGGGATGCGGGAGGAGGACCGCGCGAAGCTCGCCTGGCAGGAGTCCTGGGGCCTGGCCCAGAGGCTAGACACCACGCACCTCACGATCTACAGCGCCTGCTCCCTGGAGACCACCTGGAAGCTGGCCGGGATCCTGGAGCGGGAGTTCGCGGTGTACCGGCACTTCCATGCCGACGTCCTCAAGCTTCCTCCGTGGAAGCGTTTCCAGGTCCAGCTCTTCAAGGACGAGAAGCACACCCTGGAGCACGAGAAGGCGACCGGAGGGTCGCCCCCGGACGGCTTCCAGGGCGTGTACGACCAGGCGACCCGGACCCTCCACACCACCCTTCCGGAGAAGGCTCCGGCCGCGGGCCAACCCTTCCCAGTCGAGGACCTTGCCAACTCCGTGCACGAGTTCTTCCATGCCATCGACGACCAGGTGTTCGGGATGGAGGGGATGAACCGCTTCCCGCTCTGGGTGGTGGAGTCCCGGGCCGAGTACCTCACCGGGTGCACCCTGGCCTCGGGACAGATCGTCCTGGGCGCCGTCCAGGTCTCGGGAAACGTGGACCCCGGGAAGCTGACCGCCCTCATGCCCGGCCTGCCCCTTTCCCGATTCTTCTCCATGGACCGCCAGACCTTCCTCTCGTCCGCGGATCACTACACCTATGGCTGGGGCTTTGCCCATTTCCTGCTTCATGCCGAGGGCGGCCGCTATGCGCAGGGCTTCGGGCAGTACCTCCGCAAGGTCCAGGAAGGCGGGGACGGGAAGGATTTCGAGACCTGCGTGGCCCCGGCGGCGGAGCTGGAGCCGGCCTTCCGGAAGTATGCGACCTCGGAGCTGCCCAAGCGCGCCCAGGCCGGCAGGAAGACAGGCCCCTAGGCACCGGCGGAGTGGTAGAATCCCTGGGCATGAGGCCCGTTGCTGGAAACCGCGGCCTCGCCCTCCTCGTCACGATCGGTATCCTGGGTGTGCTGTCGGTCCTGGCGACTTGCTTCGTCACCCTGGCCCGTCTGGAGCGGCTGGCCTCCCAGCGCCGCGTGGATGCTACACGCGCCTTCCTGCTGGCGCGCTCGGGATTAGAGGACGCCCTGGCCAGGCTGGGCGCGGGTCAGGAGCCCACCTACGGAGGCGCGGACCTGGATGGCTCGGGAGGGATTTCCGCTTCGGAGCTGGACCTGTATGCCCTGCCCTACGGGGCGGAGGACTCTCCTGCCTCCTTGGCCTTGAGGCCGAGCTGGCCTGTCCTGGCGGGCGGCTCTCTTTCCCCGGTCCTGATTCCGCAGGACGACCGCAAGAGGGGCTACAGCGGGAGCCTGCGGGACGGCCTGGAGACCACCTATGCCTTGAAGGTGGAGAGGAGGAACGGCTTCTTCGTGAACGGCGGGGACCCAGCCGCCGCTCCGGACGCAGGCTACAACGCCGTGCTGAGAAGGGTGCTGGGGACGCTGGGCGAGGCGTTGAACCGGGAAGAGGGGAGAGCGACCTCTCCGGCGGACGGGCTTGCCCTGGTCGACAGCCGCCCGGCCTCAGGCTGGCAGGACTTCGAGGAGATCCGGCGGGTGCTGGGATGGGATGAGGCCCAGGCCGTCGCCTGGAAGCCCTACCTGTGCTTCGAGGCCTGGACGGACAAGCGGGTGATCGTTCCGAACGCCCCGATCCCTCCGCTCGGGGGGACGGACGTGCACAGCTGGGGGGAGATCAAGCTGGGGCGGCCTGTGAACGCCTCCGGGTCGAGGGAGCCGGACTTCGAGAGGAGCGGCGTGCGCATCGTGGGCCGGGCCCCGGTCAGCCTGACCTGGGCGGCAGGGCGCCGCCCGGCCCTGATCGCTCTCGTCGCGGGGCTTGCCGGGGTCTATCTGGACGAGGCTGGCGCGGCACCCCAGTCGGCGACCCTGGCGGGGACGCCCGAGCTGGATTTCATCGGCACGCTCAAGCGTGCGGAGATCCTCAACGATTGGAATCTGGCGGACGACTGCCATCATGCCGCCGTCGCGATCGAGGCAGGCGGCATCGCCGGGTCGTGGACCTGGCAGGACTTCGAGGCCGTCTGCGACGGCATCGACTTCACGGGCACCAGCGCCGAGGTCCAGGCGAAGCGGGACATCCTGAAGGCGAACTTCAACCCCAACAGCGACCTCAACAAGTTCAATCCCAACGTCTCCCTCTGGCGGACCGTGGACAAGAGCGATCTGACCGTCTACTCGACGGAATTCAGCCTGGATCCGATTCAGGGCCTCCGGGTGGAAAGCGCCGGGAGGGTGCTGGGGCCCCGGGGGGAGCTCCTGGCCCAGAAGGTGCTGCAGGCTTCGCTGGCGTCGCCCGGGATCCTCCGCATCAGCACCCAGAAGGAGTTCGTCTGCGGGGACCTGGGCAATCCCGACCTGCCGGGGGATGAGACGGGGCCCCGGCTTCCCGGACATCCCGGCTTCCTTTCCGAGAACGGGAGCGCCCAGAAGACCTGGGGACACCGGTTGGACACCGCCGCCCGGCATCCTGCAAGCTATCTCAACGGCCCCGCAGGATACCTCCGGGGCGCCGCCCTGCAGAGCTACCCCGAGCCCTGTTTCGACGCGGGCGGGGGACTGGACCAGCATCCGGCGGACTACGACGGGCGCCTGGAGCTGGCCACGGTGGAGACCCCCAAGGACGCCTTCTACACCCAGGCCTCCCCCTCCGATCTCCACGACATGAGGATGCTGGCCCGCTACACGGGGGATTTCGACCTGGATCATGCCTTCGGAGGGGACGCCCTGAGGCGCTGCCAGGCGGATGCCGCCCTGGTGTCCGGAGCGGAGCTGGCCGACGGCCTGCTCGATCCCTTCAAGCCTTCCACCCTCTATCCCGACGGGGCCTATTCGGAGCGGGACCGCTGCCCGGCCTACCTGGACCGGGGCAACGTGGACGGCTACCACGGGGTGATCTCCTTCTGGGTGAAGAACAACTTCGAGATGGCGGTCACCCCCCGTGCGCCCCATGCACGGGGCCGCCGCTACCTCCACGGGAGCAACATCGTCGACCGTGTGGCCAACAGCAACCGCAACCAGTTCTTCTTCCTGGGGATGGCGCGGGACGTCCTGCCCAAGAACCTGATCGTCTTCGGGTTCGAGGGAGGGCGCCAGGATCAGGATGTCTACGAGGAGCACCGGTTCCACACCGAGGCCCCTTCCGCTTTTCCGCATCGCTGGAGGCTGCTCAGCCTCTTCTGGGATTCCCGAGCCCGTCGGAAGGAGGACCTGGGGGAGCTCGTGGTGAATGATGGCGATGAGCCTTCCGAGTGTTGCCCCGACGACCTGTATTCGGGGAGCATCAATCCCGTCTACACGACCGACATCACGGCGGATGACATCGGATGGGGGAATAACGCCCCCCCCGGCGCCACCTCCCACAGGATTTGCCTGGGGCCCCACAACCGCTTCGTCGAGATCCCCAACGTCTGGCAGGTCGTCGGTAGGGGGGCCGATGCCTCCTTCGACGAGTTCGGGGTCTGGGATATGGGGGGCGCCTCCGAGGCCGTTCCGGACGGCACCGCGATCCCGGACGGGGGGGAGAGGGGCAGCCGGGCGGCCGTGGAACTCTGGAAGGGGCCCGATTTCTCCCCCGGAGACGTCCCCCGCACCCTGGCTTCGGAGCGCTACCGCGACGGCCGTTACTACCGCGGCTCCGCGTATGGAGGCATTGCGGACCCTGCCGCCCGCCCGGCCCTCGATCAGGCGGCCTCCTGGCTTTCCGCGCCGATCCGCCTTCCGGCCGATTCCCGGATCCTCGCCGTCTCCTGGACCTTCCGCAGGCCGGCCGAGCTTCCGGACGATTTTGCCGAGATCGCCCTGGCAGACCTCGCGGGCGCAGGCTATCTCCTGCCCGGGGGCCGCTGCCGATCCTTCCAGTCACCGAACTGGACCGCATCCCGCCAACGATGGGAGCCCGATCTCCAGGTGCCGGGCCCCTTCCGTCTCCAGGCCGTCTTTCGAAGACCCCTTCCCCTGAATGCCGCCACCCCCATCCTGGACTCACCCTCCCTGGACGACCTGACCGTTCTCCACCAGCCGCGCGATGGGCCCCGCCTGCATGCCTTCCGTTGGCAGTGATCCTGCCCCTTTACATCCCGGTTCCCTGCGGCAAGACTGAGGGGATGATCCGGCGCGGACGCGGTCTCGCCCTTCTCGTCGTGCTCGGCGTCCTGGGGGTGATGGCCGTGCTGGGCGTCTGCTTCGTGACCCTGTCGAGGCTGGAGCGGAGGGCCAGCCAGCAGCGGCTGAATGCCACGCGGGCCCTCCTGCTGGCGCGCTCGGGGCTGGAGGACGCCCTGGCCCGGCTGGACTGCGGCCAGGACCCCAACCGCCTGGAGAACCGCTACTGCGGGGAGGACTGGAACGCCAACCGCAGCCAGGACTGGGGAAGCGTCGAGGACACCCAGATCGTCAACCCCTGGATTCTGGACCTGGAGGAGTGCCCGCTGGCCCATGCCCTCAGGCCGAGCTTTCCGGTCCTGAGGGCCGAGCAGCCTGCGCTGAGCGTCCTCGATGACCTCCCCAGGGGGTATTCCGGCGAGCTGATGCCGGGCCGGCAGTATGCCCTCAAGGTCACGGAGCCGGGCGGCCTGGACGTCAACGG
>Ga0209726_10001794_pt1 | contig 33355 bp, 39 predicted proteins | sample Subgrocontami54m_FD_187453 | JGI IMG/M metagenome (GOLD analysis project Ga0209726, IMG submission 187453) | Subsurface groundwater microbial communities from S. Glens Falls, New York, USA - GMW46 contaminated, 5.4 m (SPAdes) (version 3) | ecosystem: Environmental > Aquatic > Deep subsurface >...
GGGGGGGGGGTGAGCGCATTGCACAGAAACTTGCACAGAAACTCTGCCCCTCGACACTTGATTGTATACTTTTTGGCCAGTCCAAGCTGCTCAGGGACTTGTGAAATGGCCATCTAGGGCGCGAGCGCGAAACGGTAAACGAATCGGAGAATCATCATGTTCATCTTCGAAAAAGCCCCGTTCGCGTCGTGCCATGCTTCCACCATCGTCGAGACCGAGCCGGGCCGCTTCATGGCCGCGTGGTTCGGCGGCCGCGCCGAAGGCGCGAGCGACGTGAAGATCTGGTCGGCCCGGTTCGACGGCAAGACCTGGACCGCGCCCGAAATCGCCGCCGAGGAAAAGGACGTCGCCTGCTGGAACCCGGTCCTGTTCCTCAGTACCGCCAAGACGCTCATGCTCTTCTACAAAATGGGCCGCAGTCCCTCGACCTGGTCAGGCTTCGTCAAGCGCTCGCGCGACTTGGGCAAAACCTGGGGCGCCGAAGAACTGTTGCCGGCCGGGCTGCTCGGGCCGATCAAGAACAAGCCCATCCAGCTCGGCGACGGCACGATCCTCGCCGGCACGTCCGTGGAAAGTCATCGCGCCTGGACCTGCTGGGTCGAACGCTCCATCGACGATGGCCGCACTTTCCGCCGCGTCGGCCCGATTCAGGTTCCGGGCCATCCGTACGGCATCATCCAACCGACGCTCTTGGCGACGGGCGATCGCCGCATTCTCGCCCTGTGCCGGTCGCGCGGCCTGGGCGCCATCTGCCAGGCCGAATCGCGCGACAACGGCGAGACGTGGTCCAATGCCAAGCCGATCGACTTGCCCAATCCCGGCAGCGGCATCGACGCCGTGCGCGCCGCCAACGGCGCGCTTTACCTGATCTACAACCATACACGCAAGGGCCGCACGCCGCTCAACATCGCCCGCTCCACCGACAACGGCCAAAGCTGGAAAACGGTGGCGACGCTGGAAAACACGGTCGGCGAGTTCTCCTACCCGGCAATCATCCAGGCCCAAGACGGCCGCCTGCATTGCACCTACACCTGGAACCGCCGCCACATCAAACACTTGATCCACGACCCGGCCCAATGGAACAAGTAACTTTGTTTACGTCGGCGCGCCCAGGACCCCACGCGCGGCCATGGTCCCCTTGCAAAAAACCCGCCAATCCCGCATCATCCAAGCATGAAACTCCTATTGTTGACATTCGCCCTTTCCCTCCCCACCCAAACCGACGCCCTCAAACCCGGCCGGCACACCCGCACCGTCCCATGGGAAAACGAGGGACGCACCTACCATCTGCACATTCCCGCTAGCTACGATCACGCCAAGCCGACGCCGATCGTCCTCGCGCTGCACGGGGCCAGCATGACCGGTAGGATCATGGAAGACTTCTGCGGCCTGTCGGCGAAGGCGGACGCGGCGGGCTTCATCGCCGTCTATCCCAACGGCGCCGGCGCGGGACGGCTGCTGCAAACATGGCACGCCGGTTCGTTCCCCGGCAATCTGAGCGTCCGCAAGATCGACGACGTCGGCTTCACCGCCAAAATGCTCGACGATCTCGCGACGGTGGTCAACGTCGATGCTAAGCGTATCTACTGCACCGGCCTGTCCAACGGCGCCATGATGGCCCATCGTCTCGGCGCCGAGCTTTCGGACCGCATCGCCGCAATCGCCCCGGTCGCCGGCACCATGGTCTGCGATGAATGCAAGCCCAAGCGCCCGGTGCCGGTGCTGTACTTCCACGGCACGAAGGACACGCTCGTCCCGTATGCCGGCCTGGAAAAACCGGTGAAGTTGCGCGGCGTGGACGCGACCATCGAAACATGGATCAAGGTGAACGGCTGCAAAACCGCGCCGGAAATCGCGGAACTGCCGACGCCGAAGGATGCCCTGAAGGTGACGCGCAAGAGTTACAACGGCGGCAAGGACGGCACTGAGGTGGTCCTGTACGTGATCGACGGCGGCGGCCACGTTTGGCCGGGCCGGCCTAGCCCCGGCGGGTTCCTGGGCGCGACCACGAACAACATCAGCGCCAACGATTTGATGTGGGAATTCTTCCAGCGCCATCCGATGAAGTGAGCGTGTGGTTTGCCATTTAGCGCGTCACTTCCCGGATCAACTCCTGCCACGTCTCCATGATCTTCCGTGACGCGTTCACCTCTAAATAACTCGACCGCGCCCGCCACGTCTCGTAGCCGCCCAGCTCGTGATGCTCAGGCGTGGGCAGGTAGCCGTTGTAGCCGTTGGCCAGCTCGATCGTGAACGTCGGCCGCAGCGGGCTCTTCTGCTTGATTTCCAGGCCGATTTCGACGAACGTCTCGCACGGATTGGCGACGATGCCGAGTTCGCCGATGCGGATCGCTTGCAGGATCACCGGCACCTTGGCGGGGTACTTCGTCATCAGCACCGTCTCGCGGGCATAGACCTCCGGCAACGATATCAGCACCTTCTTGTTCTGCTCGGCCGCCTTCGCCAAGATGCCCTCGGCCCGCTCGACATCGGCCTTGTTCGGCAGCCGCACGCCCAGCTCGATCTCCTTCTGGGCCATGGCGAGCGAGACCCAACTGGCGTGCTTGATCGACTTGTACGCTTTGAACGCCGACTGGGCGACGCTGTCGGCGACGATGCGGATCTGCTCACCTTCGCCTTGCTTGGAGCCGGCGATGCGAAAGTTGACGTTGTTGATGTTGCCGCTGGTGCCGTTGGACATGATGCCGACGAACCCCCCCGTCGCCCCCCCTTTCGAAGGGGGGGATGGGGGGGTATCCGCTTCGAGCAAACTGCCGATCTTCTCGGCAAAGACGCCGAAGTAATCGGCCGACAGCGCCGGCCGGCCGCCGACGTAGTGCAGTGAATAATTGGCGAGTAGGGCAAGCGGTTTGCCGTCGGCGGTTTGCACGGACAGGATCGACACGTCGGGATCGGTCGGTCCGGCGGGTTCGAGCAGGTCTTTGCTGGCGCGCGGTGGATTCATGCGCACCTTGTCGATGCCGCCGAACGGCGTGGCCAGCAGGTCGTCGCTCTTCACTTTCCAGCGGCGATTGAAGACCTGGTCCGGGTCCCGTCCGACCGCCCAGCCGATCTTCGCGGGCGCCAGCCGTTGATTGGCTTCCGCGATGCCCAGGCCGATCTTCTCGGCTAGAAACTTCTGATAATCCTTGTCCGGATCGCTTTGGAAGACGCCGCCGACCGTCGGCGCGGTGTGCGTGTGCGTGGCGCAGATGAGGATGCGGCGCGGCGAAATGCGTGTGAGATTCGCGGCCATGTCCTTGGCCGGATCGGTCACCTCGCGCGGGATCATGCAGCTATCGCAAACGACGATGGCGATCCGCGTCGTGCCATCGTCGAGCACCAGGCAGCGCGCGTGCAGCCGATCGTGCGCCGACGTCGCCTGCCGATCGGCCATGCCGCCGTTGACGGAGACCGGGAACTTGACCGGCGTGATGTCCTGAGCGTAGGCGCCGGCGCGGAAGATCTTCTTTTCCTGTGCGGCAATGTCCTCGGCGACCGCAAGCAAGGTCAACGAGGCGAGCAAAAACGTCGATTGGTGCATCTTCATGGCGTCACTCCGTAATAGATCATTCGTCATCGATCCAAATGGCCGCGATACCGTGGCCCGCCCGCGGCGACGTAGCCATGGCTCGAGCCGCTCGTCTCCGGGCTGACCCAAAAGGCGAACAGTTTCCCATTCGTCAGGTAGAACTTCAACTTCACGGTCTGTCCCGCGACGGCGGCGAGGTTCTCAGCACCCTTCCACTGCACCACCTGCAACGTTCGATTGGCGCGGATCGGCGTGCAGTTGTCCTTCGTGAACGGCGCGATCGGTTTGCCTTGTTCATTCAACACTTCCACGCGCAGCTCGCCCTCGGGACAGTCAACGTTGACGAACGCATGCCGGCCGCGGAAACGGAGCGGGCGCGTGGTCAGCGTGCCCTCCGTGTTGCCGGCGTCCATCGAGGCGAAGCCGTCGCGCCGCAGCGTCGCCAGGCCGGTCGTGCAAACGCCGCTGGTCGTGCGGCCCTTGATGCCGGCGCGGCCGCTGACGTAGAACCAGAGTTGATCGCCGACGATGAGGCAACAGCCGCCCGCTGATTGCACGTTGCCCCAGTTCCAGTCGCCGTGCCGCTCCGAAACCGGAATCAGCGCCCCGCGATCGGGCCGATGCCAATGGAAGCCGTCGCGCGAATAGCCGGCGACCACTTCGTTCGGCTTGGCGCGGTCGGTTGGCTGGCCGCGCCAAATCGAGAACAGGCCCAGCAGGATGCTCTCGTAAGCGACGCAATCTAGATTGTAGAGCTGCGGCTGAGTCTTGAGATCGGCCCGTGCCGGATCGAGCCGGTCTGCCCCAACCCAGAGCGGCCTCTCGTTGGGCTGCCACGAGTTCGCTTGAACGACATCGGCATGTTCGCGATACGCCCGGCAGCGGCCCGGGGCGTCCGCGCGTAGGCCGTAGACCCAGATGCGGCGGAACGGGTTGTAAAAGCACGTTGTCCGGTCGCCGCAAGTCCCGCTGATCAGCCCCGGCTCGCTCCAGTGGATGCCGTCGGGCGAAAAGTGCAGCGCCAGGTTCCACGGCTTGTGGCGAATCGAGCGCCAAAGCTTGTAGCGGCGCTTGGGGTCTTGCTCATCGAGATCGAGCCAGACCGTCGTCGAATCGCGAAAGCCGTTGTGAACGATGTTGGTGCCGGGGACCACGTCGAGCTGCGGCTTGGTCCAGGCGATGCCGTCGCGCGAAGTGGCGTAACAAGTCGAGCGCACGATGCCGCCCATGTACCACATCTTGAAGAGGTTTTCGCGCGGATCGAACCAAACACCGTCGGAGAAGACCATGGCGCACGGACTGTCGCCGGTCATCTCGTGCTTCTGATCGGGTCGCAGCACCGGCGTCGCGGGATGCCAGGTGGTCTGATGAAGGGTGCGGCGCAGGTTCGTCTGGGCGATGAGGAAGTCATCGACGAACAGTTGCCGGCCGACGTCGATTGGGATGACAGCGGGCGGACTTTGCAGATAGGGCACGGACATCGGTTCGAGAGTGAGCTTATCGACGCGCGGCGGCCAGGTCGCGGGCAGGCGGATGCCGTTGTAGAGTGTCTGGCCCGCTTCGTCGGCGCGGAGGATGTTTGCCGGCAACAGGGTCGCGCCCAAACCTGTGGCGCTCACCGTCAAGAATTTGCGGCGTTGCATGCGACAACTCCGAACGCCTATAATGATCGTTGGCTTGACGGTGTATTGTTGAGGGCTCAACTATGAAAGTCTATCGGGATCTTTACCTTTTTGGTGAACCACCGCAGGTTAGCGCCACCATTGGAGCGATCGAACGATCTTTGACAGATGGTTGGACCCGCGACAAAGTGGCTGAGTCGCGAGTGAAGGCCGGCGGTGCTGACGGTGCCGCGTATTGCTTCGCCTGTCAGGAAACGGGAACTCGCAAAGCCGCTGAGCTCTTCCTGCGTGAAAAAGTTCCGGGCGAATGGTACGTTTCTAACATCGTTCCGCTGCAGAACGGGCAGCTTTCCTTTGACGAATATAACTCGATCTTGGAGGATTTTTGCGATCGATATATCAAGCCTTTTGCACAACAACATGGTGTGAAGGTGGAAATAACTGACTCTCAAGCTAGTCTCGAGCTGTGGATGTCGTCGGAAACTGCCAAGAAACTCCGGGCCTTTTCGGCGTGCGCAAACAAGTCTTCGCGAACCTTACATCCTGTCGACCGCCATCGGTGGCTTGATTTCCTGGTCGCCGCGCATTCGGAAAAAAGCCAACTCTCAGAAACGAACTTGTATCGGTGGCTCACGGAGGTTGACGGATGGGCGGTAGACGCGGCAAGCCGGCTTGCAGGCGACTACGTGGATGCCAGAGAGTTGCTTTCGCGCAACGATAAGCGTTCCGGAGCCGCCTGACCAGAATGCCCACCCTTGCCGATGCGTCCGCTGAGCTTGTTTGCACGGACCTGCCGGTGTTGTTCTTGGACACTTGCAGTCTCTTGGACATCGTCCGCGCGCCGGCGCGCAAACTTCAAGGCTGTGTGGCGAGCGCTGTCGAACTGTGCAAGCTTGTCTCATCCTCGCCGTCACAGTGCAGGTTGGTGGTCAGTTCGCTTGTCCCCGACGAATGGAACGAGCATGTTTCCTCAGAGACGGCAGCATTATCCAATTTCCTCGCCAAGCTGGAGGATGAAGCCGGCCATTTTCACGATTCCTGTGCTGCCCTTGGCATCGGCGCGCCGTTCCCGCGATTCGCGTTCGGCGGTGTCGCGTTGGCTGATCGGTTAGCGGAACTTTCGAAGAATATCCTTGACGGTGCGTTGCACCTTGAGTCGGAAGTCACAACGATCGTACGGGCTCATTCCCGGTCTGTTGTGAGGCAGCCTCCGGCTGGCAAAGGGGGACAAATCAAGGACTGCACGATCATCGAGGAATGTCTTGAGGTTTGCCGACAACTGCGCGCGGCTGGATTCAACAAAAAGCTTGTCTATTGCACATCCAACACCAACGATTATTGTGATCCAAACAAAGATCTCAAGACGTCGCTTGCGGCCGAATTCGCCTCTTTCAATCTTGAATTCGCATCAAACCTTCCTTGGGCCGTTCATTTGCTCAAGAATCCGTAAACCCCTAGAGTTAAGGGAGTTCGACAACCGCCATCGTCCGGTGCGCATCCGGCAGCAACAAGCACCGGCCGCGCAACAGCTTCTGCGCCTGGCCGACGTTGCTGAGCGGCGTCGTGAAAAGTTCCTCGGCCACGTCGAGGGCGAGCCGGCTGAGCAGATACAGTTTCGCTTGTTGAGCGGCGCTGATCCACTGAAATGCCGCTTCGAAATCGCCCGGGGGTTCATCCGTCAACAGCGTCAGCGCCCGGCCCGGATCCTCGTCTTGCCGCATCAGCGCCGCGGCGGGACCGAGCGCGGGGTCGGAGTCGGTGAGCAGCACGATGGCGCCGCCGGGTTCGACGACGCGTGACGCTGCTGCAAAGGCACGGGCGAAATCGGCAAACGTGTGCCGTGCCGGGTCGCCGCTGATCGACGCCACGACGACATCGGCGGATTCGTGCACTTGGACGCGCCAGCGCTCGTCGAGCAAGCGTTCGCCTTCCGCACTGCTTTCGGTCGGACCGCCCACGACGTGCACTATGTCGCCGTCACTGCCTTCGATCACCTGCACCAGAAACGGCACGCCGAGCAGCCAGGCGGCTTCGGCGGCCTCACGCTGGTATTTCCAAGGCTCTCCGCCCGGCGCCTTGAGCGACAATTGGCCGCGCAGCTCTTGCCGCGTCGCTGCGTCGCTGAGTGCGGGAAACAGCGATCCGGCGGCGCCGCCGTAACCCAAAAGGCAATCGTAGCAGCGCCGCGTCACGACGACGGTCTGGTCGGCGTCCACGACCGAACGATTGAGGTAAAGCCGCCGCTCTTGCCGCATCGTCGCCACGTAGGCCAGTTTCTTGCTATCGTCGGGCTGATGGACTTCGACATGCACATCCTGGAATTCATCGGGCAACGCTTCAAGCCACGACTGCCCGGTGGACGGCGGGGCGCATACCAGCGTGACCCGCTCCATCTGCACGCCGGCCTGTTGCAAATGTTCCAAGATCGACGGCAACAGAAGCGGCAGCGCGACCAGACTTTCATCAACGACGACCGCGACGTGATCGTCCGGCGTCAGGGCGCGGCGCAAGGGCGGAAAGCCAAACGGCTGCTCCAAGGCGGCACGCACGGCGGCGGCGGGATCGGCCAGCGGCGGCGCTGCCGGATGGCGGCGCGGCACGATCACGTGCGCCGTGGGAATGTCCACGGCCCATTGATTGCGGCCCCAGTCGATCGCGATACGCATCGTCGCGTTCTCCAATGTTGCACCATTGTCGCCCGGACGTATGCGTTTGGCAACCCTCCGCACGTGGAGCACGTTGCCAATGTGCTCCGAATTCCTGAGGCACGTTGAAAACGTGCCCCACAACAATCTCTGGCCTTTCCTGACAATCGGGGGTCTCTGGTATAATGCGGCCAATGATCCGCCAAGGGAGGACGCGATGGCCACGCTTGTAACTCCGATCACCGGTCGCCATTTCATCGCCGGCAAATGGCTGGAATCGACCGGCAAGACGTTCAACAGCACCAACCCCGCGCGGCTCGACGAAGTCGTCGGTGTCTTCCCGCACGGCGCCAAGGCGACCGCCGACCGGGCCGTCGAAGCCGCCCGCGCCGCCCAGCCGGCGTGGCGGCGCACCAGCCGTATCCATCGCGCCGAGCTGTTCGATCATCTCGCCCAGATCGTCAAGCGCGAGACCGACAGCCTCGCCCGGCTCATGGCGCGCGAGTGCGGCAAAGTCGTCACCGAGTGCCGGGCCGAGATCGTCGAAGGCTTGCACATGATCCAGTACGTCTTCGGCGCGGGCCGCATGCCGATCGGCGAAGTGCTGGCCTCGGAGATCGCCGAAAAAGACACGTTCATGCGCCGCAAACCGTGGGGCGTGGCCGCGGTGATCACGCCGTGGAACTTCCCGTTCGCGGTGCCGCTGTGGATGCTGGGGCCGAGCCTGCTCGAAGGCAACACCGCGATCTACAAACCGTCGGAAGACACGCCGGCGATCGGACAGCGGCTGGTTGAGTTGTTCGTGGAAGCCGGGTTTCCGCCGGGCGTCATCAACCTGGTGCACGGCGATGCCGAAGCGGGCGAGGCGCTGGTGCGCAACCCCTGCGTCAATGTGGTGCTGTTCACGGGCAGTTACGATGTCGGCCGGCGCATCCAGGAGTTGTCCGCGCCGCTGCCGGACCGGATTGTCGCCAACGAGATGGGCAGCAAGAGCGCCGTCATCGTCTGCGAAGACGCCAAGCTCGATCTCGCCGTCACCAGCGCCCTCATCAGCGCCTTCAAGACGAGCGGCCAGCGCTGTGTCTCGGCCGGGCGCGTGCTCGTGCATGAAAAGCTGTTCGACCGCTTCGCCGAGAAGCTTGTCGGCCTGGCGAAAAGGCTGCGCATCGGCGATCCGCTCGACGCCAGCAACTTCACCGGTCCGGTCATCAACGAAACCGCGGTGCAAAAGACCCTCCGCTACAACGCCCTCGCCAAGGAAGAAGGCGCCCAGGTGCTGCTCGACGGCGGCCGCATGACCGACCCCCCCATCCCCCCCTTAGCAAGGGGGGGGCAAGGGGGGTATGCCAAGGGGTGCTTCCTGTCGCCCTTCATCTATCGCATCGAAGCGAAACCGGGCGTGCGCTGCATTCGCGAAGAGGTCTTCGGTCCGCATCTTGCGGTGATTCCGTTCAAAAACAACGACGCCGCCGTCGCCATCTACAACGACACCGATTACGGCCTGTCGCTGGCGGTCATCACCGAGAGCTACCGGGCGATGCGCTTCTTCCGCGAAGAATGCCACTACGGCATGGGTTACGTGAACCTGCCCTGCATTGGGGCCGAGGTGCATCTGCCCTTCGGCGGCGTCAAGAAGAGCGGCAACGGGCATCCATCGGCGGCGGGATTGATCGAGGCGGTCACGCACAAGACAGCGTGGACGGTGAATCATGCCGAGGAAGTCAAGATGGCCCAGGGGTTGACAACGGATGTAATTTGAAGTTGGTGGCCCCCAAGATCGTTGTTTGACAAATGTCCCATGCAGCTGGTCATCGGAGCGGTACCGCTTGACACGTTCCGCAAGGATGACGTACAAAGATCTGCACCTATGCAGGAGGTTTCGGACCATGATTGCTAACACCCAGATAGATGAGATTGCCCAAACCCTCATGGCCCTTCCGGCCGAGAAGATCGCTGCGGTCAAAGATTATGTCGACTTTCTAAAGGCCCAATACGCCCGGAACGAAACCATCGACGCAAGCGACGAATGGTCCGACGCTGATCTCCGCGAATTTGCCGCCGCCAGCGCGGAATACGGCGAAAAAGTTGCGCCGTGGAATGATGCTCCCTTGGACTCAAAGGAGAACTCGCGACACGAGAGACAAAGTGAGTGACTTCTTGCAGGTTCCTTGAGGAGCAAGATCATGAGTACGCCAGGGACGATCGTGAGCGTCCTGTTCCGCGGAGCCCACCTGGCCAAAAAGCGGCCCGCATTGGTTGTTTCCACCGATTGGTATCACGCAAATCGCCCCGATGTCGTCCTAGCGCTGATCACGAAAAACATTAACTTGGCTACCGCCCCAACCGATTACGTCATTCAGGATTGGCAGCAGGCTGGACTGCATCTACCATCTGCGTTTCGGGCGTTTCTTGAGACACACCCAGCAACAACGATCATTCACGAGATCGGACATCTGTCCGACCGCGACTGGAAGGAAGTCCAAGCGCGCTTACGGTTGGCAGTGGCCGTCACATAGAATCGACCCGGAGAGGCGACCATGTCGCAATTCCAAGGACGCTCGGTTCCTTCGATCATCACTCCCCTCCCCGGCCCGCGCGCCCAGGCCCTGCTCGAGCGCGATCAACGCTACATGTCGCCGTCGTACACGCGCATCTATCCGCTCGTTTGCGCCCGCGGCAGCGGCGCCGTCATCGAGGATGTGGACGACAACTTGTTTCTCGACTTCACCGCCGGCATCGCGGTCACGTCCACGGGACATTGCCATCCGCAAGTCGTCGCCGCCATTCAGGACCAGGCCGCGAAGTTGATCCACATGTCCGGCACCGATTTCTACTATCAGCCGCAGATCGACCTGGCCCAGCGACTCTCGGAGCTGGCTCCTGGCAATTCGCCCAAACGCGTCTTCTTCACCAACAGCGGGGCCGAAGCGCTCGAAGCGGCCTTGAAGCTGGCGCGCTGGCATACGGGGCGCTCGCGGGCCCTGGCGTTCTTCGGCGCTTTCCACGGCCGGACCTATGGGGCGATGTCGTTGTCCGGGTCGAAGCTCGTGCATCGCCGCGGCTTTTCGCCGCTGGTGCCGGACATCCATCACGTGCCGTTTCCGCGTGGTTGCCAGGGGTGCATGCTGCCTAACGCGAAATGCACTTGCGTGGATCAGATCGAAGAAACCGTGCTGCGCCGCATAGCGCCGCCGGACGAAATCGCGGCGCTGTTCGTCGAGCCGATTCAGGGCGAAGGCGGTTATCACGTGCCGCCGCCGGGGTTCTTGCCGGCGCTGCGCGAGCTGTGTAATCGCCACGGCATTCTGCTGGTCGCCGACGAAGTGCAGACCGGCTTCGGCCGCACCGGCAAATTGTTTGCTGTGCAGCACTGGAACGTCGAGCCGGACATCCTGTGCCTGGCGAAGGGCATCGCCAGCGGTATGCCGTTGGGGGCGATCGTGGCGAAGGGCGACGTCATGGATTGGCCGCCGGGGAGCCATGCGAGCACCTACGGCGGCAACCCGGTGAGCTGCCGAGCGGCCTTGGCAACGATTTCACTTCTTGAACAAGAGTACATCGCCAACGCAGCGGCACGCGGCGCTCAGCTGCGAGAAGGTCTCCTGGCGCTGCAAAAGAAACACGCAGCGGTCGGCGACATTCGCGGCCTCGGTTTGATGCAAGCCATGGATATTATGCGTCCCGGCGCGCCGCCAACGCCGGATGCCGCGCGCCGCGACGAGCTGGTCCAGGCCGCGTTTCGTCGGGGCTTATTGCTCCTGGGCTGCGGCGAATGCGCCATCCGCTTCTGCCCTCCCCTCTGCATCACGGCGGAACAAGTGCAAACGGCCCTCGGCATCCTCGACGCGATATTGTCGGCCGAATTTGCCGCATGTGCCTGAAATGCGAGCTATAGTGGTTTGGAGCCAGTCCCATCGGAAGAGGCCGGGACGCACTCTCAAGAGCCGCGGGGTTCTTGCCCGTTCGACGGAGACAGAGAAGATGATGACCAGTACCCTCCGGGAGCGCCGGACCGGGGCTGGGGAAGCTGCGTTTTCCCCCCTCCCGTCCGCTGCCCACCTCGACCTGCTCGCGGACTTCCGTTCCGAGCTGCAACAACTATCCGACAACCAGCGCGAACTGCTCGACGAGCTGCGCACCGACGGCGTCATCAATCTCGATGCCGAGGAGTTGCCGCGCCTGCGCCAGGAGAATGGCGAGTTGCGCGACCGCGTCGTGCAACTCGAACGTCAAGTGCGCGCGGCACCGGCCGGCGCGGTCGATCCTGGCGCGGCGGCAGTGGACGACGAAACCCTGCAGCGCCTGAACGAGGAACTGGAGGCACAGCGCCGGCAAATCGAGGAGGACGAAGCGAACCTCATGCAGCAGATGCGCACCATGGAGATGGCCCTGGCGAAGGATCGCGCCGAATTGGCGCGCCATCGAACGGAGCTGCAACACCAGCAGGCCGATTTCGCTCGCGAAATCGAGATGGCCAGCCGCGATCCGGACCTGCGCGAGCGCCTCGCCAGCCTCCGCCCGCGCCAGCAGGAAGCTCCTGCCCGCAAGCCGGGGGATCAAACTGCCGCAGCGCCGCCGACACCCGCGATCAAGAACAGCGGCATCATGCGCCGGCTGTTCGGTTGATTTCGTTGGTCCGGCGCCATTCCGAATAAAGCGCGAAGCCGCCAAGCGAGTCCTATCCACGCCGGTCTGTCGGACAGGCATGAAGAGAGTTCGCTTGGCAGCTTCGCGCTTCCTCTTGATAGAATAAGGTCATGGACGCCGCTCCCGCCACCAATGGCAAGCTGACGCCGGAAAAAGTCTTCCGCGAGCACGGCCCGCGCGTCTACAGTCTCGCCCGCCGTATGCTCGGCAACGACGCCGACGCCGAGGACGTCGCCCAGGACGTGCTCTTGCAAGTGGTCCGCAAGCTCGACACCTTTCGCGGCGAATCCAACCTCGGCACCTGGCTGCACCGCGTCACGGTCAACGCCGCCCTCGCCCATCGCGCCAAACGCGCCCGCCGCGAACAGCGCGAACAGCACGAGCCCTTCGACCTGTTCCTCCACAACGGCCATCATGCCCAGCCGGTCCGGCCCTGGTCGATCAACCCGGCCGCTCAAGCCGAGCAACACGAGACGGCGCAACTGATCGAAAAGGCGATCGCCAACTTGCCCGAAGTCTACCGCGACGTGTACGTGCTGGCCGATGTGGAAGGAATGCCGAACACGGAGATCGGCGAGCTGCTTCAGTTGAGCTTGCCGGCCGTCAAGAGCCGGCTGCATCGCGCCCGGTTGCTCATGCGCCACGCCCTGGCCAAGCACTTCGAGGAGGTGGCGCCATGACCTGCCGTGAATTGGCGGACATCCTGAGCGATTACCTAGCAGGCGAGCTGGCGCAGGAACACTGCGCAACGATCCGCAGCCACCTCGACGCTTGCCCGCACTGTGTCCATTTCGTAGAGACGTATCAGATCACGATCCAGGTATCGCGGCAACTGCCGACGGCGCCGTTGCCGGCGGAGCTCCTGGAACGCCTGCAGCGCTCGCTTGAAGAAGATACGCCGTAGTCGCTGGCATTAGCCCGCGCTCTTCCATCGCAGGCTGAAGCCTGCGACTACCCAAATTCATCACATTCATGATTGTCCGATGACATGCGCCAGTTGCGGCGTCACCTCCAAACGTTGTGGCAGGAATGAACAGCAGCACCAACGCGCTAGCGCATGAACGGATCGACAGGAGATGTTTCCGCGGGGAGTGCAAAAATGATATTGGCGAAATGTCTGCGGAGTTTCACAAATGGTGCGGCACGCCGCTACTTCCCCGACCCCGGATACGCCTTCAAAATCTCGCCCAACTGCTTCGCATAGTCCGCCGGCGGCGCCGCGAAGGCAGTGATGTTGAAGTTCGCCATCAGATCGCGGCCGCGAGCGCTGTCGTTGGCCTTGAGCATGCCGGTCTTGAATTTCTCCAGCACGCCGTCGCTGAGGCCGCCTTGCCGATAGGCGATCACCGACGCGGGAAAGGGTTCCGATTGGGCCAGCACCTTCATGCGTTTGAAGCGGCCCGGCTGGATGTCGTTATAGTTTTCGAAGGCGGCATTATCGACGATGGCGGCGTCGATCTTGCCAAGGAGAATTTCGTCGAGCGTGATTTCCGCGTTGCTGGTCGCCACGACCTTGCCAAAGTGTTTCTTCGCATCGCCGCCGGCGCCCTTGTCCGCGAACAGCCGGCAATGTTCGCGTCCTTGCAGCACCTTTACATTCCTGCCGTTGAGGTCCGCGAAACTCGCCACGGCGCCCTCTTTCTTGGCGACTAGCAGCGCGTGAATGGACTTCTCCCGGCCGACGGCGACCATCAACGGTTGCAGCTTGGGATCTTTGGCCTGGGCCCAGGCGAATTCGACGCCCTGGAAAACGCCGAGATGCCATTGGCCGTCGACAAACTTCTGGCCCGCGCTGAGCGGATCGCCGCCCTGAAACACTTTGCTCGCCAAGCCGGTGTATTCCTTGACCATGTCGGGGAAATCGGCATCGATGAGCTTCTGTTTGCCGGGAGAGAGATCCTTCACCAGCGAATCAACCATGCCGATTTTGATCACATCGGGATCCTGCGCGGCCCAGGACCAACCGGCGCTCACGATCAGCCAACCCGTCCAAAGTACGAAGCGATTTGACATGTCGCCTATTCTACGTGTTCGCCCGCCCCTCTCCGCGCCATTTCCCGCAAAGCTTGCCATGAAAATGAAACGGCCCGTCGATTGGCTCTCGCAGCAGCGCGGCGGCAGCTGGTAACTTGGAAGTGATCCCAGCCGCGCATCGCGCCTTGCGCAAGCGGCCAAGGCGCCCCGGTCACGATCCCAGCCGCGATTTCGGAGCGTGTCATGACTGCCCTGGAAAAAGTCAACGTCGGCCTGGCGCTGGCCGCCCTGTTTGTTCTCGTGCCCCTGAGCGCGTCCGTCGGTCAGGAAAAAAAGACGCCGCCGCTGCCCAAGGGCATCACCTGGAAACTGCAAGCCCTCGATCAAGCGCCGCTCAAAGTGATCAGCACGCATTACGATCCCAAGAGCAGGGCCCTTTCCTGGGTCATCGAACTGGTCCGCGATCTGGATGTGTACGAAGACGGCGGCTACTGGGCCCCGGCATTCAAGGAAAACCGCCGCACACGCTTCCGCTTCGAACTGCACGATGAGAATGGCATCGTCATGAAGATCGTCGATGCCCGCTACATCGGTGAATACGTCGCCAAGGCCGGCAAGCGTTTCGGCGCCGTCCTCGAGCTGCCGCCGGAGCTGTTCGAACTGACCAAGACGGTGGAAGCAGTGGCGAAATGAATGTGGCGGCAAGTTTCCAACTTGCCGAGTCGATCCGGCAAGTTTGGAAACTTGCCGCCACATGGGCGGAATCTTCCCTTGACGGCTTTCGGTACGCAGACTATATCGCTGCCCTTTCGAAGTACCACGATCCAGGGGAGGGTCCGCGCCGTGGGGGAGGGTTCGCGTTGCCCGGAGAAGGTGCGCGCATTGGCTAAATTCCGGCGCGGCGAGAGCGCCGTGGTTTGCCGTGCCTGCGCTGTTTCCCTGCTCGGCCTGCTGTTGGCCGGCTGCGGTCTCGCGCCGCGCCGTCCGCCCGGGCTGTCGTACGTCCTGCAGCGCCCCGCGGAGGCTTATCCCGAAATTGCTCGGCCTACCACCGCGAGCATCGCCGCCGCCCTCGGTCCGCCGCAAGTGGATTCCGAGCCGCGCACCAAGCCGATGAACATCCTGGCCGTGTGCGCCGGCGGCATGGACAGCTCGTTCACCGCTGGCGCCGTCGTCGGCTGGACCAAGGCCGGCAATCGTCCCACCTTCGACGTCGTCACGGGCACCAGCAGCGGCGCCCTGGTGGGCGCCTTCGCATTCCTGGGCCCCAAGTACGACGACCGGATGCAAGCGGTCTTCACCGAACTCATCACCACCGACCTGTTCCGCCTGCGACCCGTACGCAACCTGCTGCGCGACGGCGCGTTGGCGTCTCCCGATCCGCTGGAGCGCCTGATCGCGGCGGAGATCACCGAAGAGTTCATGACCGACTTGCGCGACGCCCATGCCCAGGGCCGCCGGCTGTTCGTCGGCACCACGCACGTCGAGAACAAACGGCTCGTCGTCTGGGATCTGGGCGCGATCGCCTCGAGCGGGCGGCCCGACGCCGACGTGCTGGTGTGTAAGATTTTGCTCGCCTCGGTCACCTGGCCCGGCCTGTTGCCCCCGGTTGATTTCCTGGTCGAAGTGGACGGCAAATGGCGCCACGAGCACCACATCGACGGCGGCGCCACGGCCCAAGTATTCGTCCGCTTCGGTCCCATGGCCGCCTGGCCCACGGGCGATGAGCCGGCCTCGGGCTGGATGGCAGGCTCCAACCTGTTCGTCCTCGCCTGTGGCCGCCTCTACGAAGTCCCCGCGCCGGCCCCGCCCAAGTTGCTCGGCCGCATTTTGGGCGGCGTCTCCTGCATCACCGGTTCGCTGGCCCGCGGCGACATGCATCGCCTCTACGCCCTGTCCCTCGCGTCCGGCATGCGCTTCCATCTGCTCAGCTTGCCTGCGGATTACCGCGGCCTGGATCAAAATCTCTTGAAAGTGGACCGAGCCGAGATGCGCCGACTCTTCGACACCGGCTACAAAATGACCGCCGCCCGCCCCACCTGGCGCCACACCGCCCCCGGCATCGAACCCGGCGAGGAAGAAGCCCCGCGCGGCGTCGTCATTCAAGTGAAGCATTGAGTATTGACGCGGCGCATACGCAACTGGCACATCAGATGAAGGATCAAAAGCAAGATCGGCAAAGGGGATGCTCATGAGAATCGGCATCCGCCGTATGACGAGCGCCGACATTCCCGCCGGCATGAAGCTGAAAGAACAGAATCTCTGGAACACGCTGCCCGACGATTGGCAGCGGCAGCTTGACCTCGAACCGGACGGTTGTTTCGCCGCCGAGGCCGACGGCCAGGTCGTCGGCACCGCGTGCGCTTGCACCTTCGACACAGTGGCGTGGGTGAACCTGGTCCTGGTCGACGACTTGCATCGAGGCCGCGGCATCGGCACGAGCCTCATGCGCACCGTGCTCGCCTGGCTGGAGCAACGCAACGTGCCGAGCATTCGCCTCGATGCGACGCCGCTCGGCCGGCCGATTTACGAAAAGCTCGGCTTCAACGTCGAATACGAACTAACTCGCTTCGAAGGAACCCTGCCCGCGCTGCCGATCGATGTGAGTGCCGGCCGAGTCACGACGGCCCAAGCGAGCGATTTGCCTTCCATCGTGCGACTTGATCAACGCATCACCGGCACGAACCGCGACAAGCTGATTCGCTACCTGTATCAGCGGGTGAAGCTGTTCTCGGTGCGCGGGGCCGAGGACGTCGTGGGTTACGCGGCGTTTCGGCCCGGATCACGCGCGCGGCACATCGGTCCGTGTTTGGGCGACGCGGATGCATGCCGGCAATTGCTGGCCAAGATTGGTCACGTCTTGCGCGGAGATTTCGTGTTCATGGACATTCCCGTGGTTCATTCCGAGGCCAACGCATTTGCCAAATCGTTGGGCTTGACGCCGCAGCGCCAACTGACGCGCATGGGGCGCGGCGTGCGCATTCAGGAACAACTCGATCAATATTGGTGCAGCTTCGGGCCGGAGAAAGGTTGACGGCTTCACATCGATGCAGCCCACGCCCCGCTCGGCGCCGCCGGCTTCTTCGGGAACAGCCAGCCGAACAGCAGATGGCTCGGCAAAAAGATCACCAAGGGCATGGCCACGACCAGCAGCGTGAAATACCAATCGGGATGCATCCAATCCTGCGGCGGTTTGGAGTCGTCCATGCCGTAGACGTAGTTGATGTTCACGGGCAGGTTGGGGTTGTCCAGCGACCTTGGCGGCGGCGGCACCGTGAGGTAACAAACTCCCAGCAACACCCAGGCGAGAACGGTCCATCAACTCGATGTTAGCGCCGCCCACCACAGCATTTCTTGAATTTCTTGCCGCTGCCGCATGGACAGGGGTCGTTGCGGCCGACGCGTGGCCGTGACGTGGGCGGCGCCAAGGGCGGCGACAGGGGCAGCGGTCGCGGCGTCGGGACCGGAGTCCGGACACTGGGACTGGCGCTGGGCGAGAGCGACGCCGGTCGTCGCGCTTCTTGCGGTCGAAAACTCGCCCAGGTCTCAAGTTCGGCGATAGTGTCTTCGATCAACACCGGCGTCGGGTATTCGTGAGAAGGCTCGATCGGCTTGTCGTGCAGATGCTCCTGCACGCTTTCCCAATCGATTAGCTCCGAATCCACCAATTGACGTTGGTACGCGTCTTCAATCTCCTTGGCCGCCTCCCAGGGATTCAATTCCAACATGGAAATGACCAACGCGCTAACGGCTTCCGCATCCTCTTGCGCGATGACCTCACCTAACAATTCTTTGCATGTGTGTACGATTTCCTCGCGCGGCCGCAACCCAGCCATCGCCAGGTACACAATCGCCTTTGCCGACGACCAGCGAACGTATTCGTTGAGCTGGGCATTTCTGAAAAGCGCGGCGCAGGTTTCCTTACACTGCTCCTTCGCGAGCGACACCAAGACGCGCGGCAACACGTCGTGAATGGCGTCGCCGAACAGCTCAAACGGCCCGTCGCCTGGCAAGGAGATCGCCTCAAGAATCGCGGGCAAGCCCTCGGCCGCTTGGAACTCCGCGAGCAAGAACAGCGCGAAGAACGCGCCGTTTTTGTCGTATTTCTCTTGGCGCCGTAGCGTTTCCGTCGCCTGCCGCATCAGCTTGATGAGTTCGGGAACCACTTGTGCTCGGTGCCGCCGCGCCGCCTGGATCGCCGCCACCGGTAGTTGTTTCGTGCCACCCTCCAAGGCGCGGATGATGGCGTCAAGCTGATCCGGAGTGAGTGCTTCGGTTTCAATTTCAATTTGCGACATTTGCCGTCCCACAATGTTGTCGGTGAAAGAGACACGGTCACGAAGCATATCGTACACGGCCCGCGACTCTTGGGGCGGGTTGGTTACTGCTTTGGAGCGCACACCACGCGCGACCGGCCACGAGTTGCGCGGCGAAGGCCGGGTCAAGGGCGGCGGTCTGCACAAGATCGAGCCAAGCGAACTGGGGCGCGTCGGCGCCGCCGCACGGGTCCAGAGGCTGGTTCAAAACGGGGACTGGCCCATTTGCCTTGTGGGGCCTGTCCCCGTTTTGAAACAGCTTCTCAGCGCTGGCCGGAACTGGCAGAGAGCGTACCGCGCGAGAAGATGTTGAGTTTGTTTGGGTGAGACTCTTGCCGAGGTTGGCGGAGCCTGCTTGGGGCGGAGGAAGTGGGGAGAGCTTGGGTTGTTTTTGGACGAACGATTCAGCATGTGCCGGTATCGTGTTCAAAGCTGCGGATCGGGCAGCGTGCCTGTGGCCTCGACCATGACGCGCTGGAAGGCAGCAAAATCGCCATCCTTTTCGCACAGCGGCCAGCGGGCCAGAGGGTGGGGTCGTATAATGGGGCGTGCAGTCCTCGGATCATGCCGAAGCGGAGGTGCGGAATGGCCAAGTTTCACTGGGACGACTACATCGAAGAGCGCAAAGACGTCATGCTGGGCAAGCCCGTGTTCAAGGGCACACGGCTGACCGTAGAGCTTGTCCTGAAAGCCCTGGGGGCGGGGACAACGCAGGACGAGTTGCTGGCCGAATTCCCCCACCTCAGGCCGGAACACATCCGCGCTGCGATGCTCTTTGCCGCCGACGTCCTGACGATGGACGCGTAGTTGGGGGCAACGTCGATGCGAATCCTCACCGACGAGAATGTTCCCCAAAGCGTGCTGACCTGGTTGCGCGCGACGGGCCACGATGTGACGTCGGCGTCCGAACTCGGGATCGGCGCTCCGGATACGCGCTGGCTCACGCTCGCCGAGTCCGAGCAGCGCTTGATCCTCACCTCCGACAAGGACTTCGGCGACCTGGTATTTCGAGATCGCCTCACGACTTTCGGCATCATCTTGCTTCGCCTGGACGATGTAGCTGTCCCCGCATGGGTCAGCCGTCTTCAGGAAGTCTGGAGCGTGGTCGAGGCAAACCCGTCCGGCTGCTTCATCGTGGTCACATCCCATCGCGTGCGCGTTCGCCCGCTGACGTAGCAATCGAGCCGTTTCCTCTCGGCGGATCGGGCAGCGTGCCTGGGCCTCGACCCGGACGCGCTGGAAGGCAGCAAAATCGCCATCCTTTTCGAACAGCCTGCTTTGTCGGCCCGGTTCGGCTGACCAATTAGCACGGCGGGGGATGCCGGACACTATTCCCCGCTTTTCGATGGCGATGCAAGCGAGGGGTAATCCACGATGTGCCCTTTTCCCACCGTACGGAACCGTTCACACCATTTCAAGAAAACGGGAAAATGCCACGTCGGGATCGATGTCGCAGCTCCTGGCCCAGGCAATGAACTCCGTCACATCCACACGCCGGTTGGCAGTCTCGGAGTTAAAGACCCAACTTTGCGGCTTTTTCAGTCGCTTGCCCAAATCTCGCTGCGTCAACCCGGCTTCCTCTCGCAAAGTTCGCAGGAAGCCAGGCAAGCGTTGATATGCCGAAACGTGTTGGGCCTTGGTAGCCATTTGACACGATTATCGTGTCAAAGCTTCTTGACACGAGTTGCGTGTCAGCTTACATTAGACTAGGCTCTATCAACTTATCCGTTGAGGCAGCGGACGAATGAACCGATGCCCTCCACCGGCCCGTAGCCGGTTGGTGGGATCGGGAAGCGTGTGTTGTCGATGATTCTCTTTGGTCAGGTCGCATTCGTGGTGGCGACGCCTTCCTCTTCTGCGACTACACCATCACCAGATGGGCCGAGCTAACGACGGTCGAGGGCGTTTGGACATGGCGGCTGTTCTCCGTGTTGGTAGTCGCCCCCGTTGGCCTCATCTGCTTCGGACTCGTGGGGGCGAGAATGGGACTCGCCGCCGTGTCAGCCTACATCAACACCGGCATCGTAGTGGGAGGAGTGATTGTTGGCGTCCTCATCAGAGGTGAGACATTGACGATCTACCAAAAGGTAGGTCTTGTGTTTGGCTTCATCGCCATGCTATTCATCAACCTTGGCAAGCCACCAGAGGAACCGCCTGTCATACCTTGAGATTTGTTGCTACGGGACGGAGAAACGGGGACGGAGAAACGGGGAGAAACGGGGAAGCGGACGGTTTCCGGGCAGCGTCGCTGCGTTGCTTTCCCCGTCTGCTTTCTTGGCCGGCCCGGGGCTCGAATGATCGATTGCAGCCCCAATCTCTCGGCCGTCTGTTCCTGCCAGGCAGCGCTTCCGCACGGCTGGCTTCGCGCCACCGAACGCCGCAGCGCTTCCAGTTCCGCTTCGATTTCCGGCTGATGGACACGTTCGATCCAAGCGCGTGGCGTCGGCGCCGGACTAAAGCAGTTTGCGAAATTCTTCGACGGTCAGTCCGGCGTCCTGCACAATCCCGCCCAACGTAAAAGCCTTGATTGGATTGTGGCGCGGAATCGTGACCTGACGGACTCCATCGCTCATCACAATGTGTTTGCCCTGACGAATGATCGTGAACCCCGCCTTTTCCAGAGCCCGTACCGCATTGAGATGATTGACTCCAACTATCTTGGGCACGGCTAAACCTGCACTTCCACTTCGCGCACTTCCGCATCCCGGAAGCGATCGTCCAGAGCGGCCAAGTATTCACGAATCGCGTCCTGGATGTTCGCCAATGCCTCTGCTTCCGTGTCGCCTTCGGACCAGCAACCGGGCAATGCCGGAACGGAGACGCTAATCCCCTCTTCGGTGCGGTGAATGGCAATCTTGTAATTCATGGGAGTCTCCCTTGCTTTCAGTATACCATCTGCCCGCGGTTGTCATGACAGAAAACCGGCCAGTGCAGGGATGAAAGGGTGGGATAAAAGCGGACGCGGACCGTTTCCGAGCAGCTTCACTCCCTTGCTTTCTCCGTCTGCGTTCTTGGCCGGCCCGAGGCTCGAAAGATCGATGGCAGCCCCAATCGCTCGGCCGTCGGTTCCTGCCAGGCGGCGCTTCCGAACGGCTGGCTTCGCGTCACCGAACGCCGCAGCGTTGCCAGTTCCGCTTCGAAGTGCGCGTTCATCCCGCTCATCCTCACTTTTTTGCCACGGAGTTCGAGGCGGCATTTGCACCATGGCGGTGCATCTTTTCTGGTCCTGCTTGCTTTCGCTTGTGCCGTTTGCGGGATTTGTCAAGAGCGGCTTGCTCGGCCGGGTCGATGATGGGCTGGGCAATCACGCGCTGCAAAGGAGCAATCCTCAGCGGCAACACGGCTTTCTTGGACATCGCTCACTCCTCGTGAGAAAGCACGGTAAACGGGTGCTCGCCCTTCAGAGCCTCGCCGCCCCCACGCGCGGAAAAATAGATCTCAAAGCTGTACTGGCCGGCTTCGGGAAACACGCAATCGCCAACTGCTCGTAGAGCGGCACCAACTCGTTGTCTTCCTCGAACGTGGCGAGAAACTTCACGTAACGGATGGTCTTGTCACTTCGCTCGTTAACGATGAGAATTTTGCCGGAATACTTGCCTTTCCGAGGGCTGGACAGGAGCAAGAACAGGTTCAACGCCGCACGCCACGGGAACGATGGGGCCGCAAGGTGGTAGCGGACACCTTCGAGCGTGAAAACGCCGTCCTCGGTCAGGCTGGCGGAGGCATCGTCACAGATGACGATGGTCCGCACCCGCGGCGTCACAGCTGCAACGGCCATCCTGGCGCCTCGAGACTGGGTGATGAAGCCCTGTCTTGTCCACGGAAGGATAGCGTAACAGGGTGAGAAGGGTCGAGCAAGGGCGTCGCACACGTCGGAGAAGAAAATGGAACGCGGACCGTTTCCGATCAGCTTCACTGCCTTGCTTTCCCCGTCTGCTTTCTTGGCCGGCCCCGGGGAATCAGGAGTCAGAGCATGTGAAAAAATCAAAACCGTCTCTCGCAAAGTCGCAAAGGCGCCAAGAATACCCAAGAATTCATGGCTATCTTTCTTGTTGCTTGGCGTCTTTGCGACTTTGCGAGAGATTTTTTCACAAACTCTCAGGAATCAGGAGTCAGGAATCAGCAAATCGGGCCTCCTGACCGCGGACCCCTGATCCCTGACTCCTGGCCCCTGTCCCCTGACTTGTTCCGCTGCGGTTTCCGGCTGATGGACACGTTCGATCCAAGCGCGTGGCGTCGGCACCGGCCAGCGCGTTAGCAACACCTTAAGCAGCTCGTGCAGCCGGGGAAGCCGACGACCAAGCGAGTCTACACCCGCCTACGCCGGAGTTCAATCAAGAAACAATTCCGGTGGTGTCTCAGTTTGCCGGTATTGTGGTGCGGGCGTCCCGCCTGCACCGTGCAGCCGAGACGGCCGCACCACAAACTGAGACACTGCTACAATTCCCAAGAGGACCCGGCCACCCGGGGGAAATCATCGAGAACCACGCCGAACGCTCAGCTGCCGCGCGGAACAAGGGAGCCGCTGGTTGCCAGGTCCGTTGCCAATTCAGACGCAACGATCGCTGTGTGCATAGGGAGGGGGGGGGCTTTGTAATGCAACTCACCCAAAACAACCATTTGGATTACAGTCGCTCATCCCGCCGGCCGTTGCATTGCAGCCGAATGGGTTGCATTGCAGCCTGTTCCGCGTTTTCGTTTGGGGGATGGCGATCAGTGGGTTATCCTACGGGCTTGCCGGATAGATGACGGACATCGTCTTTCCCGGCGACGGGGAGGACGGATCGTGGAAAAACAGGACAAGTGGTTATTGTGGCAAAAACTGCTGAAACCGCTGACAGAAAAAGCGTCGGATCGTTTGTTGGATTGTTTTGGCGTTGCTCTTACTGCGTTTTTTGGAATCTTGCTCCACTACATCATTGAAATGCCCTGGCCCGTCTTGATAGCCTTGTCGATTTCTCTTTTCTTGACCATCTTCTTTGGGGTCAAGCTCATCAAGAGGATGATCGACGAGGCCCGCCAGCCGCTGCCCGAAAAACAAAGGGCAGACAGACGAGAAGCTCGGCGTCAAGCAACTACTAACAAGTTGTTCCAGGATTTGATCGACGAGGGCGAGAATGTCGAGCGTGAGGAATATGAAATCAGCGTTTGGGTTGACAAAGTTGAATGTACCGTGCGTCCGTTATTCGGAGCGGACGCCGAAGAATTCATCAAACTGGTTGGAGGGGGATCGACGCCCAATCTAAAGAGAGAGCGATGCTTGGCGTGGTTGAAAGCTGCCCGCATCAAGTTTTGGATTTGACCAGAACACCGGTTCGATCCCAAGCTCGACTTGGGATTGATGCACGACGCAGATGTTATGGCACAGAAACTTGCAAAGAACTTCGTTCTTCATCGCGACGTTCGTCTTGCTGCGGACGCTGTCGCCGAACTTCGCCTTAACCATGCTGAAACTGGACTCGGCGTTGCTGCGAAGGTGGTAATGCCGAAGGAAATCTTCCCGGCGGAAGTTGTAGTAGAGGAACATTTTCTCCCACTGCGAACCTGCTTCACCTTGCAAGCTATTGCTCTTGAACGGAATGAATGGGGTGCCGCCATTCTCGTTGACGCAAGCCAAATTGTCGTGGCTCAAGTAGGCTTTGTCCGCCGTCACTTCGCCAATCTTGAAATTCTTGGCGGTCGTTTCAACCAACGGCCGGAACTGCGGGCAATCGTTCGCGTCCCGGTCCAGGATTTCAACCGCCGTCACGACATTCGTTTTTACACCGCAAATCGCATGGGCCTTGACCCAATCGTGGCCGCTCCGCATGGTGCCGTACTTCTCGTCGAACCAACGAATGAAACGGCACGTGCTGAACCCTGTCGAATCGGGAGCGAAAACCGTTTCGACCGACTTGAGCGGCAAGCTGCTTTGCACGATGAGACTTTGCAGCGTCGGCGTCAGCAGCGGATTCTCGAAATAGGCGCAAATGCGGACGCTGTGCATCAATTGCGTCAAATATCCTTTGTCGAAAGCATCTTTCAAATCGCAGGCAAAACGGCGGGACGAGAACCCGCTGTAGACCTTGTAGGCGGAAGCGAAAATCATGTCGGAAAGGGGAGCGTGCCGCCTACCCGTCCGGGGTTGTGGGAAATCGGGGACGCCCCGGCAGAGGTCGTGGAGCAAAGCGAGAAAGCGATTCTTTTCGGTCATTTGGGCTTCGTCGTATTTGGGCCAGTCCTGACGGTAGGTCTTCTTTTCCGCGAAGGTTACTTCGCGGGTCTCGGTCACGTCGCCGTTCATGCCGCGTTCCCGCCGAACCACAATCCTCACGGCCCTTACGTGCTTGCATACGAACCCCGCCTCACAGTCGGGGCAGGTGCACTTTTCCGTGGCCAGGTTGACTTCGTACTGCTTTTCCGCCGCGGACTGCGACGGCACGAGCCAGACGCCGTTCTTGTGGATGATCCGACACATTGCAGCGATTACGATTCCGCGTTGCTCTCTTGGGTCCATGTTGCACCTCGTTGTTGTAGCATTTACGTTACTACATATAGTGTAGTATTTTCGTTGCTACAAGTCAAGGGACAAAATGGCTTGACTTTCGGTATTTTTGTTGCTACAATTCCTCCATGGCGGGACGACCCAAAAAACCGGAATCGGAAACGTTGTCATACATGCTGCGGATACGCATGTCCCAGGATGACCGCGAACTGCTCGACCAAGCAGCTAAGGTCAAGAGCTTGCAGCTTTCATCCTGGGCACGGAGCGAACTTGTCGCACTGGCCCGCAAAATCCTGGACAAATCAAAAGCAGCAACGAACTAGCAAAATTCGTTGTTTCTTGATGTTCAAAACAACGGAGAGCGGCGGCATCAAACCAGCCGGGGTCGAGCCCGGTATCCTCGCCGGCTTATCAGGCCGGTGCGCCTACCGTGACACGGGCCGCCCTCTGTTTTTCGCATCCACAAAAACAAAAAGAGACGTGTTCGGTCCTCTCGCGAAAAAGGACCAAAAACGTCTCCATCACGGGAGGTAGCGAACCGCCCGCCGTGCTGAGATTATCCCACACGTGAGGCGGCTGCGCCTAGAGCGCTTCGGGAGAATAATCAGAAAATCCGGCTGGGATAAATTGCTGATGAAGACGATTGGCGTCGGTTTCGTGGTCAATCGCGTTTCCGGCGGAAGACCCACATGACGATGCCAGCGCCGAACAAGACGGCCCCGACGATGGTGCCGATGAGGCGGTTCTGCATAAGACCGAGGTTATGGATGCGGGGTGACCAATCGATCCCAGGAAATTCTTGAACCGTCGTGTCATAAACAAGCCAGAAAAATGCGATCAATCCCAAGCCGCCGACTGCGAACAGAACCGCGATCCCCGAAGGTTCCTCACGAGAACTATCTCGGTTGATGGGTCGTTCCCGACTGTGTTTTTGGTCAGCGGCCATCGGCGGCTGGGATGATTTGGATTCTCCATGCACCAGAAAGGTGTCGATGATCGGCTCGGCGAACGGCAGTTGGGCCGTTGGCAACGACGGTTGCACAATGGATGTAGAAGGCTCCAACACGCCCAGCACCGTCTTGTTCTGAGCTGGCGGGGGAGGCAGCGAAGGTACGAGCAGCTTCTGGCCACACTTGGGGCAGGATACCTTCTCGCCGGCGGTCGGATACGAACAGAGCGTTTGACAGTTGCCGCAACGGAAACGGATCATGATTAGTACCTTTTGTAATCGCCAACGATACTAAACTCAAAGCGACGGGGCAAAGAAAAAATGAGTGAAACCGTCCTGAAAATCCTGTTGAGCGAACTGGGGTTGATCCGCATCATTTGCAAGCAATGTGGGACGGTGACGGAAACAGCCGTCGCCACTTTGGATCGACGGCAGGGTAAGAAACGCAATGACATGCGTTGCCCAGGTTGCGATGCCGTGCTCCGTCTCGGAGGAGATGCCGATCATCGGCCTCCCGCTGACGGTTTGGATTGCTTGGTCGACGCCTGGGAGAAGCTCGCCGCGATACCGAACGTTGAAATCCAATTCGTGGTCAAGGGCGGCACGGATGGGTTAAATTGCAGGCCGGGGAGTTAAATTGCAGGCGGTTCGGCCGGGTCGAGTTGCGTTGCAAAAGGGTGTTAGATTACAAAGCCGAGGGGGGGGAGTGGGTGTAATGTAATCCATCGCCAAGCCGCCCGACACCCTCGGATAAGTTGATCACTTAACTCGAAGCGTGTATATAAGCCTTTGAGGCAACGAAAAGGGGCGACAGGGCCACAATGCCACGACACTCCACACACACATGTTTGTTATCCGGTTTTGAACCATGCCCAATATTAGTGGTCGAAGAATGGCCAAGGTCGGCGGCTGCTGACCAACCTCGAAACGGCAGAGTTGGATCACTTCTTTGGCGTTATCCGTCCTTGAAACACATTCTCACGCTCCAGCGGCAGCTGAAAGGCGTCGGCGACGCGCGTCATGTAGTGGCAGCGGCTGTTCCACCAGATGACGTCGATGGTCCGCTCGACGCCAAAGTGCTTCACCAGTTCGTCCACGTCGTCGGCGCGGATCGACACCGGCGCCTTGGCTTGTTTGCGCGCAAAGGAATAAGCGGCGCGCTCGCCGGCGGAGAAGCCGGACCAATCGCCCTCGGCGAGCTTCCGGGTCCGCTCGGCAATGGCGTCTTCGTTCAGGCCCGCGACCGCGAGCAGCATTTCGCAATGACCCATTCAGTAGAAGCACTGCAGCGTCCGCGTCACCACCCAGAACAAACTCTCCTCGAACACCCGGTCCATCGCGGCTTCATCACGAAAGGCCTTGGTGCAGGCCGACCAACCTTGCGCTAATTCGGGTTGATACCCCATGCACACCAGGCTCCACTTGATGCGCAGCTCGCGCTTCTGCGATTCGGGAGGGAGAGAGACTTTCACTTCGTCCCAGGTCGGCACGCGAATGCGCAGCGGCCGTTCCTTTTGCACTTCCATGTTCTTCTTGAGGTCGCTGAACGAGAAAGACCGCCACTCCGCGTCCAACTTCATCGGAGCGGCTTTCGCCGGCGCCGTCGGCCAGGCCGGCCGCTCCATCGCCTTGCTCTCCTTGGCGAAACGCCAATCGCGCGGCGGCAACGGCCCGTCCGGCTCGCGGCTGATGCCCAGGGCCAGGACGAGCCGATCCTGGAAGTTTGCGAAGGCCACGAGTTGTACGACCGCGACAAGCTGCTTCTCACCGATCGACTTTACAAGCTCCGCGACTTCCGCGTCGGTCACCGTGTAGGCCGCGACCGTCAATTTGCGCGCGCAGCGCAGCACGGGCGGCAGATTGTCTCCCTTTTCCAGCAGTTTCTTGATGTCCGCGTCGGGCGCGCCGCCGCGGCGCAGGTCGGCTTCCGCCTGTGCTTGCGTGTAGCCGCAGCGATTCGCATGGGCGGCGACGAGGCGGATTTGGCCGCGCAGCACCGCATCCAGCGGGCTCAGGGCGCGATGCCGATACTCCAATTCGAGGACAGCCGCAGTGGTGCCGGGCAGGGCTTTCGCCGTCGCCAATGCCCAGAGCGGCAGCCGGTCCTTGGTTCCGTGCTCCAACGCTGGCAGCGTTTGCCAGGCTTCTTCTTGAGTCAAGAGGGGCAGAAATGCCGGGGATGAAGCTTGCGTTTCGTTCACCCTCAGGTTACAGTCGAAAAACCTGCGGCCGCCCTGAGCAGCCACGCACTCTTGGCCATCGATGACGCACAGTTGGCCCGGCCGGCCGAACAGGCAATGACCCACGCGGTCATCGCAGTCATCGATCGCGGGAAGCGTGATCTGCGTCAGGGCGGCACGCCGGTTAAGGGCGTTTCCGATGGGACTGGTTGCCGAGGCATCGGCGCCGGCCGCGATGGCGACCATCACGAGTGGCAGGACCGGTAGTCGACGCCTCGTTGGCATTTGCCATGCTCCTGGTTCGGTCACATCCCCGATAGCTTCTTGAAATCCTCGTCGCGGAAGACCCAAAGAGGATCAAGTCCTAAGACGGCGTAGGCCACTTCTTGCGGTTCCGCGGAACCCACCAGGGTGAGCTTTACCGTGAACCAGCGCGGGCCGGGCTTGTCCTCGGCCCGAAGGATCTCGAAGGCGGCCAGTTTGCCGCCCGCCTTCCACACCTTGTCTACGACTTCTATGTTCTGAGAATCCCCTTGGACTTTCCCGCATTTTTCACCGTTTTTCCAGGCGGTCAGCGCTTTTTCCAAAGCGGCGCGGGCTTGATCGGCGCCGGGGACAATATCGAGTTCGCTGCGGTTGGCCCCGCCGCACCCGCATGAGACGAGTGTCAGCAGGCCAAGCCCCAGCAGGCCGATGGCACGGCATTGAGTAAGTTCTCTCATTGATCTGCATCCTCCAGTTAGTAGTCGCCGACCACTTCGCCGAGTTGGCGCGTGCCCAGGGCCCTCCAGGTAGTCAGGCTCACAGCGTTGGTGACGTATCGGACCGACGCGTCGCTCAGAGCGAGGTTGACACCAAGGGCGTGACCGCTGGTAGCCGGCTGTTGCATGGCCATGTTTTTCATGCCGCCGCTGAACCCTAGGCCGGCGCAGGTAGTCGTGTTGGGAGTGGAAACATGGTTGTACTGTGTGCAGCACATTTCGCCCATCGCCCAGCTGCCCCCTTGCCAATAACTGAGGGGGGTCGCCGTTTGCGGGTTCAGGCTGCTGCACGTCGCATAGGTGGCATCGAGTGTGCTTTGGGTCTGCATGATGAACATGGCACTGCGCGAATTGGCGACGCCGCCGCCGCGCAAATGCTCGCTGAACAGCGCGGTGTTGCTCGTCCCATCGGTGATGTCCGTCAAGCGAACCTTGCTGAGGTAATACAAAACACCCGCCCGCTTGAGGTCCGAGGGATCCACGGTGCTTGGAGCACTTTCGGTGTTGTCGCACATGAACATCGTGCCGACGCAGCCCACGTAGTTGTTTTGGCCCAGCCAGCCGCTAATGGGAGCAGGATCGGACGGGCACAAAAAGATAGGCACTGGCATCGAGGACTGGGCGTTTCGGCCGCCCGGATTGGTATACGCGGGCATGAAATTGATCACGGGGCCCGCCATCCCGGGCGTGTTCGGCGGATAATTGAAATCCAGGCCTCGGAAAAGGGGGTCTTGTTCGACAAAGGGGAGGATCTGGCTGTGCACCGACCAGCGGGCATACATGGGCGCGCCCATATACATAGGCCCTTTGCCGAAAGGCAGGGTCTTATTGGTGTCATGATAGTTGTGCAAGCCCAGCGCGATCTGCTTGAGGTTGTTGGTGCATTGCGTGCGTGCCGCGGCCTCGCGGACCTTTTGTACCGCGGGGACCAACAGGGCGATGAGGATCGCGATGATGGCGATTACGACGAGCAACTCGATCAACGTGAAACCTTGACGACGCTTCATGACATTACTCCAGAGTAAGTAGAAATAAGAAAATAGAACGCACAACAAGTGCGCGAGACTCCAGGATTCTGGACGCCCGGGAATTGCTCGGCGCCGTGGCGCCGAGCGGGTTCGAGGGCGGCCTATTCAATACTCACGAATTCGTTGGATGATGCGCTGGCGTACCGGGATCGGCACGCGGCCAAGTACGGTCGCGACATGCGGTGCGAGCCATCGACGGAGAAGATTCAGTCAGGCGATGCTTTTCAGCAGCGTTCTGAAGCTGAATCCGATCGGGACGGACGATGTCCATCGTCGCGTCAAGCGCGCACGGCAAGCGACGCTTAGCCGTGACGAGGCGGATGGAAGATGCAATCGGTGCGGGAGATGGGAGTCAGCAGCTGGCCCAAGGAGAGCCAGTCAATTCGTTCATCTTGATTCAAATGCGTTTGGGCTATGGCGAGATTCCATTGATCTTGCGTGACGTTGTTTGTGCCGGTCGTGATCGGCAGGCCCTCCGGCAGGTTGTTGCCGGAGCAAGACGGTCCCCGGCACGGTCCCTCAAGCGGCTTGTTGGGGCATTGACCGCAGGGCAGGGGCGGATTGCCGGTGGATGCCCGAACCGGCAATGGACCGGTGCGTGGGCCGTTCGACACGGCTTCCTGCGCGAACGTCGCAAACGAAAAGGCGGTGTGGTCGGTGCAAGAGGCGGAGGCCCGCGCTTCGGCGATGAAGAAGGCGCCGCCGACGGCCAAGGCAACCTTGGTCCAGCGGGACAACAATGACGAGCAGCGCCGCATCATGAGAAGCCCTGCGCGAACGGCAAGAAACTCAAACAGTAATACCGTATCGAATCGCCGCCGCCAATGCAAATTCTTTTTGAAGAAATCCATCGAAGTCCGCCATCGACGTGAAACTTGCACTCCTGTGCCGGTGCGCGGTTATTTGCGGCACTTATTCGCGGTTGATCGAGCATGGCGACGATTGATGATCCGCGCTGGATTGTGATGTGGCTATCCGCAGGCACGATCTTTCTGGGCTGCAAGGGGTTGACGTGGTGGTCGGCGCCGCGGCGTGGAGGCCTCGCGGCGTGGCTGACGTGGCCGGGCTTGGACGCCATCGGCTTTTTCGCCACGACCGCTAGAGTTTGCCAGCCAGCCCGTGCGGAGTGGTTCTTCGCCGCGGCGAAAACGGCTCTGGGCGCCGCACTGTTCTGGTTCGGCGGCGCAGTCTTTGGGAATCACGATTTGCTTCGCGGCTGGCTGGGCATGATCGGCATCGTTTTCGTGCTGCACTTCGGCCTGTTCCATTTGCTCAGCTGTTTTTGGCGCACCATCGGCCGTGATGCGCCGCCGATCATGAACCATCCCTGGGCCGCGACCAGCCTCAGCGATTTTTGGGGCCGGCGCTGGAACCGTGCCTTTCGCGACCTGGCGCACCGGTTTCTGTTTCGCCCGTTGACGAGGATGCTGAATCCGCGGTTCGCATTGCTCTTCGGCTTCGTCGTCAGCGGCGTCGTGCACGAAATCGTGATCACGGTGCCGGCCGGCGGCGGTTACGGCGGTCCCACGCTCTACTTTTGCTTGCAGGGCCTGGGCATCGCGCTCGAACACACGCGGTTCGGCAAGAGGATCGGCCTCGGCCAAGGTTGGCGCGGCTGGTTGTTCGCCGCGCTGATGCTCCTCGGACCGGTGTGTTTACTGTTCCCACCGGTGTTCGTTCGCAATATCGTGTTGCCGATGATGGACGCTCTCGGCGCTGTTTGAAAGGAACGTGTCATGCGTGAATTGTTGCCGAAGTTGATCTTCTTCGCCGGATTGGCCCAGTGGTCCGTGCTGATCGCCTCCGCGCTGGTGCCGGTGCGATTGCACTGGGCGGCGTCGTTTGCGGGCTTGCCGCGTTTGCATCGCCAGCTGTTTTGGATCTACGGCGGTTATGTGGTGTTGGCCATCGTCGCTCTCGGCGCCCTGTGCGTGTTCAATGCGGATGAACTCGCCGGCGGCGGCTTGTTGGCGCGCTGCTTGTGCACCTATTGCGCGGCGTTTTGGGGCATTCGGCTTGGGTTGCAAACGCTGCTCGACGTGAAACCGTTCCTCACCACCTGGTGGCTGACATTGGGCTACCACGCGCTGACCGTTTTGTTCGTTTGCTTCACGGCGATTTTCCTGTGCGCGGCGCTGACGTAGTCCATTTTGGCGGTTCGAAGACGCTCGCTTCGCGCTTTTGTTCGGTCCACAAAAAAACCGCCCGGCCTCGCCGAGCGGTTGTTGTGGTCTTAGGCATCGTGATCAATACGGTCGCACGTGATAGTGCCCGCGGTGCGGCACGACGATCGTGCCATGGCTGTGGTAACCGCGGTCCGGCGTCCAGTGATAGTAATCCGGCACAACGACGGGTTGGAGGGAATAGCCGCTGTGGTAGTGATTGTGGCCGTAGCCAATGCTCGGCGAATAGTAGTCGTAGCGCGGGTAGCTCGGGTAATAGCTGGGGCGATAATAGCCGCCGCTGCCGACATCGATGTGCGTGCGCCCGAAATCGAGGTACACGCCGAAGCTCTGTGCGTGACTGGTCGCCGGGTTGGCGAGCGTGAAGCCGATAGCTACGGCGCCAAGTGCGACGAAGGACAACAGGCGGGTCATGGGTTTCTCCTGATTTTGGATTGCCGAGTGAGGGTCGTATCTGCCAAAAGAACGCAGCCCGAAGCCATGCTTGCGCCGCAAATGCCGATTGGAAATCCGGCAAAGATGCGGCTGGATTGATGACGGGCGCTGTACGAATCGTCGAGCCACGATTCGTTTCACGATCGTTTTTGACGGTGAAATGAAACGAAATAAGGTGTTATTGGACTTGAGGATGCGGCGAAAAACGGCGTCATTTTTCGACATGGTTCAATTCTTGTCATTTCTGGGTGACAGAGTGAACGCTGTAGGGACTACACTTGCCTGTCATGTGATGCCGACATTTTTTTCGATGTAACATTGGATGGATCAAGGGGATAGGAAGTTGAGTGCGTGCCAACTGTGTCGAAATCCTGTCGTCTCGAAAAGCACCTATGCCTGTGCGCATTTGTGAACCATGCCCATTTTTCGTTTCGTTTCACCGCGTGCAATTCGTTTCACGATCCTGAGCGAATAAGGTGAATCCAGAAAAATAATTATCCCAGTTGTCCGACCGACTTCTTGGTCGGAATGTCAACGAACCACTTCTCAAGACCAGGAAGCCGCCGTACTTGGGCTTCGAGGTTTTTCATTTCGGCGGC
>Ga0209726_10001801_pt1 | contig 33304 bp, 29 predicted proteins | sample Subgrocontami54m_FD_187453 | JGI IMG/M metagenome (GOLD analysis project Ga0209726, IMG submission 187453) | Subsurface groundwater microbial communities from S. Glens Falls, New York, USA - GMW46 contaminated, 5.4 m (SPAdes) (version 3) | ecosystem: Environmental > Aquatic > Deep subsurface >...
CGCGTTCGACTTTGCCAAGTACGCGCATCGTTACCTCGCCGAGGCCCAATATCGATTCAACCGTCGTTTCAATCTGCGCTCCATCCTGGCTCGCCTGATTCGGGCTGCTTCCCTCACAATTCCTACACCCGCTTCGTCCATTCGCGTGGCTGAGGCAGGTCGCTAATCAAGTAGAAATTTATGGGTCCCCGCCTGCGTGGGCACGACGAGCTCTCTTGCCGAGTCCGGTAAAGCGCGATAACGCTGTTTACATATTCGGGTAGTTCGGCCCGCCGCCGCCTTCGGGCGCAACCCACACGATATTCTGCGTCGGGTCCTTGATGTCGCAGGTTTTGCAATGCACGCAGTTCTGCGCGTTGATCTGGAGCCGCGGGTTCGCGCCGTCGGCATCGCGCACGATCTCGTAGACCCCGGCCGGACAGTAGCGTTGCTCCGGCGCATCGTAGAGTTCGAGATTGATTTTCACCGGCACCGTCGCGTCTTTCAGCGTCAGATGGACGGGCTGATTTTCCTCGTGGTTGGTTCCCGAAAGATAGACCGAGGACAGCCGGTCGAAACTGATCACGCCGTCGGGCCTGGGATACTCGATCGGCGTGACTTCGGTTTTTTTCCTCAGTGTCTCGTGATCGGCGTGCCGGTGGTTGAGCGTCCACGGCGCGCGCCCGCCGAGCATGATCTGGTCGATGCCGAACATCAGCGAGCTGGTGTACAGCCCTTTCGCCATCCACGGCTTGAAATTGCGCGCGCGGTGGAGCTCATCGTAGAGCCAGCTCGAGCGGAACGATTCGGGATAGGCCGCGAGCTCGTCGTTTGCGCGTCCCGCCTGCACCGCTTCGAACGCCGCTTCAGCCGCAAGCATGCCCGATTTGATCGCGCAGTGGCTGCCTTTGATGCGGGAAGCGTTCAGCAAACCGGCATCGTCGCCGATCAGGCAGCCGCCGGGAAAGATCAATTTCGGCAGCGATTGCAGCCCGCCGGCGGCAATCGCACGCGCGCCGTAGGCGATGCGCTTGCCGCCTTCGAGGAAGGACCTGATCGCGGGATGCGTCTTGTAGCGCTGGAATTCCTCGTACGGGCTCAGATACGGATTGGTGTAGGCAAGCCCGACGACGTAACCGATCGCCACCAGGTTGTTTTCCATGTGGTACAGGAACGAGCCGCCGTAGGTGCTGCTGTCTAACGGCCAGCCGGCGGTATGGATCACCAGACCGAGCTGATGCTTTTCAGGCTTGATCTCCCACAACTCCTTGAGGCCGATGCCGTAGACTTGCGGGCCCACGCCGTCGCGCAGCCTGAAGCGCTCCTGCAGTTGCTTGCCGAGGTGGCCGCGGCAGCCTTCGGCAAAAAAAGTGTATTTCGCGTGCAGTTCCATTCCCGGCTGATAGGCGTCCGTCCGCTTGCCGTCTTTTCCAATCCCCAAATCGCCGGTCGCGACCCCGCGCACGCTGCCGTCGTCCCGGTAGAGGACCTCAACCGCGGCGAATCCCGGAAAGATTTCAACGCCGAGGCTTTCGGCCTGCTGGCCGAGCCAGCGGCACACGTTGCCGAGACTGATCACGTAATTGCCGTGGTTTTGAAAACACCCCGGCAGCAGGAAATTCGGTACCCTGAACGCCGAGCGCTCGGTCAGTATCATGAAACGGTCTTCGCTCACCGGCGCATTGAGCGGCGCGTTGAGTTCGCGCCAGTTCGCGAACAACTCGGTGAGCGCGCGCGGGTCCATCACCGCGCCGGACAGGATATGCGCGCCGACTTCCGAGCCTTTTTCGATTACGCACACGCTGATCTCGCTCGCGCGCTCAGTGGCGAGCTGTTTCAGGCGGATCGCGGCGGCAAGACCGGCGGGGCCGGCGCCGACGATCACGACGTCATATTCCATCGCTTCGCGTTGAGTCACGATCGCTATCCTTTCAAGCTGCCTGGACGCCAAGGCGCCAAGGCCGCCAGGAAACGCAAATGAAAAACACGCATTGAATCAGGAACGAAAGTTTGAAGGTTCGCGCAGGTCAATTTAACATTAAATCATTCTTATCTGAGCTCCTTGTAAAACTTCCCGCCTGAGCGGGATTAACCGCCGAATGGGGTAGAGATCGGCGGCCATTGCTGGCAAGATGGGGGTTCCAAAGAAGTCATCGGCGCTCGAAATTAATACTACGCAACGCACAGGAATAATGCAACGGTGGCAAGTGGTTCAGCATGAGTTGATGCCGGAATTGAGATCGGAAATGAGTTCGCTGACACCGAAGCTGGAGACGGTGGTTCATACGCTGGAATGGGTGCGTATAGAAGAATTCATCATGGTTGGAGTGCGTGGGGTAGACTTCGACACCGAGCGCGCCGCCGACGCCAACGATCCACCGCTCGAGTTCTTCGATAGTTTAAGGCGTGCCGAAGACTGCCGGGTTGCGGTTGATCAGGTTGGACCTGTTGGTACCGTTGATCAATCCGATACGCGATGCCTTGTCGGCGCTACGGAAGATCTGGACATCCACTTCGCATCATCTCCATGCTCTGTCGACACGTTACCTGGCGATCTCGCGCAGCAGGCGCCCGTGGCCCTCGATCGACCCGCTAAAGCCGACGAGACGCAGCGCAGACCACAGAGCCGCGGCCGTCGTTGAAACGACAGGTTTTTCGAGCTCGCGCTCGAGCCGCTCGATAACCGCCATCGTGCGCATATTGGTTCCGGCAAAAATCACCGCATCCGCGTTCGCCCGGTCGGCAGCGCGGCCGAGATCGTAAGCGTCCGCCTCTGTAAGGCGGCCGACTTGCTGATTGTCCACGAGGCCCAGCTCGCGTGTCGCGACCACATTTATGCCGTTACCCTCCAGAAACGACTTGGCCATGGCACTGATGCTCGCGTCATAGGGGGCAGCGATCGCGATGCGCCGGAGGCTCATGTGGCGCAGCGCCTCCAATAATGCTGTGGCCGTGGTCGTTGCGCGCGTGCCTGCGACCGCCTCGATGCGTTGCGCGAGCTCACGATCGTATCCGACCCCCTTCGTGAGTGCGGGCGCGACCGCTCCGAGCACGATCACGTCGACGTCCGCGCTGGCCAACAATCGGCTCTGCGTTTCCAGATCGCTCAGCATGTTGCGCAAAGTCTCGGACGTGATGTGAGTTAACAGTAAGCGCGCCGTATGCACCGTCACTTCGGGCGGCAACAGCCGGTAGAACTCGGTTTCGACTGAAGTGTTGGAGGAGGGAACGAGCAGGCCGATGCGTGCCATTGATGTCGTGCATCCTTTCGGTGATGAGTCAGAAGTAGTCGCGGAGGCCTCGGCAATCATATCCAAGCCGATGTTGCCACCGCCGCTTGCCGATCACATGCCGGACGCGCCATTGTTCGGTCAGGATGGCGGGGGGGGGGGGCGAGCGCGCCGGAGGTGCCGCCCGGAGGTGTCATACGTTGCGCATAGCGCTGGACCTGCGTGAGTTGACACCCCCGAGGGCGTATGAAAGAATCGGCGGGTGAATGAGCATTCATTCATCGTAGGCATCGCTGAATCATACCACCGGCACGGGCAGCAAGAATGCTTGCTCTTGTTCCGTTGATTTCATATCCGAGTACACCGCCGTTATGCCCAGTCTTTTCTGGAGGAGACGCCAATGCCAAACTCGCCGTCATCGATGTTGAAACCGCTCGGACTGCTGCTCGCGTTCTGCGCGTGCGCGGCCGCCGCCCAAACCTATCCCAGCAGGCAAGTGCGCATCGTGGTTCCGTTTGCCCCGGGCGGCGGAACCGACGTTGCCGCGCGCGTCCTCGCCCAGAAACTGACCGAGCGCGTGGGGCAGTCTTTCATCGTCGACAACCGTCCTGGCGCAAGCGGCATCATCGGCACGGAAATCGTGGCGAAGTCCGCGCCGGACGGCTACACGCTGCTGGTCGGCTCGCAAACCGTCATGGCGGTGGTGCCGGCGATGTACGGCAAGCTCAACTACGATACGGTGCGCGACTTCGTGCCGGTGATCCGAATCATAGACACGCCGACACTGATCGCCGTGCACCCGTCACTGCCGGTGAAGTCGATCAAGGAACTGATCGCGCTCGCCAAGGCGCGCCCCGGGCAGCTTTCGTTCGGCGGAGCGTCGGGCGGCACGCCGCACATGTTCGGGGAACTGTTCAAGACCCTTGCACGGGTTGACATGCTGTTCGTGCCGTACAAGGGCGAAGGGCCGGCCATCATCGACACGATGGGCGGTCAGATCTCGATGGTGTTTTCGAACCTGCCGACCGTCTTGCCGCTGGCGCAGGGCGGCAAGCTGCGCCCGCTCGCGGTCAGCAGCGCGCAACGCGTGTCCGGCGCGCCCGAGATCCCGACCGTCGCCGAATCCGGTTTGCCGGACTACATTGCGAACTCGTGGTTTGGTCTGTACGCGCCCGCGGCGACCCCGCGCGAAATCGTCACCAAGATCAACACCGATGCGACAAGCGCGCTCAACGTGCCGGAGGTCAAGGACCGGTTGGCGGCGCAGGGCATGTACGTGGTCGCCAATACGCCCGAGCAGTTCGCGGCTTTCCTGAAAACGGAAATCCCGCGCTGGGCGAAGGTCGTCAAGGATTCGGGCGTCAAGCCCCAGTGACGGGAATGGCGCCACGAGAACTGTTCGACGTGGTCGTCATCGGCGGTGGCGGGGCGGGTCTCGCCGCAAGCATCGAGGCGAGGTTCTACGGCCGCGAGGTGTTATTGCTGGAGAAAAACGCCAAAGTCGGCGGTACGACCGCCTTGTCGGTCGGGTCGATCAGCGCGTCCAATACGCAACATCAGATCAGGGCCGGTATCAAGGACTCACCGCTGCACCACTGGGAGGACATGCCTCTGTTTGCGTGCCACGACAAGCGCATGGGCGAGCATGGCGAGCTCGCGCCGCGCGAGAACGGTGCGCTACGGCGACTCCTTGCCGATAACGTAACCGACACGTTGCGCTGGCTGATGGATAAGGGCGTTGTCTTCTTCGGGCCGATGCCGGAGCTGCCCCATCGCAAGCCGCGTATGCATAACGTCGTGCCGAATTCGCGTGCCTACGCTTATCACTTGGAACGCCACGCGCGGAAGATTGGCGTCGATATTCGCGAGAATCAGCGCGCTGTGCGCTTGCTGCAAGATGGCGAGCGCGTGATCGGCGTGGAGTGCGAGGGGCCGGACGGCACACGTCGCGAGTTCGTCGCCCGCGGCGGCGTGGTGCTGGCAAGCGGTGACTACAGCGCCAATTCCGAGATGAAAGCGCGTTGCATCTCGGAGCAGGCCGCGCGCATCCCCGCGATCAACCCCGCCAGCACCGGAGACGGGCAGCGCATGGCCATGGAAATCGGCTCACGCATTGTCAACGGTCACCTGAGCTTTTTCAGCTTGCGCTTCATGGCGCCCACGAGAAGCCCGTTGGCGCAGCGCATTCCACCGTGGCCGATCGTCGCTCGCTTCATTGTTTGGGCGCTCGCCAATCTGCCGCAGCGCCTGCTGCGCCCATTCGTGCTCGGTTATGTGACTACTTTTCTGGTGCCGGAATTGAAAATGTTCAGCGAGGGCGCGATCCTCGTGAACAAGAAGGGCGAGCGCTTCGTGGAGGAGCTGGAGAAGCCCGAAATGGCACTCCTCGATCAGCCGGACCAGTGCGGATACGTGATCATGGATGACACGCTCGCGCAGAAGTTTTCCGCGTGGCCGCACTATATTTCGACTGCGCCCGGGGTCGCGTTCGCCTATCTGCCCGACTACCGCCGTAACCGTCCGGACGTCTATGCTTGCGGGCGCACTCTCGCCGAGCTTGCGCTCAAGCTCGGCATGCCGGCGGGCGCGCTGGAGAATACCGTTGGCGACTACAACGCGGCTGCGGGCAAGGCGGGAAGCACGCGTCCGGCGCTGCTGAAGCCGCCCTATCATTCCCTGGGGCCGATCAAGAACATGATGGGCTTCTCCGAGGGCGGGCTTGCCGTGAACGAAAGGCTGCAGGTGCTGGGCGAGAACGACAAGCCGATTCCCGGATTATTCGCCGCGGGCGGTGCCGGCCAAGGCGGGTTGCTGCTCCTCGGCCACGGCCATCATCTCGGCTGGGCATTTACTTCAGGCCGCATCGCCGGGCGGCACGCGGCCTTTCTCGCAACGACGGAGGATCTGCAAATATGAAACGCACGCTGACATATTTGGGGCACCTGATTTGCGCAACGGCGCTGCTCGCGCTATCCGGGATTGCCGCCGCGCAGACCTACCCGGCTAAACCGATCCGATTTATCGTCCCGTTCCCGCCGGGGGGCGGAGCGGACGTCATGGCGCGCCTGCTCGGCCCGACGCTCACCGAGGCGCTTGGGCAAAACGTACTCGTCGACAACCGTCCGGGGGCGGCCGGCAACATCGGGGTCGAGATCGGCGTGAAATCGCCGCCCGACGGCTACACGGTCATCTTCGCCTATTCCGGTACCGTGGCCATCAATCCCAGTCTGTACAGCCGTCTTCCGTTCAGCGCGAGCGATTTTGCGCCGATCACCTGGTTGGCTCTCGTGCCGCAGATCGTCGTGGTTCATCCCTCACTGCCCGTGCGCAACATCAAGGAGCTGATCGCGCTTGCGAAGGCGAAGCCGGACGAGTTGACCTATGCATCAGCCGGCAGCGGCGCGTTCAATCATATGGCAGGAGAGCTGTTCAAAATGATGTCCGGCGTGCAAATCGTGCACGTTCCGTACAAGGGCGGCGGGCCCGCATCGCTGGCGCTCCTGACAGGCGAGGTATCCATGATCCTCGGCGAACCGGCGGGTGTACTGCCGCACATCAGGGCAGGCAAGCTGCGCGCACTTGCCGTGACGAGCGCCCGCCGTTTCCCCGCGATGCCAGATCTGCCGACGGTCGCGGATACAGGCCTGCCGGGATATGAGGTGATATCGTGGAACGGGGTTCTGGCGCCCGCGGGCACGCCTCAGGACATCATCGCGAAATTGAATGCCGCGTTCGTGAAAGCCATTCGCGCTCCGCAACTTCGGGACAAGTTCCTCGCAAGCGGCTTCGAGCCCGTCGGCAGCACGCCGGAGGAATTCGGGGCGCACATACGCGCCGAGACCGCAAAATGGGCGAAGGTGGTGAAGGCCACCGGCATGAAGATCGATTGAGCGGGTGGGAGATGCACGGTCTAGCAGCCTGTCGGACTTAACAGTTCGCGTTCAATTACGTTGGCGCACGGCACGAACAGGTGATCGACCGCCGTCGGCGACGGAAGCGCCCGATTTCAGCACCTTCGAACAGTGCCGCCTGCCCCGGGGGGTGAGGAACGCCTGCCAGGCGGAATGGACATTCAGGCGAATGTACTCATCGAGCGTGGTGATCTCGCGCAGCCGCCAGTATTTTAAAGCCCATGCATGAGCGACGACGACGATATGGTAGGTGAGAAGTTCCACTTTGGCCGGCTGGAGGTAGCCGTGCTCGATGCATTCCTCGATGCAGGACGAGAGCATCTCGTTGGTTTCGAGCTCGCTGCGCTTGAGCGTCTCCTTGTGCTCCGGCTTGAGCGATTTCGTCTCGCGATAAGTCAGCAGTACCGCATCGCGATTGGCGTCGAGCACCCTGCAATAGGCTTCGATGGCGCTGACCAGGCGACGCAGCGGATCGGTTAACCCGCGCAGGGCGGCAGGAATCTGTTCCTTGTTGGTCTCGACAATTTGCTGCAGGGCGAGAAACAGCACGTCCTGTTTATCGAGAACGTACTGGTAGATCAATCCCGCGCTGAAACCCGCTTCCTTTGCAATGTCCTTGACCGTGGTCGAAAAATAGCCCTGCCGATTGAACAGGGTAATGGCCGCCGCCACCAGCTGGCGACGCCGTTCCCGTACCAGTTCAGGATTCTCGACGATGGCCTTGACCGAGCTCGACATTCTGGCGCCTTCCGTTCGTGGTAAATCCGGGGTCGTGGGCGCGCAACCCGCAGGAATGCGGGATAGCACGGTAGCTGTCCTATTTTCAATCGGTATTATACCTCGAATTGATTGAATGTTCATTCAATATGGCGTATATTGTCCAACCATGGGTATCAGGCTCACCGCTCCGGTGCCGGTTGAGCGAGGCCGGGACCACTATCCGTACCAAGCGTAGTTGCGTACGCAGCACTGGGAGCAATTAAGATGTCTTTCGTGCACGCGCTGAGTGCAGCCCTGTTCCTCGCCCTGGCCGGTATTGCGGCCGGTGAAGATTTTCCAACTCATCCCGTAAGAGTTGTCGTGCCGCAAATCCCCGGCGGCGCCTCGGACGCTCTTGCGCGTATCGTCGGCCAGAAGCTGGCGGAGCAATGGCGAGTCCAGCTCGTCATCGACAATCGTGGGGGCGCGGGTGGCAACATCGGCACGGATATCGTCGCCAGAAGCCCGGCGAACGGGTACACGTGGCTCGTCACCTACGAGGGCACATACGCGATCAACGCGACACTCTACCGGCACTTGCCGTTCGATTCGCGCAAGGATTTTGCGGCGGTCGCAACGCTCGCCACGGTCCCTTTCATCATGGTGGCGAACAACAATCTTCGTGCGAACACGCTGGCCGAGTTCATTTCGATCGCGCGTGCAAAACCTGGAGATCTCAATTACGGCGCGGCCAACGGCTCCGTCAACCATCTTCTCGGTGTGATGTTGGATGGACGCGCAGGCATCAAGACGGTGCATGTACCGTATCGGGGCGCGGCCGATTCCTTAACGGACACCATCAGCGGCTTGATGCAGTTCAACTACGCCAGTCTTCCTTCGGCGGTGCAACTCGTGCGGTCTGGCAGGGTGCGGGCGGTAGCAGTGACCAGCGGCAAGCGGGCGCCAGCGCTGCCCGAGGTGCCGACGATCGCCGAGGCCGGCTTTCCGGGCTTCGACATCGCACCTTGGTTCGGGATCTTCACGCGCTCGGGCACACCCCGGCACCTCATCCGCAAAATCAACGCAGACATCAATACGCTGCTGACCCAGAAGGACGTGACAGATCGCTTTGCAAACGTCGGCGCGGAGCCGCTCATCACGGCACCCGAGCAGTTTACGCGGATCGCCCATCGCGATATCGAGAAGTGGGGCAAGGTTGTGAAGGAGTCGGGCGCGACGCTCGACTAAAGAACAGTCGTTTGGAGAGATTCATGCTGTACATGGTTGACTGTGCGTTTTCGGACCCTAACCGCGAAGACGCCTGGAACGAGTACTACACCCATCGCAAGCTGGACGAAGTGCTGGCGGTTCCCGGCTTCCGCACCTCGCAGCGTTTCAAGGCGATCACCGCTATCCCTGCGCCTTATCTGGCCATTCACACCGTCGATTCTCTCGAGGTGATGACCGGCAAGGCGTATCGGTCGCTGGGCGGCGGCAGCTTCGACCGGACCTATCAGGGATACATCATCAACTGGCACCGCAACCTGTTCGGCGGACTCGACCGGGCGCCGGCGATCGCAGAAAGCGAGTTCCTCGCGGTGACCGACCAGGTGCCCGGGAAGGTGAGCGGTGCGGGAGTCCGCTTCACCTGGCTCACGATCGCCGGGCTCGATGCGTCGACACCGCAGCGCGGTATCGCGCGCATCGATCGCGCACAGGCTGAAGCGTTGGTGAAGACTCAGCGGGGCCTGATCGACGTGTACTCGCCCATGATGCCGCAACGGCAGGAACCGCCGGGAAAACGCGGGAGCTGACCATGGCGCGAGCGGAGGAGTCGACCGTTACTCGAACCGATGTCGTGGTTGTCGGCGGCAGCACGCAGCCGCTGTCCGCCGCAAATTGAAAGCCCGCTGACATGCATGAACTGCAAACCAGCACGACTTTTCTCTAATCGATGGAGCAATTTCATGAACCTGGTGCAAACGGCTAATCCCACCTATCGGACGCTTCATTTTCTGGTGCGCCACGGCGACTGGGTTGCGGCGCTCGTAGGCTTGGCGCCCGTCGTGGCCGGCATATTGGTCTGGGTTATGGGCTGCTCCATCGGCTACGCGGCGGCTGGCGTTGCAGGCGGCGCATTTCTTTATCTGATCATGCGCAGCTATGTCGAACTCGTGAGAGTGATCGTCGACATGCTGCTCCCGAAATAGCGCGGCGGCGGAGCGAAGGATGAGCGAAGCGGGCGAATTCGATGTGGCGGTCGTGGGTGGAGGTATTGCGGGGTTGATGTCGGCGGTGCGGGCGGCGGAACTGGGTTTGCGAGTTGTCGTTCTGGAGAAAGGCGAACAGGAACGGTATCCCTGCAATACGCGGTTCACCGGCGGTGCTTTTCATGTATGTTTTCATGAAGTCAATGAAAACGAAACGGTGTTGATGGATGCGATCAACGAGCGCACGGCGGGTGCTGCGAACGGCGAACAGGCGCGCGCCGTGGCCCGCGACACGCGCGTTGCAGTGCAGTGGCTGAAAGCGAAAGGAATGAAGTTTATCAAGGGCGGCCCGGATGCGTGGCGCCAGAATACGCTCGCTCCGCCTTTGATGCTGAAGCCCGGATTGCACTGGGAAGGGCGCGGCGGGGATGTCATGATGCGCACGCTGGCCGCTACGCTCGCGCAACTCGGTGGCAAGTTGCTACTGGGGGCGGAAGCGCTTGCTTTACGGATGGAGGAAGGACGCTGCACCGGTCTGGACATGGAGCAGCACGGCAAGCGCGCGACCGTCCCGGCAAAGCATGTCGTGATCTGCGACGGCGGGTTCCAGGGCAACCACGAGCTTCTGCGCGAATTCATTACTGCGCGTCCCGAGAAGCTCAAACAACGCGGAGCGGGCAATGGCAACGGCGACGGCCTGCGAATGGCCCGCGCGGTCGGTGCACGGCTCGCCGGCATGAACCGGTTTTATGGCCACCTGCTGTGCCGGGATGCGATGCATAACGATGCGCTGTGGCCTTTCCCGATGGTCGATCATATCTGCCTCGCTGGTGTCGTCGTCGATGCCGCGGGCCGCCGCTTCGTCGACGAGGGACGTGGCGGCGTTTACATCGCGAATTGCGTTGCACAGTTGCCGGATCCGTTGTCCACGACGGTGGTTTTCGACGACGCGATCTGGAACGGGCCGGCGCGCGACTTCATACTGCCTGCAAATCCGAATCTCGTGACGGCGGGGGCCACTATATTCACCGCACCGGATCTCGTCGGACTCGCGAAACAACTCGCATTGCCGCCGGAGACTTTCGAGGCGACCGTGGCCCGCTACAACGCGGCTGTCGATGCAGGGCAGACGCAACAGCTCGATCCGGTGCGGACCGTCTCGGCATACAAGGCGCATGCCATACGGACGCCGCCGTTTCATGCGGTGCAGCTTTGCGCCGGCATTACGTTCACCATGGGGGGGATGGCGATCGACGGCGCGGCGCGCGTCCTGGACGAGCACAACAAGCCAATACCGGGTCTTTACGCGGCCGGTTGCGCGACCGGCGGACTGGATGGAGGCGGCTACGCGGGTTATGTCGGAGGTCTCGCGAAATCGGCCGTAACCGCATTACTCGCCGCCAACCATATCGCGGCCAGTCGTCGCTGTTGATTCCGATGAATACCAATATAGAGCCGACAGTTAGGGGATGCGTCATGGTTGCAAGTGCAGCAAGTGATTCGGCGGGAGTATTGGAATCAAACTGCGATTTCGAACGACTTATCAGGCCGCGTGCGGTAGGAATCATTGGCGCTTCGGCCGACTTAAACCGGATCGGCGGGCAACCGCTTCGCGCCCTGACTGAATTTGGCTATGCAGGGGGGGTTTATCCGGTAAACCCCAAGTACAAGACGCTCAAAGGGCTGACCTGTTATCCGGACATCACTGCAGTACCCCGCCCCTGCGATGTCGCGATCGTTGCCGTGCCGGCGCGCGAGGTCCCTCGTGTAATTGATCAGTGTGGTGACGCCGGCGTCAGCTTCGCGATCGTTTTGAGCTCAGGCTTTCGCGAGATGGCGGAACGGGGCGCCGCTCTACAGGACGAACTTGTTGAAGCGGCTAAACGTAGCGGAGTCCGAATAATAGGCCCGAATTGTCAGGGCGTAATGAATCTGGTGACGCGACTTTATTGCGGGTTTGGCACCACTTTTCAGAAGCCCGAGTTACGGGGCGGTCCGCTTGCCATGGTGACGCAAAGCGGCGGGTTCGGCTACGGGGTTGTTACCGTCGCACAAGCAGCGGGGATCGGGTTTAATTACGTCGTGTCCACCGGCAATGAGGCCGACGTTGATACCCTCGACCTGATCGAGTTTTTCCTGGAACAGGATGACATCGAAATCGTCACCACATATATGGAGGGCATCAAGGACGGCCGGCGCTTGCTCGCCCTTGGCAAGCGCGCGCTCGACCTTGGCAAACCTATTGTCGTCTGGAAGGTGGGCAATTCCCGCGTTGGCAGGCGTGCGGCGCTGTCTCACACGGCGAACCTGACTTCCGGCGCCGAACTGTATCGAGCAGTATTTAGGCAAGGGGGGTTTATCGAGATCCGGGAAATTGAGGATCTAATCGATGTCGCCCGGGCCTTCATGTCCCGCCGGTTGCCTCACGGACCAAACGTAGCCGTGGTCACGGCATCCGGCGGCGCGGGGGTGCTGCTCGCGGATCGCTGCGACGAGCGGGGCTTTTACCTGCCCGACCTACGTGAAGAAACCAAAGCAGAACTTCGCAAGATCATGCCGGAGTTTGCCGCTGTGGCGAATCCGATTGACATCACGGCCCAGCTATCCGCAGACCCTTTGAAGTCCAATCAGGTTGTTTCGATGCTGCTCGAGGATCCGGCGATCGATCAAATCGTAATCCGCAAGGGTAATGCGGTAGGCAAGGTTGGGCTTGAATGGGCTCGCGGACTAGTCGAGGTTTCGCGACAGACTGACAAACCAATCTTGGTAAGCATTCCGGTTGACCGTTCCGAGGAAACCCTGAATTTTCTCGACCAGCATCGCATTCCGTGGTTTCCCACCCCGGGCCGCGCTGTTACCGGCGCCGCGGCGCTGTTGGAGTTTGCCACGAAACGTAATCGCCACGCTTTGGCCGAGATGCCCGCGTGGTCGCGCCGGACGATCCACTGGCCCGCTTCCGCCGGAAACTTGAGCGAGCATCGATCGAAGCAGTGCCTTTCGGCCTACGAAATCCCTGTTGTACGCGGGATCGTCATGCCGCTGAACGAGATCATGGAGCTGACGCAGATGCCGTTACCTGCGCCACTGGCGGTCAAGGTCGAGTCTGCCGACATTCCGCATAAGACGGAAGCCGGCGCGGTTCGACTGCGAATCACGAGCCTTGCCATGCTCAAGGAGGCGGCGCTCGCGATCGCGCAGGCGGCGCATGCATACAACCCCCAGGCGCGGATCGACGGCGTTCTTGTGCAAGAGATGGCAACGGGCACGGAAATGATCGTTGGAGTGATAAACGATGCGTACTTCGGGCCGGTTGTCGTTCTCGGGCTCGGCGGCATCTTCGCGGAAGTTCTGGGCGATGTGACGCACAGATGCGCCCCGGTGAATGTCTCAACCGCGCATGTCATGATTGAAGAGCTTCGTGGATCAGCGGTGCTGAAAGGCGCACGCGGACGTCCCGCGGCGGACGTCGGCGCCCTGGCCGAAGCGATATCCCGGATTTCGATGCTTGCCGTTGATCATGCGGACCGGATCGCCGAAATCGACATCAACCCCTTGTTTGTGCGCCCAGCAGGAGAGGGCGTTGTGGCTGCCGATGCGCTTATCGTCCTGCATTGACCGGCAGCGACCAGCATTTCGCCCCAACCAACGTTTGCAACATCTATTCTTAAAGGAAGGAAATAGGACATGGAGAAAATCGAAGACCTGTCTCCGCTCGCGGCCTACCGGCATTATTGCCGACAAGGGAAGCTTGCCTACCAGTTTTGCCCCGACGACGGAGCCGTCATATTTTTCCCGAGGACGCTCAGCCCGAAAACCGGCAGCCGGAATCTGGAGTGGCGAGTGAGCGAGGGCCTTGGCACGGTTTACGCCTCCACCACGGTCCATCGGCGCGGCGAGGATCCCTACAACGTGTCCCTGATTGACATCGATGAAGGTTATCGCATGATGAGCCGCGTGGAAAATCTCAATCCGGACGATGTCAAGCCCGGAATGCGGGTCCGCGTGCGCATGGCCATGGATGATGACGGTCAACCTTATCCAGTATTCGCGCCTGAGGAGATGTCTAAATGAGCACCAGTTCAAGAGGTAGTGTTGCGATCGTTGGCGTGGCGGAGTCAGACCTGGGCGAGGCTCCGCCGGACACCTCTCCGCTCGATCTCATGGCGCAAGCCACGAGCCGCGCTCTCGATGATGCCGGCATGGGCCTCGGCGATATCGACGCTGTTTTCGTATCGTCGAGCCAGTTGCGCATGCCGACGCAGAACCTCTGCGAGTATGTTGGATTGCGGCCGCGTTATTTTGACTCGACCAACATAGGCGGCGCATCTCCTTTGACCCAACTTGCCCACGCGCAAGCCGCGATCAATGCGGGACTCTGCAATACGGCGTTGATTGCGTACGGCAGTACGCAGCGCTTGGTCAGCCGGAGCAAGACGACGCCGACGGAGGAATTTATTTACGAGACCGCCTATCGGCCCTTGCTTCCGGTCGGCGCTTATGCGCTGGCGGCATCAAGACACATGTTTCAATACGGAACGACCCGCGAGCATCTCGCAAGCGTCGCCGTGTCCACGCGGCAATGGGCTTTGCTGAATCCGGTCGCCTGGGAGAAAAAACCGCTGACCATCGAAGAAGTGCTGAACGCGCGGATGGTCAGTTCTCCGTTCGGCGTGCGCGACTGCTGCCTGGTCAACGACGGCGGGGGCGCCATCATCGTCACTTCAGCGCAGCGCGCGAAGACCCTGAAGAAACCGCCTGTTTACGTTCTCGGCATCGCCGAGGCCATGAGTCACCGCAACATTTCTTGCATGGATGACCTCACCGATACTGCTGCGGTTCTCTCGGGCAAGGAAGCGTTCAAGAACGCGGGGTTATCGCCGGCGGATGTGGATGTCGCGGAGCTATACGATTGTTTCACCATCACCCCCATTCTCTTTCTGGAAGACCTCGGGTTTTGTCCGAAAGGGGAAGGCGGTCGTTTCGTTTCAGGCGGACGGATTGCGCCCGGAGGCGACTTTCCCGTCAATACGAGCGGTGGCGGTCTTTCCTACTGCCACCCCGGCCAATACGGCATCCTGCTTCTCGTCGAGGGCGCGCGGCAGGTCCGCGGCGAATGCGGAAAACGTCAGACCAAGAATTGCGAAGTCGCTTTAGTGCATGGAAACGGTGGTGTCCTCTCGACCGAATGCACGGTCCTTCTCGGTGCGGCAGCAACCGTATGAACGTTCAAATCAGCCTTGGGCATCCGACTTTTAATGGGAGACTGGGATGATCGACTACGACAAGCTCATCAACTGGCCGTTTCCCGAGATATCGCACGAATGGACGAAGCGGGACACCATGATTTATGCGCTCGGGATAGGCCTCGGGGCTGACCCCCTCGACAAGCACCAGCTTCGTTTTGTGTACGAGAAGGCGTTACTGGCTTTGCCCAGCATGGCGACGGTGCTTTGTGCTCCAGGGAACTGGTTGCGCGACCCGCGTACAGGTGTCGATTACCTGCACGTAATGAATGGTGGTACGCGGTTCGTCATTCACCGGCCGTTGCCAGTCGAAGGCATATTTACCTGCACTCCGCGTGTCGTTGATATCGTGGACAAAGGCAAAGGCAAGGGGGCCATCATCCTGGTGGAGCGCAAAATATTCGACAAGGCCAGCAGTGGCGAGCCGGTATGCACTGTTACCACCAGGACGTTTTGCCGAGGGGACGGCGGCTTTGGGGGACCGAATCGCCCCCAGCCTGCACCACCCAAGGCGCCCGGCACGCCGCCGCAGGCAAGCGTCGAGATCAGCACTCCCCGCAACGCTGCCCTGATCTACCGTCTTAACGGTGACGCTAATCCGATCCATGCGGACCCGGAAGTGGCGCGCGCCGCTGGTTTCAAGGAGCCGATCCTGCATGGCCTGTGCACTTTTGGTGTCGCCACGCACGCTCTTGTGAAGGGTTGCTGCGATTACGATCCCTCCCGGCTGAAGAGCGTGGATGCCCGGTATACCACCCCGGTCATTCCCGGAGACACCATACGCACCGATATCTGGCGCGAAGGTTCCATCATCCGTTTTCGCTCCGTTGTTCCTGCACGCGATGCGGTGGTTTTAGACTATGCTCAAGCAGAGATATCGGCATAACGGTAACCGAATCAGCTTCGGTGCGGTCACGGGGGCCGCGATAATACTTGGATGAATATGGCCCATAATGACAAGTCAAATTGCAAGCATGACAAATAGCCCGTCCCCGGAGGGGGCCGACAATGGCACTTCGAGTCTTGGTGAGATGAGGGAACGTCTTGCGCTGTTGCGCGACAGCGTGAAGCGGTTTGCCGCGTGCGAGGTGCATGTCAAGCGCGGCCGGGCGCTGCGGGGAACCCGACCAGGTTACGATCCTGATGTTTGGCGAGAAATGGCGGAGCTGGGATGGCTTGGCACGATGATTCCGGAGCGGCTGGGGGGCAGCGGTCTGGGCTGCGCGGAGATGGCCGTGATAGGCGAGGGTCTGGGTTACGCGCTGCTGCCCGAGCCGGTGACGGCCGCCGTGGTGCTGGCGGGCGGGGCGCTCGTCTATGGCGAGAATGAGGCGCTCAAGTCCGAGTTGCTGCCCGCGTTGGCCGAGGGCCGGCTGGTTCCCGCGCTCGCCTGGCGCGAGAACGTTCATCGTGCCGAATTGCTGGCGGTCGATACCCGCGCCGAGAAGACCGCGCGGGGCGTGCGGATCTCGGGTGGCAAGTGCCTGGTTGTTGGCGGCGCATCGGCGGACGGTTTTGTCGTGTCGGCGCAAGGCCCCGATGGTCTAGCCCTTTACTGGATACCCGCAGCCGCGGCCGCGCCCGGTCTTTCGTTTCGCGAACTGCCCGATGGCCGGCCGGTCGCCGATCTCGCCCTGGACGGGGTCGAGGTTGCAGATAACCAACGCATCGCGGGTCCTGGCGTGGCGGCAGCGGCGCTCACGCGGGCATTCGACGAAGCGCTTATCGTCACGTCCGCCGAGCTTCTGGGGGTTTGCACCAGGGCGCTGGAGATTACGCTGGATTACCTGCGTACGCGGGTGCAGTTCGGCAAGCCCATCGGCAGCTTTCAGGCCCTTCAGCACCGCGCGGTGGATCTGTACATCCAGCAGAGAATTTGCCGCCACGCGCTGGACGACGTGCTCTCGTGCCTGCAAGACCCGGAGCTGCAATTGGACGTCAGGAGCGCGCTCGCGAGCCGCATCAAGGCGCGTTGCGCGGATGCCAGTCTGCGCATTACGCGGGATGCGATCCAGATGCACGGGGCGATGGGGTACTCCGACGAATGCGATATTGGACTTTACCTGAAACGGGCGATCACGCTCTCGATGTGGCTGGGCGGCGCCGACGTGCACCGCCGGCGCTATGCGAAGCTGGCGTTGAGGGAGTTGGCAGACTGAAGCCATTGTCGACGGCAATTTGAGAAGCAACGGGGCAGAAGCATGCATGACTGGAATAGCATGAACGATGATGACTTCCGAATGGAAGTGCGTCAGTTTATCGAAAAAAACTATCCGACGGAACTGCGGTTTATGCCGCGCCGCCCGCGCTGGCGCGAGATCAAACCCTGGGTCATGCAACTGATCGAAAAAGGGTGGAGCGCCCCGCACTGGCCCACGGAATATGGCGGCATGGGACTTTCCCCGGGCAAACTGCTTATCTTCATGGACGAGCAGGAACGTTGGGGCGTCGCGCGCGCCCAGGATCAGGGCGTCGTGCAACTGGGCCCTATAGTCATTCGTTATGGTACAGAGGAACAAAAGCGGACCCTGCTCCCGAAGATGCGGACTTACGAGACCATCTGGTGCCAGGGCTATTCCGAGCCGAATGCGGGCTCCGATCTGGCAAGTCTTGCAACAGTGGCGTTGATCGAAGGTGACGACTTCGTCATCAATGGGCGCAAGATCTGGACCTCGAGCGCGATGGATGCCACGCATTTCTATCTGCTGGTCCGTACCGACAAGACAGCAAAAAAGCAGCAGGGCATCAGCTTCCTGCTGGTCGATATGAAGACACCCGGCATCACGGTTCGCGGGATCAAGAACATCTCTGGTTCAACCGAGTTTTGCGAGGTAACCCTCGATAACGTGCGCACACCGCGCCGCAACATGGTCGGAGAGTTGAATCAGGGGTGGACCGTTGCAAAGGGTTTGCTGGGGTTTGAGCGCATCAACAGCGGCAGCCCCAGACGGGCCGCGTTCGCGTTCAATCGGCTGGAAGCGCTGGCCCGGGAACGAGGGTTATTCAAAGATGCGGGTTTTGTCGAGCGCTACACGCAGCTGCATCTCGACGTGGCCGACCTCAAGGCGGTTTATCTGCATTTTGCCGACCTGATGACGCGCGGCGAGACGCTTGGCGCCGATTTGTCCATTCTCAAGATACTTTCGTTGGAGACGTACCAGCGCATAACCGAATTCATGCTGGAGGCGTCGGGCGACCTGGGATTGACCGTTCACGCAGGCGGGGACGAGGAAGGGGTCGATGCCCTCACACCTTTTCTCGTCGCTCGATCAGGAACCATTGCGGCGGGGACAACCGAGATCCAACGTAACATAACCGCTAAGCATGTACTAAACCTCCCGGTTTAGGCAATTTTGGAACTTTATCCCCGGTCATCGCGTTACGATCGCTTATTAACAGGCCGGACCGGGCAACAGCAAAATACGACAAACGAATGACCGCCGTGACGCTGGAGGATGAAATGAAAACACTTGTCGGGTCGAAGCCGCATGCAATCCCGTCGCATTTGCCGGAAATCGGGGAAATTTCCTTCGGGCCATCGCCCGATGCAGCGTCAACCACCGCGCGTGCAGCGCCGTGGCGCGTATCATCGATCAGGAACCCGGCGGCGCGCTGGGCGAGCTTGCGCAAATTCGCTTTGGCGGTGTGGTGCTGCACCGTGGCAAGCACAAGTTACGCCGCGCAGCCCGCGAGCGGTGGCGCCGCCGCGGATTATCCGACCAAGCCGATTCGCCTGGTCGTTCCCTTCCCGCCCGGGGCGTCGGCCGATTTCACCGCGCGTCAGTTCGCTCAAAAGCTTTCCGACGCGTGGGGGCAGCAGGTGCTGGTCGACAACCGCCCGGGCGCCGGGGGTGCAATCGGGCCCGCTATCGTCGCCAAGTCCACGCCTGACGGCTATACGTTGCTGCTCGGCAGCGCCGCCGGACAGGTGATCGGTCCCGCGTTTGGCCAGAAGCTGCCCTACGATTCGCTCAAGGATTTCGCGCCAATCGGGCTTGGGGTGTCAGTGCCGTTTGCGTTGGCCTTGAATGCCGCGGTGCCGGCCAACAGCACGAGGGAATTGATCGATCTTGCCAAGGCGCAACCGGGTAGACTTAATTGCGCCTCGGTAGGCACCGGGAGTACCGGCCACCTGGCCTGCGAGCTGTTCAAGGTGATGGCCGGCGTCAACGTCGTGCACGTCCCTTACAAAGGCGGCGCGCCCGCAGTCACCGATCTCATCAGCGGACAGGTACATATGATTTTCTCGGGAATCGCGCAGGTCCTGCCGCACATTAAGACGGGGCGCCTCAAGGCGATTGCGATCGCCAACCCGACCCAACGCTCGCAGACGCTGCCCGAGTTGCCGCTGGTCACCGAAACCCTGCCCGGATTCAGCAGCGGCACGTGGTACGGGTTGTTTGCGCCAGCGGGCACGCCCAAGGCGATCATCACCAAGATCAACGCCGAGCTGAGCCGGGCGCTTGCTTCCCCCGAATTTGCCGCACGCCTGTTGATGAACGGCGTCGAACCGTATAAGACCAGCGGTACGCCGGAGGCCTTGCAAGAGATGATACGCGGCGATATTGCGCACTGGCGCAAGGTGATCAAGGATGCGGGCATCACCGCTGAATAGGCGTCGTGATTTCCCCGTGATCGATCACAAGGGATAAACGGGGAAGAAATATAAAGACATGCATGTTTCTGGCATGTGATTAACAAAGCGCCAGTCGGCGCATGACGGAGGACGTTAATATGGCACATCAGGTAGCGTCGCATGTTTTCGGGTTCGCCTTCCTGTGGATCATCACATTCCCTGCGGCAGCGCAGACGCAAGACCCGTACCCAAGCCGCCCTATCCGGCTGATCGTCGCCTTCCCGGCGGGCGCGAGTACGAACGACATACTCGGCCGAGCGATCGCGCAGCGCCTGAGCACGGAGCTTGGGCGCAGCGTGATCGTGGACAATCGGCCCGGCGCGGGGGGCGTGCTGGGGACCGGCATCGTGGCGAAGGCCGCGCCGGACGGTTACACGCTGCTGCTCGCGACCAACGCGCCCATTGCAGTGTCGCCGCATGTGCTCAAAACCATGCCGTACGACCCATTAAAAGATCTCGCCGCCGTCGCGATGTTTGCGGTCGTTCCGTATGTGCTGGTGGTCCATCCATCGGTACCCGCGACAAACGTGAAAGAATTGATCGCATACGCCCAGGCCCACCCAGGTCGGTTGCGTTTTGCGTCTGCGGGCATCGCCACCACACCGCAGCTCTGCGGAGAGTTGTTCAAGATGATGGCCGGGGTGGACATCGTTCACGTCCCATATAAGGGTGGCGCGCCGGCCAACACCGCGACCGTTTCCGGGGAGACTGCGATCTATTGTGCGGGCCTGGGGACGCAGTTACCGCAGATCAGAGCCGGCAGGCTTCGCGCCATTGCCCTGACTACTTTGCAGCGCTCGGCGATCATGCCAGAACTGCCCACTGCGCATGAGCAGGGCCTCACCGGGTTCGATGTCGTTAACTGGAACGGCATCATGGGACCAGCCGAGCTGCCGCGCTCCGTTATCCAGCGCCTGCATGCGGCGATGTCGAGAATCGCCGAATCGCAGGAGTGGAAGAGCTACTTGCATAACCAGGGCATCGAACCCGTGCTGATGGGTTCGGCGGAGTTCAGCGAGCATATTCGCAACGAATCTGCAAAGTGGGGCAGAGTCGTCAAGGCCGCGGGTATTACTGGCGAATGACTCCGCAACTGCTGGGAACTGATTCGCAGGAAATGTGCAACGGGACTGGTTTGCACGCATCCGAATCTACAGTGCGGGGGGCAAATGGTTAACGCAGAGGGGCAGTTTTCAGAGAACGTCTCCCGGTTTCAAGCTTACGCCAGACGCCGCTTGCTGCTGTCGCGCTTGAGCTTGGCGGCACTCGCGCTGGGCATGCTGTCATGCGCAGCGCCCACGCCCGCAGCGACTGCTGCGGAGTACCCCATAAAGCCAATCCGCCTGATCGTTCCGTTCGCCCCTGGCGGGGGCACCGACATTGTTGCTCGCCTGCTTGCGCAGAAGCTGACCGAAGCTCTGGCACAACCTGTCGTTGTGGATAACCGTCCCGGCGCCGCCGGCAATATCGGCGTCGGCATTACCCTGAGTGCCGCGCCCGACGGATACACGCTCATCATGGTGTCAACGAGCTATGCGACCAACGCCGCGCTCTACAAACTCGCCTACGATCCGATCAGGGACGTGACGCCGATCGCGCTGATCGGGGAGACCGGCTTCTTGGTGTCGGCGCACCCGAACGTGCCAGCGAAAAATATCAAAGAGCTCATCGCGGTTGCCAAAGCCAAGCCGCTCCATTACGGATCTTCTGGTAGCGGCGGGATCATTCATCTTGCGACGGAGCTATTCAATATCATGGCAGGGACGAACATGACACACGTGCCCTATAAAGGCTCGGGTGCTGCGCTGAACGACCTGCTTGGTGGACACATACAGCTGATTTTCAGCAGCACATCGGTGATCCCGCACGTGCGCAGTCAGAGGCTGCGCGGCATAGCCGTCACGACCAGCAAGCGATTGCCGGCTCTTCCCGAGGTCGAGACGATCGCCGAAGCAGGCGTCGCGGGTTACGAAGCGGTGCTGTGGTATGGCCTGTTGGGACCGAAAGGAATGCAGAAGCATGTCGTCTCGCGCTTGAATACGGAGATTCGCGCTGTGACGCGGTCGACCGCGGTGAAAGAGCAGTTGGCTGTCGCTCTGCTGGATGTAGTCGACGCCGATCCCGAGTTTTTCGATACCGTCATCAAACGTGATGTTTCGAAGTGGGCCAAAGTAGTGAAGACGGCCGGGATTCGCGTCGAATGAGCGTGTGGTGCGAGCCGGTGCTGAATGCGCCGCGATTTTTCGGAGAACTGCGGGCCCGGCATTGGGAGGACCCGGGTCGGGCGGCAGCACTTATTTGTAGCGAACGGAGATGAGTATGCACGTTGACGTAGTCGTCGTAGGTGGCGGTGGGTCCGGCCTGGCGGCCGCCATCGGGGCGTCGGAAAATGGCGCCAGCGTTGTGCTGTTGGAGAAGAACCCGGTGCTAGGCGGGACCACTGCCTGTTCCGTCGGATCCATCACCGCGGCGGGTACGCCGCATCAGCGGCGCATGGGGATCGTGGATTCCCCGGCGGAGCATTTTCAGGATATGGAGTTGTTCTCGAGAAAATACGCCTCGCGTCCGGACAACGACGTCTTGCGTCGCGTACTGACGGAGAATGTTCCCGAGACAGTCAGGTGGCTCGCGGGTCTGGGCGTCGAATTTTTCGGACCCATGGAGGAGCCGCCGCATAGAAAGCCGCGCATGCACAATGCAGTTCCGAATTCGCGCGCCTACATCTTTCACCTCGAGCGGTGCGCCCGCAGGCTCGGTGTGCGGATTCTCGCTGAATCCCGCGCTCGGCGCCTGTTGTTCGAAGGCGGTCGGGTTACGGGCGTCGAGTTCGAGAAAGGCGCCGACAAACGGGAGACAGTGCACGCCAGGCTGGGCATCGTGCTTGCCGCCGGAGATTACAGCGCCGATCGTGAAATGAAGCGTCGCCTTATTTCCGAAGCTGTTGCGGACATTCAGCCCGTCAACCCAACGAGCACGGGAGATGGCCAACGAATGGCGCTTGAGGTCGGTGCGAGGATCGTCAACGGAGACTTGTTCGGAGGCGGCCTTCGATTCGTGCCTCCGCCGAGGCCCTCGTGGATCAGCAAATTGCCGCCGTGGCGCTGGTGCATGCGGCCCGTAAATTTCGCATTGCGGTACGCGCCGCACTTGATCGTGCGCCCGCTGGTGATGGGGTTTCTGACGACCGTGCTCGTACCTGATCAGGGACTGTTTGAGGCGGGCGCAATCCTCATCAACAAGAGAGGTGAGCGTTTTGCCGACGAAACGAGTCCTATGGTGTTCGAATTGGCATCGCAGCCGGACGGTGTCGCGTATATCGTTTTCGATGAGGCGCTGGCGCGGAAGTTTTCGAGCTGGCCGCACTTTATCTCCACGGCTCCCGGTTTTGCGTACACCTACCTCTCTGATTACGAGCGGAATAGGCCAGACTTGTTTCATCGCGCGCCAACGCTTGACAAACTTGCGTTCAAGCTCCGTGCTGACCCGGCAAAGCTGATCGATGCTGTGGCGCAATACAACCGCTCGGGCGCGGGGGAAGCGGCGCCAGCTGCTGCACTTGCGCGCGGGCGTCGATCGACGCTCGGCGTTGGATCATATTACGCTTTGGGTCCGGTGAAAAATTACGTCAGCTTCACCGACGGCGGGCTCGCGGTGAGCGAGCGTCTGGAAGTTCTGGGGGCCGACGATCGTCCGATACCCGGCTTGTTTGCCGCCGGGTCTACGGGGCAGGGCGGGCTTCTCTTAAAAGGCCACGGTCATCATCTCGGCTGGGCTTTCACTTCAGGGAGGCTCGCGGGAAAATCCGCGGCCAGCCGGAATGGGGGGTGAACGGATCCCGGTGGGACGACTCGTGTTCTTTTTATCGCGGGGAAAGCAGGATCTTTGGTTAGCGGTCGATTAAATCGATCAGTGGCGGCGGCTTCCAGGAATGGCAACTGTGCATTACGGATTGGAAAAGGAATCTCTTCCATGGTCCGGACACCGAAGCTAAAGAATTTTCTTTTGGATTGTGAAATGATTTTCCGGAGCCTGCCATGACGAGTGTAATTGTCAGCAAGGAAAACGGCATCGCGACCGTGCTGCTCAACCGCCCCGACAAACTCAATGCGCTCTCGGGCGGAATGTATCACGAACTCGCCGATACCTTTGCCGCGCTCGGCGGCGATGACGAAGCGCGCTGCGTGATCGTGATCGGCGCCGGGCGAGCGTTTTGTGCTGGCGGCGACATCGGCAGCATGGGCAATTACGATATCGTCACCGGCCGCAAGCGCTCGCAGGGCCACCAGCGGATGATCAAGAGTCTGCACAATCTCGAGAAACCGGTGATCGCCGCCATCCGCGGCCCGGCAGCAGGCATCGGCGCGAGCATCGCGCTCGCGTGCGACCTGATCATCGCCTCGGAGACCGCCTATCTGCTGATGGCGTTCAAGGACGTCGGCGTCCCGCCCGACGGCGGCGCGGTGTATTTTCTGACGCAGTACGTCGGCATCGCGCGTGCCAAGGAGCTTGTCTACAGCGCGCGCAAGCTGCCCGCGGCGGAAGCCAGGGAAATGGGCATCGTGATGAAAGTGGTTCCCGATGGCCAGCTCGAAACTGAAGCCACGGCATTGGCACTCGAACTGGCAGATTCTGCGACCTACGCGCTGAAGCTGGCCAAGAAAATGCTCCATTCGATGTACACGCCGACACTGGAGCAGTTACTGGAAATGGAAAATCTCGCGGTGTGCGGCGCGCGTCTCACCCTTGACCACCAGGAAGGCATTGCGGCGTTCAAGGAAAAGCGCAAACCGAAGTTTCAGGGGCGCTGACCCGGCGCTGGCGAATTTAAACACCAACCGCAAAGCGGAGGAAGTTGCAACAAACAAGTATTATGAAACCGGATGCCAATCCGTTTCGTGACTTTCTATTTTTTTCGGGAGAATAGCATAACCATGCAAAGCCTGAAGGGCCTGTCCCCACCTCGAGCACTGCAAGCAAGGCAAGCTCCATCGTTCATACCTGGCTTTGAACATGCTCGCCGCCGCGATCATTTGCTTTCGGAAGGTGCCGGGCGAGATAACATTATTTACGGATAATCTAAATGATGGTATTTGACAGACTCGACGCGTCCGCTGATTTTTCGGACGAGGAGCGCATGCTGATAAACAGTGTGCGGCGGCTTGCTCGTGACAAGATCGCACCGCGCGCCGCGCACTATGACCGCAGTGGCGAATTCCCCGTTGAAAATATCGATGAAATCAATAAATTATCGCTGAATTCCATGTTTATCCCAGGGGCCTACGGGGGTGAGCCAGTGTCGTATGCCGCTTACCTCGAATGTGTGCGAGAGATCAGCAAGGCCTGCGCGTCGACCGCAATCATCTGGGCAACCAACTTCCATGCGATCAAACCACTGATCGAGTTCGGAACCGAGGAGCAGAAAAAACGCTTGCTGCCAATAATGTTGAAGGGAGGGTTGGCTGCTCTGGCCATTACCGAGCCCACCGCCGGATCGGATACGACCGGCATGACGACGAAGTTCACGCCTGATGGCGATCACATCGTGGTGAACGGTAGCAAGACTTTTATCACCAACGGCGCACATGCCGACCTTTACATGCTGTTCGGGAAATGGAGTGAGATTGAAGACCGCAAGCGGGCGATCTCGGTGCTGGTGCTGGAAAAGGGCACACCCGGGCTTCAGGTGGTACGTGAGGAAGACAAGATGGGATGGCGCGCCTCCAGTACGGCTGTCCTTGCCTTTGACGGCTGCCGCGTGCCGCGTGCCAACCTACTGGGCCGGCCTGGCGACGGTCTGAATATCCTGCTTACCTCGCTTAATAAGTCGCGTCCTAGTGTTGCGGCTCACTCGCTTGGCATTGCCCGCGCCGCATTCGAGGATGCGGTCGCATATATCAATGAGCGCAAGCAATCGGGACGGCGCATCATTGAATTTCAGGGCATTCAGTTCATGCTAGCCGACATGGCGTGTGATCTCGCAATGTGCGAGGCGTGGTTGTGGTACGTCGCGCGAATGGTTGACGGCGGGGCTACCGACTTTGGCATAGAAGCATCGATGCTCAAAATGCGCGCCTCTGATTTGGCGATGCGCATCACTACCGATGCAGTCCAATTGCATGGCGGCTATGGATACTGTAAGGATTATCGTGTCGAACGACTGATGCGGGACGCCAAGATCGGCCAGATCGGGGAAGGCACGAATCAGATACACCGTCAGTTGATCGGACGCAGCTTTATCAGAAGATAGGGAGAGACATGTCGAAAATCAAAACCGTGGGCGTTGCCCGTAGGGGCATTATGTGGGCAGAAATCGCTATCGTTATCAAGGAGGAGTTAGGCTACTGCCGCGTTTTGTTGTATGGATGTTCTCAGTTGGCATAATCAATAGCTCTTCAGGAAGTCGTGTGGGTATATCGAGAGTGCGCCCGCGGGGAACGCCTGCCTCATAACGAAGCGGCACGCTAATCCACCTTCGCGCCGGACTCCTTCAATACTTTGGACCACCTCACCACTTCGTTCTTGATGATCGTGCCGAACTCTTCCGGCGTCGTGTTTCCCTTGTCCTTGAAACCGAGCGCGGCGAGACGTTCCTTTACTTCAGGAAGCTTCAGAATGCGCGTGAACTCGCCGTGAAGTTTCGCAATGATGGACTTGGGAGTTCCAGCCGGGGCGGCCACGCCAACCCAGGTACTGGCTTCGAACCCGGGCACCCCGGCTTCAGCGACGGTGGGCAAATCGGGAAGTGACGGGGAGCGTTTCTCGTCAGTGGTAGCCAGCGCGCGGAGCCGCCCGGCTTTTACATGCTGTAAGGTCGCGGATATCGTGTAGAAAGCCAAGCCGGCTTCGCCTGCGAGGAGGCCAATAAGGGCAGGCGCCGTGCCCTTGTAGGGCAAGTGGACAACATTAATGCCTGTTACGCTCTTGAACGATTCCGCGGCAATATGTGCCGCCGAGCCATTCCCACCGGATGCGTAGTTGATCTGCCCCGGCTTTGCTTTGGCAAGGGCGAGAAGGTCCTTTACCGAATTCGCCGGTACCGAGGGATGGACGAGAAGCAGGAACGGGGTGGCGATCAACATGGTTACCGGCGCAAAGTCATTGACTATGTCGTAGGGGAGCTTTTTGTGCAGGCTAGGGAGCACGGTATGGCTGCTTGATACCATCATCAGCGTATAGCCGTCCGGCGACGCCTTTGCGGCGAGCTCGGCGCCGATGAGTCCGCCCGCCCCGGGGCGGTTGTCTATCACGACCTGCTGGCCGAACGCATCAGCGAGTTTTTGACCGAAGAGCCGCGCCGCAATATCGGTAGCGCCTCCCGTGGCGAGCGGCACGACGAAGCGAATCGGGCGATCAGGATACGTTTGTTGTGGTTGGGCCGATGCTGTAGCAACGAAAGCGGACGTGGCGAGAGCCATGCCTATGAAACGCCACCGATGCCAGCGAATGGCTGTACACGGTTTCCCGGGCCACACTGCCTTCAGAAATAAAGTTATGGGTGCCCGAAGAGTCGGAGCTGTCATCTTAGCTGTCATAACTGATTCCTCCAATTTAGCGCAAAAAATGTCATCTGCCCCGTACTGCGAAGCCCGAGCAAGCGGACTAATTATACAAGAAGCAGGGCCTGAAGACGGGCTTGCGGCTGCGCCTGGCCGATTGTCGATGATGATGGGCTGTCCCAGTGCGGCGCTCAATTTGTGGCCGACAATGCGCGCGACGAAATCGAGTCCGCCGCCTGCTGAAGACCCCACGACGATACGGATTCGCTTGGTCGGATAAACCTGGGCCCATGCAAGGGTGGGCAGCAGGGCTGCAACCATTGCCGTAAGCACAGGGCGTAACGAACTACTTAACTGACGTGTCGTCATAGCGGTGGCTCCGGTCGGTTTAGGGGCAATGTCCCACCGGTAGTTGAAACTGTGGTGATTCCACATAGTCAATCCATTAACGCGTTCATTCGTTCTACAGTATCTCCAACTTCGCTCAGCATTTCGTAAAAGACCTTTCGCACAGTTGTTTCGTCGTTCAGCTGTCCCACTATTTGACCGACAGCACTTGACACCAAAGCTTCTATGCGGGCGCGATCTATGCGTCTAAAGGCTGGGGTGGCAAGAAGGTACTGTAGCGGTCGTTTCAGCGGCTCCGGAGCCCCTGGGGCCTCCCATGCATCGGTCCACCCAGACCTCAAAACGCGTGCAGGTTTGCCGGTGAATGATTTTGTCCTAACGGTGTCTGATGAACGGGCGGCTAATAGTCGCCTTCGCACTTCTGGACTCACATCGCTTTCTGCCGTAGTAAGCCACACAGATCCGCACCACACACCTTCAGCTCCTAAAGCTAGCGCCGCTACTATTTGCCGGCCCCGCCCAATACCACCCCCCGCCAATACGGGAAGAGGCCCTGCCGCATCAACGACCTGAGGCGTTAGCACCATAGTCGTAATTTCTCCTGTATGACCACCGGCTTCATGTCCTACGGCGATTAATAAATCAATCCCGGCATTTTTGTGACGAGCAACATGCTCAGGCTTGCCGACCAACGCGCCAAACTTTACTCCGGCTGCATGGGCCCGATCGATAATGTCCTGCGGCGGTGTACCGAGCGCGCTCACCATCAACTTGATGCCCGGATATTTGAAAGCGACATCAAGAAGTTGGCCGGAATATGCAGGCGTGCCCCGACCTCTTTTCAGTCTGTCCTGAATGATGGCATCCTCTTCGCCATCAGGAAGGTGCGGAACGTCGTACTTTTTTAGAAGACTATCTACAAAGTCGCGATGCTCTTGAGGAACTAAGTCCTCAAACTTAACGCTCTTGCGTTGACCTACGTCGTCAAATTTAACCGGAAACAACGCATCTACTCCATAGGGGCGTCCGCCTATGTGGTTTTCAATCCAAGCTAATTCGATATCTAGCTCCTCAGGCGTCAGTCTGCCCGCTCCCAACACTCCTAGTCCCCCTGCTTTAGAAACCTCTACCACGACATTGCGACAGTGAGAAAAAGCAACGATGGGAGCTTCAATACCGAACATCTTGCAGATTTTGGTTTGCATCTTGGTTTCCTCAATTTTTAAACTGCACGCCTCTATACGGTTTGTCTCGTAATTCGGCTAACCGTACGGCATCGTAGGGCATTTTGCGGTATAGATCGACGCGCTCGATTAATCAAAGGTGACTCGTCCGCAGGGATTCGGCGACCGTTCAGCATCGAGGTTGCCGCCCTGGATCGGAGGCTGTCGATGATGATTAACTGTCCCGACCCAGCCCTTAATTTAAGCCGACAAGACGCGCCACCAGATGGGCGCTCCGACTGCGGAGAATCCATCAGATGGCTTTCTCGAATAGGTCTGAGCCATTGCCATCGTGGGCAGCAAGACAGCTACCATAGGCACACCTCCTAACTAACGAACACAGGAAGAAACTCCGCGTCGTCATGGCTTTCGGAATCGCGAATAGTCGGCGCGGCGTTTTTCGAGAAAGGCTGTTGTCCCTTCCTTCTGTTCCCCTTCCCAGAATTCGGGGGTAATCAGCAGTCGGCGCAAGAAGTCGGTCTGTCCGATCAGGTCCTCAAATTCCTGAACGAAGGAGGCCTTGTAGACTTTGAGACAGGTGGGAGAAACGGCCAGCAACTCGCCGCACCATTTCGCCACTTCTTCATCCAACCGTTCCTTGGGCACTACCGCATTCACGAGGCCCCACTCATACATTGCGGCGGCGCTGTACCGCCGTCCCAGCATCCACATCTCGCGCGCTCGCTTGTGTCCGACGATGCGGGTCAGATAGTTCACGACCGGACCGCTGGCAGGATAGGCGACACGCGGCTCGCTTTGGCCAAACACGGCATGCTCGGCCGCAATGGTAAAGTCACAGAAGTAGGCAAAGTGGTGACCACCCCCTATCGCGTATCCATTGACCCGCGCGATGACGGGTTTCGGGCATCGCGAGATCATGAGGTACGGCGGCGTAAAAACAGCGGGACCACTGCGACCCATTTTTCCTTGCTTTTGCCATGATACGTCCGCGCCCGCGCAGAAAGACTTGTCGCCTGTGCCGGTGAACACGACTACCCCCACGGATCGATCGTTACCCGCGCTGTCGAACGCACGATCGAGCTCGCGCAGCGTGTCCGCTGTCACGCTGTTCATTTTTTCGGGTCGATTGATGGTGATCGTCGCAACCTGGTCTTTGACCTCGTAAATGATGTCTTTGAATTCGTCAGTCATCGTTGCTTCCCGTCGTTGGTTGCCCGGCCACCTCAATCTACTTTCGCACCCGACCGAACGACGTTATTTCGGCCGGCGCCGGTACATGAGCGCTGTTTCCATTTCCTGCGCCACCGTACCATCGTGCTTGACGAACTTGCGCTGGACTTTGATCACTCCGCGGTCCGGCTTGCTGGTCTCCTTTTTCTCGATGACCGTGATTTCCATGTGTAGTGTGTCACCGTGCTTGACGGGAGCAAGCATGCGCCATTTGTCGACACCAAGAAGCGCGAGCAACGTGCCGTCGTTGATACCGCTTGCATACTGCAAACCGCCCATAATGGCGTAAACAAGCGGTCCGTGAGCAACCGGCTCGCCGAACGGCGTGCTCTTGCAATACTCCCAGTTAGTATGCACTTCGTTGAAGTCCCCGGACAGGCACGCAAAATTCACGATGTCTGTCGAAGTGATCGTGCGGGCCGAGGTCGTGATCGTCTGCCCCACCTCGAAGTCTTCCCAATAAAGTCCGCGTGTCTTAGATGTCATTTCTTGATCCTCCAAAAGCCGTCGATATCAACGTTGTTCAATTCCAACCGCAGCCATCTTGCTAGGTAAGCCTGGACCCCCACTCCTCCTCATCCTTGCCAATGACTGTAAGGGCATCGACAGCGATCGCTCTCGCATCGCTGGCGATGATCGGATTGATATCCATCTCCGAGATGGAACTCTTCTGATCGGCAGCGAGCTCGGATATACGGCAAATCGTGTCCGCGAGCAAGTCAAGGTTGACGGGCTTGGCGCCGCGAAATCCCGCCAGCAGCGGGTATCCCTTGAGCGATCTGAGCATTGCGATCGCCCGCGCTTTGCCCACCGGTGCGAGCGCGCAGGCAGTATCGCGCAGGAGCTCCACTAAAATGCCGCCCAGACCGCATACGATGAGTGGCCCGAACTGAGGGTCGCGGCGTACACCGACCATGATTTCAATCCCATCGTCAATCATCTCCTGCACGAGCACACCATTCAGCAGAGTACTGCCGGGTAAACGAGCGGTTGTCTTCTGGATTGCTCTAAATGCACTGCGGACGTCCGCGTCGTTATTGAGACGGAGATGAACCACACCGGCTTCTGTCTTGTGGGATATGGCCTGGGACTCGGCTTTTAGAGCCACTGGATAACCGATTTCGTTTGCGATCTGTATGGCACGATCTTCTGTTGTCGCGAGTTGCTCGCGAGTGACCGATATTCCGTATGCTGCAAGCAGTTGCTTGGAGGCGCGCTCGGTCAAAGTCTCGCCAGGACTGGACTGCGATAGAAGCGTCGTCGCCTTGATCGAGCAATCCTTGCTAGTGATGCGGGGTTCCGGTGGCGAGAGGAGTTTTTCCCGTTCATCGTAGTAGTTCAGCCAAACTTTCAGCGTTCGCAGGCAGCGTCGCATGGAACGGAACATCGAAAGGTTGCGAGAACGGTCGTACGCCTCGCTCCCAGGACCCTGGTACCATTCGTTCAGCCACACGATACATACCGGCTTGCTTAATGTCCCTGCAAGTTCGCACAGACACTCCGCGCGCTCCACCGTTATAGGGGCGTAAGCTGTGTTCGTCGGGACAACGACCGCGGCAAACGACGGGTCATCCGCAAAGGCGCGGATGCAATGCCCATACATCGTATTGTCATGCCACACCGCCGCCGTTATATCGCATGGATTTGCGTTCGATCCAAAGCTGGGTATTTTTTCCCGCAGCCTGGCGGCCGTCTGAGGCGCCAGCGGCGGTAGTGCGACGCCGACCTCTCCCGCTTTGTCGGCAGCCATAATGGCGGATCCTCCGGAAACCGCCATGACGCCTACGCCGCGCGACGAAGGTTTTTTAGCAGTCGAAAAGAAAGCGACCGTTTCCAGGATCGCCTCAAAATCGTCCACGGTAATTGCGCCTGTACTTTCGAATGCGGCCTGGTAAGCGGCCAGTGAACCGGTCAGTGTGCCAGTATGGGAGAGGGCGGCCTGGCGGCTTAGATCGTTGTTTCCCATCTTGTAGACAACGAGCGGTTTACCGGCGACCAGCGCCCGGCGCGCCACCTCGAGCAGGCGTTGCCCGTTCTGCACGCCTTCGAAAACGCATGCGATCGCCTTGGTTGTATCGTCTTCGATCAAAAAATTGATCAAGTCACAGATGTCTACATCGCAGGAGTTTCCCGGGGCAAAGTTATAGCTGAATCCCAGTCCGCGTTGCATGCCCTGTGTGATGGTGAAACCCAGCGCACCGCTTTGCACCACGAGCCCGATGGGTCCGGTGATCATTGGTAGCTGATTGAGCCCTGGTTGGAACGACATCCCGACGCGATTGACAAAATTCATGATGCCGATGCAGTTTGGCCCCAGGATGCGCATGCCGCTGGAGCGGGCAATTGCGGTGAGGCGATGCTGTTCTTCGGCACCTTCGGGATCGCCGGTTTCGAGGAAGCCGGACGAGTAGACTACCGCGCCACCCACACCGAGAGCGGCACACTGCTCGACTAACGGCAATACCTGCTCGCGCGGAACCGACAACACCACGCAGTCCGGAGTCTCGGGAACGTGCGCTATATCTGAGTAGCATTTGTGCCCAAGAATCTCCACATGTTTGGGATTGACTGGATACACTTCGCCTTCATACCCGAATCCCGTATTCTCGACGCTGCGGTAGCCGAAGGAGCCCGGTGTTGCTGATGCTCCAATGATTGCGATACTTCGAGGATTGATGAGCCGGGTCAGTTCTTTCTTGCCATAGAGGCCGCGTGACGGCAAAGCTTCGAATTGTCTGGCTGTATCCATATTGGTGGTTTTTGTTGAACGGTGATTGTTAGTAAGACTTGGGTAAGCCCAATACTTTTTCCGCTATGTGGCACAGTATCAGCTCTCGGCTGACGGGCGCGATGCGAGGGATAAAACTTTCGCGCAAATATCGCTCGACGTGATATTCCTTCGCATAGCCCATGCCACCGTGCGTCATGACTGCCGTAGTGCACACCTTGAAACACGCTTCGGCGGCGAGGTACTTGGCGGCATTAGCTTGCGCGCTGCAAGGCTTTCGCTGGTCGTAAAGCGATGCTGCGTGATAGACCATGAGCCGCGCCGCCTCGAGTTCCATCCACGACTCGGCGAGTGGATGCTGAATACCCTGATTCTGTCCGATGGGACGATCGAATACGATTCGCTCTTTG
>Ga0209726_10001811_pt1 | contig 33197 bp, 21 predicted proteins | sample Subgrocontami54m_FD_187453 | JGI IMG/M metagenome (GOLD analysis project Ga0209726, IMG submission 187453) | Subsurface groundwater microbial communities from S. Glens Falls, New York, USA - GMW46 contaminated, 5.4 m (SPAdes) (version 3) | ecosystem: Environmental > Aquatic > Deep subsurface >...
CGAGGTGCACCGAATCCACATCGGCACGGTCGGTATTGTCACCCAATAATGTGTCCGGACCCTGAATGACTCGGATCGGCGCCTCCTCCCCATTAGCGCCGCCACGGAACACCAGGATCGCCTGCGCAAAAGGATTGGTTACGAGAAGTTCGTCGTGGACGGGATCGTACCGAATATCGTGCATCGTGCGGCTCAATAGAGTTTTCTGTCCGGCGATGAGCCTGCTCGGAGTGCCATTCTCTTTCGCCAGCCTGGCGAATGCCGCTATCTGCGGATGCGCTACTCAGTTTGGAACCAGAATCTCCTTGCGCTTGCTGTCATAGGACACGGCTCCGGGATTCCCGATCATGAGCGCCTGTCTGCCGGGAGGGGCGCTTCGAATGGTGCGCAATGGCGGTATGTTCCCATTGGCAACACGCGGGTAGACTGTAGCCGAGTGGTTTCCCATGTTGGCCACCCATACTTCGTCGTTTTTCAAATCCACAAAGATTCCGGTCGGGTTTTTCAGATTTGTCTTGGAACCTTCGATGGTGCGTACGGGAGCCACGTTGCCAAAATCAGTGGCGCGGAAAACCAGGATCGAGTCCCTCACATCGTTGGCAACGTAAAGTTCGCCATGCTGCTGATCCACGTACAAAGTCGCCGGCCAATTTAGCTGTGTTTTCGGGCCTTCGATCATTCGCATTGGCGGCGTATCGCCGCTCGCCTTGAGGGGATAGACAGTGATGGACGGCGGGTGGAATTTACCCGTGCCGGCTTCGGTCTCGTGAACCATGGGCTTCGTAACGTCCAACCCGTGCATGTGAACCCCGGCAAAAGGCGGTTCGAACTGGCCGGTACCGGGCACGGTCTTGAAGTAGCTGATCGCACCATGATTCGCGACAAACATCCACTGATTTTTCGTATCGACGGCAATCCCATGGGGATCTTCCAAATGGGTGTGGTTTCCCTCCAGGCTCCGGATTGGTTGCTGAACGCCTTCCGCCGATTTGGGATAAATTATCACCTGAGGTGGATGTTCCACGGACATGTAAAGTTCCTTGGCATCTTCATCTACCGCGATTCCCCAGGTTCGGTGCGCGGTTTTTAGTTGTCTTTGCGGCGGCACGTTCCCTTTGGCTTCGCGATGGAAAACAACCATCGTGTCCACCATATCGTTATTGACCGAATAAACATCGCCGGTTTGGGGATCAATGTAGAGTCCACAGTTGAACTCCAGCTTGGTTTGGATGCCACCGATGACACGCTTCGGTTCCGTAAAGTTCGCGCTCGGCGGAGTGTTGTCCGTGCGGTTGAACACTTTGATGCCGAAGAGATTTTCATCCTGAAGGAAAACCTCATTCGAGTTGGTATCCACGGCGACCGCACTGTAGGTCGGATACGTATCGCGTATGACTCGGACGGGAGCCCGGTCTGCGTTGCTGGCACCTTCGTCGCTCGTATTCTCAAAAGTCAGCCCGGACGTGGAACTTATGAACACGGGCTGAAAACGGGCAGATCGGTTGGCGCTGGCAGGCTCCCACTCGCACATTTGCCCTTCGGCTTCCAATCTCTCAATGGAAACGAGCTGCGGCTCGCCCGTGCTTACTCGCAAGAAAGCTGCGGAGGCGCCAGCCAGTTCCCTTTGTGGCTCTTTGGTCCACTCCCGCCCCGCCGAAAAAGCTACGAGAAAGAAGACCGCGGTTATGGTCGCTATAAATCCAAGGTGAAACTTCAGCCGCATATTCATCTCCGTAATGCCATTACTTCAGCGCCCCTGCCGCTCATCAATCTTGGAGATCTCATCCTCGGGACATTCATGTAGTCTCCATCCACCATCTCCCGCACCAGCCGCAACGGGTGATCCTGCGGTATTCGCTTCTCCAGCGAGACGTAACGGAACATCCCTACCTGCTGCGCGTCTTCTCCTCTTCATGATTCATTGGCCTTAGCGCAAGCCGAGTGCCATTAGTTTCCACCCGAACCATTACGGGTGGGTTGTCCGACCGCTGATTTCAGGGAATGAATTCGCGTAGATAAGGTTGTCACGATTGGGGACACTGGCCGGCGAAACCGATAGCGGATTTTCTATTTTCGACTCATATGGAATCGTCACAAGCGGGCCTGCTTGCGAACATTGGTAACGGACCAGTTGCATGCTTTGGCCATGGGTCAGGATATCGTTCGGGAAAAAGGCCCGATCGCCTCGGGCCCGTCCAGATAGCAACTTGCGCCATTTCACTCATTAACTTGGGGCATTATCCTCAAGTTTGCCTGCCGAACAAGTGAACGCCGTTTTAGTCTATTCACTTATACCTGTAGGCACACCATCCCCGTTCTTAGCCTACTTTGGCTGGGGAGTGAGGCGAAGATACGGCTTGAGCGCCTTAAATCCGCCGAACTGTTTTTTTGCATCCTCGTCTGAAACACTTGTTACGATGATGACGTCGCCACCCGGCTTCCAGTTCACGGGCGTAGCAACTTTGTGCTTGGCCGTTAGCTGAATAGAATCCAAAACTCGGAGCACTTCATCGAAGTTGCGGCCCGTGCTCATCGGATAGCTGATCATCAGCTTGATCTTCTTGTCCGGACCGATCACGAATACGGTGCGCACGGTCGCATTGTCCGCCGCCGTTCGGCCTTCGGAGGTGGTCCCGGCTTCGGCCGGCAACATGCCATAAAGCTTGGCGATTTTGAGTTCCGGGTCGCCAATCATCGGGTAGTTCACCTTGTGGCCCTGAGTCTCTTCGATATCCGCCGCCCACTTGCTATGGTTGGTTACGGGGTCCACGCTCAAACCCATGATCTTGCAGTTTCGCTTTTGGAATTCGGGTTGCAGCCCCGCCATATATCCGAGTTCCGTGGTGCACACGGGCGTAAAGTCTTTCGGGTGGGAAAACAGGATCGCCCAGCCGTCACCGATCCACTCGTGAAGGTTGATCTTTCCTTGTGTGGTATCGGCAGTGAAATTGGGCGCTTCATCGTTTATGCGTAAAGACATTTATTCCCTCCATCAGTCATCTGTACATCGAGTTTCGATCGTGCGATTGCCGCCTGCGAAATTGTACGTCAAACTACATGCTTCCTGTCAAGCTCCAAACCGGACCGGAACGCGCACGAAGATCGACGCGACGGCCTGCCTCGGGGTGAAATTCACCAAAGAGTCTTGGCGGCTGTTTGCGGTGAACAGGACCACTGTCGCCGCAGGGGCTAGCTTCCGTCACGAATGATGCGGCAGGATTCAATGTCGAAGGTGACTTCCCCAATCGTCAACCGGGTCTGATCGCGGAAACCGGATACGAAGCCGACGAATCGCCATACGTCGGCGAAATTCGTAGCCAGCCCCACGGAAGCGCGAATCGCCCCGGCGCTCTTGTTTTGGCCGCGGCTCTGCATCAGCCGCAAGAAACTTTGCAGGTTGATGTCCTCTCCCAATTCGTATCCGGCCCGCATGTCCTCCTCGGTCAAGCCTTCGGCCATTTCGCCCGCGCCGGGATTGCAGAAGCATCCGGTACGCAGGGATATGCCTTCTTTGCCAGCCAGTTCCTCGACGCGCCGGTAATCCAACAAGTGTCCCTGCGGATCATAAAGATTGATGGTCACGGTCCCGCCTCGCTCCTGAGTCGTCGCCGGCCCATAAATGCGGACCATGGCTCGGCCGTTGCTGTGCCGCAGAGCCAGCAACTCATCGAGTAGCCATCCCGTAAGGCAGCGAACACGCTCGCCAATCATTTCAATGCCGACCGATTGCAGATGGCGCAGGCCGATCTCGACGGCCGGGATGGAGAGATAATTCAGTGTGCCGTCCTCAAACGCAGCTTCATTTTCGGACAGCACATGCGCCTGCCCCTGAACCGATGCGAAGTTGACGGTGCCGCCCGCGAACCATGGCCGCCTGAGCCGGGGGAGTGTGGACCAGCGGATCAGCAGCGCGCCGACCCCCGTGGGATAGCCGAACATCTTGTAGAAGGAGACGCACACGAAGTCCGGCCGTACCTCCGTCAGGTCGAGGCGGTTGGTGGGAACAAAGGCGGCCGCGTCCAGCAACACGTGCCAGCCCTTACTCTGAGCCTTCGCCACCAGGGTCAGCGGGTGCTTGACTCCGGAAAAATTGGATTGCGCCGGGTACGCGAAGAGATTGTCGCGGGCCGGGTCGGCTTGGTCCAGCAAAGTATCCAGCCGCGCCATGTCGAGGCGCAGTCCCGGGACCAACAGCGGCGCGTAAACGGCGGTTGCGCCTTTCGAGCGGGCGAATTCGCGAATCCCATTGACGGAGTTGTGATTGTCAAACGTGGCCAGGTAGCGGCCGCCAGGCGCAAACGGGAAGGATTCGCCGATCAGCTTCAGCGCTCCGGAGGCGTTCAACGTGAAAACCACAATGTAATCGTTCGCGGCGTTGAAGTAGCTCAGGATGCTGCGTCGTGTGCGTTCGACGTGGTCCGTCGTCGTCACCGAGGCGGGGTTGGCGGAGTGTGGGTTGCCGAAAACATCGCTGCGCAACAGGTCGAGATGCTGCTTCAGTTGCGACTCGGCGTAGAGCCCGCCGCCGGTGTAGTCGAGATAGACGTGGCGATGTTCATCCAGCCGGCGGTATTCGGACGCCCGCAACTCGTCGAGCGCCGCGGTTTGAAGGTAGCCCGGATATCGCGCGATGAAGCCCGCGTACGCTTCCTTCATTTGCAAACCCCTTTTAGTGGCGTCAGCGAACATCTTGTGGCTGGCGCATTTGGTTGTGGCCCCGCCAAGTAGTAGATCACCGGAACCGTCATGAGCGCAAGCAAGACAGAGAGGCGACTTCGCCCGCCGTGAGCGGCAATCTGGCCAATTTCCTCCAGGAGCTTTTCGCTCAATGAACCAAATTTGTAATGGTCGATATCCGGAGTGCGCTGAAAAAGAACGTTGACGATTCTTGTGCGGACTCGGTCGAGAATTCGTTAGGTATTGAACCTAGGGGCGCAGCCGATCGCCCTCTCGGAGAAAAAAATGCGCTCGGTTGGGCTCAGAAGGTGTATACTTTCAACCACCGGAAGGCGGAAAAACTAATTCCTGGTAACTTCATCTTCGAAGGAGAGACCCATGGCTTCGAAACAACCGAATCGAAGGAAATTTCTAAAAAATGGCGCCGTGTTGGCCGGTTTGGCCGTAGGAGCAGTCCGGTCGGCGAGCGCCCAGACGCCAGCTCCAGAATCGGAGGCGCAGCCCAAGAAAAGTCTTAAGGAACTGATCGCCTATGGGGATCGCTCGCGTTTCGTGAACTCGATACGCGTGCCCGTGGCCGAGAGACCCTCGCCTGACCAGTTTGGGCTTACTTTTCATGTGTTGACTCCGTTGCAGGATTCGGTAGGGATGTTCACGCCGTCCTCGCTCCATTATGTGGCGACCCACCGTGGCTTTATTGTTCCGGAAATCGATCCCCGGGAACATCGTTTGTTGATCCACGGCATGGTGGACCGGCCGTTGATTTTCACCATGGACGAGTTGAAGCGCCTCCCTTACGTATCTCGCTTCCATTTCATCGAGTGTGCCGGGAACCGTGCGAAACCGACGCATAAGACAGTTCAGGAAACGCACGGGATGACTAGTTGCGCTGAATGGACGGGAGTTCTCCTGTCTGTGTTGCTCAAGGAAGCTGGCGTGCAAAGCGGGGCGAAATGGATCGTCGCGGAAGGGGCCGAGGAAATTAAAGGAGCGTCGAGCATTCCGCTGGGGAAGGCCATGGATGACTGTCTAGTCGCCTACGGCATGAACGGCGAGCCGATTCGTCCGCAGCAAGGCTTCCCGTTGCGGTTAATGGTCCCCGGCTTTGAAGGTATTTATCACACAAAGTATCTGCGGCGAATCAAGGTGGTGGATGAGTACTACATGACGTATAACGACTATGGGCATATTCGATCGGACCATCAAACCACCGCGTTGGGTGTCCAGGTTGGACCGAAATCTGTTATCACCTATCCTTCCGGGGATCAGAAGCTGCCCGGCAAGGGATTCTACGAAATCAGTGGCTTGGCATGGTCCGGCGCGGGCACCGTCAAGCGCGTTGAAGTTTCGACCGACGGCGGCCAGAGCTGGAAGGACGCCGAGCTTCGGGGGACGGCATATCCAATGGCCCATACCCGCTTTGGCTTCCATTGGAATTGGGACGGAAAAGAGTGTGTGCTCCAGTCGCGATGCACGGACGAACTGGGCACGGTTCAACCGACCCGCGCCCAGGTCGCCAAACACTTTAACCTGACCGAAGCCAATTTTAGTGTTCCAGGCAATGACAATACCATTCAATCGTGGAGGGTGGCCGGTGATGGAAGTGTTATCAATGCGTTTGTTTAAACTTCTCCTGCTGGTGACGATCCTGGGGGTCTGCCAGATCGGATGGGCGCAGGCGCCCGGTTACGGTTTGGGAAGGACCCCGAGTGAGGAGGAAATCCGTGTCTTGGATATCTCGATTCCCCCTTCCGGTAAAGGACTCCCGCAGGGGCGCGGTACCGCCAAGGAGGGTGCCCAGTTCTTTGTGCAGAAGGGGTGCTCGGGATGCCACGGGGCAACAGGGAACGGGGGCCGAGCTCCTACTTTGATAAAAAGCGATGGCGCCTCCAAGTCCACCGCGCCCTGTCTCTCGCCTTGTATAAACGATGCAAACGTGATGGCGGTCCACTCACCGTACGCGACGACGATGTGGGATTATATCCACCGTGGCATGCCTCTCGGTAGAGAAGGATCGTTAAAGCCGGATGAGGTATACGCCCTGGTTGCCTTCCTGCTCTACAAGAACGGCGTCATCCAAGAGGACACAGTATTGGACGAGCAGAGTCTGCCCAAGTTGAAAATGCCTAATCGCGATGGATTCGCTCCCATTCCGGAGTGGAAACACGGGACGCCAAGGCTTCAGGGTTACCCCTAAGCACTAATCAATAGGATGCGCGCGCCTCTAGGCTCACTCATTCGTCTGTTTCACAAGTTGCCCAGCTAGGGAACCACATAGTCGCCAATCGTGACGCGGCTCACACTGTGAGGCGTTCGGCGTGTCTCCAGGGACGCGCAGACCATGGAGGGTTGACATGAGGATGACTAGGTACGCGTGGTTCGTCACGACGACCGTCCTGACGTGTGGATTATTCGGCGTGGGGCCGGTGCAGCTCGCCTCGCAGCAGGCGCCGGGCGGCGGCCCAGCGAACGATGTGGTGGACCGATTCCAGCGTACGTATGAAGTGCTCCGATACAACGAGGTAGCCACGAGCGGAGTCGCGCGCGGAGAGACGATCTATTTCTACAAATGTTGGATGTGCCACCAAAAACTATCCCGTACGGGTTTACCTGGACCTGGAGCCAAGCCGGACACGAGCGGTCAAGCCGGACCGCCGCTCAAAGACCTCTTCAAACGGCCCATGACGGACGAAGCGGTTGCGGCGAAGATCAAGGCCGGCGGACCGGGTATGGTGGCATTCGGTCACACGCTGACCGACGCAGACATTGCCGATCTGATCGGCTATCTGCGGAGCCCGATGTGCTGCTATGAGAATGACAACCCGCCGAAGAATCCGCATTACCAAGCGGAGACCCACCGGTGGCCGGTGACCAACGCGTTAAAGGGCGGCGCCCGCGGCATCGTTCGAGCGACGAGCGGACAGATGCTCGAAGGAATAAAGGTGCAGTTGATCGCGCCCAACGCGGTGCGGACCACGGTGTTCACCGACGCCGATGGCCGGTATGAATTCCCTGCGATGCAGGCCGGGTCGTATACGCTCCGGATTGCGACGCCTGCCCCCTACAAGGCATACGTGCGCGAGGGCATTCCGATTACAGGGGCGGCCACCCTGGAGGCGATTGTCCTCGAGCCGATCCCGAGCGGCGCAGGGAAAGACGACTTACCAGGAGCGCTTCCGCCCACACCCGAGGTGATCTCGCAACTGAGCGGGGCGGAAATGCTGTGGAATTTCTCCGGCACGATGCAGGCGAAGACCACGTTCGCGAAGGGCTGCAACAATGGCTGTCACAGTTACGAACTGATCTTTCGAAACCACTTTGACGAACACAGTTGGGATCTCATTGTCGACCGGATGACGAAGTATAGAGCTGCGTCGCTCCTCCCTCCCCGCAGCGACAGCAGCGATGCCGCTCGTGCGTCGAAGGCGGAGCACGAGGCGATCGTCCAGTGGCTGGCGACGGTGCGGGGACCCGAAGCGCAGGACGCACCGGTGCGGATGTTTTTGTCGCGGCCGAGCGGCACGGCTACGCGCGTGGTGATTACCGAGTTCGAACCGAACCGCCGGCTGTTGAACATGCACGATGTTTGTGGCGACGGGAACGGGAATATTTGGTACGCGAGTCACCATACGCCCTACGTCGGATACCTCGACCCGCGAACCGGCATCGTCAAGGAATACAAGCTTCCCGACGTCGGGGGCCAAACCGTGGCTACCCATGCGTGCCGCGTGGACACCAAGAACGGTCTGGTCTGGTTCTCGGAGGGGCCTTGGCCCGGTACGCGGACGCTCAACCGGCTGACTATTTCCACAGGGGAAATCCGGCAATTCACCAACAATGCGGTCGGTGGCAATTTCGGGTTGGCGCCCGACGGGTTCTTGTGGACCGGTCGGACAGGCAAGGGAGGGATCCAAGAGGTCGTGCGAGTCGATCCTCAAACGGGTGAGGTCGTGAACGCTTATCCGCAGCCGACGACCCCGGGCTCGTATCAACACGCCGTGTCTGCGGATGGACGATTTGTGGCAGGTGGTTCGCCACCGCGCGTCGGAGGCACCACCGGATGGATGCTCGACGTGGCGAAGGGGAAATTGTATGAAACGAACACGGGCGATCAAAACCCCCACGGTGCGGCGCGAGGGGGGTTCGATCCCTCCGGCAATGCCTGGTTTGGCGGCCACACCGGCCCGTTGGTCGAACTGGTGAACGAGATCGACAAGGGGAAAGGGATTCGTACACGGTTGTTCTGGCCGCCGACCCCCCTGTTCCCGTACACGGATTTCTATACCGCGACGCCGGACAAGAATGGCGAATTGTGGGGCGGACTGTTGCATGGCCGGGGGTTTGTCCGCTTCAACCCGAAGACGGAACGTTGGGTCGTCTATGAGAATCCGGAGCCAAGCGCGCTCAACCGTTTCCAGTGGATTGATAACACGACGACGCCTCCCACCATCTGGTACGCGGACTTCTCAACCCAGATGTTCGTACGAATCCAACCGTTGGAGTGAGGCAGGAAGAAACGGAGAGCGCTGAGACCTGCCGCCACGCAGCTGAAAGCGATAATCACACCTTAACTATTCCGATCCGTGCTGCCCCCCCCCAAACCTCGACGCCATCGACAAAACGTTGAATGATTCCATTGACGAAATCAACGCCAGCCCACGACTTGAGCACGGCGGGATTCAGCACGAGCCAGACGCAAAAGCCCTCCCACCATTTGGGGCACTCCAATGGGTGTCTATTTTCAACCTCTGAAAGGCTACAAAGGAAATTCCGGATGACGACTATAACGCCGGCAAAATGAAGTGCACACGATCAATTGGATCGAGTCCCTTTCCCGAGTCCTTAGTCGAGGACGAGCCAAGAAAATTGTGCGCTGGAATCCGCCGAGGCGTCTATAATGAGGCGGCGGGAAGCTAATTGGAAGCCAGAATAATAATTGGAATTTCCGGTCTATTTGTGTTGCGTTTTTGCTGCGCGGCATAGATGCTTTCGGCGGGCGTGCGGATCTAGTGCGCGTATCTATTGCGTGTATCTCGGCGGAAAAAGACTCACCAAAATAAGAAGGAGCAGCCATGAGCCAACTCCGAGTCACAGCGTTAGTGGCGCTTGTGCTTCTTGCCGGAATGGCGAGCCGGGCACAGGTCACGACAGGAACCATCTCCGGGACAGTTGTTGATAACACGGGGGCAGTCTTGCCTGGAGTTACGATCGTGATCCTGAACGAGGATACGGGTGTCTCCCGTACCGCCGTGGCGGATGCGGGAGGGCGTTACACAGCTCCCTCGCTGACCTTAGGCAGTTACCGTCTGACAGCCAGTTTGCAAGGTTTCCAAACGGCAATCCGCACGGGCATCCTGCTGACCCTGGGACGGGAAGCCATTGTGAACTTGGAGTTGTCCGTCGGGGCGATCACCCAGACCGTGGAAGTGGCTGGCGAAGCCCCCCTGGTAGAGGCGACGGGAGCCACGGTTGGTTCCGTGGTGGACCAGCGAACGATTCGAGACCTCCCACTCAATGGGCGTGACCTCACAGAGCTTATATTGCTGAATCCCGGCGTGAGCCAGGCGACGTTTGCAGGCTCCGACAACGCCTACTCCGGTTTCGGCAAGAAAATCAGCATCTCGGGAACCCGCGCAGAGGATAATGCTTACTTCCTGGACGGCACGTATATCAACGACTATGCCCGCCACATTCCGGCGGGTCCTTCCGGGGCCTTAATGGGAGCCGAGACGGTGCGAGAGTTTGAGGTGCTCACCAACTCTTACAGCGCACGCTACGGCCGCGCACTCGGCGGTGTATTCAATGCCGTCTCGCAATCCGGCAACAATGTCTGGCACAGCAGCATCTATGAATACCTGCGCAACAGCGCCCTGGATGCCCGGAACTTCTTCGATCGGAAACAGAGGCCAGACGAGCCAAGGCTGCCACCCTTTCGCCGCAATCAGTTTGGCGGGACCGTCAGTGGACCGGTGGTGCGGGACCGCGCGTTTGTCTTCGCAGCGTATGAAGGGCTGCGGGATGCTCTAACGAGTACACAATACAACGTAGTGCCAGACCTCCCTTCCCGCCAGGGCAATCTCCCGGGCGGCAGGAGGATCGTAGTATCCCCGGTGATTGCCCGCTTTCTTGCCCTCCCTATCTTCCCAGCACCTACGCCCGGAGGGCTCGGTTTTCCTGGAGATGGCACGGCCCAATATATTTTCCAGCCAAAGCAGCCGGCATCGGAGAATTTTGGGCAGGGACGATTCGATTATCAGATTTCGAATGCCGACTCCATCTTCGCTCGATTCACAGGTTCCAGTGCCAGCCTCTCGAAGGTTGTGAACTATCCCGTCTTCGAGCAGGTCCTGGGTATGACGACGCGCCTGCTCACTGTATCCGACACGCACATCTTCTCTCCCCGTGCGCTCAGCACGTTCCGATTTTCCTTCAATCGTGTCGAGCCTAGCGACCAAGGAATCTATCCAAAGGTGCCGGCTGAGTTGCTCTCTGTTCCCGGCCAGCCCCCGCCGTCACTCGCGCCTGGAAGTGGGATTACATCCTGGAGCGGTTATCCGAGGCCGCTTGACTATTGGCAAACCAATCGCATCAATGTTCAGCAGGACAGCAACCTGACGCTAGGCCCGCACTCCCTGGAATATGGAGGGATGCTCGAGGGTCTGCGATTCGGCATGAGTAATCCCAATCGCCCATTCGGAGACTGGACTTTTGCTAGTTTGGAGCAATTTCTTCTGGGCAGCCCCCGGCAGTATCGAGGAACACCGCCGCAGTATGGCACCTCGGTGCGCAATTGGCGCCAGTGGTTCTTTGCGTTGTATATCCAAGACAACTGGAAGGTGACGTCGAAGCTTACGCTGAACTTGGGCGTTCGCTGGGAGCCCTATACAACCCCGCGCGAAGCCGACAACCTGATCGCCAACCTTCGCCACTTCACGGATTCGCAAACCACAGTCGGGAGTCCGTACTGGCTCAATCGGAGTTGGGGAGATGTGGGTCCGCGGTTCGGTTTCGCCTGGAGTCCTTTCGCGAGTGGAACCACCTCCATTCGGGGCGGCTTCGGTATCTCTTTTGAGCCAAACGACTCGCTCTACTACTACACCAACACTACGCGCATCGTTCCTCTCCTCCCGGAATTTACGTTGGTCAACCCGAAGTACTTTCCCGATGCCTTGAAAGAGATTGCCAACGCCGAGGTGCCCAACGGCACCGCAAACGCTATCGATTATGAGAATTTCCGGAGTACGCGAGCGCTGCAGTACAACCTGACTGTCGAGCAGCAATTTGGAAAAAGTACGGTGATGAGTCTTGGCTACACGGGCAACCGCGGCACACACTTGGTTTCCAACGCCGACTATAATGCTCCGCTCGCCCAATTCAATGGCACCTCTCTTGAAGTGCCTGCCAACGCTACGCTGCGGAATCGAAACTTCCAAAGCATCTTCTATAACGGTTCGAATGCCGACTCGTGGTACAACGGGATGACGGTTTCCATTCGGCGAAGGTATTCTGCTGGCTTTCAGGCACAACTTTCTTACACCTTTTCCAAGGTAATCAGTACCAGCGACAATTACAGCGCCCTGGACCGGTCCGGTTCAGGACCAGGCACGAGATACGCGCATGATTTAAGGAGGGACAAGGGTCTCAGTGGCTACCATGTAGCCAACAAGCTATCCGTCAATTACGTTTATGATCTGCCCTTTGGCCGTGACCGGTCCGGCATAGCAGGCGCCTTGGCTGCTGGTTGGGAACTAACCGGCATCGTCAGCCTGCAGAGCGGACAACCCTTTACGATCGGCAATGCGGCCGGCGCAACCCCGACCCAACTGTCGAATATCGGATATGCCCGCTACCCTAACGTAGATACCACTTTCTCGAGCGACAAGGTCATCCAGGGGGGACCAAATCAGTATTTCAATCCCCTGGCGTTTTACCTGCCGAACGGCAACTTCGAATTAGGGAATATCGGGCGGAATACCCTGATTGGGCCAGGCTTGGCGAAATGGGACGCCGGAATTCACCGGGACTTCCGGATTACGGAACGCACGCATCTGCAGTTCCGGGGAGAATTCTTCAATATCCTGAATCGCGCCAACTTTGGGAAGCCAAGCTCGAACGTTTTCACAAGTAATCGGCAGCGCCTGGGATCTGCGGGTCTGATCACAAGCACAGTAAGTACGGCTCGGCAGATCCAGTTCGGATTAAAGTTGGTATTTTGAACTTGGCTGTAACGGCCAGCGCATTTTCAAAGCGTTATGCACATACTGATTTTGGAGGCCGTCTCCTGCTCCTCATAAAGAAAATAGATGCTGTGAAAAATTCCAGTGCAGGCTATTTGTGGCTAGAAGGGTGGTTACCATGCGTAGGGTTGTTTGGTTGATTGGAGTTCCACTGGCGATTTTGGGCATTTGTGACTCATGTGCAGGGGGCTGGAAAGAGCGCCGAAGAAGAAATTTTGCAGATGCTCGGACAGAATCGCCCTTACCACACCGTTTCGGCGGAGCTATTTGATCAGCTCGGCTGGGACCTTCCAGATGGTGGCTCCCAGGTGAAGGCCTTGGCCGATGCAGCGCCGGGGGGAGCGTTTGACCCTCGGAAGCTCGAGAACCTTCCCGCCGACAAACTGGGCTATCGGGCCAAATGGCATGAGGTCCGATACAAAGCGTATGGACTGGACTGGGACATTCCGGGCTTATATCTGATACCGAACAACCCAATTCCGAGAATGCCAACGCTCGCCATCATCAACGGCGGTTCGGCAAACTGGTATGAGTTTTTTGTAGACCCGCTGAACCGGCCGGGCTTGGGGCAGTATTTGGCGCAGAAGATCCCCGTACTTCTAGTAACGATTCCGGGTAATTACCGGCACGGAGGCTGGACGGACAAGAACTATAATGATCGCGTTCCCGGTTACCTATTGGACCGCGATGTCTCCCGCGAGGAAGTCAAAATAAGAAACGCCGTCTACACGTTCAAGGTTGTGACCGAAGGGGTAAGAAAGCTGATCGAGACGGTAACAACAGGTCCTGTCGTTATCGTCGGGCATTCCACCGGTGGAGAGATTCAGTTCGTTCTAAAAAACTCCAGCCTCAAGAACCGACTACAGGGTCTTTCCTTAGGTTGGGGCACGGGCGGGCCGGCGGCTTTGGCCAGTATGCAGGAGTTCCGTGGACCTAGAAGCTCTGACAACTACCTTGCCGTAGGGGACCTACAGCCTCGCCCCGCCAGCGGATACGCCAGAGGCTATCTCGGTCCCCTGAATCCTGTTTGGGACCCCAACGAATCTAGGTTGGCGGTGGCCCAGCATTGGATGGGCCTGGAGGAGCGCCGCAGGCCGCAATTCAAGCAACCCTTGCAGTCCATGGAGCACAATAGCGCCGAGAATCTCCGCGAACATACGGCATCGCAGGTCCGGCAGGCACTTCAAGGAAACAAATTCTATCACTGCTGTCCGGTTAAAAGTCGAAAAGAATCAATTGGTTGGGATCTGCCACTAAATTAACTTGGGAGTCGGATGCTTCCAACGCCCGTAAAGGGGGTACTTTCTCGAAAAGAGTAACGGAAAGAATCTGTAAAATTTGGTAAAGGCTGGCTTCCAGTCCGAGATGCTTCCGGACAATGGCCACGAGCACATACCTGGAAACGGCGATCCAGATTGGAGTCTTCACGGCGTTCTCGCTGGTGCCATAGAACGCCTGGATTCGCAGGTGCTGCTGGATCCATTTGAAAAACAGTTCCACGGGCCAGCGGCATTTGTAGATCTGCGCGATCATGAGTGCGGGTAGCACGAAGTTGTTGGTAAGAAACTTCAGACGGTTGTTGGTTTTCGCATCGAAGTAGGTGACGCGCCGCAGCGGATCGGGGTATACCTGGGCCGCGGCGATTTCGGCCAGGATGACGGTGTGATCGGATCGCAGGCCGCTGCTTCTGTCGATCGGGCGAGAATAGCGGCGTGGGAGCAGGATATTCGCTTTGGTGCGCACGACGAAAAATGCGGAGCAGAGCGTGAAGAGAAAGAGGCGCTCGAAGTCGATGTAGCCGCGATCCATCCCGTAGAAGCTGCCCGCCTCCGGAACGATCTCGTCGAGGATGTTGACATCGTGCCGTTTGCCGCGGCTGATGCGTCATCTTGAAGCTCCTTCCTAAAATTCGCCGGCCTAGCTTGGCCTCCTGCAGCTACCCTCTATTTCCGTCTACCATTCAGATGCAGTACCCTTAGATAAGGATTCTTTTAATCGAGGTATCTGTCCGCTTTGCCACGCACGATAGCGGAAACATTGCTTTCGGATATACGCTATCGGGGAAGTCATTTATCATGGGAGACATCATGACGCTGATTGACCGTGTGCAACAGGACATGTTGGCCGCCATGAAGGCGCGCGAGCAAGCCCGCCTGGGGGCGCTACGCATGATCAAAGCCGCGCTCATGAAGCAAAAGGTGGATTCGCCCAAACCCTTGGACGAAACCGCCGAAATGCAGGTGCTGAAATCGCTCATCAAGCAGCGCATCGACGCCGCGGAGATGTTTCGCAAAGCCGGTCGCATCGAGCAGGCGGATAAAGAGGATGCCGAGAAGGCACTGATCGAAACCTATCTTCCGGCGGGTGCGAGCGAGGCGGAGATCGACGCCGCGATCGCCGAGGCCCTGGCCGAAACCGGCGTGACTTCGCTCAAACAGATGGGGGTCGTGATGAAGACCACACAAGCGAAGCTTAAAGGAAAGACCGTGGACGGAAAAGCGCTCAGCGACAAGGTAAGAGCAAAACTCTCAACGGGACAGTAGCGTCCCTCACAAATACTGGCCGTCACATCGTTCGCGCCACCTACTTGTTTTTCTCTGTTTCATGAATGCCAGCTTGGCTGGCTGGACGTCGATATTCTTGGTTGGGTGGCGAGGCGCCCGCCCGCGCTCTCGACATGCATGGTGTGCGTTGCGGTGTCGATTTCCCGTTCGCTACCGCCACCTCAATCTGCCTCATCGTCACGATCTGTTCCGGTTTGTACCTCTCCTTCGGCATCTCCCGCCTACCTCCTCTATGAGATTTTCTCTCACTTCCGGTGGTACAAAAACTCCCGGCTGGGTCACTTTCATTTCGAAAATGGAAATTGGAGGAAGTACGAAACGAGGACGTGTTGATACGAGGTACGGGAATCTTCAAAGAATCGGATGGCAAGCGGGACCGATTCATACCAAACGCCTCAGCGTCGAAGTTCCACCTGTCCCATGTTCATGCACTTTCATCACGCGTTTCCAGGCCAGGGGCGAGGAAGGGGCGAAGCGTGATGATGGACGAGGAGCCATTTTCCGCGGCGTCTCTCAAAAACGTTGGTGGCCTGCTCGTAGGCTGCGTTGATGAGGTTTCCAGCGGCGGTGGAAATCTTCTCGGTGCAGCAAACCAAAGCCGTGGAGTTTTCCACGTGAACGAGCTGTATGGCTACCGTAATACGCATGGAACTTGTATTCTCAAAGATTTCCTGCCAGCTCTTGCGCACCGCTTCCCATCCATCTAGCAGGTTTCGTCCCGGATGAACGCACCGGACCCAATCTTCCTGCAGCCATACGGCATCCATCTCTTCGAGATTCAGATCTTGCAGGGCGCTGTAAAAATGCTTAATGGCATCCAAGACTTTTTCTTCTTCCGCAGTCACTTCTGTGACAGCTTTTGCGGCTTGAACTCCCGCTGAGCTGACGCCAGCTAGGGCGGTCCCACCGATGCTAACAGCTGTCGTTTTGACAAAATCTCTTCTTGATAGGTTCTTCTTTGTTCGATCATTGGTTTTGGTCATAAGCCTCTTAGCCCCGACTTTCTTTTGCTGCCAAATACCCCAAACTATACACCGTTCGAGGGATTCACCTTCAATATTTTTCTTGTCACCGCGTGCCCGAAAACCTGTCTTGGAGATATATTGGTAAATCGCGTGATGCATCCGCGCTCGAACACCCGAACGTGCGCAAACATTTGTTAGTTACACCCAGCTGAATCCATGCTTTGACAGTGGCAGCGAGTGGATTCGTATGCCGGTTACCGCAAAAATCGCGTTGGAGACAGCGGGCGGGACCGGGGGCAGCGCAGGCTCGCCCAAGCCCGTTGGCGGATTATCGGTCTTCCGGAAGGACACCTCGATCTCTGGGGGCGCCTGCTTCATGCGAACCTGCCATTCACCGCTGCTAGTCCGGATTGGCTCTGCGGCGCACCGAAGCAACTGCTTTCCAGTGCCAACAATATGCATAAACAAAACAGCAACGAGAGACGTCTCACGCTTATTCTCCTGATGGCTCCTGGCTACTAAGGAATTGAACTCTGATCTGCTCCGCTTGCGCGTTCGAACAGAACCAAGTCGCAGACCGATTCACATAAGAGATCAATAGCGCAACAAACCTTCAATGTCAGAAGATCAACTTCAAACCAAATTGAATCTGCCGCGAGGTTGTCGCGGTACCGCTGATGACCCCTGCCGAGGGGCTGTATGTGCCACCGGTAAACACGACCGGGCTCGGCAGACCAAAGTTTGCGTGATTGATAATGTTAAAAACTTCAGACCGAAACTGAAGCCCGAACCGTTCTGAAAGCTTTGTATTCTTAAACAATGAGAAATCAAGTTCGGTCATCCCTGGTCCTCGCAGCACGCCGCGTCCCAAATTCCCGAATGTCCCGGGTGTCGGTAGAAGATAGGCGATCGGGTTAAACCATCGCTTCGGGGATCCAAGTATCACCGAGCCGGTGAAAGCCGGGTTAACCGAAGGTCGGTCCGGACTGCCTCGGTCGCCGTTGCCCGACTGGTTAGACCCTACTTGCGGAGTAAATGGGAATCCGCTCAGTAGGGTTACAATTCCGTTCAATTCCCAACCGCTTACCAGTTTGTCCGTGATGCCGGTAAAACCGTTTAACCAAGGCTTGCCGTTCCCGAAAGGCAGGTCGTAACTGAAATTTCCACTGCCCTGGTGAGTGATGCTGTGGGCCGCCGGTCCCCAATCCCGGCGCAGATTCGTCAAATCCAGAACCGTGCCCGGCTCATTGATGGATTGGCTGGCCAGTATGCCCGAACCTACATCTAAACTTTTTGCCCAGGTGTAGTTTCCTTTGAACTGCAATCCAGCGGCGAGGCGTCGCGTGAGTTCTATTTGCAACCCGTGATAGCTGCTGCTGCCTTCCGTGAACCAGAATGTGCCGGACGCTAAGTTCGCATTCGGCCTGTTCGCTACCGGCAGGTATTCGGTCCCTTGTGGAACCGTAGCCCTGGCGCTCCCCACCCCCCCGCTGGTGCAGCCGGAGGCATTGGCACAAACCTGCGGGCGCACGACGTTTGGATCGAGCGCAATGATCTCGTGATATCCGCGAGACCCCAAATACGTGAGGCGAAGAGCCATCGCCGGAGAAAGTTGTTGCTCGATGGTGAAGTTCCATGACTCTACGGTGGGAGCCTTGGCTGAACTTTGAAGCCCGTACGGTGAGTACGTTGTACACGGATTCGGAACGCCAGGACCGCAGGCGGGCGGCAGAGGAGTTCCACGCGCGATCGGCAACAGCGACAGCAGCGGAACGTTCGAGTAACTTGCAGGGCCGTTGAACGGAGGCACACTGTCCATCACGTACGCAGTGCTGTCGATCATATTATAGTACGTGCCGAAACCCGCGCGGATCGAAGTCTTTCCTTTCCCGAACGGGTCCCACGCCAGGCCGATGCGCGGCCCGAACAGCCATTTCGAATTATTTTCGGTCAGCACGGAACTGCCGATTCGCGGCGTGGTAAGAGGTACGCCATTCGAATCGAAAAGGAAACTGGCGGCTCTTCCGGTTGCCTCGTTCCAACCATTTGTGAACTCGTGCCGCAGGCCGAGCTGCAAAGTCAGATTTCTGCGCACTTGGATCGAATCTTTTACATACCAGGCCCCCTCGAGAGAGCGCCAGCCCATGGGAATGGTATTGGGCGCCACGATAAACTGTGCAACGGTCCCCTGAAGGAACGACTGCAAGGTCGAGAAGTTTGCCTGTCCCCAGGTTCTGGAAACAATGCTCTCATTCGAGCGTATTCGCTCAAACCATACGCCCGCGCTGATCTGATGCCTACCCCGAATCACTTGGACTGAGTCCGTGTACGTGAACAGGTTTCGCCGGACGGGAACGTTTGGGGCGTTAGCGGCACCTGCGGGAGTAATCGCGGACGCCGACGTGGCGCTCCCCGCCCCGATCACCACCGACCCCGGCAGCGCGCCGGTTACAAATGCGAGGTTGGACGGGAATCCGCTCGGGTTGATGGGCGGAGAGATGAACAGGAATCCGCCGCGAGAAAATCCGGCGGTAAATGTATTGAGCACGTTGGGCGAGAAAACGCGGGTCTCCTGGACGCTCGCGACCTGTGCCCGAAGTGTATTGATGCCGGCGAATAGCGGATTCGCCATGGGGAGCAAATTGTAGCCGTCATCAATGGTGTAGATGGCCGAAAAAGAATCCTTGCTGGAAATGTTCTGGTCGAATCGTGTAGTGCCAAAATCTTCGCGGATCGACTGCTTGGGGTTGCTATAGGCGATGGCGATTCCGCCGCCAAGATTCGGACCATTGGGCAGCGGCCAAAAGGCAAAGTACGGCAACATAGCCGGATTGAGACCCTGCACGGGAGTGGGCACGCCCTGTGCGTCGGGCAACAGGCCTCGGCGTGCATTCACGTCGGGAACGAACGTGACGTCACTGATTCCCAAACGTTGCCGAAACCCTTCGTAATTTCCGAATAGGAACGTCTTGTCTTTGCGTACCGGCCCTCCCGCCGAACCGCCGAATTGGTTCCGTTGGAATGCCGGGACGCGCAGTTGATCGAAGAAGTTCCGAGCATCCAGTGCGCTGTTGCGCAAGAACTCAAAGACAGTTCCATGCAACGTGTTAGTGCCCGACTGCGTGACGACGCTGACCTGCGCGCCGGCGCGCTTTCCGTATTCGGCGGAATAGGTGCTGCTGACGACGTTGAATTCACGAACCGCATCGATCCCCAGCAGTTGTCCGCTGACGCCGCCCGGGGTCACTCCAACTTCGCTCGCTCCGGTGTATTCCACTCCGTTGAGGAGGAAGAGATTTTCCATGGGCCGGCGTCCTGCTACGGAGAAATAGCTGCCGGCTGCCGCGCCGGCCGCAGCCCCAATTTTCATGGATGTGTAATTCACCGCGCCGGCGTTCAACGTGATCAAGTTATCGAAACTGCGGCCGTTCAGCGGCAGATCCTTTACCTGTCGCTCGCCGACGAGGCTGGCGACCGCAGCGGTGGTCGTATTCACCAGCGGCGCCTCAGCCGTCACGGTCACCTGCTCCTGAACTTGCCCTACTTCTAGCGTCAGGTTCACCAATGCGTCTTGACCCACGGCTAAGGATATCCCCGATTTGACCACCGCTTTGAAGCCCGGCTTCTCCGCCTTTAGCGCATAACGTCCTATTGGCAGCGATAAGGCTCGGAAGTTTCCCGCTTCATCCGAGGAGATCGTGCGGGCCGCCCCTGTTTCCACGTTCGTAACGTACACGGTTGTGCCCGGAACTGCCGCGCCCGAGCTATCTTCAACACGTCCTGAGATGGATGCTGATATTTGCGACTGAGCGATGACGACAGTGGCAGCCGCAATCATCAGGAAAGCCGAAATAATGAAGTTGCGAAATATAGTAATACGTTTGGATTTCAAAGCGACAGGTTTCATGGGTTCCTCCTATGTATTGCGCTGCGAAGATATCTTACGGCCGAAATCAATCTCTCATGGCTCATCCATCACATCGAGGTAGCCCGCCTTATCCGACAGATCGCCATTGAACCAGACGCGATTCGGCTTAGTCGGATCTACCTCAATCCTGTTCGGCTTGCCAAAGTGAGTGGGTAAAGGGAATTCGACGAAGGTTTTGGTCTTAGGGTCGAACCGGGCGAGCTTGTCGGCCATCCACTCGCTGACCCAGATGAAGTTGTGCTTTTTGTCCGCTTCGGCTGAGTATGGCCCCGAGTACTTGGTCGGCGTGGCATATTCCGTGATCTTCATGGTCTTGTGATCAATCTTCGCCAGCTTCCCGACGTCGCCGCTTTCGCCCACCCACACGTCTCCGTTCGCATCTGAGCCCATGCGGCGTGCTTTGGCTAGAAAGCCCGTGGGCAGATCGTACTCCGTGATCTTGCCCGTCTTGGGGTCGAGTTTGCCCATTTTGCCGTTGCCGAATTCCGCAAACCAGACCATCTCATTTCCGTCAATCGCCATTCCATAGGGCTGGACGCGCATATGATCGGCACGCGGGAAAGGCATCGGATACTCGGACGTCTCCTTGGTATTGGGGTCCACCGCCACAACCAGATCCGCACCAATGTTCGTCAGCCATACCATGCCGTTCGAAAGGAAACGGATCATCGCGGCGTTACCTGGTCTGCGAAGAGGATACATAGTAAAGTTGCGGGTTTTGGGATCGTATTGAACCAACCGGGTGTTGGCGGTATCCGTCATCCAGACTCGGTCCTGTTGGTCCACAGCAATTCCCGAAGGAGAGGCCTTCTCGCCAGGCAGACGGATCTCCGTATAGGTCCATGTGTTCGGATCCAAGCGGCCGATCACTCCGTTTTGTTTTTCGAATCTCTGTTCGCTCACCCAGGCGATGCCCTGAGAATCCACGGCGATATCGTGAGGAGCCGCTCCCTCGACCAGGTCAAACTCGACTACTCTGCCGCGTCTGGCCTGCCGGTCTTGAACCCAGGTTTTCGGGAGATATTTCTTGGTATCGGGAGGCGGAACGTTGGGTCCGAAATGCTGTGCCAGATAATCCGCGGTCTCGTCCCTCAATTGGTCGCTGAATTCCAATGACGCGTAAAACCCGTAAGGCTTATTGCGCATCTTTTGAATCGTCTCGCTCCAGCCTTTCTTATCCTTTCGGGCGAAGAAAATATTGAGTAAGCCAGCCTTGTGGCAGTCACTACAGTAGGAGAGAACCATAAGCGCCTTCTCCTTCGGCTCCGGCAAGAGTTCAGCAACTTGGGCGCTTGTCATTGCCTTTCGAAAATCCTGTGGGGTTGATAAGGTGGCGTCGACTTTACTCGTTTGGCCGCCAGTCACTTCGATGGCAGGAGAAGGCGTACTTTGAAAACCACCTCCAAGTGCCTGAACGGTGTAATTACCTGGGACCAGGTTGGCTGCCTTATAAAGGCCCTTCTCCTTGCTGACGACTGTCACGGTGACGCGGCGCTCGGCATTCCTCAGGCTAACCATCGCCCCTGGAGCTGGTTGCCCTGAGGCGGTCTTGACGATTCCCGTAATCGTCGCGCCCGTCTCGGCCGCCGGCATGCTCTTGACAAAAGCAATCAATGAAAAAAACATAATCAGAACGAATCGTGTTGGATTCCCGGTCATGGCTTCTCCTTCCGAAGTCGGCTATCTAACCGGCTGGCTTGTGAAATAGACTCGCGCCATTTTATTGCTTCCGAAGTACAATAAGCAAACGCTCGGCGGATTCGAATAAGCCGCCGCCGCGCCAATACGTACCAATCACTGGCGTATCGGCCCTCTAAACTATGATATAGCAGCCCGTGGTGGAACTAGCGTTTTTCACGCGGCGCACTGCGTTTGGTCCGGGACGGGTTTTTGGTCATGGTTTCTCCTGCCTTATGTTTTACTTTTTTTCGATAGCTTGAGAGGTTTTTGTTGCTATGATGCCGTATTCGGGCATGAAAAGATTTCGTGGGGGAATTAGTCGCTTTAGCACCAGTCCGCATTCCAGCAAAGGGTAGTCTAGCCCAAAAGGTTTGAGAATTTGAAGTTGGCGCCAAAGAGCATCACAGAATCTCACACATCCCAAAATAAGATAGGGGGTCGGAACATGGCAGCATTCACACCGGCAATCGCAGCGAGAATCCGCATCATAGCCGTGGGAGTATGGGGGCTACTTATTATTACGCTTTTCTTTCGTCAAGCCGTATTTGCGCAAGCCGTGGGAGCATCGACCATTCAAGGATCGGTGACGGATAGTTCTGGCGCCGTGATTCCAGGAGCGGCTATCACCGTGACCAGCCTGGAAACCAATCTTCAGCGGTCAGTCACCAGCAATAGCGCCGGCCTATATGCGCTGCCGAACTTGTCTCCGGGAAAATACCGTCTGCAAGTTTCCATGGCGGGATTTCAGACCAATGTCCGGGAGCTAGAGCTGGTTGTAGGCCAACAATTGGTTTTGCGTACAGCTTTGGTGGTGGGGGAGGTTACGCAGGAGTTGACGGTCACAGCGGAGGCGCCGGTCGTGAATACCTCCACCTCACAAGTCTCGGGATTGGTAGGGGAACGGGAGGTAAAAGACCTGCCGCTCAACGGGCGCAGCTTTGACAATCTCATCACGTTGAATCCGGGAACAGTGAACACCACCTCATTGAAGGGTCCCGGCATTCTTTTTTCTCAACCCGTAGGCCAGGCATTTTCGGTCGCAGGCAGACGTCCGGGGGAGACGCGATTCTTGTGGAATGGCGTGGAGTTCACGAGCGGAGTGACGGCGGGCAGCGGCACTCCTGGCGGCGTCAGCGGGCAGTTATTAGGGATTGACGCGGTCCGGGAATTCAATGTGATGACGAACGTCGACTCCGCCGAGTATGGTCATCGGCCTGGCGGACAGGTCAGCGTGGTTACGCATTCCGGATCCAACAGCTTGCACGGCAGTTTATTCGAGTTCTTACGAAACAGCGCGCTGGATGCGCGGAACTTTTTCGATCAAGCATCCATCCCGCCATTCAAACGGAACCAGTTTGGCGGATCGGCAGGGGGACCAATTCAAAAGGACAAGACATTCATTTTTGGCAACTATGAGGGGTTCCGGCAGCGGCTGGGTTTGAGCACGGTTTCCGTCGTCCCAGACCAACTGGCGCGTACCGGGCAGCTACCAAATACCCAGGGAATTTATCAACCGGTCCCCGGCTACAATCCAGCGGTTGCGCCCTATTTTGACCTCTGGCCAGCCCCGAACGGACCTGAACTGCTCGTCAATGGGCGCCCCACCGGGACGGCGCTCTCGTATAACAATCCTCTCAGCCCGATTCGCGAAGACTTTGGAATCGTGCGGTTTGATCGCACCTTTTCGGAACGGGATTCTTTAAGCGTTTCCTTCACCAAAGAAGATGGGGACACCACCTCGGCGGCAGGGAATCCCAACAGTCCGGTCTCCGCCACAGCCACCGCCCAAGTGTTGAGCCTGACGGAAACTCATGTCTTTTCTCCCAACGTTGTAAATAACTTCACTACAGGCTACGCCCATCCAACCTTTGACCTGCTGAACGGCACGACGGCCCAACCGACATCATTTGTAACAGGGCGGCCAATGGGGCAGATCACCGTGGGAGGCGCTGGCGCCGGATCGGGCGCCTTGACCTTCGCCGGCACCGGGCCGGGAACGACGCAACTCCAGGGCGAGAATTTCCATACCTTCAGCTATGAGGATCAGGTTCATATGATCGGAGGCATCCATACCCTGACCGCCGGGGTATGGTTCCAAAGGATTCGACAGAATGAGACCTCCAATGCCTTTGGAACGGCGACCTTTTCGGATTTGAGCAGTTTCCTGCAAGGCAAACCTACCACCGTGGTCCTCCAGCCCAACATCGCCCAAAATCCGTGGCGAGTTTGGGAAGGCGCATGGTATCTCCAGGATTCCATGAAGCTGCGGCCAAACCTGACCGTCAGCCTAGGCCTCCGCCATGAGTTCACCAACGGGTTCAACAACAAGTACGGAAAGGCGGCCAACTTTGTAGCGGGACCGGACGGAGTTCTGCTGACGCAGCCGCGGATCGGCAACAGCGTGCTTACCCAAAACAACGCCCGGTGGCTATTCGGTCCTCGCGCCGGATTGGCCTGGGATCCGTTTGGAAACGACAAGACGAGCGTTCGGGCTGGATTTGGCATCGCCTATAGTCTGCTGGACGACATATCCTGGTCGCACCGCTACGGGCATCCGGACTTTGCGAGCTATACCATCACAAATTCGCCGTTTCCATTTCAATATAATCCCGCCGTCGGGTTTCCAGCCGGAGCCAGCGTTGCCATCGGCGGTCAGGGAGGAGGAGCCGGCATCGAAGAGGCTGCCAAGACCCCAACCGTGATCAATTACCATCTCGACTTGGAGCGTCAAGTTGACTCCGCAACCTCGGTGAGATTTGCATTTATCGGCTCCCACGGCTATCACGGGATCCAGCGCGCCGATGCCAATACGGCCTATCCGAACATTTGTGCGGCGGCGCAGCGTAATTGCCCCGCAGGCTTGGCAGAGGGATCGAAATATTACCCGACTCCCACCCGGAGGCGGAATCCGGCTTTGAGCAGTATAGTGAAAACATACACGTCCGCGGTGAGCCGATACGATGGGTTTGCCGTCGATTTGAATCGCCACTTCCGGGGAGGGGCCGCGTTTCGGGCCAATTACACGTTCTCCCGGAGCACGGATAATGCCTCGCAATTGCAGACGGCGCAGTCGATCAATAGTCCTGGCTCTACCCTGGACACTTACGACCGGGGCCGGGATTACGGATTGTCAGCTTTTGACGTCAGGAACCGGTTTAGTTTTAGCGGAAGTTACGAATTGCCTTTTGGCGTCGGCAAGAGTTTTCTCAACGGCGCCAAGGATGCGACGGAAAAACTCGTGAGCGGCTGGCAATTCAATCTGATTGTTGGTCTGCAAAGCGGCTTCCCGTTTACTGCGCAGCTTGGATTCAATCAATCTCGCAATGGGGACACTTCCAACGTGGACCGGCCCGACATGGTTCCCGGAAAGACGCTGAACGGCATTTATCGGCGGACTCCGGACCGGTGGTTCGATCCAGGGGCGTTCGCGCTGCCTTTACCTGGAACCTACGGCAACGCCGGTCGAGACATATTAATCGCTCCGGGACTGGCCACGTGGGATATTTCGATGTTTAAGAGGACCGCCTTATCGGAACGTTTGAATCTACAGTTTCGCGCGGAGTTCTTTAATCTATTCAACCGCGCGAATTTGGGCTTTCCTGCGGGAATCGTATTGACACCCTCCGGAGCTGCGGCGAGCGCCGCAGGCAGAATCACGAGCACCGCTACCACGTCGAGACAGATCCAATTCGGGCTCAAACTCAACTGGTAAATTGAAGCGCGGCGTTGGGGGCCCGCCAGAGTATTGAATCAAGAGGTGAATTCAGATGAGAAAGTTATCGAGCGCCCTTCTATTCTCTATTTTTTTTCCTTTGTTGGCTGCTCACGCTCAGGAGTGGAGCCTGGTGGTCCGTCTGAAACCGGAGATGGACGCCATTGTACCGGCTCAGGCCAAACTGGAAAAGCTGGCAGGCGATTTTGGCGTCCTGGAAGGGCCTGTGTGGGTTCGCAAAGGCGGGTATCTGCTCTTTAGCGATATGCCCGCCAACACGGTTTATAAATGGAGCCCGGAGGGCGGAGTTTCGGTTTTCCTGCCGTACGCGGGATATACCGGGACGGACGACTCGGGGGTCGGCGCGCAGCTCGATAGCGGGCATGGGTTACTGACTCTGGTCGGTCCCATCGGCACCACGGTAGATACTGAAGGTAGATTGGTATATGCCGCGATGGGCGACCGGCAGATCGTCCGGATCGAACAGGACGGCCGTCGCACTGTCTTAGCGAGCCATTATGACGGGAAACATCTGAATAGCCCGAACGACTTGGTGTTCCGGTCGGATGGGTCTCTCTACTTCACCGATCCGCCTTCCGGATTACGTGGACGCGAGCAGAGTCCCAGAAAGGAGCTGCCGTTCCAGGGTGTTTTCCGGCTGAAGGGGAACGACCTCCAAGCGATCGTCAAAGATCTGCCCAACCCAAATGGAATTGGGTTTTCTCCCGACGAAAAATATCTCTACGTGAACGACACGCGAAAAAGAGCGGTGATGCGTTATGAGGTGCAGCCGGACGGCGGCGTCTCGAACGGCCGCGTGTTTGTCGATATGTCGTCGGACAAAGCGGCTGGAGTGCCGGATGGCATGAAGGTGGATCAGAAGGGAAACGTGTATACCTGTGGACCCGGTGGTGTGTGGATCATCTCTCCCGAAGGCACGCATCTGGGGACGATTTTCCCTCCGTCGCAATGCACCAATCTGGCTTTTGGAGACGCCGACGGCAAGACTTTGTATCTCACCCTGTTTGGCGGTTTGTACCGTATTCGTCTGAGTGTCTCTGGGATTATTCCCGGTGCCCCGGCAATTCGCCAAGATGCGGGATCTGCTTCCGCAACCCCCGGTTCCGCGAATGAAGCAGCGGCGGTGCTTCCCAGCGACGTGTATCCCGACTCGCTCAACCGGCTTCCTACAGTCAAACGCGACGCTTTGGATGAGACGAGGAAGAAGGTCTATGATTCGATCGCTGCTGGCAATTCTTACCGTCGGGCAGGATTCCAGGGCCCTCCCGGAATCCTGATTCACAGTTCCAGCCAAGGCCAGGCCATGACCACGCGGGAACCCGACGCCGCCCCCCCACCCGGCGAACGTTTGATGGAATTAGGGGTGTTGGTAACTGCGCGCGAGCTGAACAGCCAATATGAATGGACCGCACACGAACCAACCGCACTTCGTGCGGGCTTGGATCAAGCAACGATCGATGTGGTGAAATTCCGCAAAGATACAGGCAGTTTGAATGAGAGGGACGCGGTCGTTGTTCAGTTGGGTCGCGAAATGTTCGAAAAGAGCAAAGTCAGTTCCGCCACGTTCGCTCGTGCTCTGAAGGAGTTCGGGGAAGAGGGACTCGTCAACCTGGTGGTTCATATTCAGGAGTACGCGGGAACAGCCCTATTGCTGCGGACCTTCGATCAACAACTGCGTCCCGGCTGGAAGCCGCTGCTGCCAATGCCTTAGACCCGCTGCTCTCCGGCGCACACCGCTCCTCAGTGTTTGGTAATCAGAAGATTACCTTCAACGCAAGCTGAATTTGGCGGGAGGTGGTAGATGTGGCAACGATTCTTCCAGCGGCCGGAAGAGGAGCCTCCACGTCCGCGCGACCGGCGAAAAGCCTCCGCCCAGCTTCATTTGCGCCCGCCCGCGGAGTTGCGAAATTGGCGTGGTTTAGGATATTGAATGTCTCCGCGCGGAATTCCAGCTTCCCGGCTTCCCCGAGGAACCGCAGCGGAGTGTCCTTTGCCAGGGAGAAGTTCAAGCTGGCAAGGCCGGGTCCTCTTAAGATATTCCGGCCTGCCGTTCCCAAGAAACCCGCAGGCTGGGTAGTGAAGGCGCAAGGATCGTAGTAAAGGTCCGGGCCACCGAGTGCTTGCCCACTCCGAACACCGAGACAGCCAGCCGTTGTGCCCTGAGTGATATTGTCATTGCGGCGGCCCGGCACCAAATCCGGCCGATCCTCCGCGGTGCCGCCTCCGGTCTTCTTTCGGCCGCGATCACCCGTTACGATGGGCGTAAAAGGATAGCCGCTTTCCATCGTCAGAATCCCACTCATCCACCAGCCGCTAAAAAGTTTTTCCAGAGCGCCTCTTGCCGAGAAAAAGGCCGGCAGGCGATAGATTGCATTGAATCGCCAAGTATGGCTTATATCGAACTCGGCCGGCCCCTTATCGAATTGCCGGTGCACGGAATCGAGCGGAACTCCGCCCCTGTCGGAGGGCGCCTGGTTTTGGGTCTCGTCCAGCAGCTTCGACCAGGTATAGGAACTCTGAAATTGTAGCCCCTTACCCAAACGCTTGACGATGCCCAGTTGCATGGAGTTATACCAGGAATTGCCGCCGGCAGTCATGAGGGTAACGCTGTCCCAGTTGCGGTTGGTTCGCGGTTCGCTGCCGGTCCAGAAGAGCCTTCCGTCAGGCAGAACTTGCGGGACGGTGGGATTGCCGTCCTTGATCTGCATGAGGTTGAGGCCACGGGAACCGGCGTAAGCCAATGTCATCCCCATCCCAAAAGGCAACTGGCGCTCTACCGTGAGGTTGTATTGCAGCATGTGGGGCTGTTGCAGCAGATAATCCAATAACCGCGGCGATTTGCCAATGGATTGCGGCGGGAAGAAAAGAGGCAGACTCATCAGAGTGATTGCCGGCGGCGTCTGAATATTGCTCTGACTCGAGAAGGGTGGCGTGCCCTGGATCGCGATGAACAATGCGCTGCCCAGATTACCCAGATCGTATAGAAGGCCGAAGCCGCCGCGTACCGCGGTCCGGCCGTTTCCGGTCACATCCCACGCAAAACCAAGCCGCGGTCCGATGTTGCGCCGGGATGAGTTCTTGGATGTGGGACCGATCGTCGTCTGGGCATCGTGTTGAATGTCGCGGAGCGCCGCCTCAATGCCGTGAGTTTCTCGGGCGTCCGTGTTGAATTCGTACCGTAAGCCCAGATTCAAGGTAAATGTAGGACTCATACGAATGTCGTCCTGCGCATAGAATCCTAAGGTGGTGTAGTGGTATGTCCGGACCATGATCGAGCCGGGTGTCACTGCTAAATAAGACACCGGCTGGGCCAGCAGGAGATCGCGAACGCTCGCAAAGGAAATGCCGCCGCGAAGGTAGGAGCTGGTCTCGATATATTGCTGGTAATGGTTGACGAGAACTCCTAACTTCAGGAAGTGCTTGCCTCGCGTTGCAAAAATATCATTACTCCAGGTGAAAATATTTTGCTTGTGCAGAATGGGAGTATTTCTGTCTGGACCGAGGTCCGTGATGCCGCCTACAGTGATGTACCCGATATCCTCACCCGGCATCAGCGAGAACTGCGGGCCGATCGGTCCCGGAGCGGACACCACCGCGATTTTTGTCCGGCTGTAGGAGAACCGGGAAGAGTTCACGATGGTTGGCGAGAAAATATGGCTCTCGGAAACGGTGGCGAATTGCGCCCGGCTAGCCTGGTTTAGCGGGAATTCCGGATTGCCCACCGTCGGCGTGGTTTGTTCCGCATTGTCTATCGTGTACCGGGCAAACAGAGTGTCATTCGCAGAAAACGTTTGGTCCATCCGTGCCTGCCCGTAGTCCTCGGTGCTCGGCTGGCTGAACGGAGCCAAATACAGACTGTTGGGCAAGTTCGGATCCGGGTACAGTGCCAACCATGGTTTCGTCACCGGAGAAATCTGAGGCACCAATCCTCCGTCTACCTTCTGGGAGGGAGGAATCACGCTCAAAACATTCGTAAGCCCTAGTCGCTCCCGGACTCCTTCGTAAACCGCATTGAAAAACGTTCGATCTTTTTTGATGGGACCTCCGATGGAAGTCCCGAAGTTGTTCCGCTTGAAAGCCGGCAACCGCAGAAGATTAGAAGGCGTTTTGCGATCGAAGAAGTTCCTGGCATCGAGGGCGCTGTTGCGCAGATATTCAAACAAGGAGCCATGCAGGTTGTTGGATCCGCTCTTGCTGACGATCAGCATCTGGCTTCCCATGTTCATGCCGTATTCGGCACTGAAGGAATTCGTAATTACCCGGTACTCGCGAATCCCCTCGACACCCAGGGTCTGCCCGGTGATGGACGCCGAGGCCGCGCCGTACGAGTTGACCATCATGGCCCCATCCAGCAAATAGTTATTAGATCGTGGAGGCGCCCCGTTGCTGCTGAAAAAGACACCGGTGATGCCTGCTCCGTAGTTGACATTCCGGTGTTGCTGGACTCCGGGCTGTAGCAGGGTCAGGTCAATATAGTTGCGCCCGTTCAGAGGCAGGTCGGCCATCCTCTGTTCGTCTACCAACCCGCCTAACGAGCCACTAGTGGTATTGACCAGGGGAGCTTCCGCCGTGACCGCAACGGTCTGTTCCACCGCGCCCACTTCCAGGGTGAAACTCACCACCGCTTCTTGTGCTACTGAAAGGTTCAGACCTCCGCGAACCTGACTCTGAAATCCAGATTGTTCTACCCGCACTTCATAGTTGCCCACAGGCAACGCCGATAAACGATAAGATCCATCCTGCCCGGTAACGGTCGTTCGGCTTTGATCATTTTCCAGATTGCGCGCGGTCACCGCGGCATCGGGCACAACGGCGCCACTCTTATCTTTCACCACTCCCAGAATGGTGGCCGTGGGCATTTGCGCCCAATTGAGCGATGCATAGCTAAGACACAACAAAAATAAACCCGCCAAGAGTTTCCCTCGGCCGTTCCATGATGTTGAATGCATGCGATGCTCTCCTTTTGCCCGGATCTGGGCGCGATGATGGCGTAACAACAAATCAAAATCACTATAGTACCGCACTACGAACGATTCGGCAGTGGTGACAAGATCTTACCTCGTGATACATTGCGCCGCCTCTGCCAAATTGAAGTGCCAAGGCTGATCCCGCAGCGGCAGGAAACCCCAGCTTTGACACACAACCTTCACTGTCTATTTGAAAATTGACTTCGGCAGCATGGCATGGATTCCTTTGGTCCCATCTACTAGCTGCGTTACGTGAAGATCGGCGGCCAGCGAGCACAGCATGTAGGCTTCGTCGCGCGACATGCCTTTCTCAAACACAAGAAAATCAATCATCTCGCGCACAGCGATGCGCGCGGCTTCGTCCAGATCCGCGTGCAGGCCCATGGAAATAAAATGTGTGGGGGTCTCTGCACGGGGCCAGAGGATATGATTTCCCTTTCGGACGAAAACCTGAATGGTGCCGCGCAAGGAAGTCTCGACCGCCGAGACGCTGACTTCGCCGTCTCCCTGCAGCGCGTGACCGTCTCGCATAGAAAGCAATGCGCCAGGTACATGGACAGGCAAATACAGTACCGAGCCGGCTACCAACTCCTTATTGTCGAAGTTTCCGCCCATCGGCCCGGGCACGCCGCTCGGCACAGGTCCCATCGCAACAGGAGGCGCCACCCCAATGGTTCCCCAAAAAGGAGCCAGCTTCAGAGTAATACCAGGACGAAATTCGGCTGTTCCGGTTTCCGGATTAAAGCGGACCAGCTTGAACCGCGAGTACGGAAAGTCATCTGGGAGCGTTCCACGGGTGGGGGTAAATCCTGTCCAGCCGAAAGGGTGGAGAAATTCAAACTTTAGAATTCTGACTTCCAGCGTGTCGCCGGGTTCCGCTCCCTCAATGTAGATCGGCCCGGTGAGCGCGGCTGCAACAGGCCCCTGGTCGGTACGGGATTTTTCCACTTCCTTTATGGCGCTGGGGATCTCCGCGTCCGTAGCGCCGGCGATCCTCAGGCGCTCCGGCGCCGTCAGCATCGTTTCCACACGAACCGTGTCCCCGGAAGCGACTCGTAATACCGGTTTCACCCGCGCGTCCAAATTGCCCCAGTGGACATTGCCGGGCGTGAGTTTCAGCTCATGTGTTTGCGCCGTCGCACAAAGAGCCGATACCAGAACCAGGCTCAATACAGCGAAGATCTTACTATCCGGAATTGTGGCTGCGGGCAATTGGGCATTGGCGATCGGGGAGCTCAACAGCAAAAGCAACGCTCGCGTAATCCGACACCGTATTGGATGCTTTCTAGGAAGAACTTTGTGAATCACAATAGTTTACCTCCGATTCTTCCGGAAGCGGCTCGCCGGCTTGGCATTTACCAGTTCAGTTTCAACCCAAATTGGATTTGCCGCGATGTAGTAGCGGTCGAAGTTATCAGGCCCGCCGAGCTCGACGGCGCCCCCGAAGTAGTCAAGACGATGAGGGAGGGAAACGAAAGATTCGCGCGGTTCAACAAATTAAAGAATTCCGCCCGAAACTGCAGTTTCCACCTCTCCGACAACTGTGTGGTCTTGAACAAAGAAAGGTCGAGCGACGCCAATCCGGGACCGAGCAGCGTGTTTCGGCCGACATTTCCGTACGTTCCCGCCACCGGCAGCGTGAATACGGACGGATCAAACCACTGGTTGGGCGTTCCTTTATAAATGCCGTGCAGCGTCCTGCCTGGAGCCATTTCCGGCCGATCCGGCGCGGAGCTATCTCCATTGCGGGATTGGTTAAACCCGAGTTGTGGAGTAAAGGGAAACCCACCTTGCAGGCCGATGATCATATTCCACTGCCATCCACTCGCCAGCTTGTCCGCCACACCGTTAACTCCGCGGAGGATGGCCTTGCCCCGCCCGAACGGCAATTCATAGCTGCTGTTAAAGCTGAAGCGATTTCTAATATTGAAAGCTGACAATCCGTAATCCCGACCTCTGTCATAATTATCCAATGCGACACTTGGATTATTCTGGAGTTGTGTCGTCACGATGTCGGATGCGTTATCCATGCTTTTCGCGAAGGAGTAGTTGAGACGGAAAGCCAAGCCGTTCCGGAAGTGACGATTCAAATCCACCGCCAGGCCGTTGTACTTGTTGAATGAGGAAGTGTACATCTGGGAAGTACTCCCCAATGCCGGATTGCGTCGTGGCGTCCCGGCAGCGAAATACTTCGTGCCATCGCGCAGCCCGGCCGGACAATTGCGCTGTGCCGCCGAACAGATCGTAGGGACCGCAAGGTTGCTATCGGAACGCATGACGAAGTGATATCCATGGGAGCCCACATAGGCCACTCGCAGAGATAGCGCCGAGCCGATCTCCCGCTCGATTTCAAAGCGATAATTGACCACCGTTGGCGTCTGCGCGTCGGCCTGAATGCCGCCGCCGCCGCCACTGCCGCCCGTTACCACATTCAATCCCGGTGCGA